>Ga0182030_10014695_pt1 | contig 15422 bp, 9 predicted proteins | sample 812S3MmetaG_FD_121299 | JGI IMG/M metagenome (GOLD analysis project Ga0182030, IMG submission 121299) | Permafrost microbial communities from Stordalen Mire, Sweden - 812S3M metaG (Illumina Assembly) | ecosystem: Environmental > Terrestrial > Soil > Wetlands > Permafrost | place: Sweden... | reverse complement strand
AGTATATCGAGAATCTACGATCCGACTTTGCCCAACTAGAAGAATTGAAAAACGCGGCTGAAACAAATCTCGACGACCTCAGATCGAGCTCCACTGCCAAGGCTCAACGACTAAACAGCGAACTTGCTAGGTCCCGAACAGCAACTTCCCAATTTCAAGGTAAATTTGCGGAACTTAAGCAGGAAATTGAGGCCTTAAAAGTCGAGAAAGAGGGTCTGCTTCAAAGAGGAGGCGCAGGTAAGTCTCCCGGCAGAATTCGGAGATTTGATGAGCTCACAAATACATTAGGTCAAGCCACTACCCGAGACCCTAACCGCACTTCCAGCGCAGATGACAATGATAAAATTCTCTTCAGCGACGAAAGCATCGAATTCGGTATCTGCCGTATACGTATCCTGTTGCACAGCCTTGTGCAACGACGCGCCTTACATGCATTCCGAGAGCACGATAATGATGCAGCGATCAAGGTCGCAGAGGAGGTTCAGATCGAAGCTAAATACCACGGTAATCCTGTTCTCATTGCCAGAGCACATTTCTGGTTGGCAATTGCACAGTATTACGGTGGTCAAGAGGACAAGGCCAATGATACCTTTAGGGAGGCAGAAAAAGATGGACATCTGCCGGATAGTTTTGAAGGCGGGTTTATTGCTGGTTGGTTGCAGCGGAGTGAAGATACCCCAGTCGCGCAGTTCCGATCAGCCTATGGTGGGATTGATCCCGATGAGAACCTAGGTGACAAGAAGGGCAATAAGAAGCGCAAGGATAAAAAGAAGGGGGAGGGAAAGAAGCCCCGTCAAGATGATGCTTCTTCGGATGATGATGACGCTCCTGCACCAAATACCCCAGGTCAAAAGATTGGAAAGACTTCCAAGACTGAGGTGTCCAGCTCAAAAACCACAACAGCAGCAAGCAAAGCGCCCGAAAAGGCAACTTTCAGAAACCTCAAAGGGCAGGAATTCGACGTCGCAGAAGACGGCACACTAATAAAGCGAGAAGGCCCGTTATCAAGAAGAGAAGCGCAGGTGTGGGGTACCAATGCTGCCCCCACCACCACAGCCGCAGAAGCCACTACGGAACCTCCTTCAGGAACAGCTTCTTCATCCATCAACACATCCGCACAAGCTGCTTCTTCGTCTACCACGACAGCTGCACAAGCCACTGCAGAGCCTCTAGCAGGAACGGCTTCTTCATCCACCACCACAGCAGTAGATGAGTCCTCAGAAGCCCCTACAGCAACAACACCTCCAGCAACACCACCAGCAACACCACCAGCATCAACCTGGATGTCGTCCATCTTTGGCGACTATTTCACATCCAGATCTGCCCCCAAAACCCCAGCAGCGCAAACCGGCCGCACACAAGCACCAAGTTCAATCTTGACACCACCGCCCACAGACCCCCCCAAAACCCCGGAGGCTCAAGCCATCATCACAGAAGCGCCAAGTTCGATCCCCACACCACCACCCACCGTGATCAAAAGCCCGTTATCTAGTTTAAAAACCTCAACCAGGACCCAACCAGACCCCACAACCACAGACCTAACGAACCTTATACCGAGATTTAAAAACCTAAACACAACGGCAACCTCAAGCGAAGATGAAGATGCAGATAAGTATGACCCCGCGACCATCTTCGGCAGATATTTCCTCCCGGAAGACAAAGACATCTCTTGCCCCCGCTGCGGAACAACATTTACTCCAAGCAAAAACACGGATAGGTTTAATCGGTATATGTATTGTCCGAATAGGCAATGTCCGGGGGATGGGAATGGGAATGTATTTTTTGATCATCCAAACAAACCGAAGGAGACGGCTCAGGAGCAAGCAGATCTTAATGAGGCGGAGGAAAGTCGTGACGAAGTTCCGAATAAGGATGTTGTGAGCGAGAATAATAAGGAGGAGCAAGAGAATAATGATGCGGCATATGACAAAAGTACTCATGACAAGAGGGTGAGACTCCTGGAGGCTGAAAAAGTACGGAGGGAAGAAGAGCTCCTACAGGAGGAAGCGAGGGAAGTTGAGAGGGTAAGACAGAGAAAGGAAAGAGAGTTGGAGGAGGCTGAAGCAAGGGGGAGAGAGCCGGTGGCAGCGAGTTCAGCAGCGAGTAATGTGGGTAAGCCTCCTAAATTTATACCGAGACAGTCACGGTCGGAGATGGGTATGAGTACGGAGCTGATAATAACGAAGGACTTCGCAGATAATGATTTGGGATCGCCTCCTAAATTCAGGCCGAGGACGACAAACGAGCTATTGAGACCTGCAGCGAGAGCGACGCCGGCGACGACAGGCTTTGCAAACGACGACCTGGGAGCCCCCCCTATCTTTATACTAAGAAACACGAACGAGCCGTTCAAACCTGTAGTAAGTGCAATGCCGGCAACGCCAGCGTTCAAAGATGATGATTTGGGAACACCCCCAAAATTCATACCGAGAGGATAAAGTAAACAGACGTAGAGTTTGGATAAGGATATAGGAAATATGGCGATACCTCAAAATGGAATACTGTATTGTTAATACCACACTCGTGGAACTGAATTGGAATTAGGCATTTTGGGTAATATTTGAATAAAACTTTTCCACGTTATACACCGCCTTCTCATACAATGTGTTTGAATTTGACAAAATTACACTGGTAATATACTGCTGAAAGGCACCTCCCAAAACCAACTTGCAACGCCCATAGCTCCTAAACTCATCGTAAGAGCCATGAGGAAGTTGACCTCATTGTTATCGAGCAACGCCAAGCCACTCTCGACTTTTCGACTCGGCTTCTCATCCCCGAAACTTGGTTTTCGGTATTTTTTCCGTGCATCGTATTTATCCATACCACCCATCTTCTTGTCCAAGCTCTCGTCGATTGCGGTTTCGTCATTGGCACCCTGCTCGGGTACGGAATTCTTGCCTTCGCCGTTTAGCAGGGCGGCTTTCACGTCTGCCCTGGACTGGTAGTGCATGCTGCTCTGTCCTTTCTTCGAGACAAGAACCTTTTTTCCTCCTTCTCCTTCAACAATTCGTCCCGTCCTGGTATCAACGACACTTTGTTGTAGCCAGCCACCAAGAAAACTATCTAGTAAACTACCAAGACCTCCCCATAATGTCATTGCATATGTGAATCGCTGTCGCTCTCGGAAACCCCACCCACTGCTATCTTTCAATCCTATCAACGAAGTATTTGGTGGACAGAAAGGTATGAACGCCATCGTAGTCGTGACTATTATCAGAGAGCCCAATAGTCCTGATACCAAACCCCATATTGTAACTCCACCATTTGTTCCCGGTGGCACTTGGCGCAGATTCCACGAGGTGATGAGCCGAGGCCGAGATTTCGAAAGGATGCCTAGTTCTGAGCTGAATGTATCTGCTGCCACTGCACAATAATTTGCGACTATTCCAACCACAAGAAGATCTCCACCCCAAGCATAACATCCGGGCTCGGTGCCTCGACTCGGGATGAGGCCTTGTTCGCGTTGATGGAGTTGATATGCGTGAAGGAGAATGAGGACCGAGGCAACACCAGAATTTGCAAGTACTATTAGGGAAATTAATATGTGAAAATTATACGGTATGGTGTATTCACCTTGAATATGTGTTCTTGCTCCTTCACCCCCAGAACTACCCGTTGCTTGCATTGTAAGCTTCGCTTTCACATCATGCTTGATCTGACATTCATTAGTAGGAATTATTACAAGAAGATGCTGTATTCACCTTCGTGACTCTCGTGCCCGCTAGAAAGAATACCATTAACAATATAAAGGGCAGATTCCAAGGATGTATCGCATGTGCAGCAGCTGTCAGCCCAGCAGCTGCAACTCCCGCCGGCGTAAGAGACTTGTGAGACCAAGCTCTATACATTATGGTCAGAGCTACCGGCACTGCTATGATTGCCTTCATCTTGAATTTTCGAGATTGGGTATGGAGAATGGTTGTTGCGCTCGAGAGCGGACAATTTATCTTGGGTAAGAAAAAAGGGCGCGTCAGCCGGATCTAGGCACGAGGCTTCAGTGAGGTCATTTGGCAAAGCCGCCGGTGAATCTTATGACCGAGATTACATAACAATGGCTTCTTCCCTTTGAAAGTTTCTCCTTTCCTACATCTTCTGGCTTCATTGCGTCTCCTATCAAATGTCTTCAATATCCTGAAGTATTGGGGTTCTCTTCTGTAAGGTGGGCGATGAAGCTATACGCAACGGGGATCGACCTCCTTTCCCCCACTTATCATATCTATTAGCTGCAGGAAGGTGAGCCATTCCTTGTCAGAATTGTCAAGCTAGGTTATTCAGATAAGTAAAAATTTCCGTCTAACTGAACTTTCCTCTTCCCTTTTGCTCATCGTTCGTTGGGAGGAGAATTTCGGGCCTCACAAGATGCTATTTCAAGCTTGCCAGCTCCTTCTCAGCTTGACTTTCATTGGTACTTCCTTTGGCTCCAAAGGACCAAGCTCCAATGCCTCAAAAATAATTGGTAGTCAGGTTCTGGAGTCTCCTTACCCATATGAGTTTCCAGTCCTACAAAATGGGACCTTGGCCGACAGCGGATTATTTCCAATGCCGTCATGTCATGGATTCACGCTCGAAGAAGCTACGATTGACCAGCTCCAAGCAGCATTGTCTGCTGGCAGGCTGACTTCAGTCAAACTGGCCCAGTGCTATTTGCGGCGGATATACCAGACTGATGGTTATATTAGGTCGGCCACTGATTGTGCTGCCCGATCTAGAAAGATCAACTGACAGTATCCAGGGCAATCATGGAAATCAATCTAGACTACCTTGAAATAGCAGCAGCCCTCGATCTTGAAAGACAACAAGGATATGTCCGCGGGCCTCTTCATGGGATCCCATTCCTCGTCAAGGACAACATTGGCACGAAAGACAAAATGGAAACAACCGCCGGATCTTGGATGCTCCTAGGCTCGGTCATTCCTCGAGATGCGCACGTGGTGTCTCGGCTCAGACAATCTGGAGCTCTGTTATTGGGCCATGCAACTTTGAGCGAATGGGCAGACATGAGGACGAATTACTATTCGGAAGGTTACTCTGCAAGAGGTGACCAAGCTCGTTCTCCCTACAATTTAACAACAAACCCTGGTGGAAGTAGCTCAGGGAGTGCTGGGGCGGTTGCTGCTAATCTCGTGACATTTGCTTTGGGCACTGAGACTGACGGAAGTGTCATCAACCCAGCCGAGAGAAATGCTTTGGTGGGAATCAAGCCAACTGTCGGGTTAACTTCACGCGCAGGTGTTGTCCCAGAGTCACACAATCAGGACACTGTTGGTTGTCTTGCCAAAACCGTTAGGGATGCTACATATTGTCTCGATGCTATCTACGGTCAAGATCCACGTGATAACTATACTCTGGTGCAACAAGCTCCAGCTGCTGGATTTACACAATTTCTCTCCAGTAAAGACACATTGAAAGGTGCGAAGTTCGGTATTCCCTGGCTCAGCTTCTGGCAACTAGCACCTCCCAATCAACAAGCGCAACTTCTCGAACTGCTTGATTTGATTAAATCTGCAGGGGCCGAGATAATAAATGGTACAGAGCTGCCGCTATGGGAGACAATCGTCAGTCCCGACGGATGGAACTGGGATTATGGGACTACACGAGGCTTCCCTAACGAGTCTGAGTACACATACGTTAAGACGGATTTCTACAACGATATTGCAACTTACTTAGCCGATCTCAGCAATACAGATATCAGATCTCTCGAGGATATTGTTCAATATAACCTGGACAACGTGGGGTCAGAAGGGGGGCTTCCCAGTATGGTCCTTCCTTTTCATTCCTCTCCAATCCGATACAAATTTGGCACAGCTTTCAGCCTCTCTGATTTCTCGCGTTTGCTGATCTTCTCAGATATTCACCCCGCATTTCAATCTGGCCAAGATGGCTTCCTCGCCTCCCTCGCCACCAAAGGCGTTATGAACTCCACCTATTGGGAAGCCCTCTCCTTCTGCCACCGCACCACCCGCGAAGACGGCATCGACGCCGCGCTCGCCAATAACGGTAGCTCCCTAACCGCCCTCCTCGTCCCTCCCGACGTCGCTCAAACCTATCAAATCGCCGCTCAAGCCGGATACCCCATGATTACGCTCCCCGCGGGTGTGAGTCCTGAAACTGGGATGCCATTTGGATTGGCGCTGATGGGAACAGCATGGAGCGAAAGTACGTTGGTGAAGTATGCGAGTGCGATTGAGGATTTGCAGTTGAGTAGTGGGACGCAGTATCAGAGGACGAGTCCGAGGTGGTATGATTATAGAGCGAAGAATGTACCGGTCAATAATATATGACGAGCATTAGCGCGGATATTGGGATACAAAATCTGTATTTATAAAGTCTCAAAAATAGAAGAGAAGTCTCAAGTTGGGATTATCGATCTATTCGAATATCCTATGGACACATTGTGAGCGATGTTTTGCTCCATTTCTTTTCAATTGCCCTGATGCTAGAAACAAAAATGCTTTGCCTTTTCATATCTATGTAAAACGCTTTTTATTTTCATCTAAGGATGGGTATAAGGTGATTTGTCTCGAAGGTGAAATTTATTTTGCTGCACTTACTTGGTAGACCAGTTCCCTCTAGAACCTCCCCGCACAGTATATCAGCCTCGAATAACAGCCACTTAATGCTGAACCAGGCAACGAGCCGCAAGATTGAAGTGGCCAGATTCCAAGGACAGGAATTTCAGAGCTCGCCACATGCGGAACCAGGTTCTGTATCTAGATCTCTGAAATCCGTACACCTCAGCCAGCCCCTCATCACAGGATTGTCTTGTTCTGCGGTATGTACATGGGCTTGACAGATTGTTTGATGTCTGGGAATTTAGGAATAATTGTGCTAGCAGGTAATCTACTTAATTCTATGACGATTCATTATGCATCAACAAGTTTTTGGTTTTTCTTTTTCTTATTCAAAGGGTCGTGACCGAGTGGGATTCATCTTAGACGCCTCGATCGTACCATTTCTGCAGTCAAAGTAAGCGTATCACAGGGTTATGATTTTTCATTTTTTAGACATAATCGCCCTTCCAATACTCAAATGTTATAGAGCTCAACGAAAGGCCTTCAAATCCGCATCCTTAACCTCATCCAATTCCCTTGCCTTTTTGACCCTTTGCTGAGTAATCCTAAAACCCGCTGGCAAATCCACCTCCTTTGTCTTTCCAAACATTAAATCCACCACAGCTTTGCCACACAACCAAGTATTCGGCATTCCATGCCCTGTATAACCAGAAGAAACCCAAAGACCTTTACCGCCTCCTAGCGCTTCGTCTACCTCCCCAACCCAAGGATGTCCGTCCCGACTATATCCCATGACCCCACTCCATTCATACCTAGCTTTTAGCTCTTGCTCTTTACTGTTCAGATTGAGAACCACGTTTAGCTCCCTACGCAGGTAAGCAGCGGCTGGTTCATCGATCGAAGAATCATCCGATACCCCAACACCGGCGTGAGCAGCGTATGAGCGACCACCTCCAAACATCAATTCTCCCCCCTCCGTTTTCTCCTTCGCTGGAGTAGAATAAAGACGCTGAACAAGGTAGTCATCCTGCTCCAGATTCTGCGTCCCATGCCCAACAAAAACATACGAATAATCCAATCTTCCTTCCTCGACAGACTTTTTCATCTTCATTGACGCGGGCGGTATCAAAGCACTCATCTCGCCCCTAACAGGTACAATCAAGTCACTAAATTCAGGAAGTAAAGCGGATGTATATGCATTGGTGCACAATAGCACCTGCTTGGCAGCGATCATACCACGTGCTGTATGAACAATCCACCTTTCATCCACTTTCTGGAGATGTGTAACTGGAGTTTTAGTCTGCAAATTCAAACTCCCGTCTTTGATCAACCGTTCCAAAATCCAAGCTACGACTTTATAAGGCCATAAACTCGCTGCCTTTTCTTGGATAAGCGCTCCCGCTGCATTTGGAATTCTCAGGTCTTCCAAGGACGGGTTTGAAGACTCTTTGGTGATCACTTGGATCATATCGCCCAGCTTGGGAGCTTGTGATTTCACAGTTTTGACGTTGGAGAGAGCGTGGTTGAACATTCGTGTTGAGAGATAGGTGTGGCATCCTTTCAGTGATCGCCATTCACAGGGTATGTTTTCTTTAGTAATCAGGGATTTGATGGATTCATAGTTTCGGAGCTCAAATGCTCCTACCTCGGTTGATGAGGAGTAGAGGAGAGGTTGGCAGTGGCCACCGTTCTATCAAATGGTCTCGTAAGCTTGGGGCAATTACGAAAGTGGGGAGGTGAAACATCATACTCTTCCGGTGGCTCCCCAGCATACTTCTCGTGCTTCTAGCATTACGGCATTCAAAGCTTCAGAAGCATATTCTTGTTGTATATGACGAGCTGCTGATGCTCCAGTCAGGCCACTGCCTACAATCACGACATCAGCGTCATTGGGAAGTTCGGGCGTTGTTCGATGGCCGAGCAGAAACTTAGATGGCTCACTGTGCCAGAATGATTTGGTTGGATTTGGAGTTGGAAGGGTTGATTGCCCTGATTCATATTTGGTTACCGTCATAGTGATGCTATGAGTGTCTGTTAAAGGATGAGTCGAGGATCGTAGTCAGGTAAGACCTTGATGGGCGCTGACACGTGATATTGCGGGGTATAGTGGGGTAGATTTCTGGACCTATATAACCTATACTTTTGGTGTTAACGAAGTATATTAATGTCTTGGGGTCTTATGATGTTCGAGCATACTTCCAATATTCTATGAGCAAGATTTGAATGATGCAGAATGCCTGAAATGTATAAACCCAGGACGGATCATAGTGTCTATCCCTCCACCTCCATCTCCTGGTGCCATTACACCTGAAATTCGGATAATCAGACCCTCTCCGAAAGAGCACAGTGAGATTGAAGCTATCCGTCCAAGTGCAACAGACTCACGAGACTTGCGTGCAGATTTGGCGCCAACGATACTAGATTTCAGAGTCAACCAAGCTCGAAGCTCTCGCATCAATACATCCGAAATGAGCTATTATGTTGCGCCACGTCCTCTATCACAAAGAAGAATGGATATCGAACGACCACGTTCCCCCAAGGCGGGAGACAAGGCTCGCGGTTCTCAATTCACTTTTCTTCAAAGACGATCTATGCCAAGTGACGTGAATGTCGACAGGGAAAGAGGATATCCCAGGCAGCATTCTCCTACAAGGTTTCGGGGACTGAGATTGCAGCCACCTAATCAGTCGAAATAATTTTATTATGATCTTTACAGATGGATTTAGGAAGAATTTGGAAATTTTGCCAAGATATATATATATCGTGTAGTTTTGGGCTGTTACTAGGAGAGGCTTGTCCCTAGCGCGCTTTTCAAAAATCAAATAAGAGATAACTATACATTGAACACCAAAAGCCTGCTGTAGCCCTCTAAAATCCCTCCTGTCTCTCATTATTTTGTCTTCCTAGCCTCCGAATCTCTATTTGCCTTCTCGATGAAATCCGCAACGATCCCTCTGTAGTCTTGGGGCACATATGGCTCAAACCACTCTTTCTTCCAAGCCTTCAAACCCCACCATCCCCATCCTGAATCACTACTTCGTTCATAGCTCAGTCTCTTCCTATCCGTCCTCAACCCCAGATCTCTCATTAATAAATCATTCCAATCCCTAATATCTAGCAACGCATTTGGTCGATTACCCCCTCTTCCAGCATAACGTCTCATTGAGAAAGCATTGGTCAATGCAATTTCTTTGTCCATTGTTTCCTGATTCCCAACTATCATATCCGGTAGTAAGCCTTCCAGATAGGCGATGCTCCACAAGGTGCTGACTTCCGCATAGGTAGCTTGTTGGGCGTTCGCAAGATTTCCCAGGAAGACAATACTGCGATCGTTCTTAACCGCAAGCTTTGGAGGAATGATCGTGCGGAAGAGGCGAAACCTAGTATCGCTGCATTCTCGGACTGGTATTTCTTTGTGCGGGTTCGAAAACAGAGGATATATTTTAAGAATCTCGGCGTCAGCGGCTGAATCGAGGGATTTCCAATATGCTGAGTCGGCGGGAGGGTATTGGTCAAGTGGGGTAGGGAGTCCAAGCTCTGCTCTCAAGGATGGTTTGAAGATTTCAGTGCTGGACAACTTCCAACCGGTTGCGAAAATCAGAGCATCTGTTTCCACTGTTGCTCCGTCGGATAAACGAATGGTTTTCCCATTCATGGATTGGATTGCGGCCCGCGCTACATGCACGAGCTTCCCTTCGTTGATCGTGTCCATCAATTTCAGTTCCAGGTCATGTGCGACCGAGATTCCACTCGCCGACCAAAATAGGCTAGGATTGTTAATATTTCAAAACATTGATCGTGAAGAATTACTCACTTCTCTATTTTCGGCTTCAGTAGCCGTCCATTCTCACTCTTGTCGTATCTGCCTTTAATTTGTTGTGCAGTCATCTTGGTCCAAAACCAGTTGAAAAATCTTGTTCCCAGCTTATAATGCCCGCTCAGGACAAAACGGTCCCACCAACCTCTGGTTCCAAAGATCGTATGATTATTTAGGGTGAAGAATCGAGTAAGACTTAATTCGATATTCGACCTGCCATTTGGGAGTCTGGAGTTCAGCAGCATGCCGGGACCAGCGCCATCCTTCCTGATAACCCAATATACTTGCTTGCCAGCTCTCGTACATGCACCCACTGCTTCGACGGAAGATTTGTTGCCCCCAACGACAACAACAGTTTGAACTTTGTCGGATGCGATCTCGTGATATCTTTTATTGAAATCCTTCATATGAAGCACTAGACCATCGAACACCGAGGTGTCGATATCAGGGATGGAAGGCTTCGAGAAATTCCCTGTAGCTACAATGAGAACATCGCACTTCATTATTTCCTCCCTTCCCGAAGAATCGCCAACCCCCCTCATTCTCACCCGCCAACCTTTCCCATCTCTCTCCACGTCCAGCACTTCCGTATTTAGCTTGCATCTGCGCAAAACATCAAATTTCGCTGCATATCGTACTAGATACTGATGAAAGACTTGCCCGGAAATATCGCCCCATTTTGGGATATTGAACTCGTCGCACATTGACAAGTCCGAGAATTCGTAAATGGGCGCTGGAAGATCCGCTACGAGACCTGGATAAGCACGCGACGCGCTCCAAACACCGCCGACGGTGCTGTCGGAATCAAGGAGGGTTAGATCAATTTCAGGATTGATCTGAAGATAGGTTTTAGCTGCGACAAGCGCATAGATACCTGCACCAATGATTAAGACCTTGCGAGGCTGGCCTTGATTGGGGTTTGGAAGAGGAGACATGGTCGTGACGGGTTGAGAAATGGGAAAATGCAACTTTGCAAGAACCAAAATTGACGAGTTGATCTTCAATCCCTGGGGAGGCTGTAAGATGAAAATTGTTGGACGCGAGCCGCAGATATAGATATATGCATGCCAATCTGCGAGAATCCTTAACAAGCTAATTGCTGACTATGGGCTTGTGGCTTACAGATCTCGTGAAAAGTGTGTGACGTTGTTCTCTTTGAGTAGTAAGTGCGAATTTACGTACGGCAAGGAGAGCTTACGAAAGTACAAGTACCAGTCAAACTTTAAAAAGACCCCACATCTCACGCAGCACGTGATACTAGAGCATTACACCTCTTGAAGACTACCTAGCCGTCGATGCTTTCTTCGATATACTCAAGTTAGTTAAAGCTTCGAAACTAGCTCGAGCCACGATCATGGTGGTATTCGTATAGCGCACTTGAAAGGAACTTGAAGGTGTCACGCCGCTCCATATTCATACCACGTGACTCAGAGACACCCCAAAAAGGTTTACCTCGGAGTTGCCCTTATTCGTTCACTGATTGAAGACACCGTATATAAACTTTGTATGGCAGATTGTAAGAGTCAAAGGTCTTCATCCAGAATTAAGCTCGGGGATAAAGCTTATTGATTCGTCACTGTTCGAGGGTTTTGGCATTGTTCGCAGTAGCATTTGGAATCTTTGGTGTTGGCATTGACGTGGGGCTGTGCAACGCTGGAAGCTGCCTGTTTCAAGCGCCAGCCTTGTCCTAACAAATTTCTGAATTAATCTACCTCTTCTCTATCTAGGAACATAGACTGCTCTCAAAAAGCCAAAATATGTCTCTGCTTACGATACTAGTCGAGCTAGTACTTGAGATCCTCGGTCATTCCCTTAATTTACTAAGCAGGACTATAAACTGATGAGAAATCAAAAACTCCATATGTTCAACCGCGATACTTCTGCTGTGAAAGGGGCGCTCATTGACCATTTCTTCACCCAAAATCTTAACCTCAACCTCAACTCTGCAAGTTCACCCATTACTTCATATCCAAAAATGCCCCTTCCACCTTCATAAAACCAACTAGTTCTCATCACAGGCGTAAACGGTTACATCGCCTCTCAAAACGCCTCATCCTTTCTCCACGCTAGGTACTCCGTCCGCGGAACCGCCGGCTCCTTATCCTCCAGCACCAGTGTCACAATAGCTAGCTAGCAGATAGCGCGGCACGTGGCGCTTACTAAGCATCACGTCTATAGATAGTACTTAATATAAATAGTCATAATATAGTCTTGTTCTAGAAATTGTATATTCCTATATAGTAGTAATATACTTCAAAATTGTGTCTAGTAGTTTCTAATTATTGAAACAAGATTCTATACATTTCTATTAGCAAAAAGCACTTTCTTTTCTCTTGTTTTCTTAATACTAACACTACTAGAAAAACCTTGACAAATAGTAATTCAATTATATTATCTAATAGTTAAATAGTAGTAGATTTAATACTAAAATATCTAAGTAGTCTAAATCAAATTTACTCTTTTTACAAAAGCAAAATACTAATTCAACAGAATAATATAATAGATTACTATATTACTATATATCAGTCTATAAAAAGAAAAGATATTCTATACCTCAAAATATCTATAATAGATATATATTAGCTATTTCAATTTCTAGTACCTTTAAAAAGCAATTAGAATTAAAAATCTAGAAATTATTATTTATCTCTTTAGTAGTACTACAAAAAGCAGCTACTATAATATCTCTGATAAAGACAATATTAACAATGTTATTAGTAATTCTATTAATAGATATTTTATAATAAACCCTAACAAAATCATCTTATTTACCTTTAGAAATAAAAAGACAATATATAGCTTTTCTATTAGCAAATTTGACAATAATATAAGTATAGACTTTTCTTAGCAAGTATTACCTCTGTTATCTACTAAAAAAATTCTTTACTAAATAATAAGCTACTTTACTAAAATAATTAATATTATCTATATTATCTTTAGCAAAAAGCAAACTTACGAACTTTAATCTATATACAAAATTTCCTAAGTCCCCAAAAATTCTGTACAGACTATATCAGAAAATCTAAAAAGCAATTAAATGCCAAAAATAATCACTATTTTCTAACTTATATAAAGTAATATTACTAATAAGCCACTATGATAATACAACCCAAATATTATCAAAAGTAAATACAAATAAGAATAACAATAGCACTATTTTAGCATTGTCAGTCCTATCCTTAAATATACTCTACTATTCAAAAAATTCTTAAAAGCAGAATACTACCTATATAATATAACTTAAAACCAAAATATTAAATAAAGACTTTTAAAAAATATCTATCATTCTAATAGATACCGATTTTAAAGAAGCCTAAGTACTTCTTTATAACATAGATCTAGCTAAGTAAATAGTATATTTAGAAAAAGCTTTAGTCAACTTATATAGTCAAAACTTATTGATAATAGATCTGATTGTCTTTATCTGTTTTCTAGCCAGATTTTACAATAGCTTAACAAAACCTAAGATATTGGATATATAAGTATTGAATTTAGTTTTAAATAATAGAAAATCTAATTATAAATGTTACAGCTATACTAAATAATTTTATAACTAATATAGTAACAGTTAGTTTTTACCTACTTTTAGTATAGAATAGTAGCTATTTCTAACTTTTTTTAAAACCAAATAATCTAGTAAACATCAGTTTTATCAAGAAAAGGTAAGAAATGGCCAAAGTCTATTTAACAACAATGACAATCTATTGAATAATAAATCGGAATTTCAGAAATTTTAAGCCTAAAAGAAAGCATATAAATTACAAAGAAAACTATAATAGTAAAAATACTTTAATATCTATAACAATTACAAAGAGAAACCTTTCTTTTACTACAAAAAATAAGATATAAGATTACAGATTTAAAAAATTAAAGTATATAATAAAAATACTTTGATAATAGAATATATAATATATCTAATATATCTTACTAAACAATACAAAGATAGACTAGTACTAGACAAACTCCTACTATATATATAAGACAAAACTTAAATTTAGTATAATAGCTTAGACAAAGAAATCTAAAATATTATAATAAAAAGCCTAAAGAAATAGAAAGTTTAGTTAGTACAGTATTTTTATACAAATCTATCCAAGATTTTAAAAGCAGCAAATAATATAAAGCATAGTTTTGAAAACAAGTTAAAAAAAAACATTTATAAGTATATTATCAAAAAGCAAAGTTTCTATACCAAAGCTAGAAAAACTAATTAAAATAATATTATTTATAGAATTTATAACAGATTAGATTCAATTTTGATAGCTATTATAGCCCTTAGACCATTTAGAAATATAATAGTAGATTTTACAACTAAGATATATAATCAAAAAGAAAAGACTTATACCTAGTTCTAGTAATTTAATACTAAAATCTTTTTGTAAATAGAACAAATCGAATAATTACTAGCTATAATCTAATTAGCTACTTTATTATAGAGCCAGGACCTATGTTTCTTTTATTAACAATACTAATATAAAGTTTCAATTCCTGGACAGTAATAGTACTAATAATACCAAATTACTATGTTTATTAATACTATGAAAAAATATAATCAGATAGTTGATATAGTTAATACTAAAATAGCCCTAATCTTAGTAAGGACTTTAACAAAAACTAGCTTAATTCTTAGTATTCAAATTTCTATAATATATTAAACAAATATTCTAATTAGAAAATATTATCTATATATTATATATAATAGTAAAGACTATTTTGATAATTAGTACAAATAAAACAATTTATAGCCAAAGAATTATCAAAAGTATAGAATTGTACTATAAAATATAGCTTTGCTATAACAAGGCTTTCTTAAGATATACTATATTAACTATACAAAACCAGAGTAAAAATATATATTTGTAAATAAGAACATCTTTTAGACTATATAGCAAATATATTTGTTTATATATATAAATTATATTACTATCTATTAGCTAATATTAATATTTCAAGTCAAATAATCTTTGCTTTAATAAAACTTTTTTTTAATAATTGTTTTTTTTAGTAAATTAATATTGTTTACAAACTTAGAATATACTATTTCAGAGATTTTATCAAAAATAGAAAATACTTTGAAAAACTTATTTAGT
>Ga0182030_10014693_pt1 | contig 15425 bp, 12 predicted proteins | sample 812S3MmetaG_FD_121299 | JGI IMG/M metagenome (GOLD analysis project Ga0182030, IMG submission 121299) | Permafrost microbial communities from Stordalen Mire, Sweden - 812S3M metaG (Illumina Assembly) | ecosystem: Environmental > Terrestrial > Soil > Wetlands > Permafrost | place: Sweden... | reverse complement strand
GGCCTTGGCGACCCCTTTTGGTATCCGCTCTACGAGAAAATGGTCGAACTCGACGTACCGGCGCTCATCCATTCGGCCAGCAGCTGCTGTCCGCGAGAATCCTATACATTGAAGTTCATCGTCGAGGAGAGCATTGCGGTGGTATCGCTGCTCGACTCGAGGGTATTCGAGGATTTCCCGACTTTGAAGATCGTCGTGGGACACGGCGGCGGCGCGATTCCCTATCAGATGGGCCGCTTTCGCGCCTGGAATCGGCGCCGCCAGGAGGCGCGAAGCTATGATGAGAAATTGCGTCAGCTCTATTTCGACGCCTGTAACTACTCGAAGGGATCCCTCGATTTCCTGTTCCGGGTCGTCGGCGTCGACAACTGCCTTTTCGGCACCGAGAGTCCGGGAACCGGCAGTGTCCGGGATCCGGATACCGGGCGCGATTTCGACGACTTGAAGCCGGTCATCGATGCGATCGAGTGGCTGACGCCTGCCGACAGGCAAAAGATCTTCGAGGGCAACGTGCGGAAGGTGTATCGGACCGCCTTCACGCGCGCAGAGCCCGGTTGAATGGACTCCTCGACGTTCGTCGGCCGCCTCTTGAAACTCGACAGCTGCGCATTGTCCGACGCTCTGGACCGGCTCCGGCTGCCGCCTGCCGTATCCGGCATCGCGCCCCGCACGGGCCGGGTACGCATCGCCGGGCGGGTGATCACGGTCAAACTCGGACTGGCGGATCCGCGGGCCACGTCGCCCCGTCACCTGTGCACGGCTGCCATCGAGGCCGCCGATCCCGGCGACGTCATCGTCGTGGAACAACGCACGGGAGTGGAGGCGGCCGGGTGGGGAGGGGTGCTTTCGAACGCCGCCAGGATCCGCGGCGTGGCCGGTGTCATCGTGGACGGTCCCGCGCGCGACATCGATGAGGCACTCATGCTGCAGTTTCCGGTGTACTCGAGATCGACGACGCCGCGAACCGCCCGCGGCCGCATCCAGGAAATCGCCACGGGTACGACGGTCACCATCGGCGAGGTGAGCGTTGCCAGCGGCGACTACGTCCTCGCCGATTCGACCGGGATCGTGTTCTTGCCGGCCGGCTCTGCCGACGGGATCCTGACGGTTGCCGAGGAGGTCGCTGCGCGGGAGGCGGCAATGACCCGGGACATCGAGAGCGGCGGCCCGGTCGGCACCGTCATGGGCAGCGCCTATGAAAGCATGCTGAAAGGACCGAACCATGACGACTAACCTCTGGGCGCGGGACTCTAGTCTGCTCGACGCAGATATCCCCTCGGACCCGCCGGAACACTTCGTCATTCGGCTGGTCGCGGACGCCGACCCGGACGTGCTCCTTCGGGTGTCGGCGCAACTCAACTTCTTGAATGAGGCGCCGATCGGCGTGTCATTCGAGCGCAGCGCCGACGACACGGCCGCAATGACCATAATACTGCGCTGCTCCGCGCGTTCCGCCGATCTCGTCTGCCGAAAGCTCGAACAGCTCACCAGCGTCGTGGCCGTTTCCGCCACTGCCGGCGCAGGAGGCAGCTCGTCCATTTCATAAGGCAAAATGATCACGGCATACGAAGATACTATTTTCGCTCCCCGCAAAAACAACCCAAAGTAAGTCGTCCACGGTAGAAAACCATGTTTTCGGTCCGGACACTTCGGCAAAAAAAGCTACATCAAGACCGGGAAAAGCGGGGGGGGCGAGGATGACCAGTAGATCGACCAAGGCACTTCAAGCCTGTGCGGCGGCAACCAGTGTGTTTTGGGCGGCGGGTATCGCGGCCGCGCAATCGACTGATGCACAGAATGCCGGGGACAACACCGGTTCCTCGCTCGAGGAAATCGTCGTGACCGTGCAACGACGCGCTGAGGACATCAACAAAGTTCCCATCAGCATCGCTGCCTACGACCAGAAGACCCTGGATTTGCAAGGTGTCAAGGACATCAACGACGTCGTGCAATTCACCCCGGGCATCCAATACTCGGACGCAGGGCCGGTCAACCGCCTGTCGATCCGCGGCATCTCGACCTCCGTGGGCCAAACCACGACAGCGACCTACATCGATGATGTGCCGGTGGACACCCGGATCGGAATCATCGCGGTGATCGGCTCCAGCGAGGTCAAGGTGTTCGACTTGGAGCGCGTCGAAGTGGACCGTGGACCTCAAGGGACGCTGTTCGGAGCAGGTGCCGAGGCCGGCGCCATCCGATTCATCTCCAACCAGCCGAGTCTCGATAAATTCAGCGGTTATGCGCGGTCCGAAGTTTCCTACACCCAGGGCGGCGATCTGGGCTACGAAGCCGGTGTCGCGGAGGGCGGACCGATCGTTTCCGACAAGCTGGGATTTCGGGTCAGCGTGTGGTATCGACACGATCCGGGATACATCAATGACGAGAGTCTGGTCCCCGGCGGTTACAGCGCCAGTGATGCGAACTGGGCCAACAACTACATCGTGCGGGCTGCACTGAAGGTCGCGCCCACCGATGCGTTGACGGTAACCGGTTCGATGGCCTACCAACGGGCGGAACAAAACGTCTTTTCCGAATATACTCCCGTTGCCTCTTCCGGCGACCAGCTCGCCTATACGGGATTGCTGCGCCAGCCGCTGCTCGATTATTATTACATTCCGTCGGTGAACGCCGTCCTCGATCTCGGCTCCGTGTCGCTGACCGCCACGTCTTCCTATCTCAATCGCTACAATTCGGATACGCAGGACACGACCGCGTCGATTTTCGGCCTCCTGTTCAAAATTCCGGCCACGACGCTGTCGGAGGCTGTGTCGACTCCCAATGTCACCCTGCAGAAGGAGTACATCGAGGAGCTCCGCCTGCAGTCGACGGACCCCAATGCCCGGCTCAAATGGACGCTGGGAACCTTCTACTCTCACGCCGACCAGGTGAACACCGCCGAATTTCCCGCGCCCGGCCTTCCGGCGGAAACGCTGCAATTCTTCGGCGCGCCCATTCAGGCGCTGTTTGGCTCGGGGCTCTTGAATGGCAGCGCATTGGATTACAACACGGACCTGACGGACCAGCAGATTGCCGGCTACGGGCAGGCGGATTTTCGCATCATACCGGCGCTCACGCTGACCGGCGGCGTCCGCGTCGCCCGGCTCAGTTCTTCATTCACTCAATACGCCAACGGCCCCCTCAATGGCGGCGAGTCGAATTCACAGGGCAGCGAGCATCAAACGGCCGTCACTCCGAAGTTCGGAATCAGCTATGACCTGAGCGACGACAGTCTGCTGTACGCAACCGAAAGCAAGGGCGTGCGCATCGGCGGCGCGAACCCGCCGCTGGTCGGAACACCCTCCTGCCAGGCGGCATTGCAGCAGCTCGGTCTAAACGGAGAGCCATTGACCTACGCCGGTGACTCTCTGTGGAGCACCGAGTTGGGATCCAAGAACGAATTCTTCGACCGGCGGGTGCAGCTCGACGCCGACGTTTACCACATCAAGTGGCAGAACGTTCAGCAGAACGTTCATATCAACCAGTGCGCGTCCGGATTCGTGGCCAATCTGGGCGACGCAACCTCGGACGGGGTCGAATTCTCCGCAGTCGCCAAGGTGACCAATCACCTGCAGCTCGGCACAGCAATCGCCTACAACGATGCGCACCTCACCAGCAATGTCGGCAGCGGGCACGCCATACTGGGACAGGAAGGAGACCGGCTCGGCCCCACGCCACCATGGACCATCACAGCGGTCATGCAGTATGACTTTCAATTGCAGGGACACGCGTCCTATCTCCGCGTGGACGACGAACACAACACGAAAAACAACGGCCCGTATACACAGCAGCGGCCGGGAACGGTGCCGTATGATCCGTATTTCGTCCTCCCGCCCGAGACCAATCTCCTCAATGGGCGGCTGGGCATCAATTTGAGCGGCTTTGATGTCTCGCTCTTCGCAACCAACATATTGAACGACCATCCGTTGCAGGTGACGTTGTTCTCGACCACGCTCGAGAATCTGAGCGGGTTCACCTTGAAGCCCCGCACGGTGGGGATCACGGCCATCAAGCGCTGGTGATGGATCGAGGCGGGGGCCCATCGGCTCCCCCGTTTCCCGTCAAAGCGTCTCGACCACCGGCCCCGCGGGATTCGTGACGGCGCTCTGGAAGGTCTTGGGAAACCGGCCGAGGGAAACCTGCAGAATGGCCGCAACCAGCAACAGCAACGAGCACAGCATCAAAATTCCGGAATAGCCCGAGGACCGGTCGTACAGCGCGCCGGCCAGCAGGGGGCCAATCACGACACCGACGGCCAGAGTGGAATACAACCACCCAAAAATTTCCGAGAACGCCGCTCTTCCGAAGTAACGACTGGTCAAGAAAGACATCAAGTCGCCTTCCGAGCCGATATACAGTCCCATCAAAAAAACACCGGGCAGCGCGGCGCCAGCAACCTTGGAAAGCAGCATGCACCCCACGGCGGCGGCCAGGAGGACCATCGCCGAGATGACCGGCGCAAACAGGCGATCGATCAAATAGCCGATGCCCAATCGACCCACCAGTCCCGCAAAGCCGACCATGGACGATGCCTGAACGGCCTGGGCGCGGGAGAGCCCCGAGTCGGTAAGCAACGGCACCAAATGCGAAAGCAGCGCGCCGATGGGGAGGGCAAAACAGAGGTTGCTGAGGGCGAGAAACCAGAATGTGCGTGTGCGAACCGCCGCTTGGAGCGTAAGGCCGGCTCCGGCGTTCGAAACCGGCCCCGCTTCTGATCCACCGGCGGCGACAGTACCCTCTGCCGGCTCACGCAGGAAAAGCCAGACGACCGGCGCTGCCAGCAGCGTCCAAACCCCGAGCGCGATCCAGGCATCCCGCCACCCGAAAGCCCGGATGACATACTCGACCACGAATGGGATCAGCATGGCGGCGACGCTGCCGCCCGCCATCATGACGCCGAGCGCGAAGCCACGATTGCGCTGGAACCACAGGGTGATGATGCGCGAATAGCAGACCGTGGTGGTGCCTGCACCGAGCACCGCGAGCGTGCCGTAACCCAGATAGAGCTGCCAGAGCGCTCCATGGATGCGGGACATGGCGACGAAGGTCATCGACGTGAGCACGATGGACGGAACTGCGATGCTGCGAACACCGAAGCGATCTGCCAATCGCCCGGCCACCGGCGCCGTGAACAAAATCCCCGCCCATAAAAAGGTCGCCGCAAAGCTGATGTTGCCGCGTGTCCACGCAAATTCGGCAGCGAGCGGTTCCGCGAAGAGCGACAGGCTGTAAGTCGGCAGTATGGCCGCTCCGCTGCCGAGCGCGAAAGCGGCCGCCAGCATAACCGACAGGCCGGCGCCGAGCTCCGATCGGGGCGCTCGCATCAGCGGGCCCATTTAACCTGCCGATCCTCCTGAACGCAGCGGCACCCACATTCCGTCATCGCCGCCGGGACTCCAGCTCGTTCACGTAGCGTTCTCGAAGCTCGCGCTTGAGGAGCTTTCCGCTGCCGGTCATCGGCCACTCCGCGACGAACCGGATGTGCCTCGGGATGCGGAAATTCGCGATCCTGCCACGGCAGTATGCAATGAGATCGGCTTCACTCAGGGTGTGTCCTTCCGTCACCTCGATGATCGCCATGACGGCCTCGCCGAGATCGTCATCGGGAACTCCAACGACGGCTGCCTGGTGGACCGCGGGATGCTGCAACAGAAACATTTCAACCTCGAGTGCGGCCACGTTCTCCCCGCCAGGCTTGATCATGTCCTTGAGACGCCCGTCGAAGTACAATTCTCCCGCCGCATCGAGATGTCCGAGGTCGCCCGTGCGGAAGCGCCCTCTCTCGTCGAATACCTGATCGTCTCCGCCGCCGCCGACATATCCCAAAAGGCATCGCCAGCCGGCAACGCGGATTTCGCCCGTGGTGCCGGCGGGACAATCGATCCCCGTGTCGGCGTCGACGATGCTGAAGTGCGTGCCCGGCAGCGGGCGGCCCGAGCTCTTGCGGCGAACGTCCCAGGGATCCCCGAGGTCGGCGCAGGTCGATCCCGCCTCGGTGGTTCCATACAATTGAAGCAGGCCTTCCAATGGAAACTCCATCCTAATCCGATCGACGACCGCCGGCGGGGCGATGGTCCAGCCGGATTGCAGACTGCTAAGATCATAGCTGCGAAAGTTCGGGAGTTGCATCTCGCGAAGGTACATGGTGGGCATACCGGTGCGGGAGACGCAGCGCTCGCGTTCGATGAGTTCGAGCACGCGCTCGGGCGCGTAATATTCGGGAATGACCATGACACACCCGAGGAGCAGCGGGACCGGCAGACAGCCGCATGATCCGCCTGTGTGATAGAACGGCTGGGTATTGAGGAACGCCTCCCCAGGTCCCAATCCCATTCGCGTGCAGAGGTGATAGCCAAAATTGAGCACGTCGACGTGATTCAGGATCGCCCCCTTTGGCATGCTGGTCGACCCTGATGTGTATTGGATCAGCACCGCCTCCCTGTCGGGCGGCAGCCGCTGAACAGGTGGGGGTGTGCTGGCTTCGGCGGCGCTTTTGAACAGGTTCTCGAGGGGGCGCGGGGCATCCTTCGGGCCGTCGGTCAGCATCAGCAAATGCGGCGCGGACCTCAAGTCCGCATCCAATGTCAATTTCCCGGCCAAGGCGGGGTAGATCTCCCGCAGGATTTCGATGTAGTCGATGTTCAGGAAACTCGGGCGCAAGATCAAAGCCCGTGCACGGCTGTCCGCCAATATATGACGGGCCTCGATCGCTTTGGCCCGCGTATTGATGGCCGTCAGCCGGGCGCCGAGGATGCTGCAGGCAAAAAGCGCCTCCGCCCAAGCGGATTCGTTGGGCAGCCAAACCGCAACGGTATCGTTCAGGCCGATGCCTTGCGTCGCAAGGGCATCCGCGAATTGCCGGGACCGTTCGGCCATCGCCGACATGCTGACGCGGTCATCACCAAACACCCAGCCCACCTGCCGCGGCGTACGGTCCGCCGCTTCGGAGAGCGCCTCGTGAAGTCGCAGCCGCACGGGCTGCCACCCCTGCTCCCGTTTGCGCCGCTCGTCCTCGTTCAGCATTGCCTTCCCCCGCAACCGCCGACGAACCCTGGTTCGTAGCCGTTTTTACAAACACCACGCTAACGGGAAGCGCGGGCAGGGTCTGCGATAAAAGTCACCGGCCCATGCTCACCAGCGTCATCGCATCCCCGACCGCTGCAGGCACCGAACGTTCAGACGATACCGAGCGCCTCCAGCCGCTCGAACTCCGGACCTTCGATGCCCAACGACGCGAGCACCTCGCGCGTATGCTGGCCCAATCGGGGTCCGAGCCAGCGGGTCGCGCCCGGTGTTGCACTGAGCTTGGGCACGATGCCTGGAATGGCGATGGGCTTGCCATCGGGCAATTCATGCCGCTCTATCATATGGCGGGCCGCATAGTGGGGATCCTGTGCGATATCGCGAGCCGTGTAGATGCGTCCGGCGGGCACTCCCGCGTCATCCATGATGGGCAAGATCTCGTCGATTTCACGCCCCGTCGTCCATGCTGCGATGGCAGCGTCGAGCCGCGTGTCGTTGGCCACCCGCCCGTCGTTACGTGCCAGGGCGGGATCATCGCGCAGGTCGGGACGGTCGATCACGGTCATCAAGCGCTTGAATATGGCGTCGCCGTTCCCGGCGATCACCACGTACTCACCATTCGCACACGGATAGGTATTCGAGGGGGAGATGCCGGGAAGGCTCGCACCCGACCGGCCGCGCACGAAATCGAATTCGGCGTACTCGGGAATGAGGCTCTCCATGACTGCAAATACCGATTCGTACAGCGCGACGTCGATGTATTGGCCGCGGCCGCCGTTCGCTTTCAAGTGGTGCAGCGCCAGCAGCGCACCGATGGTGCCGTACAGTGCGGCGAGCGTATCGCCGAGACTGATTCCGGCACGCACCGGCGGGCGATCCGGGAAACCGGTGACGTGGCGCAGCCCACCCATGCATTCGGCGATGGCGGCGAAGCCCGGTCGGCCGTGATAAGGCCCGTCCTGACCGTAGCCGGATATCCGCACCATGATGAGGCGCGGGTTTACCTGGGAGAGATCCTGCCACCCCAATCCCCACTTCTCGAGCGTGCCGGGCCGGAAATTCTCGACGACGATATCGGTATCGGCCGCCAGCCGCCTGACGATGGCGCGCGCCTCGGTTGCCTTCAGATCGAGGGTCACGGACTTCTTGTTGCGACTCTGCGTGTACCACCAGAGCGAGGTGCCGTCGTGAAGTTTGCGCCAGGTCCGCAGGGGGTCTCCGTCCCTGGGCGGCTCGATTTTGATGACTTCGGCCCCGAACTGTGCGAGGAGACTGGTCGCATACGGTCCGGCGATGAGCGCCCCGAGCTCGAGCACCTTTATCCCGCTGAGCGGGCTCTGCTGCCGTGGATCTGAAGTCATGTGACCACCGCGCCCTCGCGCAATTCAGGCCCGTTCGAAGATTGCGACGGTGTTGGCCGCCATGACTCCGCCATGCGAGTGCACCATGGCGATGTGCGGCTTGTCCGCCTTCCTCCCGAGTGCCGTGCCGTCCAGTTGCTGCAACGCTTCAATGGCCTGATCCATGACGCAATTGAGAAATGACTGCCCGAAGGACAGCATCCCGCCATTGGTGTTGAAGGCCGGCGCGTCCCGCGAGTCGAGACCCCCTTGGCGCAGATACTCAGGCGAGGAGCCGCGCTCACATACTCCCAGGTCCTCCAGGATCATGGGAATCAGGAATGCGAACGGAACCACGGTTTCGAGCACATCGACGTCACCCATCGACAGTTCCGCGAACTCAAGCGCCTGTCGCCCCGCCAGATACGCACCCGTCGTAGTCAGGCTGGGTCCATCGATCCAGGGACCGAAGCCATAGAGCCCCATGCGCCCACTGATATGTTCATGCGTGACCGACTCACCGACCGATCGAACGTAGGTCTTAGGTCCGGCCGGCAGGTTTTCCCCCCGCGTCAGGATGATGGCGCCCGCACGGCTTTGCCGATGCCAGGGTGCGCAGTGCAGGAGGCGGCTGGGGGATGCAATCATCGGCGACGCAATCACCTGATCGATCGTCAGCCGCCCACGGCTGCGCATTTCGGCCTCGGGATGCTCGATGGCCCGTTCGCGCATCGCGACAGCCACGGTGGCGAGATCCTCTTCGCTCAACTGCCGTTCGTGGACGAAACGTTGGCCGATCTGACCATACAACGCCGGCGTAATCGGGTCGTAGGGCGCTTCGAAGTGCGCGTCCGCCTCGTGATTGGCATTTTGCGCGACCGCATCCAGCAATCCGGCTGCGCCGGCATCTCCGCTGGGGCACAGCACGTAGTCCACCAGCCGAGCCTGCAGCAGGAGCGCGCCGTACTTGAGTCCGCTCAGCATGCCGGCGCCGTGATTCATGACGGCGGTCGTGGAGCTGGGGGCGATTTTCAGCTCGGCCAGCAACTTCTGTCCGAACAGCATGAAGGCTTCGCCCATCGGTGGACGATGCGTGAACAATGCGCCAATTTGACGCCTGTCGATGCCCGCCAATCTCAGCGCTTCGCGTGTTGCATCACAGATGATCGCCACCGTGCTCTTCGCGACCTCTTCTTCGCGCAACGGCAGCGCCTGAACCGCCGTCGCATAGCTCGCCACTACGATGTCATCGAAGGGCATGGGCTTACCGCCATCCGTCCGCGACGTGGAAATTCAACAGGGTTTGAGTGTCGGTGGTGATGAAAAGCGGCGTGACCGGCGCACCGATCGCCGCCCGCTCGACCGGCTCGATGCCGCCAAACAGGTAGACACCCTCCACCAACCTTATCAGCCCGACGCAATAGGGTGTCGGACGCTCCCGGGGGGCTCGATATACCGTACTGAAGCTGTAGATGCTGCCCTCCCCGCTCACAGTCCTCCAGTCGAGTCTCGCACTGAAACAATTTTCGCAGGCGTCCTGGCGCGGATGCGAATACCGGCCACAGTCCGCGCAGTGGCGTATCGACACCCGGCGCTCCGCAACGGCCGCCCAAAACGTCGCCGCACCGGGACAGACGTCATACGGGCCGACCACCGCGCCGCTTATCGTGAGATACAAGCTGTCGCCCGCACGGGTCATTTTCCGTCCCCTTTTCGGCATCCAACGTCGATGGTGAGTGCTCGAGCAGCCTGGATTAGCGTTGACCTGCCGCTCCCCAACCAACGGTAATCCGCGCGCGGGGAAAGCGGAATGACTTTAGTTCCAGCTGGATCCCGTCAAACGAGCTTCCAATCATTGTCGACGGCCGCCTCGTGCAGCCGGGTCGGATCACAGATGACGTAGACACCGTCGCTGCGACGAATGATGCCCTCATCGCGCAGGCTGATGATCGCGCGCGATACGACCTCGCGCACCGAGCCAATTGCATCCGCAATATCCTGCTGCGAAGCGTGCACGACGAGCAAATTACCGTGCTTATCCGATAGATCGAGCATATGGCGCGCAACCCGGGCCCGCACCGGCTGAAAAACATTGTGCGACAAGAGATGGTAACCGTGCATCATCGAGCAGGCGAGCACCGAAAACAGCGGCCACATGCAGCTGGCATCGGCAGAGGCAATCTGTCGAAATCGCCGGGGCGACAGGTTCAGCAGAGTGCTGCCGGTCAGCGCCTGGACCGCGAGGGCCGAACCGCTGCCGATGATGTCCGGTGCCAGCAACAGCGGCAAACCGATCACGTCGCCGGCCACGGCATACCGGATGGTAGCCTGGCGGCCGACGGGAGACATGGTGTAAATGCGCACCAGTCCCTGGGTGATCACCGCCAGCGGCGGGTCAGACCCGTCTCCCATCTCGTAAATCACCTCGCCCGGGGACCCGTGCGTCTCATGAGCATCGATCAGCATCGCGTCCGCGTTACTGCCGAGTGCGGTGCGAAATGCGCACTTCAACCACACTTGTTCCGTCACCTGCAACAAGGCCGGATTCGCGGCCCGTTTGACGGTTTTGTCCGCTTGCATGAATGTCCTCAAGAACGTGCACCCGCTGCGCAGGATCGCTCCCGAAAGCCCGCCAGTCTTGATACATCCTCCGCCGTTCACTGCAGAAGTCAACACGACACTCGTCAGCCGTTCCGGTCAACTGATCAGTCCATTCAGGCTCGTATACCTGAGCATTCCCGTGATTGAATCACAGCGACTAATGTCGCTTAGAACCGGGATGGACCGTGTTAGCGTCTTGCACGATGCGCGACACGGGCGGAATGAACGACATGACCTCGGCGAGTGCAGAGAAGCTGTTTGACGTTGTTCAGATCGGTTATGGGCCGGTAGGGCAGGCCAGCGCGCTCATGCTCGGGCAACTGGGTTACGACGTCGCGGTATTCGAGCGCCATCCCAACTTGTTCGGAAACTCCCGTGTTGGGCATATCGATCACGAAATCATGCGCATACTCCAGTCTCTCGGCACCGCGTCGTCCATGGCAGAGAAGTCAGTCTGCCCTGAAATGTACGAATGGCGGACGGCCGATGGGCGGTCACTCTACAAGTTCCCGTGGCTCGACGGCATTTCGGGTTGGAGGGCGGCCTATCTTTTCTATCAGCCCGATCTGGAGACCACCCTCGACTCCGCGGTGCGCGAGCGGCCGAACGTACGGGTTGCGCAGGGCTGGGAGGCCACGGAAATAGCTCAATTCCCGGACCACGTTGCCGTCACCCTGCGTGAAAGAGGGGCCGGACCGGGTATTTCGAATCGGCGCATCGCTCGTGCGAAATACCTGCTTGCGACCGATGGGGGAAACAGCTTTGTCCGGAAAGCGCTCGGTCTTCAAATGCGGGATCTCGGGTACAAACATGGCTGGCTCGTCCTAGACTTCCTGAACAAGCGCAAGATCAAGCTGGATTTCGACAACGGGCAGATATGTGATCCGCGACGGCCCACATCGCTGTTTGAAATGGGGAAGCGGCATCGCCGGTTTTCGTTTGCCGCCATGCCCGGCGAAACGGAGCAGGGTCTGCTGGAGCCCGCGAAGGCGTGGGAGCTCGTCAGCCATTGGATCACACCGGACGACGCGGAACTCACCCGCCAGGTGTTCTACGTTTTCGAAGCCAGAGTGCTCGAGCAGATGAGACGGGGCAGGGTGTTCTTCTTGGGCGATTCGGCGCACGTCATGCCCCCCTTCTTGGGACAGGGCATGGGCTCCGGAATCCGCGACGCGAAGAATCTGGCCTGGAAACTCGATTTGGTGCTCCGGGGGGTTTCTCACGACACGCTTTTGGACACGTATTCGCCGGAGCGACAGCCGCACTCGGAGCGATACGCCGAGATCTCCATGGAACTCGCGCGAGTTCTTTGCACCATCGATCCGGATGAGGCGCGACGGCGGGACGAGGCGATACTTTCCGGCATCATGCCCCCCTTGAAGCCCTTTCCGTGGATATTCACCGGCATATTGCAGCAGGCCGCGCCGTCCGAGGTCCAAGCCGTCATCGGCCGGCTGGGTCCGCAAGGCGCGATACGTCTGGGCCAGCGGAACGGCCGTGCCGATGACGTGGTCGGACCCGGTTGGCAGATCTTGAGCCGGCGGGACCTGGCGCCGCTCTACGACCCGGAGGTCCGTCGATTGCTCGGATGCCTGTCGTTCCGATCCGTGCATTTCGGTCCCGGCGGCGCCGCTGACACCGAAGGCGTCTACTCGAAATACTTCAGCGACAAGCAACTGGACGCCGTCGTCGTTCGTCCGGATTTCTACGTATTCGGAGGCATTCGGGAGGGGGAGGACATCAACGGCGTACTTCGGCAGCTGCAGCAACAACTTCATCTTCGGTAAGGACCCTCCATGATGCAGCCGTTCCCACCAACCCAAAAGCCGATACCGTCGGATGCATACGCCACCCGTGAACTGATGAAGTGGGTGCCGCAACTGAGCCTGACTGAACGCAATCGCCGCTGGGACCGGGTTCGCAAGAAAATGCTGATGGCGGGATTGGACGCGTTCGTTTTCCTGGGCAACGACATTTATTGGGGCATGGGCATGGCCAACTTGCGCTACATGCTGCAAGTCGATGCTCAACTCGGCGCCGATGCCCTCTTTCCCCTCGCCGGCGCCCCCGTTGTCTGGCAGGGAATCCCCCACACCAACCGACCCACCAGCGCGTATCTGTCGCTCCAGGAATGGATCGATGATTTTCGCACACGCGGCGGCATGCCGGTCATCGCCGAGGAAATACGCGCAAGAGATCTCGACCGTTCGAGACTCGGACTGATCGGCTTTTCGTCAACGCTTCAGCCCTCCACGCTCCTACATGGGCAGGTGACGGCGCTGAAGAAGCTGCTGCCGCAAGCCGAATTCATCGACGCGGATTGGATCATCGAAGAAGTGCGCCTGATCAAGAGCGAGGAGGAAATAGACGTCCTGCGCAAGGCAAGCGCCATCGCCCGCAAGGTTATCGATGCCATGATCGAGACCGCCCGCCCGGGGGTTCCGGAAGCGGCTGTTTTCGCGGAAATGATCCGCACGCAGCTCGCCAACGGGGCGGAGCCCAACATCTTCAATCTGTTTGCATCCGGGCCGGTGGAGCACGGCTCGAAGGAACTCTGGCATCTGTTGCACGGTTGTGAGCAACCGCTCGCCCCGACGATGCGACCGCTCGCGCGCGGCGACATCATCATCGCGGAGTGGCACACGAAATACGGCGGATATCGTTGCCACACGGAATTCACGGTGTATCTCGGCAGGCAGGCGCCCAAGGAGCTCCTGCACATCTGGGATGTATCCGTCGAATGCCTCGAGGCGAGCAAGAACGCACTCGCAGTGGGCCGCACCATCAACGAGGCCATCGAGATGATTCGACGGCCGGCCAAGCGGGCGGGGCTCGACTGGGTGGAGCTGGGATTCCACGGCATGGGCTCGGCATCACCCGAATTCCCCACGGTCGTGTACGAGCCTGGCTACGGCAACAACAAACTCAATGGGCACGGGATCGGGGAGATGGTTCTGGAGGAGGGAATGACGTTCGGCAACAACATCGACCTGCATGATTCGCGCTGGAAGCCCGACGTCGGCTGCATGCTCTCCGACTTCATGGTCGTGCGGCCGGACAAAGCGGAGTGCCTGGTTGGGACTCCGCTGGTGCTTCCACAGATTGCGTAGCCGGCGCGCAGGACCATGAAACTCTGTCGCTTCGATGAGGATCACCTGGGCCTGGTCAGCGAGGACGAGTCCGAAGTGATCGACGTGACCTCGGCGCTCGAGACGTTGCCGGCGCTGAAATGGCCGCTTCCCCACGGCGACCCGCTGATCGCCCATCTGGATGAGCTGCGGCCGCGGATCGCCGCGCTCGGCCTGACAGGTCGGAGAGTGCCGATCCATGCCATGGAGTTCGCGAGCCCGGTGGCCACGCCGTCGAAGATCATCGCGGCGCCGGTCAATTATGCGAAGCATCTGGACGAAGCGCGCGCCGACCAGGGCATCAACTTCGGGGTCGCTCCCAAGCGCATCGACCAGTACGGCCTGTTCCTCAAGGCCGCGTCCTGCCTGGTCGGCCCGTCGCACGGGGTTTACCTGCCCACGACCGACCGTCGCATCGACCATGAACTCGAACTTGCCGTCGTGATAGGCAGGCGCGGCCGCGAGATCGCTCGCTCCGATGCCCTGGATCACGTTGCCGGCTATGCGCTGGGGCTCGATATGACCATCCGCGGCGAGGAAGATCGCAGCTGGCGAAAGTCTCATGACAGTTTTGCCGTTCTCGGTCCGTGGCTGGTCACCGCCGATGAAATCCCGGACCCGGGCGCCCTGGAATTCTCGCTCGTGATCGGCGAGCAATGCCGTCAGGCGGCCAACACGCGGGATCTCATTTTCGATGTGCCTCGATTGATCGAATACGCCTCGGCAACGTACACGCTACATCCGGGCGACATCATCATGACGGGCACGCCGGAGGGCGTCGGCCCCGTCGTCGCGGGCGACATCATGAAATGCACGATGAGCGGGGTCGGATCGATGAATGTCGCCGTGCACGCCATGCCGTATCCGGCCGAGTCTTCCAGGATCGACCAAACGCCGGGACGCTCATGATTGAGGGGACCGATAACGACGTTTCCCACTACTCAAGGCTCACCAGCCTGGATCTTGCGCCCTTGTGGGAAAACCAGACCAACCTGTTTCCGCGCGAGCCCAGCAAGCGAGCCAGGCCGTTCCTCTGGCACTACGATGATATCCGACCGCAGCTGATCTACTTCGGCGGCGCCCTGTCGATGGACAAAGCGGAGCGACGCGTCCTGATGCTCATCAACCCGGGCCTGCGCGCGCAGGCGGCCACCGTCGCGAACCTTTACGCCGGATTTCAGCTCATTCTACCCGGCGAGACGGCACGTGCTCACCGGCACAGCGCCAATGCGTTTCGGTTCATCGTTGAAGGACGGGGTGCATCCACGACCGTCGATGGCGAAAAGACATCGATGACGTGCGGTGACCTGGTCCTGACACCGGGGTGGGCCTG
>Ga0182030_10014691_pt1 | contig 15428 bp, 13 predicted proteins | sample 812S3MmetaG_FD_121299 | JGI IMG/M metagenome (GOLD analysis project Ga0182030, IMG submission 121299) | Permafrost microbial communities from Stordalen Mire, Sweden - 812S3M metaG (Illumina Assembly) | ecosystem: Environmental > Terrestrial > Soil > Wetlands > Permafrost | place: Sweden... | reverse complement strand
TACATGGCCCGCAGTTTTTGATCCAGAAGTCGAGGACCTTTCAGCGATTCGAAAAGAGTATTCATAAATTGCTGAAGATCCTGCCGTCCGGGCCCGAGGAGGTCAGGAACTATACTTATTTCAAGGTATCCGGCAGATTGCTCAAGGTTCTGCATGAAGATCTGTTGTTCGCTCAATCCATCAAGGACTATATCCGGTTGAAGACCCCGCAGGGCACCTGCCTCACACATATGACGATGAAATACCTTCAAGAGCTGCTCCCCGCTGAATCGTTTATCCGTGTCCACCGCTCCTATATAGTGAATAAGTCATGCATTACGGCTATTGACAGGACGCAGTTGGAAATCGGTCAGGAAAAAGTTCCGATCGGCGCGAAATACCGGGCCGGCATATCGATCACCCACGTCATTGCACAAAGGGTCTCCTAAAAACTGTTCCCCTTATTCCCCACCCACACCCCGGAAATCCCGGCGGCCCCGCCCGCCTTCCCCGCCAAAACACCCTGGCACACTTATTTCTGCCCGTACTGAAACACCAAAAATATGTCTACCACACACGCTAATAAGAGTACCGCCGCCCACGGCAAGACCGCACCCAAGCACTCCAAAGCTGCTCCACACAATGACGGCAAATTGCAGGAATTTTTTCATGACGAAATTAAAGATATCTATTGGGCCGAAAAAAAACTGGTCCAGACCCTCCCTAAACTGGCTAAGGCCGCTACCTCCGAAGAACTGAGGGGCGCCTTCACCAACCACCTCGAAGAGACCAAAGAACACGTGACCCGGCTGGAAAAAGTCTTTAGCCTGATGGGCGAAAAGGCAGAGGCCAAAAAATGCGACGCCATGGCCGGGATCACCGAAGAAGGGGCCAGCATTATCGAAGATACCGAAGACGGTACCTCCACCCGTGATGTCGCCTTGATCCTGGCCGGTCAAAAGGCCGAACACTATGAGATCGCCACCTACGGCGGCCTGGCCCACATCGCCAGGACACTGGGCCACGACGAGATCGCCTCCCTCCTCGAAAAGACCCTCTCGGAAGAAAAGAAGGCCGATACGACCTTGACCGATTTGGCCGAACACTCGGTGAATAAAGAGGCGTTGTCAGAATAAGGCGTTGTCAGAATAAAAAGCGGCAGAAAAGCTCAGCAGAATATGTGAATACAGGAAGTAAAGCCAGGTCTGAAATAGGCGTGGCTTTCTTTTGAAAAAGATGCCGGAATATCCCGTAACGGCCCGTCAAAGGCTTTTTTATCATAATATGTAAATTAGGCAAACAAACGTTAAAGCTTCGCTTGTCCAAACGAAAATTATCCGTTTTTTCTGTATCTTGTCCCTCTTAAAACTCCAGTTTTTGCCTATGCCACAGAGAACAGATTTCGTGTATTCCGACAAACAGGAGCCCCATCGTCTCCGTACCAAAAAGATTCTGCAACAACACCCCGAGGTGAGAAAACTGATCGGAAAGAATAACTATACGTTCTTCGCCGTCCTGGGCCTCGTCCTGTTCCAGGTCGCCATGGCCTGGCTGGTAAAAGGAAGTTCCTGGTGGATCATCGTCGGCGCAGCTTACCTGCTCGGCGCTTTTGCCGACCACTCCCTTTTCGTCATGATCCATGAATGCGCCCACCACCTGCTGTTCAAAAGCCGCGCCGCCAACCGCCTGTCCGGCATCCTCGCCAACCTCCCTCAGCTGTTCCCCAGCTCCGTGTCGTTCGAGCGTTATCATATCAAACACCATTCCTTCCAGGGCGTGCACGAGCTTGATGCCGACCTGCCCAACCGGTGGGAGGCAAAATTGATCAACAACTATTTCATCGGTAAGCTCCTCTGGCTCCTGTTCTATCCCCTGTTCCAGATCTTCCGCATCCAAAGGCTCCGCGAAATTAAGCCCTTCGATAAATGGGTGGCCCTCAACTTCGCGGCGGAAGCCGTCTTCATTGCCGCCATCTGGTATTTCCTCGGCCCTAAGGCCATCGGTTACCTGCTGCTGAGCTTCTTCTTCTCCGTCGGCCTGCACCCCCTCGGCGCCCGGTGGATACAGGAACACTACCTGACCCACGACGAACAACAGGAGACCTTCAGCTACTACGGCGTCCTCAATATCGTAGCCTTCAACGTCGGCTACCATAACGAACACCACGATTTTCCTTCCATTCCCTGGAATAAACTGCCCCAGATCCGCAAGAGCGCACCCGGCTACTACGATAACCTCAAGTACCACATGTCATGGACAAAACTATTTTTCCGCTTCCTCTTCGATAAAGAAATATCCCTTTATTCCCGCATCGTCCGCAAGGAAAGAGGCAAGGTGGCCCTCACCGACGAATCCATTCCCGATATGGACCTCGTCCACGCGAATGCCGCGAACACCGCGAACACTACCGCTCCGGCCGCCGTTCACTCCTGAGCCCCGCGTCAGCCGCCTCGCGGCTCCTAAATAAATACCCGCGTCCCGGAAGTGAAGTTTTCCCTGAACTCTTTCGGCGTGCACGTCTTTTTCTTCTTGAAAATGCGGTTGAAATTCGAGATGTTGTTGAACCCGCAATGATAGGAGATCTCCGCAATGGAATGCGTCGTATCGATCAACATCCTCGAGGCATGCCCGAGGCGGATCTCATTCAGGCTGTCGACGAAGGTATTGCCCGTCCTCTTTTTGATGAACCGGCTGAAGGACACATCCGTCATGCTCACCAGCTTCGCTACCTCACCCAGCGTAATCGGCTTGTCATAGTTCGTATTCATATACTCGAACGCCTTCTCGATCCGCCGGCTGTTATAGGTAAAATGCTGGTTGGTGAAAGACCCGTCCGACAAGGTCCGCATATTCCGTGAAGTAGACAGGTCATGCAGGATCGATAACAGCTCCAGCACCGAATCGAATCCGTTCTTCTGGTTCAGCGAAATGATTCGCGGCACCACCGACTTGGTCGTCTCACGGGAAAACAAGATCCCTTTCTGTGACCGTTCCATCATACTGCGGATAAAGCTCAGTTGATTTCGCCGGAGCAATTTATCCTCGAAGAGATCTTTATGCCATTGGATCGTCACTTCCCGGATCTCTTCGCTCATGCATTGATGAGTGAACCAGGCATGATAAACGTTTGGGCCTACCAGCACCAGTTCCAGGTCGTCGATGGAATCGATATGGTCACCTACGATCCGGCGGGCGCCTTTGGCGTTCAGGATCAGGTTCAATTCCATTTCTTCGTGATAATGTAGAGGGAAACTAAACTCCCGCTTGACCCGGGAAAAGATCGTGAAACAATCGTTTTGCGTGAGGGGAGTGATCTCACGCATTATAGTAGTGCTCATATGCAATCGTCTTAATTCAACAAAGATGAGATAAAAAAGTATAATAATAAAGTAATACCCTGGTATTTCACTATACACCTGATTACCACAATGGTAAGATCATTTTATCACCGTGTTTGCTGCACGAATGTCCTGGATGAACAATGTTGGGATAAAAATTCATTAGTTTTTAAGCCATAACCGCCCCTATCTTTAGATGCTGTAAAATAGGTTGTCCGGACTGCCTGTTTTTACTGTATTTTGATAGTCTGTTAGCTAATGAACAGATTAACACGATAGCTGCTATGAAATTACAATTACCGGATTTGGCCATTCTTGCCGCCTACCTCATCGCGATGGTGGTGATAGGATGGGTATTGCGCAAAAAGGCGCGGAAGAATAAAGTCAATTACCTGCTGGGCGGAAAGTCCCTGCCTTGGTACATGCTGGGGCTCAGTGACGCTTCCGATATGTTCGATATCTCCGGCACTATGTGGATGGTCAGCCTCTGCTTCGTCTATGGGCTGAAAAGCATATGGATACCTTGGCTATGGCCCGTTTTCAACCAGATTTTCCTGATGATGTACCTCTCTCGCTGGCTCCGCCGCTCCAACGCTACCACCGGCGCCGAATGGCTGGCCGGCCGCTTCGGCCAGTCGGGGCCCGGGGTCCGGTCTTCCCACAACATCGTAGTGGCCTTCGCCCTCCTGAGCTGCCTCGGCTTCATGGCCTATGGCTTTATAGGCCTGGGTAAATTCATGGAGATCTTTATCCCCTGGCCCATCATCCAGCCTTATATCCCTTTCCACATTCCCGCCGCTTATGTCCCTCATTTTTACGGCATCGTCTTTACCCTGTTTGCCGCCTTCTATTCCATCCTCGGCGGCATGCATAGCATCGTGCTCGGCGACGTGATCAAATACATCATGATGACGATTGCCTGCATCAGCATCGGCGGTATCGCCATGTATAAGCTCCACCAGGCCGGCCACTCCCTGGCAGTGCCGGATGGCTGGTTCAACCCGTTCTTCGGACTGCACCTGCACCTGGACTGGCATAACCTGATCGACGACGCGAACAAAAAGATCAAAGATGACGGCTATTCCCTGTTCGGCATCTTCTTCATGATGATGCTCTTCAAAGGAATTTTTGCCAGTCTTGCGGGGCCGGCCCCCAACTACGACATGCAAAAGATCCTCAGCACCAGGTCGCCGCAGGAAGCCAGTAAAATGTCCGGTTTCGTCAACGTCATCCTCCTGCCGATCCGCTATTCCATGATCATCGGGCTGACCGTCCTCGCCTTGCTCTATTATAACCGCATCAGCGGGGATCTTCAGACCACTAACGGAACAGATTTCGAAAAGATCCTCCCCGCCACCATCAATACCTTCCTGCCCGTCGGCCTGATGGGCCTGGTGCTGACCGGGCTGCTGGGCGCCTTCATGGGCACTTTCTCCGGGACCCTCAACGCCGCACAGGCCTACCTGGTCAATGATATCTACCTCAAATACGTCAACCCCGCCGCCTCAAATCGCGCGACCATGTTCATGAACTACGGGGCAGGCCTTGCCGTCGTCATCGTCGGCATCGTGCTCGGCCTGTTCGTGAAAGACGTCAACACCGTCCTGCAATGGATCGTATCAGGTCTATACGGCGGCTATGTCGCGCCCAATATGCTGAAATGGCACTGGTGGCGGTTCAACGCCAACGGCTTCTTCTGGGGTATGCTCGCCGGTATCCTGCCGGCCATCGCCCTGCCGGTTCTCCATCTGCCGGGGCCGGCCCTATATTACTGGCCCGTGCTTTTCATCCTGTCCCTGGCCGGGTCGGTCATCGGCTCCTATGCTGCTCCCCCGACAGACACGGCGACGCTCAAGGCATTCTACCGCAACGTAAGGCCCTGGGGATTCTGGAAGCCCGTTCACTGCCAGGTCGTGGCGGAAGACCCCTCTTTCGTCGGGAATAAAAATTTCCGGCTCAACTCGTTCAATATCGTACTGGGCATGATCGGTCAGACAGGTCTAACCTTACTTCCTATGTATGTCATCCTATGGCTGAAAGTGCCGTTGCTGATAACGGTAGCGCTTTTGGCACTCATTGCTGTCATCCTCAAAAAAACGTGGTGGGACAAACTCGATGAGTATTAAATTGATTTATTTTAAAACAGACAATGATGAACACTCTTTTTGGTGAAAGGTTGGCCACGCTTAACCAGCAATATGAGCAACTGATCCTTCGGCCCAATGAGCTGGCAGTACCCGGCAACGGTATCTTCTTTCGCTACCGCTACCCCGCGCTCACGGCTGCTCACGCCCCCATATTCTGGCGCTATGACCTCGACGAACGGTCCAACCCCTTCCTCATGGAGCGGTTCGGTATCAATGGTGTCTTCAATGCCGGGGCCATCAAATTCAACGATCGCTACATCATGATGCTGCGCGTGGAAGGCTGGGACCGGAAATCCTTTTTCGCTATCGCAGAGAGTCCCAACGGCATCGATCGCTTTCGCTTCTGGGATTCTCCCGTCCATATGCCCGGCACCGGGCAGCCCGAGACCAATATCTATGATATCCGCCTCACCCACCATGAAGATGGCTGGATCTACGGGCTCTTCTGCACCGAAAAAAGAGATCCGGACGCGCCCCCGGCCGATCAGTCGTCCGCCATCGCCCAATGCGGCATCGCCCGCACCAGGGACCTGGTGGCCTGGGAAAGGCTGGCTGACCTCGGGACTACCTCCCCCCAGCAACGTAACGTTGTCCTCCATCCGGAGTTTGTCGATGGCAAATACGCTTTCTATACCCGTCCCCAGGATGGATTCATCAATGCCGGCAGCGGCGGCGGCATCGGCTTCGGTCTCTCGGCATCGATCACCCGCGCCGTCGTCGAAAAGGAGACCATCATCGATCCTAGGATATACCATTCCATCAACGAGGCAAAGAACGGCCTCGGCCCCGCTCCCATCCGCACCCGCCTTGGCTGGCTGCATCTCGCTCATGGCGTACGCAACACCGCCGCCGGCCTGCGTTATACCCTCTATGCCTTCATGACAGACCTGAAAGACCTCGCCCGTGTCATCTACAAACCCGGCGGTTACCTGATCGCACCCGTCGGCGAAGAGAGGGTAGGGGATGTCTCCAATGTCGTATTCTCCAACGGCTGGATCGCTGACGACGACGGCAAAGTCTTTATTTACTATGCCTCTTCCGACACCCGCATGCACGTCGCTACCACTACCATCGATCACCTGCTGGATTATATGGTCAATACCCCGGCAGACGGCCTCGATTCTGCCGGTTCTGTCAAAAATCTTCAGCAGATCATCGACAACAATAAACCCTATATCGACCCCAAAGGCGGCGTCTACCTGCCCGATTCCCCGGCATGGAAAAAAGAAAGAACAAAATGAATTCCGCCAGCCACAAGCAAGGTTACACGGGGTCCCTCGAAGATCCCCCCGCCTACCGGCGGCAAATGCAGCGACAGCTGGCTGCCATCCTGGATTACTGGATGGAGTATACGCCAGACCATGAGCAGGGGGGATTCATCGGCCGGGTAGATGAAAAGGACCGGCCCGACCCGGCGGCCCCCAAAGGCCTGGTGATGCATAGCCGCATCCTGTGGGCCTTCAGTGCAGCCTATTGCCAGACCCGCAATGCCGGCTATCTGATGGTGGCCCGCCGCGCCTGTGAATACCTGCTCAACCATTTCCTTGACGACGAACAGGGCGGCGCCTTCTGGAGCCTCGACCCGGCAGGCCGTCCCCTCAATGATCGCAAACAGATCTATGGCCAGGCTTTCTTCCTCTACGGACTGACAGAATTCTATCGCGCCGGGGGAGAATTGGCCATCCTGCAGGCTGCCATAGCTTTGTTCCGGGTGATAGAGGAACATGGTTTCGACGCTCACCGCAAAGGATACTATGAGGCCTTCACCCGTGACTGGCAACCGCTGGAGGACCTGCGGCTCAGCGAAAAGGACGACAATGGGCAAAAGACCATGAATACCCATCTCCACGTGCTGGAGGCCTACAGCAATCTCTACAAATGCTGGCCCGACAGCCTGCTGCGCCGGCAGATCATCGGGTTGCTGGAAGTTTTCGACCGCTATATGGTGGATCACCGCTCCGGGCATCTGCTGCTCTTCTTCAACGAAGACTGGCAGTCCCGTTCGACGCTCATCTCCTATGGTCATGACATCGAAGCCGCCTGGTTGCTGCAGGAGGCGGCAGAGACGATCGGCGACGAAGAATGGATCGTAAGGACCCGCAACCTCGCCCTCCGCCTCGCCACCGCTGCCGTAGAAGGGCTGGACGACGAAGGCGGCCTCTGGTACGAGCGGGATGGAACCGGCCTCATCCGGGAAAAACATTGGTGGCCCCAGGCAGAGGCTATGGTAGGCTTCCTTCACGCCTGGCAGGTCAGCGGCGACGAAACCTGGTACCGCCGCTCGCTCGGCAGCTGGAACTTTGTCAAAAAATGTCTCCTGGCGCCAATGGGCAAAGAATGGTACTGGGGCGTCCGCGCCGATCATTCCCCCATGCCCGGCCAGGATAAAGCCGGCTTTTGGAAATGCCCCTATCATAACAGCAGGGCATGTCTGGAAATTCTGCGCCGTCTCCACAATTTCACGTAGGTTTGGACTAAGAAAAACGCACTAACCATGCTCCGACGTATTCCCCGTTTGACCGCTATCATGATCCTTTTTGCCGCCATGACCGTTTTAACCTCGTTACGGACCAAGACCCAAAAAGTCGTATTCTTCGGTGATTCCATCACCCAGGCCGGCGCCAAACCCGGCGGCTATATCGTGCTCATGAAGACCGCCCTCGAACAAAAAGGCATAGGCTCGAATTACGATCTCATCGGCGCCGGCATCGGCGGCAATAAGGTCTACGATCTTTACCTGCGGATGGACGATGACGTACTTTCCCAGAACCCCGATGTCGTTTTTATCTGGGTAGGCGTCAATGACGTTTGGCACAAAGCCACCTCCGGCACCGGCACCGACGCAGATAAATTCGATAAATTCTACGAGGCCATTATCAACAGGCTCCTGGACAGGCATATCCGCACGATCCTCGTCACCCCTGCCGTGATTGGCGAAAAGACAGATTTTACCAATCAGCAGGACGGCGACCTCAACGCCTATTCCCAGATCATCAGGAACCTCGCACAGAAATACCATTGCGGGCTGGTAGACCTGCGGGAGATCTTTCACAACTATGAGTTGAAGAATAACCCCGGCAATAAAGAGTCCGGTATCCTGACAGTGGATAGGGTACACCTGACAGAAGCAGGCAATCAGCTCGTGGCGGAGAATATGCTGGATGTATTGTTGAATAAATGATCGTCCGGCGCTTTGATCACTCCCTCAATCGGTCATTATGCCCTCAACCATCCTTATCACCGGCGCCAATGGCAATCTCGGCGCGGCGACGGTCAAAAAATTCCTCGATGAAGGCTATAGAGTGATCGCCGTCGACCATTCCGGCACCCACCTGGGCTTCGCCGCCGGTCATGAAAATTTCCAGCTGAAATCCGTGGACGTCGGCGACGAACAAGCCATCGGTAGCTTCCTGGAAGAGATCATCGGGCTCTACGGCAGCATCGATGCGGCCTTAATGCTGGTAGGTGGTTTCGCCATGGGTGATATTGCCGCTACGGACGGGGCCGCGATGCGGAAAATGTATGCCCTGAATTTTGAGACTGCCTATTTCGTGGGCCGCCCCCTCTTCCGGCATATGCTCGACAAAGGCTATGGCCGCCTCGTCTTCATCGGCGCCAGACCGGCCCTCCGGCCCGAACAGGGCAAAGGTATCGTGGCCTATTCGCTCACCAAATCGCTCCTTTTCCATCTGGCAGAACTACTCAATGCCTCCGCAAAAGGAAAGAATGTCGTCGCCTCCGTCATCGCTCCGTCTACCATCGATACTCCGCTGAACCGCGAGAGCATGCCCGATGCAGACCCTTCGACCTGGGTCCGCCCCGATCAGATCGCCGACCTGCTGGAGTTTATCTGCAACAAAAAGTCCGACGCCCTCCGCGAACCCGTCTATAAGATCTATAATAATAGTTGATGGGCCGCCCCACGGCCCCCCAAAAAAACTAAAAGGCGGCCGTACCCTGCCCAACCAACGCACCGAGCTACCGCTTAGAACTTCGTCCCTCGTTCGGCCTCGTTCGTACCCTTCGCTTTGCTCGGGTATATCGGCCGCGCCCTCGCGCGTCCTCTTCCATTAGAACCAGCCGCCTTTTATCGGTACTACTAAGCCCCGCTTAGCCTATACGGTCAATACACTGTTCCATCCGGTCACGCCGTCAGGTTCCCGCAACCGGTTCTCGATGTCCTCCATCCATACCTTCTCATCGATGAAGAACTTGTAATAATACTTGCCTTTCGGCAACATAGGGATGGAGATCATCCAGCAACCGTCTTTGGCCGGCTGCATCTGCAGCTCGTCGGGCGACCAGTGATTGAAGCTGCCGACCAGAGAGATGTGGGCTGCGGACGTAGTGTTCAGATGATGAACGTAGAACTCGATCGTCTTGTTCCGCCTGTTGATGTACGGCGATTCATGCAATTTCATAGCAACCCCCTTTTTTAGATTTTAAAATGAATAGCCTTCATCCGGGTTGGATGTCTCTTAATAGGACGGATGCGATTAAAAGCTGGCGCCGGCCAACGAGACAATTCAGATAGCAACTATCGCAGACGATTGTGAGAGTAGAGTTTAGGTGGAGCCCACAAAATTTACAATTTTTTTCGGGAAATTGTAGTAACTAGCGATATTTTTTTGCTAAATCGGTTTATCAGTCTCACTGTTTAATTTCATTTTAATCGGGCAATCCATGCTCGCTCGGCCGAAATGGATATATTTATCGTTCACCTTGAAGGTACAATATGGCAGAAACCCGGATTTTACTTGTTGAAGACGAAAAAAAGATCGCAGAATCCCTTCGTAAGGGACTGTCAGAACAGCATTATGAAGTAGATGTGGCCTATGACGGGGCCGTCGGCCGCAAATTGTTCGATGCCAACCCCTATGACCTGGCCATCCTCGATATCAACCTTCCCCTCATGAATGGTTATGAGCTCGCACGCCATATCCGGGGCGCCAATGAGGAGATCCTTGTCATCATGCTCACCGCCATGAACACTACCGAAGACAAGATCGAAGGCTTCGAAGCAGGCGCGGATGATTACATCGTCAAACCCTTCGATTTTCAGGAACTGCTCGTACGGATCAGGGCCCTCCTGAAAAGACTGCACCACCAGGCCGTGTCCGGGTCCAATACGCTGAAGGTTGGGGACCTCGTCATGAACCTCGACAGCAAGGAGGTCAGCCGCGAAGGCAGGAACATCCCGCTGACGGCAAAAGAATTTCAGTTGCTGGAATACCTTATACGGAATAAGAACAAAGTCGTGTCACGCGTCGATATCGCCCTCAACGTCTGGGACATCGATTTCGATACCAAGACTAATGTCATCGACGTCTATGTCAACTTCCTTCGGAAAAAAATTGAAAAGGATTTTTCTTCCAAGCTCATTTACACCCAGGTCGGAATGGGCTACGTGCTGAAAGAAAACCCCTGATCCCTGAAGAAGACGCCCGACCACGAAGACGCACCCTGACGCCAAACACTAATCACCCCGCCTTGAAGATACGCTACAAAATAATGCTGCTGTTTACGTTGCTGGTGACAGGCATCATCTCCCTGCTGACCTGGTCGATCTACTATTCCGCCCGCGCGGAAAGGGTCAGCGGCTTCGACAGAAGGCTCAAGGCACGCGCCAACTACAATACCCAGCTCTATGCCCTGATGGGCGACAGCGCGCTCTATCTGCTGCGGCAGATGGATACAGCCTCTATACTGGGGGCGACTGCCAACCGCAGTGTCGCCCTCTATTCCGATGAAGGGAAAGTGTTGTACCTGTTCAATATGCCCGGCACCGCGCCGTTGCAAGTGTCCCAGGACCTCCTTAATAAAGTCAGGCAACTCGGGGAAATCTCCTTTACCATGGGCAACCGCGACGCCATCGCCATCCGCCGTGTCACCGGCAGAAGGACCTTCATCGTCGTCGTGACCGGGCATGATGACGAAGGACTGGAAAGACTGGATACGTTAAAGACTATCCTCCTGGTAGGCCTGGCGGCCAGCGTATTCATCACCGCCCTTGTCAGCTTTCTTTTCGCCCGGCAGCTGCTCCGGCCTATCGCTCTCATCATCCGCGAAGTAAAAGAGATCTCTTCCTATGACCTTTCCCATCGGATCCAGGCCGGCGCCGGTCAGGACGAGATGAGCCAGCTGGCCAACACTTTCAACGCGCTGCTCGAACGGCTGCAGGAATCCTTTGCCATCCAACGCCGGTTCATCTCCAACGCTTCCCATGAATTGTCCACCCCGCTGACATCCGTCTCCAGCCAGGTCGAAGTCGTGCTGCAGAAAGAAAGATCGGCGGATGAGTACAAGCAGGTGTTGTTCTCCGTTCGGGAAGACGTTCAGCAGATGCGTCAGCTGACCAGGAGCCTCCTCGAAATTGCCAAGAGCGGATCCCAGGATGGCATCGATCTCAATGAAGTCCGCGTGGACGAAGTCCTGCTGAAGGTCGTCGGCGATGTGAAAAAGCTGAATGCTCAATACGGCGTCGAGCTGGAATTCGGCGAATTCCCGGAAGATGAAAAAGATTTTGTAGTTTTCGGTAACAATGACCTGCTCTACATCGCGATCAAGAACCTGGTGGAGAACGGCTGTAAATATTCCCCGGGTAAGAGAACTGCCGCGGAACTGAGCTTTTCAAACCATAAATTGTTCATCCAAGTGGTCAACAAGGACAGTTTTATCCCGGCCGAAGAGATGTCCCAGATCTTCCAGCCTTTTTACCGCGGCGCCGGCACGGGCACTTCCAGGGGATTCGGCCTGGGACTGCCGCTGGCCCAACGGATCATCTCCCTGCACAAGGGCAGCATCCACGTTAAGTCCGATAAAGCCAATGGGACCTGCTTTACGATCGAGCTTCCCTCGATCAAGATATTCAACAGTCTATGACCGTGACCCACCATAGCGCATCTCTTGACCGAACCATAGCCCATCAATCAGACACCCGATAGCCTATGACCTGGACCCAAGTCATCGATCCCTGCCACAACCGGCTGGCTTCTCTGGGGGTCGCCCTCGTGCCGGTCCTGGCTATCTTCTGGGCCCTCGTTATCCGGAAAATGAAAGGCTACCAGGCCAGTCTTCTCGCCACCGCCCTCGCCCTGCTCGTCGCGATCGGTATCTATCGCATGCCCGTGACGCTGGCCCTCCTGTCCACATTCAACGGAGCAATCTATGGCCTCTTCCCTATTTGCTGGATCATCCTGCCGGCCGTTTTCCTTTTCAACATCACCGTCCGGAGCGGCCAGTTCACCGTCATCCGCCATTTTATGGCCTCCATCACTTCCGACAGGAGGATACAGGCGCTGTTGATCGCTTTTTCTTTCGGCTCTTTCCTCGAAGGGACCGCAGGCTTCGGCGCGCCGGTGGCCATCACCGCCGCTATGCTGACCGGCCTGGGCTTCAATCCCCTCTACGCCGCAGGCATCTGTCTCATTGCCAATACAGCGCCCGTAGCCTTCGGCTCTATCGGGATTCCCATCACCGTGGCCTCCCAGGTGACCGGCCTTCCCGAACAGGCCATTTCCCAGATGGTGGGCAGGACCTTGCCTTTGCTCTCGGCATTGCTGCCCTTTTATCTCGTGATACTGATGGCCGGTTTCCGGCGCGCAAAAGAAGTGGCGCCCGCCGCATTGGTGTCCGGGCTTTCATTTGCACTGATCCAAGCACTGTCTTCAAACTTCCTCGGCCCGGCCCTTCCCGATGTCCTGGCCGGCATCGGATCGATCATTGGCCTGCTCGTCCTGCTTCGCTGGTGGCGGCCAAAAACCATCTGGCGCTTTCCCGACGAATCACCCATCCCTGTCGCGCCTTCGCACTTTGCCGCCGCTTCTGATATCGGCCGTTCCCTCGAACGTCCTCTTGCCGCAACGTCCCCCACACCTCCCGCGACCCGCGACCGCTCCGGTCAACCCTCGCTCGGAGCTCCCGCTTCTAAGCTCGACCGGTACTTCTCCAACCTCCTGCACGGATCTGTCGCTTCTAGGATCGGCCGCGCCCTCGCGCGTCCTCTTCTCGAACGGTCTCTCCTATGGGCCCTTTCCCCCTTCATCGCCCTCACCGTCATTATCATCATCTGGGGCCTCCAACCGGTCAAAGACTGGCTCAATGCTACGGGAACGCTGACATTCCAGGTCCCCGGCCTCCACAACGCCATCCTCGACGTCAATGGTCACCCGATACCGCATCTATACAAACTCAACTATTTGTCGGCTGCCGGCACGGCCATCATGCTCGCCGCGCTGACATCACTGGCGCTCTCCGGCCTCCGGCCACGCGAAGGGCTCGACGTATTCAAATCGACCTTACATCAGCTGCGTTACCCGATCCTCAGCATCGCTACGGTGCTGGCCTTCGCCTACATCGTCAACGACTCCGGCATCACCCTGACCATAGCCGGCGTCCTGGCGGGCAGCGGCGTTCTTTTCCCTTTCTTCGCCCCCCTGCTGGGCTGGCTGGGCGTATTCATCACTGGATCGGATACCTCCGCCAATGCTTTGTTCGGCAAGCTGCAGTCGTCTACTGCCATTTCGATTGGCGTAGATCCCGTGGTGACCGTGGCGGCAAATGTCTCCGGCGGTGTTGTCGGTAAGATGATCTCCCCGCAATCTATTGCTGTGGCGGCAGCAGCCGGCGGGCTGGTAGGCCGGGAATCCGAGCTATTCCGCTTTACCGTCCGGCATAGCTTTATCCTGCTGGCGATCATTTGCTGCCTGGTGCTCGCGCAGGCCTATGTTTTCAAATGGCTGATACCCGTATATCACCTTCATCCGCTTCACTAATCCCCCTCCTCACAAAACTCATCCTCTAACCGATGCATATCCTTATAGCCCCCAATGCCTTCAAGAACAGTCTCTCTGCCGCCGAGGCCGCACAGGCTATTCAACGAGGGCTCTGCCCCCCTTTCACCACCGAATGCTTCCCCGTAGGCGACGGCGGCGACGGCACCGGCGACCTCATCATCGAACGCCTCGGCGGTCAGCGAATAACCGCGCAGGTCCGCGATCCCTTTGGCAGGCCAATATCCACCTGGTGGGGCCTCGCCGGCGACGGCCGCACGGCGATCATAGAAATGGCTAATGCATCCGGTCTGCGTCTAATGGACAGAAATGAACTCGATCCCCTGAAGGCTTCGTCAATCGGTACCGGCGACCTGATCCTGGCGGCCCTCGACAAGCAGGTCGACCGGATCATCATCGGCATGGGCGGTTCTGCCACCGTCGATGGCTCGGCGGGCATCCTGCAGGCACTGGGCGTGCGATTCCTTAACGCCGATGGACAACTGCTAAAAAACCTGCCCGAAAGCCTTACCGACCTGGCAGTGATGGATATGGAAGGACTCGACCCGCGGCTGGGGAAAGTAGAGTTGACGGTACTCTGCGACGTGGCCAATCCGTTGACAGGTCCGCAGGGTGCGGCTGCCGTATTCGGTCCGCAAAAAGGCGCATCAGAACGAGACGTGCAGCACCTGGACGCATGCCTGCTACAGCTTGCGCGGGTCATCCAGACCCAAACCGGCAAGGTGCTGTCAACCCTTCCGCGCGCAGGTACCGCGGGTGGCGCCGCCGGCGGCCTCTATGGCGTCCTGGGAGCCAGGCTGGTCAGCGGCATTGATTATTTTCTGGAAATCACCGGTTTTGAAGTGGCCCTCGATCGCTGTGACTGGGTCATCACCGGCGAAGGTAGTATCGACGAACAGACGTTGCAGGGAAAAGCTCCCTTCGGCGTGGCAGTCCTCGCAAAAAAGAAAGGCCGACCTGTCATCGCCCTGGCCGGTAAAGTACCGCTGCACGAAATCCCGGAGTTGAAAGAATATTTTGATGTCCTGCTGCCGATCTCCCACGCGCCCGTCGGTCTCCCAACCGCCCTCCGCAACACCGCCTCCGACCTCGAGCGCACTGCCGCCCAGTTGGGAGTTTGCTTAACTCCCCAAAGAAATTAACCCGATAATCCTATTTGATACAGCCTTAGT
>Ga0182030_10014690_pt1 | contig 15429 bp, 15 predicted proteins | sample 812S3MmetaG_FD_121299 | JGI IMG/M metagenome (GOLD analysis project Ga0182030, IMG submission 121299) | Permafrost microbial communities from Stordalen Mire, Sweden - 812S3M metaG (Illumina Assembly) | ecosystem: Environmental > Terrestrial > Soil > Wetlands > Permafrost | place: Sweden... | reverse complement strand
CGGATGCTGAAGCCTGTGAAATAGGATGGCGCGGCAAAATCTGGATGTGAGCGCGCTCGAGGCGCGAATTGGCCATACATTCGCTGATAGCGGCCTCATCGCCGCGGCGCTGACCCATGTGAGCGCCGTGAACGGGTCGAGGCGCGAGACCTATCAAAGACTTGAATTTCTCGGCGACCGCGTGCTCGGCCTCGTCATCTCGGAAATGCTCTACGAAGCTTTTCCCTTGGCTGAGGAAGGCGAGCTTTCGCGCCGCCTCGCCGACCTCGTGCGCAAAGAGAGCTGCGCCGAGGTCGCGCTCGAATGGGGCGTGCAGGCTTTCGTCCGGCTCGGCGATAGCGAGAGGCAGACCGGAGCCGCCAAGACGGCGATCCTCGGCGATATCTGCGAATCAATCATAGGCGCGGTTTTCCTCGACGCCGGCTATGCGACGGCCAGGGCCATCGTGAGGGGCGCCTTCGAGGCGCGCATGCGCTCGCCGAGGCGGCCGTTGCGCGATCCGAAGACGGCCCTGCAGGAATGGGCCCAGGCGCGTGGCCTGCCGACGCCGGTCTACCGAGAGACTGCGCGCAGCGGCCCGGATCATGCGCCCGAATTCAAGATCGCGGTGGAGGTTTTGGGCTATGAGCCGGCCGAAGCGAAGGGATTTGCGAAGCGCGTGGCTGAGCAGGCTGCGGCCGCCGACTTTATCGCGCGCGAGGGAATCGACCAAGGCGGCCATAAGGGCGTCGCGTGAACACGGAAACTGAATATGAGACAAGCTGCGGCTTCGTCGCGCTGATCGGCGCGCCGAACGCGGGCAAATCGACGCTCATCAATCAACTCGTCGGGGCGAAAGTCTCGATCGTTTCCCGCAAGGTTCAAACCACGCGCAGCCTGGTGCGCGGGATCGCCATCGAAGGCAACGCGCAAATTATCTTTGTCGATACGCCGGGCATTTTCGCGCCGAAGCGCAGGCTTGATCGGGCGATGGTGAGCTCCGCCTGGGGCGGCGCGGGCGACGCTGACGCCGTCGCCTTGCTCGTCGATGCGCGCAAGGGCATGGATGAAGAGGTCGAAGCCATCCTGGCCAGGCTCGGGCAAGTTGGGGCTGCGAAAATTCTTGTCCTCAACAAGATCGACACGGTTGAGCCGCCAAGGCTTCTCGAACTCGCGGCGAAGCTCAACGCCGAACTGCCCTTCGCGGAGACCTTCATGATTTCAGCGTTGCGGGGCCATGGAGTTTTGAAGCTCAAGCAGCAGCTTGGCGCGCTGATGCCGCCGGGGCCATGGCTTTATCCGGAAGATCAGATCTCCGACGCGCCTTTGCGCTCGCTCGCGGCGGAGATCACGCGCGAAAAGATCTTCGAGCGCCTGCATGACGAACTGCCATATCAATCGACCGTGGAAACCGAGCTTTGGAAAGATATGCCGGATGGCTCCGCCAGGGTCGAGCAAACGATCTATGTCATGCGCGAAGGCCACAAGAAAATCGTGATCGGCGAAGGCGGCCGCACGATCAAGGCGATCGGAACCGCCGCGCGCAAGGAGATCATGGCGGCGGCCGAGCAGACGGTTCATCTTTTTCTGTTCGTCAAGGTGCGCGAGAATTGGCCGGACGATCCCGAACGCTATCGCGAAATGGGGCTCGAGTTCCCGAAGAATTGATGGCGGGTTCGCCGCGGCAGGCGCGCGGATGAAAATCAATGCCAACTTGAGCGGGAATAATTGCGGCTCTATGGTGCGCGCCGGATCGCTCCCTCGGGCTTCAAGTTCAAATTCGATGATGATCGCCAGCATGACGGGCTTCGCCGGGGCCGCGGGAAACGCGGGGTCCTACCGCTGGGCCTGGGAGCTCAAATCGGTCAATGCGAAGGGGCTCGACGTCAGGCTGCGGCTGGCGCAGGGCTTCGACGCGATCGAGCCGGACGCCCGCCTGCGCATCACCCGAACGCTGGCGCGTGGGACAATCTATGCGTCGCTCACGGCGCAGCGAGAGCTGGCTACGCCCGAAGTTCGCGTCAACCGGGAGTTGTTGAGCAAGCTCATCGCGGCGGTCGCCGACATAGAGCTCCAGGGCGCGGTCGCGCCGGCGACGCTCGATGGCCTTCTGTCCGTGCGAGGCGTCGTTGAAATTGCCGATGCGGCCGAGGCCGAGGCGGAAGTTTTCCGGGCGCGGGCCGCAGCTCTCGGCGGGCTCGATGCGGCGCTCGACGCTCTGGTGGCGATGCGCCTTCGCGAGGGCGACGCGCTCGCCTCCATCCTCACGGCGCGGCTTGAACGGATCGCCAAGCTGACGCAAGCGGCTGAAGTTTGCCCCGCGCGCAAGCCGGAGGCGGTCCGGGCGCGTCTCGAGCAGTCGCTCGCCGCTCTCGCCGGACACGCGAATTTCGACCAGAATCGTTTGCATCAGGAAGCGCTCATGCTGGCCGCCAAGGCGGATATAAGAGAAGAATTGGACCGTCTCGTCGCTCATGCCGCGGCGGCGCGCGATCTCTTGGCGGCGGGAGGAGCGGTCGGCCGCCGCCTCGACTTCCTCGCCCAGGAGCTTGCGCGCGAGGCGAATACGCTTTGCGCGAAATCGAACGACGCGAGCCTGACGGCTTTAGGCCTCGAGCTGCGCGTTGAGATCGAACAATTTCGCGAACAGATCCAGAATATTGAGTAGAAGCCATGCGGCCAATAGAGCGCTTCGCGGCACAAGATTCGCGGGAGAGGACATGACTCGCGGGCAGAGTGAGCTGGGCCTCGCCCGGCGAGGCTTGATGCTGATCCTCTCGTCTCCTTCCGGGGCCGGGAAGACGACCTTGACCCGGATGCTGCTCCAGACCAAGGAGCTTGATCTCACTTTGTCGATCTCGGTGACGACCAGGCCGCGCCGCTCGAGCGAGGTCGATGGAATCCATTATACGTTCATCAGCAAGAAACAGTTCGAGGCCTTGCGGGACGCCGGCGCTCTCCTCGAATGGGCGGAGGTGCATGGCAATTACTATGGGACCCCGCGCGAGCTGGTCGAAAAAGTCCTCGCGCAAGGGCGCGATGTTCTCTTCGACATCGACTATCAAGGGACCCAACAAGTCAGGCAAAGGACCGCCGAAGATGTCGTGACGATCTTCATACTCCCGCCGTCGATGAAGGAGCTGCGCGCACGCCTCTTGCGGCGGGCCGAGGACTCGCCTGAGGCGATAGCCAAGCGCCTCACTAACTCTCGCAATGAAATCGGTCGCTGGAAGGATTACGATTATGTGCTCGTCAATGACGATCTTCAACGGACGTTTGACGATCTTCTTATGATCCTCGCCGCAGAGCGTCGCCGCACGTCGCGAATGAGGGACGGGATAGCCAACTTCGTCGATAATTTGCTTAAGGAAGACAGTGATGACTGACGAAGTCGCCATCTTGCGCTATATTAGTGATTCCGGTGGTGAACGCCGCGCCAAAGAGCCGCCCGACGTCATCGCAAAGAGACTGGACACTGCGCAATTAAATCATAGGACGCTGCGCCACTGATTAGCAAAGCGCTTTCGATAAAATCTTTGCGATCCTGATCGCCGGCGCGCGAAGCAAGGGATCGGCGCTTTTGTCGAAAAGCGCTCACAGACATGAGCAACAAGAGCCGTTGCGCAGTCCAGTGGGGGCTTAGCGTTTACGTAACGGCATCACGCGGTCAGAGAGTCATTTACGAATGACAGTATATATCATTCGTCACTTTTACTTTCGCCCGGGCTGCTTTCATGCTATTAGCACGGTTAGGCGCTAAAAATCTTTTGCCGATCTCAGCTATCCTTGCGAAGCCGATATGCGGAGCGGGGCGGTAGCAGCGGAGATGGGCCAACAAAAGAAACCGCGCCGCGCAAGTGGGCTAAACCTGATTCTTGGAGGAACGCGGAGAGGGAACGCGGATGCCGCTGGTTTGTCTTCTGCAGGCATCTTGGATGGGTCGATGACCAACGCGAGGGTGCTCGTAGTGCAAATGTCCATCGCTCGGAAATTAACTGAATATTTCGATCGCACTCAACTTATGCTCAGAATTGAAAAGCGATGGTCAAGTCTGGCCGACAAGATAAGGGCCGGCTGGCGCGGCGGTAGCGCGAGGACCAGGTCCGACGCCAACTGTGAGCCGACGCGCAACGACAGCTTATATGAAGGAGGCGGGAGCTTCAGCCAGTCGCGGCCAGACCCGGCGACGCCAGGAAAACCGGTTAAGCGGGTCCTGATCTATCGCTTGGGAAGTCTCGGCGACACCGTCGTCGCGCTCCCTTGCCTACATAAAGTCGCGGAAGTCTTTCCGGACGCCGAGCGCTATGTTTTGACGAATCTTCCCGTGTCGTCGAAGGCCGCTCCGCTCGAGTCCATTTTAGCCAATTCCGGTCTGATCGACGGCGTCGTCCTCTATCCGGTCCGGTTGCGATCAATTGCGCGATTGTGGGATTTGGCGTCGCGGCTCAGGGCGCTCGAAGTTTCGACGCTGGTATATCTCATGGACTTTCGAGGCGTCCTCACGGTCTATCGGGACCTTGCCTTTTTCCGTCTTTGCGGCGTCAAACATATCGTTGGCGCTCCTAATCTCTGGACTTTGATCAAGCAGGACAAGGTCGACGCCGACGGCAATGTCGAACAGGAATGCATACGTTTGGCCGCCACCCTCGCCGAGTTCGGACCTGTTGATCTCGATCGCCGGGCGAGCTGGGATTTGATGCTTACCGATGCGGAGAGACACGTCGCCGGCGATGCGGTTGCGCCGTTCGCGTCGCGGCCGTTTATCGCGATCAACATGGGAGGAAAAGTTGCCCAGAACCATTGGGGAAACGAGAATTGGCGCGGCCTCTTCATCGAACTCGCCCAAACGCATGGATCATATGGGCTTCTCGTTGTCGGCGGCGCCGACGACGCGTCATGCGTTGGCGAGGTGACGGGAAACTGGCCGAGTCCGGTTGTGAATGCTTGTGGCCGCCTTTCACCACGGGAGAGCGCAGCGGCGCTCGAAAGTGCATGCCTTTTTATCGGCCATGATTCAGGCCCGATGCATCTTGCCGCCGCATGTGGAGTGGTCTGCGTCGCGCTTTTCAGCGGAAATAATCCGCCGAGGAAATGGCATCCTTATGGACCTCGGCATAGAGTTATCCAACGCATGGAAGGGATCGCGCTGATCAGCGTGAAGGAAGTCGCCGCCGCCGTGCGCGCGTCTTTGCCGGCGCCGGCCGCAGTGAAAACCCACTCTTAGCTTAGCAAGGGCCGGCATGACGTCTCCAGCTATCTTCCTCGATCGGGATGGAACCATCATCGTCGAGAAGAACTATCTCGGCGACCCGGACCAAGTGGTCCTTCTCGACGGCGCCGTCGAGGGCCTTCGCGCCATGTCGAGCCATTCTTTCCCTCTCGTGGTCGTCTCCAACCAGTCTGGCGTCGGGCGCGGCTATTTTTCCGTCGATCAGGCGCGCGCGGTCGAGCGTCGGCTCGAAGAGCTTCTTGCGCATGAAGGCATAGCGATCGCCGGATGGTATATGTGTCCGCACGCCCCCGACGAAAAATGCGCGTGCCGCAAGCCGCTGCCGGGCATGATCCACGCCGCCGTTCATGATCTCGATCTCGATCCGACGCGGTCTTTCGTGATCGGCGACAAACGCAGCGACATAGATCTCGCGGCCGCAGTCAGCGCCACGGGCATTTTGGTCACCACCGGACATGGACGCTTGGACGTGGACTATGCGCGTTCTCTGCCGGCGCCAGTCTGCCGCGACCTCGTCGAAGCCAGCGAGGAAGTTGCTCGCTATCTGGCGCGAGGCGATGTTTGAGTTGCATCTCGGGAATGCGCTCGCTCGCGCAAGGTCGAAACAGCCCCCAGCTTCGCCCCGGATCGGTATCGCGTCCTGTCGCAACTTTCACGCGCATGATCGGCGCGGCGATCCTTCTGAAACATCCAAGAATATTTGATCGTCATGTTTTGTGTATTTCGGCGCCTGATATTTATGCGATCTGTTGCTTGTCTCAGCGTTTCACGCACTTTCATATTCTAGATTTTTACTTGATCGTCAGCCGAGTTTATCCTATACGGAATCTGGCGCGGGCCCGTCGATCAATTTTTCTTATTTGGTTGTTTTTGCTCAGGATTGCCCAATCGCTCGGGACAATGTTTTTAGTCAATTGGGGGCCTGCAATGGCGGCGCGATTGCGCGGTTCATTGCTGGTCTTGAAGGAAGCGTCTATTTGTTTTCGACGCGCGGAATAGATTCAACTGGGGTAATTTGGAAATGTTTGGCGTCGATATGGTTTTGAGCGTTTCGGTCGCAATTCAACTATCTTGGCGAACGATCTCGGCGAACGCCAAAATAAAATGAGGCGGTGGATATGGCGCATATACTGTATATCGGCCCCTGGGCCGGAACAGCGGAACAAAGGATTCGGGCTTTCCAGAGACTTGGGCACGAAGTCACGGTGGTCGACCCGAATTCGGCCGATCCATCGATAAAATTGCTTGATTTCTGGAAGTTTCATACAGGAGCTTTGGGGCTTTCCTGGCTCTACAAAAACTATATTTTGTCAAAAGTTAAGGGCAGCACTTTTGATTTCGTGTTTGTCGATCATGGCGAGCTTATTGGCCCCGCAACGGTCGCCGCCTTTAAGAAAATAGGCAAGATCGTCGTTAACTACAATCAGGACAATCCCTATGTCGCCAGGGACGGACGCCGCTGGCGCCTGTTTTTGGATGCGCTGCCGACTTATGACCTAATCGTCAGTCCGCGCTTGTCGAGCGCGCAAGCCGCGCAGCGCGCGGGCGCGCGACGCGTCCTTGCGGTAAAGTTCGCCGCAGATGAGGCTGTCCATCGTCCGATCGATCTGACGGAGGAAAGCCGCGCGCGCTTCTCCTCTCCTGTTGTTTTCGTCGGCACTTGGTTTCCCGAGCGTGGTCCGTTCCTGCTCCGGCTCATCGAGCGCGGCGTCCCGCTTCGCATCTACGGCGAGCGATGGACGAAGGCTCCTGAATATGAAACCCTGCGGCCGCATGTCGTTCTCGGCAATCTTGAGGGCGAGGACTACGTCAAGGCCATTCGAGGGGCGTCGATCGCGATCGGTCTTCTGTCCAAGGGCAACGAGGATCTCCACACGACGAGAAGCCTTGAAATACCGGCGATCGGAACGCTGTTTTGCGCCGAGCGCACGTCGGACCATCTTACGATGTATAAGGATGGCGAGGAGGCGGTGTTTTTTGACGGGGCCGATGAATGCGCCGACCATTGCCTGTCGTTGCTCGCCAACCCTGAGCGGATCAAGCACATCGCTGCGGCCGGCCTCAACCGGGTGCGCCAGAACGGCGATTTCAATGAGAAGCTGTTAGCTAAGATATTGGACGCGGCCGCAAAGCCGTCCGCCGCGTCATGCCCTGACCCCGCGCAGGAGTCTTTGTCGCGTCCTTTGGTTAGAGCCGGCGATTAACCACCGAAGGCGGCGTCGCCGTCAGCGCGATCCACCCGGATTTTGCCGCCTCTTATTGCGCGGGCTTTCGAGCCGTCACGAATATGTTGAGGGTGAGAAGGCGACCGCTGGTATATCCGGTCTCGGCCGCCAGCCACAGCACCGCCCAGGCCCGAAACAATGTCCACAGGGCTGCGCGGACCGTGCTCTTTAGCCCATGCCGAAGCGGGGGCACTTCCATCGCCTGAATATCTTCGAAGCCGAGCGGCAGCAGGATCTGCATGAGCGACGTCTTTGTATAGGGTCTTTCATGCGTCAGATCGCCCGCCAGCACCGTTCCGCAAAACGGTGAATTTCCATTGGGGACGAGGAGGAGCAGCCGGCCGCCTGGCCGCAGCGTGCGAATGATCTGCCTGCAAGCCTCCAGCAGCTCCGTGCGCGTGAGATGGCTGAATACGTCGAAGGCGGTGATGGCTTCGAAGGCTTGATCAGGGCTCGATTTCAGGAAGTCGAGGCCATTGCCGTGGCGCAGCTTGGCGGATGTCCGCTGACTGGCTCTCTCGATCAGGTCCTTGGACAGATCGACCCCGACGAGATCGTGGTAACCGAGTTTCTGAGCGATCGAAAGGAGGAGGCCGTCGCCGCAGCCGAAGTCGAGGATCGGCGCGTTTTTGTCGTCCGGCAGGGCCTTGCGAAGCAACGTCTCGATGAGCCGTGATCGTCCGCTTGATTCGCTTTCCGACTCGTCGGCGAAAACGGGATGCGTCCGGCCATACGAACTATAGATGAATTGCTTGAACTCGCTGAGCGCGTATGTCTCTGGCCCTGGGGCTGGCATGGGAGAACTCCTCTACGAATTAGGCGTGTGGTTCGCGGATCTCTGGCGGAGCTGTCGCTTGCGGGTCGCTTCAATTTCTGGGTCGGTCTGATTAATTCGTCGGAATTCCGCCGCCCTGATATCTCGCCCTGTCGAGCTACGGGCTTGGACTGGATCGTCTCGCGCAAGACCAAGTGCTTTCGCGCTGCGCCTGGCGCGCGCAGATGGTTCAAGGCATTGGGCCTCGGTCGGATTTGATAAGATTTGAATTGCGTTTTTTGCATGGCCTCATTTGCGGCGCATCGATCACGGCCTTGCCGCCCAACAATCGTTAGCTCGCGTCGTGACGCGACATTGCGGGTCTCCGAACCGGCGCTTTTTGTCATCGCAGCGCCTGTAAAGGGTTTCAAGACGCGAGAAAGCCGCGCATTTGGTCACCGCCCATGGAGGATCTATGTAAGCTTGACCGGATCGGCAAAAATAGCTATACTCATCTAGTCGAAGTAGACTGTGTAAGCGGGCATGAGTTCCGACGGCTGCTTCGCTGCGGCGCCTTCCTTGATGTGAGGGCGCTTTATTCTCCGGGATCGGGCAGGCGTCGTGTATTTTGGCGCCAACGGGTCACGCAAGAAACGTATGCCGCGCCGTTGTTGCAGCGTGGAAATAACGAACTCTCAAATCTTGCAGTTAAAACTATTGTGACGTTATGACAGCGTCATGAATCTGGCTGTTGTCTAGTAAATGTTGAATGATAAAAATAAATACTAAATACACATAAAACAACACTTATAAAATAAACATCATGCTTGCCTAAATTGTATTTTTCTTTTGGCCTTGCCGCTGTAGTTCATTGATATATAATGAACGGCATAGTAGATATTGATTTCGGCTGGCCGCGTTTCAGCGAGAGCACGGCGATGACGTCTGATGAAATGATTGTCCAAATACTTTTGGGGGCTTGCCATCTTCTTGAGGAAAGGGGGTGGAATCGGGGCTCCATGGCGCGCGACGCAAATGGCGACACATGCGGGCTAGATAGCAAGGACGCTGTTTCTTATTGCCTCTCGGGCGCCCTCGTAAAATCTTGGCGGGACCATGATCGCGCCAATGAGGATTTTTATTTCCGGCTCTTTGAGAGACAATTTTCTGATGTCATCTTAAAGAAATACAATCATGGATATACGCTTACTCGTTGGAATGACGATGTTGCCACGTGTCGAGAGTCCGTTGTGGAGTTGATTCACGCGGTAATAAAGTCGATACGATCCGACTCGTCGCAATCTTCCAAAGCAAATGAGAGCGCGGACGGTCGACAGCAGCGCTTCGATGAGCGAATGCGCTCACGCTTCCGCCTGCCGGGCCGCGGAAAACCCAAGCAGAGGGCTAATTATGGCGTTACCGTAATGGCGCCTCTGCTTTCGTTGCAACTCGACGCGATATGGAGCTATGGGCTTCATCGCGCCCAGCAGTTCTCGCCACTTGTGGAGCGCGCGACGCCGAGGGGGAATGACAGACGGCGCGCGTTTTCGCGCAAATCGTTTTTTTTGCCGCGCTTTGCGTAAGTTGCATTTCGACCGGCGTAATTCGGGTGAAACATCCATGAGGCGTGGCCGGATGTCGTCCATTGGCGTAAAGGAAATGCTTCCCAGCCTTCCGCGCGACTGCCGCCGCATGGTTGTCTGCGCGCTGGGAACTTATTCGAAAATAGGCGGGCTGCAGAATTTCAACCGCCGGGTCATTGAAAATCTCGCAAAGCGCGCCGTCGAGCGGGGAGAGCATTTCCCCTTTGTCCTCATTCGCGGCGATGAGGGCGCGTCAATTCCCCCGATAAAGGGGATCGACATCGCGGGGTTGAACAATAGCCTCGCGTTTTCCGCCAAAGCCATATGGGCAGGCCTCACTCAGGCCAATATTTTTGTCATCTGTCATATAAATCTGCTTCCGCTCGCGGCCGCGGTCCGGTGTCTGCGGCCGAAGATGCCGATCCTGCTCTTCGTTCACGGCGTCGAGGTCTGGAATAATTCGAGCCGCCGCGAAAGACGTTGGTACGAATCCTTGTTCCTCCGCGCTTTGACGAGAATCGCTTCGGTCAGCTCTTTCACCGCTGACACGATGGCGCGGGAGTTCGACGTTCCGCGCGCAAAATTTAGGCTCCTGCCGAATGCGGTGGACCAGGTTAAGGTTTCGCTGCGGTCCAACGAGCGGGAGCCCGCGACAATCCTGACAGTGAATCGCCTCGCCATCGCCGATCGCGAAAAAAATGTCGACCAGATGATCCGCGCGGTGGCGAAGCTCAAGGAAAGGCTGCCAGCCTTCAGATATGAGATTGTCGGCGACGGCGCCTTGCGGCCCGAACTCGATGCGCTCGCGAAAAATCTCGGCGTCGGCGACGCCGTAAAGTTTCTAGGCAAGGTCGACGACGCCGAGCTTCGCGCAGCTTATGCGAGAGCGACGGTTTTCGCCATGCCTTCCTCGAAGGAAGGGTTTGGAATCGTTTATCTCGAAGCCTGGCAGCGAGGATTGCCGGTCATTTGCAGCACGCAGGGGGCCTCGAAGGAAGTCGTCGCCGACGGAATCGACGGCTTCGTCGTTGATCCCACGGATGTTTCCATGATCGCGGATCGTCTATATGTCTTGTTGTCTCAGCCGGAGCTGGCGTCCGCCATGGGCGAGAGAGGCCGCCAAAAGGTAGATGAGAAATACTTGAACCCGGCCTTCCGGTCGAATCTCGACAACATCATCGACGAGCTGCGCGACGAGGCGGCGCGCGCCTGATCAAGCGCGAAGTTCGGGACAGCTCCGGGGCTACCCAAATCGGTTCGATCCGCCTATGCTCCGGCCACCTTCCGTATTCGGGACGAGATCATGAGCGAGCATGGCACTCCGCATTTTCACAATCAGCCGGGCGTTGCGCAGGTGCGCGTCGGCGCCAAGGAATTCATGTGCGTCGGCGCGTTGCCGCCTTTCGATCATCCGCATATTTTCATCGATATGGGCGCGGACAATGATGCGATTTGTCCGTACTGCTCGACCCATTACGTTTATGATGAACATTTGCACGGGGGCTGCGAACCGCCCGAATGCGCTTTCATCCCCGAAGCCGCCTGAGCCGCTGGCCCTGATGCGATGAGCGCTCCGCACGCGCTGATCGCTGGCGGCGGCGTCGGCGGGCTCTGCGCGGCTCTGAGCCTCGCCCGCGTCGGCTTTCGCGTGAGCGTCTATGAGCAGGCGAAAGCGCTGGAAGAAATCGGCGCCGGTCTCCAGCTATCGCCCAACGCCAGCGCGATTTTACGCAGCTTCGGCGCGCTCGACCGCTTGATCCCCTCGAGTCTAGCTCCGCGCGGTATCAGAATCCGTCGCGCGCGCGATGGCGCGACCGTTGCCGCCTTGCCGCTCGAAGACGCCGAAAAGCGCTGGGGCGCGCCTTATCTTCTTGCCCATCGCGCCGATCTCCAGCGCGCGCTCATCGAAACGGTGGCGGGAGAAGACGCCATAACGGTCCATACCGGCGCCGCGCTCGCGGGTTTCGCCTCTGGCGCGGACGGCGTCGCGATCGCTTTCAAGCGAGGCGCGATCCGATTGGAAGCGACCGGCGATTGCCTGATCGGCGCCGACGGATTGCGCTCGCTGGTGCGCCAAAGGCTGGCGGCGGACAGGGGCGTTTCACCAAGATTTTCCGGCCGCACCGCCTGGCGGACCCTCGTTGAAGCGAGCCGCGTTCGGGCCGAAATGCGGCGCGAGGAAACATCGCTTTGGCTCGGCAAGCGAGCGCATCTTGTGCATTATCCCTTGCGCGGCGGCTCGGTCGTCAATGTCGTCGCCATCGTCGAGGAGGATTTTCGCGCCGATTCGGAAAATTTCTGGTCGAGTCCAGGCGATCCGACCTTTGTGGAGGCGCGTTTTGCGCACTGGCACAAAAGCGCCCGCGACCTTCTCGCCGCCGCCTCCAATTGGCGGAAATGGCCGCTGTTCGACAGCGATCCGCTCACGAGCTGGACGGCGGGGCGAGTCGCGCTGCTCGGCGACGCCGCGCATCCCATGTTGCCCTTCCTCGCTCAAGGCGCGGCGCAAGCGATCGAGGACGCCGCCGCCTTGGGCGCGGCCCTGGGCCGCGACCGCAATATAGAACGCGCGCTCGCCGCCTATCAGGCCGCCCGCCAGGCCCGCGCGACCCGCGTGCAGCTCGAATCGCGGCGCCAAGGCAAAATCTACCATCTCGGGGGGCCGGCTGCGCTCGCCCGCGACCTCGCCTTCCATGCGCTTGGCGGCGCAAGGCTGCTCTGCCGCTATGATTGGCTCTACGATGCGCGTTTGCTCTCTGACGCAGCGATCCTGAAATCCGCATGCGCTGAATGACATTTGCCGTCGATGATTCTCAGACTCGGGCTGCGGCCGCCGGTTTCGATCTCTTGCCTGCATGTCTCCAATAGAAAAGCAGGGCAAACGCGATGAGGGCGCCTCCGACCATCAGGGGCGCGAGGCGATGGAGCGGCTGTCCGACCGAGAATTTGAACCGCGCCGTCGTTGTCTCGCCGCTTAGCTGAGTGAACGTTATGAGGACGATAAATTGGCCGCTTTCCTTGAAATCATGTTCAAAATACAGGGTCCCGTTCGGATAAGTCCTGGGTGCTAAATAGGCTTCGGTCAGAGGATCGAGATCGCCGCCTGTGGGAAGCGACGTCATGGACTCTTTGACGATGCGGATTTCGACGGGCGAATCTCGAAGGCTGGGCGAGTCAAAATCGAACGCCAGGACCGTTTTCCCCGTCGCGGGAAGGTCGTCGCAGAATTTATCGAGCGAAAACTCCGGCTGATAGGCTGCGATATGGATCGTCTTGCCGTCGATCATCGCCGCGCATTCTTTCGTTCTCGAACTCTTGTCCATGCTGACCGCCAAAGCTGCGGATCCAGCAGCGGCGAGAAACGCAAAGAAAGCGGCGAATAGGACTAGCGCCGTGGCGCGATTGTTCATCGGGATGATTTCCTCGAATTATTTGCGAAGTTCTTGCTTTGCGCGCCATCGTGTCTTTGTTCGAATCGCCGCGCAAGCGGGGCTCAGCTGGCGCAAAGCTTGCTTTTATTTCTGGTCCAAATGCGCGGGCGACCCGAGACGACGGAGCAGGGGGCATGAAGACTTTTCTCGACTGGTCGGCCTATGACACTTACGGCATTGGCGACGCCTATTCCGGCATTCCGGCGACCGGCGGCAATTACGCCAAGGCGGTGGCGGTCTGCATGCACAGCCGCGACTGCCAGAACACTGGCAAGGGCGTGATGTGCCCGAGCTATCGGATCACCGGCGACAGGGCGCATTCGACTGAGGCGCGGGTCGCAGCCTTCAAGGCGGCGCTCAATGGCGAATATGGCGAGAAATCCTTCGACGACCCGCGTCTCGCCGAGGCCATGGACCTTTGCGTCTCATGCAAGGCCTGCAAGAAGGAATGCCCGAGCTCGGTCGACATGACCCTCATCAAGACGGAATATCTGGCGCAGCGCCATGCGATCCTCGGCGTCCCGCGCCGGACGCTGCTCTTCGGCGCTTTGCCGCGATGGGCTTCGCGGTATCGGCGTCTTTTGCGGTTTGGAATTTCCTTGCGCAACCGATCGGAAACATTGGCGAAACTCGCCGAGCGATGGCTCGGGATCGCCGCGGCGCGGCCGCTTCCAGCCCTCGCGTCGCAACCCTTCGCCGGCTTCGAGGCCAAGGGCGAAGGCGAACGCGGCGACGTGATCTTGTTTGTCGACACCTTCTGCCATCACTTCGATCCGGAGATCGCCGAGGCCGCCGTCACGGTGCTTTCAAGCGCAGGCTATAAGGTCCGCATCGCCAAGCCCGCGCCGGATGATTCCGAGCCGGACCGACCGCTATGTTGCGGCCGCACCTATCTCACGACGGGTTTGGTTGAAGAGGCCCGCGTCGAAGGCAAGCGCGTGCTCGCGGCGTTCCGGCCGGAGATCGCGAAAGGCACGCCGATCATCGGGCTCGAGCCTTCATGCCTGCTGTCCCTGCGCGACGAACTCTACAGTCTCGGCCTGGGCGCGGAGGTGGGGGATCTCGGCAAGCAGCTCTATTTGCTGGAAGAGTTTCTGGTTCGCGAGCATCAGCGCGGGATGCGGCTGAATCTCAAGCCGCTCGATCTACCGAAAGCGCTTGTCCATGGCCATTGCCATCAGAAAGCTTTCGGCGTCATGAAGGCGACGCGCAAGGCGCTCAGCTGGATTCCGGGCTTCAAGTTCGATCTTATCGAATCGAGCTGCTGCGGCATGGCGGGGAGTTTTGGGCTCGAGGCCGAGCATTACAAAGCTTCGCTCGATATGGCGGAAATCTCGCTTCTGCCGACCGTGCGCGCGTCGGAGAAAGATACGCCAATCATCGCCAATGGGTTTTCCTGCCGGCATCAGATCCGCCATGGCGGCGGCAGGGACTCGATCCATATCGCCGTGCTGCTGCGCGACGCGCTCGCCTTGAATTGAAGCTGGTCTTTCAGCTTGAGGCGTTCTGGTTGGCGAAATCCCAATTGACGAGCTGGTCGAGCCAGGCGTTGGCGTAATCGGCGCGGCGGTTGCGCCAATCAATGTAATAGGAATGCTCCCAGACGTCCAAGGTCAGAAGGGGCTTGATCCCATGCGCGATAGGCGTATCGGCATTAGCGGTGGAAACCACCGCCAATTTATTCTGCGGACCTTGCACGAGCCAGACCCAGCCGCTGCCGAATAATTTGGTCGCCGCGCCAAGAAATTCCTTACGAAACCCGTCATAGCCGCCAAAGGCCTCGTCGATCTGAGCGGCGATCGCGCCGGCCGGCTTGCCGCCGCCTTTCGGGCGTATGCTGGCCCAATAGAAATTATGGCTCCAAAGCTGTCCGGCGGGGTTGAACAGGGCGGCGCGGGACGGATCTTGCGCCGTCTTGCGGATGATTTCCTCGAGGCTGGCGTCGGCGAATTCGCCGCCTGCCACGGCCTTCAGCACGGCGTCATAATAGCCCTTATGGTGCTTGCCATAGTGATAGGCGACCGTTTCGCTCGAAATGACCGGCGCCAAGGCGTTGTCGGCATAGGGCAAGGGAGGGTAGGAGGCTGCAAGCTTGGTCTCCTCTCTCCCGTAGGAGGGAACGCTCAGCCCCGCGACGCCGAGCAGCGTAGAGGAGCCTATGAGGACCGAACGTCGATCGATTCTATTGAACGGTTGCATGAAGCTTCTCTCGGAAACGCGCCTTTGG
>Ga0182030_10014688_pt1 | contig 15430 bp, 16 predicted proteins | sample 812S3MmetaG_FD_121299 | JGI IMG/M metagenome (GOLD analysis project Ga0182030, IMG submission 121299) | Permafrost microbial communities from Stordalen Mire, Sweden - 812S3M metaG (Illumina Assembly) | ecosystem: Environmental > Terrestrial > Soil > Wetlands > Permafrost | place: Sweden... | reverse complement strand
TCATAATAATAAATATAATAAATATAACAAATATAATTAAATAAATAAAATAATCTATTCGATAATGGCATCAACAAGACCGTACTCAAGACATTTCTTAGAATCCCAATAAAGATCATGTTTTAATATTTCTTCTAATTCATTAAATGGAACATTTGTATGTGTTCTATAGATTGTTCTGATTTTATCCATCAGCGAATCTAAATTTTCTACATCATCTTTAATATCATAATATTTACCCCAAGTTGCTGAACTCAATTGATGAATCAACATAAAACCGTATTCTGTAATTTCTCTGCGATCACAAACAACGCTCATTAAAGTTCCAGCGCTTGCAGCTCTTCCCTCAACAATCGACGTAAATTTGAGCCAATTATATTTTTTTTTCATTTGTGTCATAAAATCAATGAATGAAAAACAAGCAAAAATACCACCTCCGGGACTATTAATGTGTAATTTAATTGGTGGCATTGTTACTACCAAACCTATACTTTCTGCAATACGTTGTTTATCTAGAAGTCGTTTGATAGTATTACGAACTTCCTTTTGTAATGAAAGCATCGAATTATTATCAACATGTGTATAAAAATATACATGGTTATCGTGAGAAAAAATTGTTGATGAACTATTCGAATTAGATTCATCATCTGAATTATCACAATCAGCAGAAAATGTTTTATTTTCTATTTCTTTCTTATGTTTTTTTGATTTTTTATCTCCTTCGTCGGGATTTTTCCTTTTTAGATTGTTATTAATACCCCAATTGATTTCCATTTAATATATTGCTAAAAGGATTGATACTGTTAATATATTATACTAACAACATTATGCCTTTTTCGCAACATATTAAATAATCAATATTTTTACGTAAATAATTGAATATGCAAATTACTGATATACACATTATGTTTCATAATGAATAAATATAAGTATTCACATACAATACAAAAAAATGTCCCAAGAACATGAATTGTTTGAGAATGAACATGTCCACAAAATTTATAGTAAGATAGCATCTGACTTCGATAGAACTCGAGTAAATAATTGGCGTTATGTAGAAGAGTTCATTCAAGAGACACCCGTTGATCCAAATATAAAAATCGCAGATATCGGTATGGGCAATGGTAAATATATGCTACTCAGAAAAGACCAATTTTACGGTTGCGATATGTGTCAAGAACTTGTTGACATATGTGTTGCAAAAGGTTTGAACGCTGTCAGGGGCGATATCATGAAAATCCCATTTGACATAGAATCTTTTGATAAAGTCATTTGCATTGCTGTTTTACACCATCTTTCAAGCGAAGAGAGACGACTGGATGCCATAAAAGAACTTATTAGAATCACCAAGAAAGATGGAAAAATTCTGATAACAGTTTGGGCTTGCGAAGATGAAGGAGAAGCAAATAAGAAAAAAAAATCGTTCATACAATTTCCTGAAAAATCAGTAAATATGACAGAACAGGATGTTTCTGTTCCGTGGAAAAAATTCGATGAACATATGGGAGATCGTTATTATCATCTGTTTAAAGAAAAAGAATTATTCGACCTATGTAAAAAAATCACTGGTGTTAACATTATTGATTATTTGTACGAAAGAGGTAATTGGAATATTGTCCTTCACAAAACTATGTAACAATATATTTATTTTATTATCTAATTATTTAATTATTTTGTTATTTATCATGGGTACTTATTGTTTTGATAACTTTTTTAAGAACTTTATTTTCCACAATCAATTTATAAGTTAATTTTTTTAATCTATAAAGTTTTCTTTCTATTTTTTCTTTTGATTCATCCTTTTCACAATCATTATTATTATGTGAACTTGTGTGTCTACTTTGTTTTTCTGTATTATCAGATTTGTGTGAATGTTTTTTTGATCGTGTTTTCATTTGACTTATCGGCAAATCATTTGTTTTAAGAAAATCGAGATAAGCTTTATAATATTTAACAATAGCTTCTTTATCTAATCCTATTATATCTTTCAATTCACTCACCTTGTGTCCTTGACTTACTGCATCATACACTATTTTTTGTAATCTAGTTTCAATCGCAATAACTGATCTATCATGTTTTTGCGCGATTGATTTTATACTATGACCTTGTTTTAGTTCAACGATCATTTGCCGTTGTTCATCCTTTGACCATTTGATCGGCATTCTATCTATATACATATGTTAGATTTAAGAAAAATTGAAGAATAAATGATTTATTGGCACATAAATAAATTGGTCAAACAAATAATGAGTCACTATTAGATGTAGATTTTTCTTCATTTCATGCAGCTCAACCAGTTCAACCAGTTCAACCAGTTCAATCAGTTCCAATACAAAATGTTAAAAGTACAAGTGGATTTTTTGCTAATCCTTTCGTTGGTTATAATCCATTCACGCAGTTCAAACAAATCAAGTAAATAGGGCAGATGTTGATAGAGTCGTCAAAGATATCGGGAAATAAATGAACATTGATGTAACAAGGGCAGATAAACGCAATGCATTAGAAAAAATGCTTGAAATTTTATCAGACTATGATATTCACATCGTAATTGATGATAGTACTTCAATGGGTAATCCATCACATAGTAATGATTATGATAGCCCTACACGTTGGGAAGAAGCATTGGAATGGAAATGTAAATATGATCATATTTGGAAAACTAAATTTGATAATATTAAAAATGGTAGTTGGTGTAACGAATGTTTTGTTGGAAGTAGATGTATAACATTAGAAGATTGTACACAAGTTGCAAAAAAACGTAACGGTACATGTCTTTCAACAGAATGTATAAACGGTAGTTCTAAATTAGAATGGAAATGTGACAAAAATCACACATGGTTTGCAACATATAAACATATACATAATAATCATACATGGTGTCCGTCCTGCGCGAACTATAGATATAATGAAACAGTATGTAGAAAAATTTTTGAATCAATATTTGAAAAAAAATTTATTTCTATTAGACCATTGTGGTTAAAAAATCCAGAAACAAATTTTAATTTAGAAATCGATATATACAACGAAGAATTAAATATTGCATGTGAATATAACGGACGAAATCATTACGAATACATTTCGATATTTCACAAAAATAAAACTGATTTTGACAATCAACAAAAAAGGGATAAATTAAAATATAAATTAATAAATGAAAGAGGATTAAAATTTATTATTGTACCATATACTGTGAAAATTAAAGATATGTTTGACTTTGTAGTTGAACAATGTAATAAATTAAATATTCGATTGCCCAATAGTAATGATCTCATAAAAATAAAAGAAATCATACTTAGTGAATATGTATATTAATTATATATGTTTAATAAGTAAAAATAGGTATTATGACTGGAGGTTTGAAGCCATTGAATTTTGGAGCAGCTGATGATGAAGTATAAGCACCGTGATCCTCAACATATAATTTATCACCACATGCCAGTTCGGGAATACAAATGCCAGTGACTATCGTATCGGCACTGTCACATGTTTGTCCAAAAAGAACAGATTTATATTTTTTATCATTGTATTCATTTAGTAATTTAAATTCAGGAACTGCTTTATCAAAAATTATATTATTGAACATTCCGTAGATACTAGAATTTATAGTGTAGTGAAATACTTTATGTTCTTTATTAATATCATCATCGAGAATCATATCAGATGATTCTTCATCAATATGAGGTTTTTTATTCATCGAATTGGTGTCTTCCTCATGCCTCTTACGTTTTTTCGAGGTTGGATCGACGTTATATGTATCATTTTTAATAATTAATTTTTTACCAATAATTGATACGACCAATGTAAATGTACTTGCTGCGAAGAATCGTCCTGGCTCAGCAATGACACGTAAATTTTCATGTGATCCGAATGAATCTTTTAATTCTCGATTTATTTCAATAGCGATCTGGTCGAATGTAATTTCTCCTTGTTTATTGCTATTTGACATACCTCCTCCAACATCAAGAAAATTAAAATTAAAACCAACATCTTTAGCGATGTCAAATACTGTTTTTGCCCGTTTAATTGCATCGGAATATGCCGACGCGTCAATACAACAGCTTCCAACGTGGAAGCTAACTCCCGTAACGTTCAATTCTAAGAATTTTGCGTATACGAGTACATTTTTAATATCGTTCATTGGACATCCAAATTTTGATCCGAACGGCATCTTCGATTTTGAATCGTCAACCAGAATACGTAAAACCAATTCAGCATCCGGATGAAACAATTTTATTTTAAGTAATTCGATAATATTATCAAATGTCATCATTGAAATTTGTTGCGACCGTGCAAATTTAATATGTTCAATATCTTTACATGGATTTGCATAGATTATTTTATCTCGTCTTTCTCTTTTTGGATCCAAATCTGTCACAAGTGAAATTTCTCCTTCGCTCGCAACATCAAAACTCACACCCAGACAGTATAAAGTTTTCAATAATATGGGATCAGAATTACATTTAACTGCATAAAAAATTCCCACACCCGGTAATTTTTCTTTCCATAAACGATATTGTCTAATGACAGCTCCAATATCGTTAACAATAAATGACTGATTATCATTTCCGCTTATCAATTTAGGTAAAATTTCTTTCATAGAAGGATATTCAGCATCATCAAATTGTTTTATTTTTTCTTCACTAATCATTGCAGTTAATCCAACAATATCCACACCACCCAAATCAATATCGGCTTGTTCTGTCAATTCCTTCTTAATTTCTTGTGCAATATTTTCAACAGTTTTTTTTGCATTAAACTTATTACTAGAAGTTGTTATATCCATATGTTCCTTTGTATTAGATAGTTGTTTCTCAAGATGTAATATAAAGCTTTAAATCAAACTTATTGCTTTTTCAATCAACAAAATAATCAATTTTATTTGGTCACATTCACAAAATATAAAATAATTGATTTAATAAAGATATGACTTCCATATTGTTTAATTTATTGTAATATACCTGATGATTCAATGGATTCAAATGAATATAAAGGAAATTACAGGGATATTGTCATAAAGGGTTTTTCTAGTGTAATAGGTGCCGGTGTTGCTGAAATTGTGACTTTACCATTGTGTACAATTAAAACTAATTTTCAAGTGTCAAATACTCCATCTTTAAGAAATGAAATAATATCCATCTATACAAAAAATGGTATCAAAGGATTTTACGGTGCATCAGTTCCCGCCATTACTGGACAAATTATTTCAACCAGCAGTAAGTTTACATTTTATCAAATCATTAAACATGAAAGACAAACATGTGATAAAGATCTGTTCAATAATTCATTAAATGGAATGGCTGGTGGTATACTCGGTAGTTTACTTTCTCATCCCATTGATGTTGTTAAAAATTCGTATCAACGTGATAAACAAATATTCAATGAAATAAAAAAATCCGGTTATAAGACATTTTACAGAGGATATACACAAACAATTGCCAAAAATATGATGTTATACGGTACCTTGTTTCCTCTTTACGATAAATACAAAACGTTACTGAACGGGAATGTAATCCAGTCAACAATTTTAACTACGATCACAACATGTACATTGTTGCAACCAATTGATTATATTAGAACAAGATATATGGCTGGAAATTTCAATTCTATTGGATGGAATCCAAGGGATTATTACAGAGGATTTAGTATTAATTTGTCAAGAAGTATGATTCATTTTTCATTGACAATGCTTATAACAGAAACCATATTTAAATATATTAAAATTAATAATGTTAACAATCTGTCATCATGAAGTTTATTTAATTACTTCGGATCGCAAACATAAAACACAAACAAAGTAGGAAATTTATATATTTTGACAATGTCTTTTAGTTTAAATTGTTCATTCGAACGAGTTAAATATTCGAATTCTTCGTTAATATAGTTTTTAATATCTAAGTTTATATGTTGCGAATTAATTGGATAATTTACAACAAGATATGTTAATCTGTATTTATTATATGCATATGCAAATTTTGTTGAAACATTTAGGGACGGAGTTTTACTTAAAAATCCCGGTAATCCAATTGAGTTACCAACTCTCCAATTTTTATCGTTATATTTTGATAATATTTCAAATCCGTGAAACAAAGTTACCGGATAGCTTAGTGGTTTTACTCTATTAACCGTTCTATTAATACTTTCCACAATAGATTTTTCTTTATCATTTATTTCTAAACCATGTGATAGTTTTGAATTCATATAGCAGTAACCGCTCATATATGACACTATATTTGTATAATCCTTTTTATTTTCATCAGTATTTTCCGAGAAAAGTTCATCTGTATTGCGACGAATCTCTGTCATGTCATGATTATTATTCGACTTATTAATAATTTCTGTTACAAAATTTAATCCGGTTTGCGAATTCGAATGTGTATAATATTCAAAAGAATTCGCAAAAACATAGTAACCAAATGTTAGTATATCTTGTAATTTACTAAAAACCATGATGTTCTGTTAATATGTATGAATATTTATTTTGTGTTATTTCCACACAATAAAACTAATTCAATTTCAATTTCAATTTTAATTTAATAAAATTGAAACGTCAACTAACTAGCATATAAATAAAATAATTAAAGGATTATAACAAAATGACTTCAATCAAAACAAATGATAAATATAATGTTGTTATCAATTTTGTCAAGGAAGCAACCAAACATTTTGATGAATCTCATGATGTGATTCACGCAATTTGTGTTTATAATAATACAATGAATATTATGAATAGTATGAAAAATGATTTTAATTTTGATTATGACATTGTTATGATGGCATCTCTTTTACATGACGTTTGTGATCATAAATATCCAAATTCTATCACGAGAAATGAACTGGAAGCATTTATTTTGTCCCAGGTTTCAAAAGAAAAAGTAAAAATAATCCTTGATATCATCGATAATATATCGTACAGTAAAGAAATGAAAGGCCAATTAGTCGAATTAAAAAGTCCGTATAATACATACCGTGATGTTATATCTGACGCGGATAAAATAGAAGCATTAGGACAAGTTGGTATAAATCGTTGTATTACTTTTACAAAACAACGTGGTGGAAAAGTTCCAGAAGATGTTATTGCTCATTGTCATGAAAAATTATTGAAACTTCTTCCCGAAGGATTTATTCGTACGGAAGAAGGAAAACGTATGGCAAAACCATTTCATGATGAAATTGTCGAATATGTTAATAAAATAAATTAAAATAAATTAAATAAATTGAAAGAATGATTTAAATTTCTTCCAACATTCCGTAAAAATTATTCCTACAGAAGAAGTGATAATGTTAGTCATATATTCTAGTTCTCCATCAACATCACTATCATACATATCTATAATATGTATCATTTTATTTTGTGAATCATCGGATTCTGATTTTATTACAATTAACAAATTATAACCTCCATGACAATTAAATAAGTATCCTCCATATGTATTATTAGTATTATTAATATTAGTTTTAATTACTTTTATTTTTTCCTCTACAATATTTCTATAAGGATACAAAAAGAATTGCAAAAACTCAGGATCTTTCAAAACAATATCAAACTCATTTATATCATTAATTGTATAAATTAATGATTGTTTCGATAATATTTTTTTAGCATCATCCATAGATATATTACTTTCCATTTTTAATTATTTTATTGGTTTATTTGTTTAATAATTTGTTTAGTAATTTATTTTGTAGTTCATTTAGTATTTTTAAAATTCAATGTTTTTAAATCAAATAAATTTATCTGTTTTTCTCCTGTTTCTGGATCAAGTTCTATTTTAAATCCTGTATCACATACAATAGCGTTATCAACTGCAAGTCCAAAAATTGGAACACCTCCTTCTCCTAATCCCAAAAGTACGGGAGAGGGTTTTTGTCCAATATCTTTTTCAATGAATTGCATAACATTTTCTAAAACAGTTTCGGGACTTATAAATGTATATCTTAATTTTTTGGTATTATTTTTAAGTTGTTCACTAAGTTTTAACATATTATCATCGAGTTTCATGATAGGAACATTATTTTCCTCATATTGATCTTGATTGTTATCTTGATTGTTATCTTGATTGTTATCTTGATCATGATCCACACATATTTGTCCGGCTAATTTCAATGCATTAAAATTATCTTCATATGTATCCCAAAATCCAAGAAGTTCCTTTAATGCATATTCACGTGGTCTACAACTATAAATACATTCATATATCAACTTCGGATCTATTTCACCATTAAAATTATTCGGTGTTCTTAAACTACTTCCCTTTGTAATTGACGGTTTTTTTGCATATAAGTGTGTATTAAGATTTTTTTCCCGTAATGCCTTCTCAAAATCTTGGAAATTAGATGTTTTGTTTATATTGAACCATCCTTGTGCTGCCATAATAAAATGACTCAAATCGTGATGTTCGTCACATACTCGTAAATTATGCCATACAATAGATTGAGGAGTGTCGTTTTTGTCTGGATCAGTGAGATCTATTTTATTCATTGTGTATTTGTATTTGTATTTGTATTTGTATTTATATTTATATAAACATTTGTTTAACTAGTTATTTGTTGTATTGTTATATAAAAAATAAAAAAATTAGAGAATTGTGCAAGAATGTTTATTATAACATTTATGACAAATACCATTTGCTGCATGTGTTACAGTCAATTGTTTCTGTACATTTACATCATGTGAACCAATACATTTCGCATTTCGAATTATTTCTGCTCTCTTTGAGGATCCTCCATCTTTAGAAGTGAATGTCATTTTCTTATTAATACAACACGATTTATATTTATTATCCTTTATATTTACAATGAGGCACTTATCACGGCGAAACATTTGATCACATTGTTTACATTTTACTACTTCTTCTAGCCATCGTTCGATACTAAATGTATCTGGATCAGTCGATCTAACCGATCCAGTTGATATAATCGATATAGTAGATCCACCTACTCCGGCGGCTGATTTCATTGATCTTGTTGTATCAGATGATGTTGACATTCTTGATTTGTCCGATGTGGTAGCCATATTTATCCAAATTGGAGACTTAGTGAAATTTGGGGAAGTAGGTGAGTTAATTGAATTTTGTAAAATGCGATCTGGTAGTTTACTTATATCAATTGATAAATGATGCGCTTGTAGTTTGCGATTGTTTGGCTTATTTAAATCCAAAGTATTCAAACTATTCAAACTAGCAATAATATATTACACTAGCTGCGCTATGATTAATAATATATAATCACAGTCAATGTAAAGTATAAATTATTATTAAATCAACTTTTTTATTAGTTTGAAAAAAAATTGATAAATCATTTGTTGAATATACTCATTATTTAATATAAATCATAATAATACATTTAACAAAATCATCTACTATATTTAATACACACACTGCAATGCCGAAATCAACTAAGCCATCCAAAGTTAAATCAACAAAATCATGTAGATCAAAACCAGACCTGTATCTTGTCAGAAAAATTCGGGAAAATCCTACCAAGAACTACCAAAATATCGACGAATTGAAATTTTTTGTTTGGATGTCACAAGTGGAAGGAATTATTTCAAAAAAATTTGGACCATTTATGAAATTAGATGATTTTCCAGATGAATTATATCGTGATTCTTACGACGACGGAGTTCATTATAAAAAAATGGCACAAGTTGTTATCAACAATTTTCTCTATATTTAAAAATATTTAAAAATATTTAAAAATATTTAAAAATATTTAAAAAAATTTAAAAAAATTTAAAAAAATTGAATGATTAAAACTGTTATATCATTTATATATTTATATACAAAATATATGAAATCTATCAGATTTGACTAAATATTCTGTAACAATATGTTTACAATTAGAATAATTAAGGGTAATCTGAAAAATATATTTATCCCTTATAGTCAACTTAATACAATTGGAATTAGAACAATGGCAACTGTAATACCAGATACAGAAAAAAAATGTCTACCTTTTAATATCGATAAAAAGGATGTAGAAAAAATCGTAACAGAAAATTTATCATTGCTGGAAAAGCATCCTTTAGACAGTTCTGGAGAACACATCGATAGAAGAAAACAACATATTCAAAAAAAATTTTTACCATTTTACAGTATAGATATTAAGGGATTAAACCCATATTTTAGTGGACGGTGGGGTGAAGATAGTAGGGAAACTTATACATATTGGGTATACAATCCCGCTCTTAAAATGTCTCTCCCACAAACGGGAACAAGAATAGTCACAAAGTGGAGAGAATTTACAACAAGATTTGAAGATTCAGTTAATTATCCATTCGGAAATCATAGAACGCAAATTTATGGAGATTTTTCCTATCCGCGTGAATATGTCGAGTCCATTCTAAGGAAAGATATTAATGAAAATAATTTAGTATTTATGGAAGGCGAAATTAAAAATCAAAAAGACGGTCAAACCATAAGTATAGATCCACATAATATGAATAGTAGTTATGGATTGGGAAAAATTGTAAAAATATTATATGATTTAGAAAAAGAACGGGCTGAACCACTATTGATGAAATCATATGGTGCAGACCGCATTGAAATTAATAAGATTGATTTGGATCTTGATAAATGTGTTATTAGACAAAAAAAATTTCACATGCCAGCATATATATATAATTTTTCCCCTGATGATGATAATACTAAATTAATTAAAATTATTGATGGAACAAGTGGTAAAATTGTTGGTGATAAAGTTTATTCACCATTCAAAACAATGTTGGTCGGTGGTATTATTGGTATAATTATTACTCCTATTTTTGGAGCATTTGGTGGTATTGGAAGTATCGGTTTAGGTGCAACGGGTATAACATTTTTGTTAAGTAGAAGTTTGATTGGAGGAGTTGTTGCAGCAGTGCCTGCAGGATTTTGGTCGATGTATAGTCATAAACTTACAAAAATGATGCAAAATGGTAGAAAGGAAGTTGAAATTCATGAAAATCAACAATATGATAAATCTGCAAATTTTAACAATCCTAATAATTCTAACAGTTCTAATAGTTTTTATAAATTTACATACAATGTTAGTGACTCTCTCGATGAAAAATATATATTGTTGGGATTAAATCCATCAAAAAAGAAATATATTACGTGCAGTGATTTACGAGAGGGATATTATAAACAACTTAGAAAATGGCACCCTGATGTATATAATGGAGACAAAACTGTAGCTAATGATATGACAATCAAAATAAAAGAGGCATTTAATGAATTAGAATCCGTCACTAAAAATACATAAAATAATAAACATATGAAATAATAATAGTAATAATAGTAATAATAGTAATATGAATCGGATATATTTTTTTATAAAGATATTTTTTATAAGTATACTCACATTTGTAACTGATTTATACAAGAAAATTATATACAGAAATATAGACACAAAAAATGACACAAAGGAATTATCAATTAATAGGGAAGATCTAAGACAAAAATATATAGAAAAATATCAAGATAAATACGACAATGAAAAAAAAATTACGAGACAAAAAAGAATTAATAGACAAATTGAATCATTTGATAAAATGTCAAAAATTGACACAACATTTGATGGTTATAAACCAGAAACAAGATGTTTAGATCGAATAAAGGAGGGAGATACATGTATAGTTAGTTTCATGGATAAAACTGTTGAAGCAAAAATTTATTTATCAAGACCTGGTGAAACGAACAGATTAGAATATAGAGAAATTTCTCGATTAATTGCAAAAGAATTAGTTATAGGTTCTGATGATATATTTGGAAGACCTATTGATATATTTATGGATGGAAATGTTAAAAAACATATTTATGCATGTGCAATAATGGTTAACGGAATAACATTCAATAATGCCGTAATTAATGACGATTCAAGTCAAAATTATATTGTTTTAAGTAATTCGGATATTAAATATTTTGAGTATTATTCCAATAAAAATCCAACCAAATTCTCATGAAATATAAAAATTGAAAAACAATTATTAATATAGATCTTTTAATTTATAAACAATTACATCAATTTTATTCAGCTAAGGCGAGACTTATATTAATGAGTTCTAAAATTAACCAAAAGGCATTAGATGATGCACAATGGGAAATTGTTGAAGAACCCGTTAGTCAAACGACAAAGAATGTGTTGACAATGATGTCGAACTATATTAAAAATTATTGTAATAACACAAATGATTTTGATTCGAACAATTTGTGTGAATCATTAAAACGAATTTGTTATGATGATTATAATATTTATGATGAAATACGTAATCAAATAAAGGAATATAATTTTCCTTTAAGAACCAATAAAAATAAACATGTGGAATACAAACAAATTAAGTGCCGTACTGATTTTAAAAAGGACACAAACACAAAAAAAAAAATAATAATCAGTAATTTACGTAAAAAAGTAGAAACGGATATGATAGAAATAGTTCAAAATATATCGAATATATCAAATAATGTAAATATAAAAACACAGACGAGTTATATATTTAAACCTAATACATTTTTTGAATTAAAAATAATTAATTTAATTCTACTTAAAATATGGAATAAGTCACAGAATCGAGAAGTTATTGTGGAATTAGAAATTGAATTACATAGAATATTACAGCTTCTGAAAAAAAATATAGAATTATCCTCATTAGAAAATTTAGTCGAGGACATTGGATACGTTGTTGATAATAATATTGATGTAGAATCAATATGTAAAAATTTTTCTAAACTAATAGATATATCACGATTTATTAATAAAATATTTTGTAATAATAATTATCAATTATATAAATCACAAATTGATTTATTGAATGCGGTTTCTGATAATACAGAAAAACTAATATTACTAACATCAATAACAGGATCGGGTAAAACAACTTCTGTCATATTACTTTCACATTATTTAATGATGAATAATAAAAAATATAATCTGAGCAATAAGTTGCTTTTTATTTGTAATATAGAAATAGTTAGAATACAAGTAGCGAATTTAGCATATAATGCAGGTATTCCTTTTTGTATGGGAAATATGAGTAATATTGTTGAATCAAGAATTTGTAATAGCATGAAAGAAGACCCAGTCTTGATTATAACCGATTTGGGAACCGGATATGATTTACTAGTAAATAATGAAGTTGAATCTCGAGTTGATTCAACAGAAAAGATTATCACAAACTATACAGTATTTATCGACGAACCATTGGTTGATATCGATCTTGATAAATCACCCATCACGTATAAAGTGTTTAGAACTCTATTTGATGGCTTATATATGCAGATAATATTATCATCGGCAACATTGATCAATATAGATAAAATAATAGAATTATACAAAATTAAATTCGTGACAGGAAATATTTATAAAATTTCAAATGCAAAAACTAAAACGGGAATGATAATAAGGGATACAATGGGTAATATAATATGTCCACATGATGGCTTGAATGCCGATAATATCAACCATAAATTAGATTCTATAAAAAATAATCCATTTATAGCCAAAATGTATACAAATTCGACATATCATTTAATTAAAAAATCATTATATGATAAAAATGAATTTATTAATTTGTCACAAAATGAAGTAGTTAACCAAATTATTGACACGTTTGAACAATTTGAACAGGTTAATGAAACAAATATAGAAAAAATATCGAATAAATTAATTTTAAGTAAAAATGATAAGTATGTTATTGATAATATAAAAGATATATTCACAAAAAAAGCATATATATTTACTGGATTGACACTAGTCACTACAATCGATCCATTAGCTTTTATAAAAACCATATTCAATACAAATGAATTATTGTTTCAACCAGAATATGTTATAAATTCAGAAAAACATATATTAAAATTTCATAAAGATAGAAGCGAAATTAGTAAACATTTTAATTGCAACTATGACACTTATCGTAATGATCCTGTTGAATTATTCAAAAAAATGACAATGCCGACATTAAACGACGAATTAAAATATTTAATTAAATTATTATACTGTGGAATTGGTATTTACTCTGAAGTATTATTTAATAAATTAGGAAGATGGTATAAAAAAACAATTATAAATATGTTATCTAATAATCTGTTATTGTTTGTTATAAGCGATGATAGTATATGTTACGGTGCGGATTTTGCGTTCGAAAATATTGTTATAACAAGAGAGATAATTAAGATCCGAAGTATATTATTTCTTTTTCAACTTATGGGTCGAAGTGGTAGAGAAGGAAAATCTAATTTATCTAATGTTTGGATATTAAATAATGATTTAAATAATGATTTAAATAATGATTTAAATAATGATGAAACTGAAAAAAATCAAAATAATAAAAAAATAATGGATTTTATAGATAAAAAATCGCTTCCATGTGATCATTTTAATTTAGAAAAAATAATAAATGATGTTATTGTAGGCGAAAAGGATAATATAAGAAAATTATCAAATGTTAAACATATAAAATCAAGCATGTGGGATGATCTTTGTATTTAAAATGAATAATTTTTAAAATCATTTTTTATACCATAGTATTTTTTTTTATATATCTATAAATAATAAATATTCATGAAGAATACAAATCACATCTGTATCAAAAAAAGAATGAATTTAGATTCTCAAAACTATATTCCTTCCATGTTGATTCCCAACGAATCAAATAACGCGACTAATAATTTGATTAATAAATTCAATCAGATTAATAACGTTTCTGTACAAAACCAAGGAACCAGTTTAATTGATCATAAACAAAATAAAAAACAAAATAAACAAATAAATAATTCTAAAGACGATCAATTAGAACAAATAAATAAAAGTTTACTACTAATAACAGAAAGATTAAATGCATTCGAATCATCATTAGAACATGTAAAAGCATCCAAAGAAGAATTCAAAGGACAATCTAATAATCAAACCACAAACAAAACTGATAAGATTAATGAAATTAATGAGATTAATGAGATTAATAAGATTAATGAGATTAATAAGATTAATGAGATTAATGAGATTAATAAGATTAATAAGATTGATAAAGTTGTTGATAAATCAAAAGAAGCCAAACACAAAACTAAAAAGGCAGATAAAAAACACAAATATAAAAGTTTCTACGAAAAAGTTACTTCAGGTTAAAAATTAATTGGATCAATTATAATTCCACTAAAACTATTTTGATCGATTGGGTGGATTGGTTCAATTGGTTCAATTGGTTCGATTAATTTGATCAACGAAGAGTTTGTTTTTTCTGTGTGAATAAGTTTGTAGAAAGTATCGATACCTTCCAAAGTATTGTTGACGCGAGTGAACGTACTGACCGTATATTCTACAATTTTATTGTTTTGATCTTTTTGATTTTGATTTTGATTTTGATTTTGATTTTGATTTTGATTTTGATTTTGTTTGTTATTCATGTGAATAACAAACAAAGTATACTTGTAAATCAAGGGACCTGAATCATCAAAAC
>Ga0182030_10014687_pt1 | contig 15430 bp, 13 predicted proteins | sample 812S3MmetaG_FD_121299 | JGI IMG/M metagenome (GOLD analysis project Ga0182030, IMG submission 121299) | Permafrost microbial communities from Stordalen Mire, Sweden - 812S3M metaG (Illumina Assembly) | ecosystem: Environmental > Terrestrial > Soil > Wetlands > Permafrost | place: Sweden... | reverse complement strand
CGCGCAGCGTGATATCATCTGCATCATTCAGCACAATCGGGAAGTCGTCGACGGCAAGCCGCGGCGCAAGCGCAGCTGGGGCTATTTCATGAATCTCGGCTTCAAATGCGCCGAGGGCCGCTATATCTGCATGATCAGCGACGATTCGGTGGTGCATCCGGATACGCTGGCCAATGGCGTACGGCGTTTCGATCGGGAAGCAGCCAGCGGCCGACGGCTCGGGGCGCTGGCATTCTACTGGCGCTCCTGGCCGGAGGAGAAGAACTACCGAGTGGGCTCGACGCTTGGGAATAACGTCATGGTCAATCATGGTCTGTTTCTGCGCGAAGCGGTCGAGCAGGTCGGATGGATCGATGACAAGCGGTATGATTTCTATTGTGCAGATGGCGATCTCTCACTGAGGCTCTGGCATGCCGGCTATGAAATCGTCGCGTGCGACGATGCGCTTCTGGAGCATTTCGAGCGCGTCGATCCCAATATCCGAGAGCAGAATTTGACCGGACTTAACGCCGATTGGACGACCTATATTGAGCGATGGAAGGGCATCTATTACGACCCGGCCAAGCCATGCATCGGTGAATGGGCCTCGCTCGAGGGCGTTCCGGCGCGAAACGCCGATCATCTGTTTCCACGGCAGGCCGCCAAGCGCGCGGCGACGACCCCGTCACCCGGTTCGGCGTTGAGACGTCTCGGCAGGCTGTTCGGGCGTTGACCCGATGAAATTTTCGCCCAACACCGCGCCGGCAAAATCCGCAACCCGGCATTTGCGGATATTATCTAATTAAAACAATAGCTTGACTTACTATCTGTGCCAGTCTGGCGCTTGACGTTCATATCGTGAACGCGCTAAGAGACAGCGACAAGACCCGCGAGTGACAAGGTAATGGACCGGTTGTTGGACGCAGAACAGGATAACGAGCGCATCGTGCTCGGTCTGCTGACGTCCGTGGAAAATGACGGCGAGCGTTCGCAGCGCCACATCGCGGCTGAGCTCGGCATCGCGCTCGGCCTCGTCAACGCCTATCTCAAGCGCTGCGTCAACAAGGGTCTGGTCAAGGTCAACAACGCCCCCGCCAGGCGTTATGTCTACTACCTGACGCCGCACGGGTTCGCGGAGAAGTCCCGGCTCACCGTGCAATATCTCTCCAATTCGTTTTCCTTCTTCCGCACCGCCAAGAGCGATTGCACGCAGGTGCTCGATGCGGCCAAGGCCGGCGGATTCAGCCGGCTGGTGCTGGCTGGACAATCGGATCTCGCCGAGATCGCCATTCTCTGTGCCGTGGAGGCTGCGGTCACCATCGTCGGGATCGTCGATCCGCACAGTCAGATTGCGCGCTTCGTCGGCGTCGACGTCTTCAAATCCTATCCGGAAGTCGCGCAACATTTCGATGCGGTGATCGTCACCGATGTGTCGTCGCCGCGCAGCTCTTTCGAGGCGGCGGTGCTGGCTTGTGGCGCGGATCGCGTGCTGGCGCCGGCGTTGTTGGGTTTGCGGCCTTTGGCCAAAGGAGGGAGTGCGGCATGAGCGACGCACGCTGGTACGTGGTACAGACGCAGGTGAACGGAGAAGCCAGGGCCGCGCAAAATCTGATGCGGCAAGGTTTCGAGATTTATCTTCCGCGCTACCTGAAACGCCGGCGCCACGCCCGCAAGATCGACCTGACGGCGAAGCCGTTGTTTCCGCGCTACATGTTCGTCGCGGTCGACGTGGCGACGCAGCGCTGGCGATCGATTCAATCGACCTTCGGCGTGGCGCGCCTGGTCAGCAATGGCGACGACCCGGCGATGGTGCCCGAGGGGGTCGTCAGCGCGCTGCGCTCGCGCGAGGACAAGGACGGTTTCATCAATATGGACCGCAAGGCCAGCTTCGCGCCCGGCGACAAGGTCAGGGTGTTGGCCGGCGCCTTCATGGACAGCGCCGGGCTGTTCAACGCGCTGGCGGATCGTGACCGGGTCTCGATCCTGCTGGATCTGCTCGGCCGCAAGGTTCGGGTGCTGCTGGACGCGGATATGGTCGCCGCCGCCTGACGGAGGTTTTGGGTGCGCGACTCCAGGCGTTCCGTTCAAGCTCCGATTTCGGAGTAGCCGGCTGACGGATCAGTCACCTGGAGTGCGGTAGCTTGGAGATTTGGGCCGCGCCTGCGGTCGGCCAGGCTGGAAACCGCCTATCTTTCGACTCGATGGCGTGGCGTCGACGTGCGAGGCGTGCGATGGGCTGGCGGCAAGCAGAGGAACCGGAATGACGATTCTTGTGACGGGTGGCGCGGGCTATATCGGGAGCCATGTTGTGCAGGGGCTGGTCGATCGCAGGCAATCCGTCGTCGTGCTGGATAACCTTTCGACCGGCTTTCGCGATGCCGTGGCGGCGCAGGCCCCGCTGGTCGTCGGCGACGTCGGCGACGAAAAGCTGCTGGCGCGGCTACTGGCCGAACATGATGTCGAGGCGGTGATGCACTTCGCCGCATCCTCGGTGGTGCCTGATTCGGTATCCGACCCGATCGGCTACTACAGGAACAACACTGCCGGCTCGCTGGCGCTGACCGCGGCCGCGGTCCAGGCGGGCGTCAAACATCTGGTGTTTTCGTCGACCGCGGCGGTCTACGGCAACCCGGCTGAGCCATTGGTCAGCGAGGATACGGTTCCGCGACCGATGTCACCCTACGGCATGTCGAAGCTGATGACGGAGACGATGCTGCGCGACGTGGCGCTGGCGAGCGGCCTGAAATATGTCGTGTTGCGCTATTTCAACGTGGCCGGCGCCGACCCCCAACTGCGCACCGGGCAATCGACTCGCACCGCGACGCATCTGATAAAGGTCGCGGTGCAGGCCGCCCTCGGCCTTCGCGACGGCATGGAGATCTTTGGCACCGACTACCCGACGCCGGACGGCACGTGCGTCCGCGACTATATCCATGTCTGCGATCTGGTGAGCGCGCATATCGAGGCGCTCGACCATTTGCGAGGCGGCGGCGCCAGCGCGACGCTCAATTGCGGCTACGGGCATGGCTATTCCGTGCGCGAGGTCGTCGAGAAGGTCAAACGGGTATCCGGGACCGATTTTGCCGTCACGACGCGCGCCCGGCGGCCCGGCGATCCGGCTTCCATCGTCGCCGATACCCATGCGATCCGACGACTGCTGTCATGGGTGCCGGTCTATGACGATCTGGAAACCATTGTGCGCCATGCGCTGGCCTGGGAACGCAAATTGACGACCGGACCGGCATGACCCGACGGGCTGGCGGCGGAGAGGGATATTCGCGTATGAGGGAGACGATAGCTGCAACGCTTCGTCGGGCCAGGCATGTCGTTGGCCGGCAGGTTCGAAAGTACCTGACCGGACCATCGCGCGCGACGCGTGCTGTCGAGGAATCCGTGCCTCCGCCAGAGGTCGGTCCCGCCCCCGATGCGTTGTTTACCGTCATCCTGCCGACGCTGGATCGGGCGGCAAGCCTCGCCGACACGATCAGGACCTGTCTTGCCCAGCAGGACCGCGATCTGCTCGTGCTCGTGAGCGACAATGCGTCGAGCGACAATACCGCCGATATCGTTGCGTCATTCTCGGATTCCCGTTTGAAATACATCAATTCCGGCAGCCGTCTGGCAACCACCGAGCACTGGGAATTCTCGCTCCGGCAGGTCGAATCCGGTTACGTGACGGTAATCGGCGAAGATGACGGGCTGTTGCCGGGGGCGATCGACGCGGTGCGTCAGATCATAACGGCTTCAAACGCCAAGGTGGTCGCGTGGCAGACAGTCGGGTACGGCTGGCCCGATCTTGTCACCCCGGAACGCCGCAACCGGTTGCGGATTCCGCTCTCGACCGGTGCCCTGAGCATCAGATCGAAGGACGTCATCAAGCAGGTTCTGGAAAATCGCGCGGATGGCAGCCGGCTGCCCTGCCTTGGCAATTCGTTTGTTTCGATCGATCTGATCAGGTCCTGTCGCGAGAAAAACGGCGGCGTGTTCTTGGCCGGCGGCAGCCCAAATGCGGCTTCGGCGATCGCGGTCGCGTTCGAAGTCGACGAATTTGTGTTCTGCGCGCGGCCGCTTTCGATCAAGGGTACCAGCGGCAGGAGCGGCGAGGTCGCGGGAAGCGCGCAAGACTTTGTTGCGGCGTGGCGAAACTGCGCCGAATCGAAGCGGCTGCCGGTCGACGAGGCCTGCCAGGCGAGTGCTGAGACTGCGGCTCGGGCGGCGATCCAGCGGCCTGGCCCCGAGGCTTCTCCTTCAATCGTCTTCGACGCGCCGATATTGGGCCTTCGGGATATCTGCAAGGCATCGGTAAGGGCGGACGAAATACTTCGCCTCTATGCGGAGCAGCGCGATCTGTACGACAAACTGGCGGCGACTCGCCGGCCTGAGATTGCAATCGCGCTGTTTGCCCGCGCGCGAGGCGCGCCGTTGCGGCTTCATCTCGGATGCGGCAGCGCCTATTTCGACGGCTACGTCAATGTGGACTTCCCACCGTCGCAACACGCGATCATGACCGTCAATCCTGACGTGCTGTGCGATTTGACAGAGATCGATCTGCCTGAAGGCTCGGTCGAAGAAATTCGGCTGCACCATGTTTTTGAGCATCTGAACCGTGCCGTAGCGCTGGCGTCGATCATCAGATGGCAGCGCTGGCTTCGAATCGGCGGCAAACTGCTGATCGAAACACCGGATTTCGAGGCGTCGGCACGGGATTTTCTCAACGCGAAGGGTCTGCAGGCAAAGATGCGGGCTATCCGGCATCTTGAAGGCGATCAGGTGGGTGGCTGGGCCTATCATGTCGGGCAGTGGTTTCCGGAGCGCTTCGAGCGCACCTTCAAACAGCTAGGCTTTGCCCAAACCGAAATCAGACAGGAAGCATCCATTCATGAGCCGCCGCTTTACAACATTACTGCAATCGGGACCAAGACGTCCTCAAAGTCGGCCCTCGAGCAGTTTCAGGCGGGGTGTGAGATACTGAAGCAGAGCATGGTCGCCGAAGGGGAAGGTCCCACCTGGGAAGCCTGGAAGAGCCAACTCGCCGGCATACTCGCGTCTGAAATGACGCCAAAACCGACTATTTTTCACCCACCGTCATAACCTGTTCGGTGACTTGGGCTTACGCGCATTTCAAGCGCACTTTTTTGGCAGGAATGACGGCAACCAATGACGGTCACCTCAGCTGTTGGTCGATTTATCGGCAACCTAAAATATTCAAGGTGGCGTGCGCTGCGCAGGATAGGCCAGACTTACAGGACGCATGCGATGTTTGCCCGGCTTGAGCGAGGACCGGACATCGACTACGACCCCGCCGCGGGCTTTAACGCCAAGACGCGAGACGAATGGGTGGCAGATCGGGCAAAATCGGTTGCATCCGAATCTCGTGTGCTCGATGTCGGTGCCGGCACCGCCCCATACCGGAACCTGTTCAGTCATTGCAAATATGAGACTCAGGATTTTTCGCAATACGAGGGATACAAGGGCCCCGAAGGGGAGTACGCCGATATCGATTACATTTCCGACATCACGCAGATCCCCGTTCCCGACGCGAGCTTCGACGTCGTCTTGTGCACCGAAGTGCTGGAGCACGTCCCGCGACCTATTGAGGCCCTTCAGGAAATGGTGAGGGTCACCAAACCGGGAGGGCGGCTGTTTCTGACCGCGCCGCTCGGCTCGGGGCTTCATCAGGAGCCCTATCATTTCTACGGCGGCTATACGGATCACTGGTATCGGAAATTCCTCACCGAGTTCGGTTGTGAGATCGTGTCGATCGCGCCGAACCACGGTTTTTTTGCACATTTGGCGCAGGAATGCGCTCGCTTCTCTTGGTTTGTCGGACAACAAAACGTAGAACGAGGCGATTTCCGCGAGGAGATTCAACAATTGATGGGGCAAATTCTGCCAAGATATCTTTATGACCTCGACACGAGAGTTCCTCTGAAGGAGTTTACCGTGGGATTTCATGTCGAAGCCAGGCGTGTTTCGACCAACGGTTAGACTTCGGCTGGGATATCCACAAACTTGCGGTGAACAGGTGATGTCGTGAAAGTTGTCATTCTTGCGGGCGGGATGGGCACGCGGATCTCCGAGGAGAGCTCCGTGCGGCCCAAGCCGATGATCGAGATCGGCGGCCGCCCGATCCTGTGGCACATCATGAAGCTCTATGCCCATCACGGATTGCGGGAGTTCGTGATCTGCCTCGGCTACAAGGGCTACATGATAAAAGAATATTTCATGAATTTCGTGCTGCACCATTCCGACGTCACTATCGATGCGACAAAGAACAGCGTTACCTACCACCAGAGCAATGTCGAACCGTGGGTCATCACCCTGGTCGATACCGGCGAGATGACATTGACCGGCGGCCGGCTCAAGCGTGTGCGCAATTACCTGGACCCGCAACAGCCGTTCTGTTTCACCTATGGTGACGGCCTGTCGGATATCGACATCGCCGCCACGATCGCATTTCATCGCAGCCACGGTAAACTGGCGACGGTGACCGCGGTTCGTCCGCCGGGCCGCTACGGGGCCCTCGAACTCGACGGCGCGTCAGTCCAATCATTTGTTGAAAAGCCGCCGGGTGACAATGCCTATATCAACGGCGGCTTCTTTGTTCTCGATCCGGCCGTGATTGATCGCGTCGAGGGCGATATGACATCGTGGGAGTCGGCGCCGCTTGAAGCCTTGGCGCGCGACGGCCAGCTCGCTGCCTATCGCCATTCGAGCTTTTGGCAACCGATGGATACGTTGCGCGACAAGATGCATCTTGAGGATCTTTGGAAGTCCGGCCATGCGCCTTGGCGGGTCTGGAGTTGAAGCGTGTTGTTGGACGTTGACATGTCATGAGTGCGATACCCGATGTCAGCGTCGTGTTGTCCGTTCGCAATGGCGGGGCGGACCTGCCCAAGGCCGTCGCGACCATTCTCACGCAGAGCTTCGCTAATCTTGAACTGATCGCGATCGACAATGGTTCGACCGACGAGACCGCCGGCTTTCTTGATCGGATCGAGGATCCCCGCGTGCGGGTCTATCACCAGCAGGATATGGGACTTGCCGCCGCGTTGAACCGCGGCATTTCGCTGGCGCGCGGCCGCTATATCGCGCGGCAGGATCATGACGACTGGGCGTTGCCGACGCGGATCGAGAAGCAGGTACGCTTTCTCGATGCTGATCCTGATACCGCGCTGATCGGCACCAGCGCCGAGATCTGGATCGGCGACCGTGCGACGGGCCGCTTTCACGATCATCCGACCGACGACGCGGCGCTTCGCTTTGAGCTATTGTTCAACAACCCGTTCGTGCATTCCTCGGTGATGATCCGAAAGGCCGCGCTTGACCAGGTCGGCGGTTACGCCACCGATCCGGCGCGTCAGCCGCCCGAGGACTACGAATTGTGGTCGCGGATCGCGCGGCGGTTTCGGCTCGCCAATCTGCCCGAGCGCCTGACGATCTACCGCGAAGTGCCGAGCAGCATGTCGCGGGAGGGAGTGCATCCGTTCAAGCGAAAGCTGGTGCTGTTGTCGGCCGAGAATCTGGCGGCCGCGGTCGGCCTCTCGCAGCCGCAACAGGTCCATATCGATATCGCGGCGCTGGTTCACGATATGCCGGAGCTGCTGTCGCGGCGGTCAAATCTCCCGGAAATGCGCGCGGTGCTGGCCGAAGCCGGCCGGAGAATTGGTGGCGAAACTGCATCGGCCGATATCGACGCGCGGGTCGCGCGCTGGACGCGGCAGCTGCAGCATCGCTTCCAGGTGCAGAGACCGGTTATCAAGGGAATGTGGACCACAGCCCAGCGGATCAAGGGCGGCCTGCGCCGGCTCGGCCTGTTGAACCGCGGATGAGGCAGCGATGAAGCTTCTGTTTTGCTGCGAGAGCTATTGGCCGAACCGCGGCGGCGTGCAGGAGGTGATCCGGCAGATCGCCGAGCGAATGGCCGCGGCCGGCCACGATGTCGGCGTCGCCACCAGCGCCAATCCCGGGCGCAACACCGATAGCCACAACGGCGTCCGTATTCACGAATTTCGTGTCAGCGGCAATCTCGTGACCGGAATTCAGGGCGAGGCGGACCGCTACCGCAAATTCATCACCGGCTTCGACGGCGACGCGATCCTGATCAAGGCGGCGCAGCAATGGAGCTTCGACGCGCTCTGGCCGGTGCTCGACGACATCAAGGCGCGGAAGGTGTTCGTGCCCTGCGGGTTTTCCAGCCTGTACGAGCCGTCGTTCGCCGGTTACTTCGCGCAGATGCCCGCTATCCTGCGCAAGTTCGACCATCTGATCTTCTATGCGGAACGTTATCGCGACATAGATTTCGCCAAAGCGCACGGTATTGCCACCTATTCCATCATTCCCAACGGCGCCAGCGAGGTCGATTTCGGCCGCGCCGCCGACGGCAGCCTGCGGGAAAAGCTCGGCATCGCGAAAGATGATTTCCTTTTCCTGACTGTCGGCACGCCGGTCAATGCGAAAGGACACATGGAGGTCGGCGAAGCGTTTGCGAAGATGGACACCGGTGGTCGCAACGCCAGCTTGATCCTGAACGGAAGCTGGCCCAAAACAAATCTTCTGTCGCTGCTCCGTTCGATATTGCGCCCGCGGACCCTCCGGAAAGGCGTTCAGTTATTTTGGCGAGAAGGTTGGCGAAGCGTGTGGACCCGTCTGTTCCCGAAGCCGGAGCCGCTCGCCGCCGTCGCAAAATCCGCTGCTCCAGCCGAAGCGAAGCAAGCGAGCAAACGCGTGCTGTGCCTCGATCTGCCGCGGCCCGACGTGATCAGCGCATTCCTGGAGGCCGACCTGTTCGTGTTCGCCTCCAAGGTCGAGTATTCCCCATTGGTGCTGTTCGAGGCGGCGGCGGCCGGCACGCCATTCCTGACCGTGCCCGCCGGCAATGCCGCCGAGATCGTGCGCTGGACCGGCGGGGGTCTGCTGTGTCCCGCCGAAGTCGACGCGAAAAACTATGTCAAGGTCTCGCCCGATGTTCTGGCCGCGGAAATGGAGCGCGCGATGCGATCGCCGGCCCTTCTCAAGCAACTGGGCGCTGCCGGCCACAAGGCCTGGCGCGAGCGGTTCACCTGGGCAGCCATCGCGAAATCCTATGAGCAGGTACTGCGGGGCGAGACCGTCACCTCGCCATTGATGCAGCAAGCCGAATGCGCCGCCTCCGATTGACCATGTTTTGCCGCATGCCGCCGGGAATTCGACGATGCCATTGATCTCTCAGGCTTACCGACAGGAAGTCTCGCCGCCATGACGGATGATCGCCCGCCGATCTTGCTCGACTTCGAGGCCCGGCTGCGCGGACAGCGGGTCTTTGTCACCGGCCACACCGGCTTTACCGGCGGTTGGCTGGTGACATGGCTGAAGCTGCTGGGTTGCGAGGTTGCCGGGCTGGCGCTGGCGCCGGTGACGTCGCCGAATTTGTTCGCGGCGGCCCAAATCGGCGACGGCATGGAATCCATTCTCGGGGATATAAGGGACCTGTCCGTGGTCAAGGCGGCGATCGACCGGCACAGGCCTTCGGTGGTCTTCCATCTGGCGGCGCAGCCCCTGGTGTCGCGGTCGTTTGCCGATCCGGTCGAGACATTCTCGACCAATGCCATCGGCACCGTGAACGTTCTGGAGGCTGCCCGGTCGTCGCCCGGCGTCAAGGCCGTGGTCTGCATTACCACCGACAAGGTCTACCGCGATCAGGACTGGTCCTGGGGCTATCGTGAAATCGACCCGCTCGGGGGCAAGGATCCCTATAGCGCGTCGAAAGCCTGTGCCGAATTGATCGCGAGCTCCTATCGCGCCACGCTCGCGGCCCGCGGCAATGGGGTGCTGATCGCCAATGCCCGCGGCGGCAATATCATCGGCGGCGGCGACTGGTCGGACGACCGCATCGTCCCGGATTTCGTTCGGGCGGTGGGCTCGAAGGCAGCGATTTCGCTGCGCAATCCGGAAGCGGTGCGGCCCTGGCAACATGTGATGGCGCTCGTCCACGGCTACCTGGTATTGGCGGGGCGCCTGCTGCAGGGCGACGCCGGCGCCGCCGACAACTGGAATTTCGGACCCTCACAGGAGGATGCCAAACCGGTGCGGATGCTGGTCGAGCGCCTGAGCGCGGAGTGGACGCGTCCGGAGATCGTGTATGCGGCGGGCGGCTTTCCCGAAACCCGGTTCCTGCATCTCGACAGCACCAAGGCCCGCACCGTGCTGGGCTGGCGTCCCCCGCTCAGCTTCGAGCGCACCGTGCAGTTGACGGCGCAATGGTACCGCGGCTTCAGTGCCGCGCCGGAACAGGCCAGGCAGCTGACCGTCGACCAGATAGATCATTATCGCGAGAATATCGATGCCGGTTCGTAAGGCGCTGGTCACCGGCGCAAGCGGGTTCATCGGGGGGCATCTGGTGGACCGGCTACTGGCCGAAGGTGCCATCGTGACCGCGCTGGTCCGCTCCGGCAGCGTACTGCCCGAGCGCTGGCGAGGCCGGGTGCTGGCGGTGCCAAGCGACGACTGGAGCCAGGAAGGGCTGCGCCGGGCGCTGCCCGCGCCCGATTGCGAAACGGTGTTTCATCTGGCGGCCTACGGGGTTCTGCCGAACCATCGCGACATGGACGGCATGATGCGGATCAATGTCGAATTGCCGGCGACGCTGGCGCGGCTGTGCCAGCAGTGGAATTCCCGCTTGGTGATCACTGGGACATGCTCGGAATACATGAAGCCGGCGTCGAACGATCCGTTGACGGAGCTCGCGCCGCTCGAAGCTTGCAAGCTCTACGGGTCCTCGAAGGCGGCGGGAGGGCTGATCACCAGCGCGATCGCCAAGGAGATCGGCGTCGGCTTGCGGATCCTGCGGCTGTTCAAGGTCTATGGCGCCGGCGAAGCCCCGCACCGGCTGCTGCCGGCCCTGGTGAGCGGACTGCAACAGCAGCAGCGGGTGGCGATCTCGTCCGGGACCCAGATACTGGATTTCGTCTATGTCGACGACGTGGTCGAGGCGCTGTTGCGGGCGGATCAGCATATTCGCGATCATGGCGCGGTCGCCACCTGGAACGTGTCGACCGGGCAGGGCCATTCGGTCCGCCACTTTGCGCAGCTGGTCGCGGATGCAATGAACGCCGACCGCAGGCTGCTCGGATTCGGCGAGATCGCCATGCGCCGCGACGACGAACCCTGGCTGGTCGGCGATCCGCAATTGATGCAGGCCGAGCTCGGCTGGCTTCCGCGGATCGACGTGGAAACCGGGGTCAACGCAGCCGTCGCGGCGATCGTCGGCCGCGCTGCTTCACGTCAGGCCGGGTGATCCCAGTGATTACCATTTCGGTCGTGGGCGGTCTCGGCAACCAGATGTTTCAGTATGCGGCGGCCAAGGCGCTGGCGTGCATGCACGACGTCGAACTGGTGATCGATGAAAGCGCGTTCCGCAGCTATCCGTTGCGCTCGTTCTTGCTCGATCGGCTGCGGGTCCCTGAAGCGGTCGAGGCGACGAGCCGGCGCGCCGTCGAGGCGCCGCTCCGCGCCAACAGCTTCGCGGCCATGCAGTGGCGCAATCGCGCCAACCGGGTTCTCAACCGCTTCGGGGTGCAAAAATTGCCGCCACCGCGTGCGACCTATTCGGAATCGCACTTCCATTTCGATCCGAATTTCGTCGCGCTCGGGCGGTCGGTGTCGCTGCACGGATACTTTCAAAGCGAGCGCTATTTTGCCGATATCGCCGACAGACTGCGAGATTATTTCCAGCCGCGCGACGCACTTGGCCCGCAGGCGCTGGTGATGGCCGATGCGATCGCGCGCTGCGACATGGCGGTATCCGTTCATATCCGGCGCGGGGACTACGTTAAATCCGCGGAGACCGCGCGCGTCCATGGCGCGCTCGGCGCCGCTTACTACCGGAAAGCGCTGCACATGCTGCAGGGCGCGGTGGCCTTGCCGGTCACCGTGTTCGTGTTTTCCGACGATCCGGCCGATGCCGAGGCGGTGCTCGATTTCGTTCCGCGCGACCGGCTCGTTCAGGTGCGCGGCAACCCCGACAGGCCTTGGGAGGATATGGCGCTGATGGCCCGCTGCCGGCATCATATCATCGCCAACAGTTCGTTCAGCTGGTGGGGGGCATGGCTCAATCCGGCCGCCGACAAGGTGGTCATCGCGCCACGCGAATGGTTCACTTCCGCGGAGCTTCGCCAGCGCAATACCTGCGATCTCTATCCGCCGGGCTGGATTTTGGTCTAGCTGCATCGACGGCGGATCGTCGGATTTTTCAACGGAGTATTTATGGTGTCGCTGGCAATCGCGCGTTCAATCCTGGGTAAGCTTCGCCGCCAGGCGCAGCGTGCGGTCGGCAACAGGCCGGATCCCGTTCGCAACCCGCAAGGCTCCGAGTTCGAGGTCGATCTGTGGACGCTGTCGGACTTCGTGCTCGACACCATCGTGCCCGTCGTCGGCGTCCGGCCCTATCCGCTGAACGAGCTCTTGCTGATGACGGCGGCGGCCTGCCGGCTCAGGCCGTCGGTCGTGTTCGACTGGGGCACGCATATCGGCGTCTCCGCGCGCATTTTCCATGAATGCGACAAGGCGTTCAACCTCGGCTACGAGGTTCACTCGATCGATCTGCCGCCGGATGCCGCCCATGTCGAGCATCCCGGTCAGGAGCATGGCCGCCTGGTGCGCGGTCTCGGCAAGGTGCATCTGCATCGCGGCAACGGCGTCAAGGTGGCGCTCGATGTCTGGCGCAGGCTCGGACAGCCGAGCCGGCCGCTGTTTTTCGTCGATGGCGACCACGCCTATGAATCCGTGCGCGACGAATTGAGCGAGATATTCTCGACCGTGGCGGATGCCAGCGCACTCGCCCATGACAGCTTCTTCCAGTCCGCCGATTCGAACTACAATGTCGGACCGGCGCGCGCCATCGGCGAGGTGGTGCAGAACTTTCCGGGACGCTTTGCGGTGATCAAGTCCGGCCTCGGACTGCCGGGAATGACCCTGATGGCAACGGCTTGACGGTATGTGGTCGGCAGTCTTTCCCCAAGAAAATACCCAATGAGTGGTGTCTCGCGGCCGCCGCTCGTGTCCGTTATCATGTCGGTGCTCAATGGTGCGGCTACCGTCGGCGCCGCTGTCCGATCGATCCAGATGCAAACGCTGCAGGATTGGGAATTGATCGTGATCGACAACGGTTCTTCCGACAATACCGCTTCTATCATCAGTGGATTCGGCGATACTCGAATCCGTTTGATCCGAGAGCCTCCCGGCGCCGGGCTCGCGATCCGGCTAAATCAGGCCGCCGCGCTCAGCCGAGGTCCGTTCATTGCCCGGATGGATGCGGACGACATCTGCTTTCCGGAGCGGCTGGCGCGTCAGGTCGAACGATTGCGGCAGGATCCGGCGCTCGATCTTCTCGGCTGTGGAGCCGTGGTTTTTAACGACGATGCCGAACTCGTCGGCGAGTTGCCGGTCGGGCTGACCAACCGCGAGATTGCGGCGCGCCCCTTTCACGGCTTTCCATTTCCGCACCCGACCTGGTGCGGACGCGCGGCCTGGTTCCGCGAAAACCCTTATGACTCGGAGCTTATGAAAGCGGAAGATCAGGATTTGCTGCTGCGAACGTTTCAAAACAGCAGGTTTGGCGCCTTGGAGGCGGTGCTTCTCGGCTATCGCCAGAACCAGCTCGACCTTCGCAAGCTGTTGCCCGGGCGTCGAACCTTCATCGGGGCATTGTGGCGATATGCGCGGCGCTCGGGTCAGTTCATCGGGCCGCTCGAGGGAATCGCCGCGCATGCGCTCAAAAGCGCAGTGGATATTGCCAGCATCGGACTCGGCTTCAACCGTTCGGCGCAACGACGCCGCCTCAAGCCGGTATCGGCCTCGACCCGGCAGCACTGGCAGGACATGCAGCAGCAGCTACTTCCAATCAAGCTTGTCAGCTGATGTGCGGAATCGCGGGGCTGTTGCGACCGGGCGGCGCCGATGCCGGCATGCTCGCGGGCTACGCGACGCGGATGGCGGATACGCTGAAGCATCGCGGCCCGGATGCCGGCGGCATCTGGACCAACCCGCAGTCCGGGGTGGCGTTCGGCCATCGCCGGCTGTCGGTTCTCGATCTCTCCGACGCCGGCGCGCAGCCGATGCGCAGCGACTGCGGCCGCTTCACGGTCACCTTCAACGGCGAGATCTACAATCATCTCGAGCTTCGCGGCGAACTGGAAGCGGCCGGACCGTCGCCAAACTGGCGCGGGCATTCCGACACCGAAACCCTGTTATATGCCATCAGGCAATGGGGCGTGGCCGCAGCGCTGCGGCGCTTCATCGGCATGTTCGCCTTCGCGCTGTGGGACGAGCAAGACCGAACGCTGACGCTCTGTCGCGACCGGTTCGGCGAAAAGCCGCTGTTCTACGGCTGGTGCGGCCGCGACTTGGTATTCGGCTCGGAACTGAAGGCGCTGGCCGCCCATCCGGATTGGTCGGCAACACTCGACCGCGCCGCGCTGACGGCGTTCATGCGGTATTGCTACGTCCCCGCGCCCGCCAGCATCTGGCAGGGCATCAAGAAACTTCCGTCGGCATCCCTGGTGGTTTTTGCCGCCGACGCGGCGCCCGGCACGCTGCCTGCACCGGTGGGCTATTGGTCGCTCAGAGACCAGATCGTCGCCGCGCAAGACAAGCGGATCAGCGATGAGGCGGAGGCGACCGACGAATTGCAGCGGCGGCTGTCGATCGCCGTCGGGCGCCAGAGCCTGTCGGACGTTCCGCTCGGGGCGTTTCTGTCCGGGGGAATCGATTCCTCGACCATCGTGGCGCTGATGCAGGCGCAGGCCACACGGCCGGTGCGGACCTTTACGATCGGCTTTTCCGATGGGGCGTTCGATGAAGCCGGCGATGCGCGCAGGGTTGCGGCCCACCTCGGCACCTCGCACACCGAGCTTTACGTCGACCCCAGGACGGCGATGGACCTGATACCCGGGCTCGCCCGGATGTATGACGAGCCGTTTGCCGACTCCTCGCAGATCCCGACCCACCTGGTGGCCGCGCTGGCGCGGGCGCATGTCACCGTGGCGCTGTCCGGCGATGGCGGTGACGAGCTGTTCGGCGGCTACAACAGGCATGTCTGGGGCGGCCAATTGAACGCCCGGTTCGGCAAGATGCCACTGCGGCTCCGGCGGCTGCTGGGCGCGTTGCTGAGCGCGATCTCGCCGGAACCGGCCGGTAGCCTGGCGCGACTGGCGCAGCCGCTGTTGCCGTCGCGCCTACATGTCCGCCGCGCCGGGGACCAGGCGGCGAAACTTGCCGGCATCATCGGCGCGCGGTCGTTCGATCACATGTACCAGTTGCTGTGTTCGATCGACGGCGATCCCTTGCAGACGGTCTTGCAGGGCAGGGAAGTCGATAGTTGGTCGACCGACGAAATGAAAAAGCTGTCCGCCGCGCTCGATCCGCTCGACCGCATGACGCTTGCGGACTCGCTGAGCTATCTGTCCGATGACAT
>Ga0182030_10014683_pt1 | contig 15433 bp, 19 predicted proteins | sample 812S3MmetaG_FD_121299 | JGI IMG/M metagenome (GOLD analysis project Ga0182030, IMG submission 121299) | Permafrost microbial communities from Stordalen Mire, Sweden - 812S3M metaG (Illumina Assembly) | ecosystem: Environmental > Terrestrial > Soil > Wetlands > Permafrost | place: Sweden... | reverse complement strand
GGGCTGCTCATATTTGGCCGCCAACTCAAGCAGTTCCTCAAGTTCTATGCCTTGAATAAAAAGGGCTTCATCTTCATTTCTGACAACACTTCCACCGGTGCTGGCATAGTTTAGACCATACTTGAACGGGATATAAGAGCACCCTAATTTAATTGAGTCCTGTTGCAGTTTCTTTAACCTGCCCTCGTTGCTGTTCTTAGTCTCCGTTGGTTTTGATGCGCAAAGCAGTCAGAAATTCCTGCTGCTGTTCATCAGTATTAAAATGTGTTTGGCATTTTCCAACGGGTCGTCTTCAACAAGGATGTGGTTATCTTCCTGTAAGAAATTATCAAAGCTGTTTATGTAGGTAGTTTCCATCACTTATATATTTCTTCTGTTTTTCCCTTTCTATATGTTGCAGCTACCTTCGGTTATATCTATGAGAATTCAAAAGGAACACGATGCGATACGGCTATGGATGTATTTCTTATTATTCGAGCCAGCAAAAAGCGGTTATAGCAATGACGAGTTACAAGAGGTGCTTCTGCGTGAAGAATCCAAAAGGGTGGATACAATAAGAAAGTTTCTAATGTTCAATGCCTTCATTAAAGACCTACAAAGAAACTGGCAGAACGTGTTTGAACCTTACGGGTGTCCAGCGGGCTTTGATGGCGAAGCCCTCCTCCTTCTCGCGATAGATTACTATAAGGCCCTTGATACCACTGAAGGATACAAAAACTGCGCCCTGCTAAAAAGGGTGCTCCAATATTACCGGAAAAAATACAGGCGGTGGTTGCCCCCATTATCAAGAAACAAGGAAAAGCTTGAGCGGATTAAGAAGGAATACCGGCTACGATACCTGAACTGAGTATCGGTAGCCAGTTTCATCCAATGAAACCTTTTATCTTTGTTGTTACTATGGAAAAGTTCATATCGGCATTGGGTAGGAGAGAAAACTCCGTAATCTTATATGCTGTTATTGGCTTGGTAATTTTATTAGTCTTTGTATTGTTTAATAAAAACGATGATTCAAAAACAAAGAATGAGGATGAAACATCGCTACGGCCTTGATAGTGTGACCTCGAAATTGCGATAAACATATTAATATTTTAATCTTGCTTAAAAGCAAACCCCTTGCCTGTTTGGCATGGGATTTTTATTTTCTGATTGGCCGCGAAAGCAATAACTGTTCCAAAAATGCCAAGCGGTAAAAAACACAAAATAAGACTTGTGCCTTTTACCGCTCGGTTTGTATTAAACCAAAAATGGCACTCCTAATTTGACAGACGCATGCCCAAGTGCTATATAGAATTATACAGCCACTGAACAATAAACTATACCGCCATGCAAATAGAGTTCTATTACTACAGAAGTCTTTTTCACGATGCAGTTGCATTCGAGAAGTATCCAGACCGTATATTGAAGGATGGGATTACTATCGAAGTAGAATCCGGTATTAAGCGCTATATGCAGTTAAATAGTTTTACTCTAAATATCCGAGTGCATATTTTTGGTGAAAGCATTCCAAAATCTTCATTGCCGCATTGTATGGACACGCAGTATATTCTCATTGGCCCTCTAAAAGAGATTACAGCACTGAAAAAGGAAAAGTTCGCAGAACTCTACTATCTCGCAATTTATAATGTTTACAGGAAGGCATTTCCTCTTTTACAAGACTTAGGGAAGTCGAAGCTAAAAGTCCTGCCTTATGAGGACATCGTGGCCGCACTTAAGATGGGAGATATAACCTTGCCTTACTCTTCCGCTATATAAAAGTCATTATCTTGGGTCACCAAATCGCTGTAGATGAAACCGATTAGTGCTTACTATACCAAGAAACTTATAGAAGGAAATGTGCACCTCATCAATCAAGAAACATTATCCTTAAGGTGTGGTAACTGCGGGCAAGAATGGCAACCGGTTATCCAAAGGACTGGTAAATTAGGTAGTAGGTGGTGGAGATGCCCTCAAGGATGTTATGAGCAGAAAAAGTAAACTCATTTGCTTTCGTTACAACGGTCACCGGTTTATCTGCCGGAGGAACAACCTGAACACCACGCCCACCGCCTCGGCCTCGCTATGAAGTAGTGCTCGGGCTTCACGATGTCGTGGGGGGCGAGTGCCTTCAACTTTTTGATAGCGGGCAGGCAATGTTAATTATTTGCTAATATGGAAAACGCTGAATACATTTGTACAATCTTGAAAAAGGCGCTCTCCATATTACTTGCCGTGCTCATCATATCCCAAATGATGGTGAATGTGGGCATCGGCGTTTATTATCACCTCAATAAAGAGTACATCACCAATCAGCTTTGCATCAATAAAAATAACCCGGCTTTGCATTGTAATGGCCATTGCTACCTGGCCAAACAATTAAAAAAAGCCGAAGAGGGCGAAAAGCAATCATCACAATCGTTTAAAGAAAAGGATGAAATATTTTCGAACGAGATGCACGATGTTTCGGTTGCTTACTATCCTTCATATCGCATAATCTGTTTTGTTTCTTACACTTCTTCACAGCCTTGCGCTGATAATTACAACTCTCTCATCAAGCCACCTGCGGCGTAATCTCTTTTTTTTGCTGGCGAAGCCGCGCTTTGCCCATTCATATTTAATTAATTATTTAAAAATTTGGTAATGACCGAAATTTTAATTGCGTTGGTGCATGCAGCATCATTCGTTCGGGTTCATTACTTTATTAAATACTTAAAATGAGACAGAGATGAAAACGTTTTTACACACGGGGTGTGCTTTAATAAGTATTTGGCTTTTGCTACAGGTTAGTGCCTGCAAAAAGGAAAACACGACCCTTTATCCTATTCCCGCCAACCTTAAAATGATAACCAGCGGATACGCCATGGGCGCCGCTACCAAAGTTGAAGTATATGCCGCTAACGATTTGTTTATCGGCTATAACATAATACACATAGCCCTTTACGATTCGGTTAGCAATATGCGCATAACGCAGGCACAGATTTCGCTAAACGCATTGATGAAAACCGGCTCGGGTACCAGCCAGTCGGGGCCGGTTGAAAACCCGACTTCGACTCAGGCTGTCAATGGCCTTTTTAATGCGGCAGTGGTATTCACTAAGCCTACAGCAAGCAATAGCAACTGGGCTTTGAGCATGCAAGTCCAAAATCAGGGTAATCAAAAAACGGGCAGCTTTGCAGGTACGGTAAGTGTTGTTCAGCCGTCACCTGCTAAAGCATACTCATTGATTGCGAAGGATGACAGCGCTTCTCTTTTTGTTTGCCTGCTTCAACCCGCAACTCCGCAACTCGGTGCTAATAGTTTCGAGGTAACTATTTACCGGCAAATAAGCCCTATGAATTTTGCCCCTGATAGTTCGTATAATGTGATGATAGATGCCGAAATGCCTTCGATGAGCGGCATGAATTCGCCCAACTATGTGAACCCTGTCTATACTGGTAACGGACATTACTTGGGTAAAGTTGATTTTATAATGAGCGGTGAGTGGCAAATAAACATGAGCCTTTTGCACAACACGGCATTGGCTGATAGTTCGCATTATTTTGACCTTAGTTTGTAATTATGGACAGGAAGTATTTATACCTAATAATATTACTGATAATACAACTAAATGCTGTCCGTGCCCAGCAGTGCGATTCGTTATGCAGTTTGAAGCAGGTGGATTTATCGGATGTTGTGGTTAGTTGCCATGGCCCTAACGATGACCCGCAGGTAAGTTTTTATAAACAAAACCGGTTGCCGACTACCGAAGAAATTCTTGGCCGCATACAGGGTGTTTCGCTGATAAGACGCGGCAACTACGGAATGGAACCGGCTTTAAGATGTTACTGCGGAAGCCAGATTAACAGCACCCTGAACGGTATGAAAATTTTTAGCGCCTGCACCGATAAAATGGACCCTATAACCATTTACATTGAACCCAATAATTTGGAAGCGGTTGATGTAACACAAGGGGCCGCCGGAAGCAAGTACGGCAGCACCATTGGCGGCTCAATGAATATGGACATTAAAGAGGCCCAATGTACCCCACAACGCGAAATTTATTTTACAACGGCTTCATCCTATTCAAGTGTAAACAACGGTTATAATGGCAGTGTATCACTAAGCAGCAGCGGGCCTAAAGCATCGTTCAGGGTTGGGGTTGTTTACCGCAAGGCGTTTGATTATAAGGAGGGTGGGGGTGAAACCGTGCTGCATTCGGGATATGAGAAAGGAAACGTGTCAGCTTCTGCCAGCTTTAAACTGAATGCAAACCAGAACATAGTGCTTGACTACATCGGCGATATGGGATGGAATATCGGTTTCCCTGCTTTGCAGATGGACACCCGCCGAGCGCAAGCAAATATTGCATCGGCTTCCTATATTACCCAACATGAACGCAAAGTATTAAAGCAGACGGAAACAAAAGTGTACTTTAATAGTATTTACCACCTGATGGATAATTCGCAGAGGACTGATGCACCCATGCAAATGACTATGCCCGGGATTAGCTACACCACCGGCATGTATTCGGATATAAAACTTGCCGGAGGAAAAAATAATCAAATTGACCTGCGCGGCGATTATTACGCCAATTATACCCAAGCCAGTATGACCATGTTTCCTGAAAACCAACCGGTGAATTACATGCTAACCCTACCAGGTAACCTGCGGCAATTTGCCGGCGCTTATGGAGCCGATGAATGGGACATTACCCAAAACCACATCCTGAAATTTAACGTGAGAAATGAAGTGATGCACACTGATTTGACCACCGATGCCGGTAAAGAGCAATGGGGAGTTTTTACCGCTACTACCGCTACTACCAAATACCTGCCTTCGGTATCAGTTCAATATTCCTGGTTGGGGCCACATCATGTTTCAATCAACCTTACCGGTGCTTATGGCAGTAGTGCGCCGGGGGGCAACCAGCTTTACGGTTACTACCTGTTTACCGCTTTAGATAATTACGATTACATAGGCAACCCGGCGCTTAGAAGCGAAAAATCGTTACAGGGGGATGTTAATGTAGCCTACAGGGATAAAATTGTGGGGCTTTCGGTAACCGGTTATTATCACAAGCTGTACGATTACATTATCGGCAATATCATAAATGGATATTCACCTGTTACTATTGGGGCATACGGGGTTAAGCAATATTTTAACATACCGGAGGCCTTTATTACCGGGTCCGAAGCATCGGTATCTGTTAACCTCAGGCAGGGTTTTCAATCCATGAACACCTTTAACTATTCGTACGGCTCGCTTTCCGATGGAAGTGCAGTGCCAATGCTTTCGCCCTTGAGGGGAATTAATTCAGTGCGGTATTCATATAAAGACTGGCACATACAAGCTGAAACTGATTGGGCTTTGGCTAAAGACAGGGTGAATACCTCGGTAGGCGAAATAACCAGCCCGGCGTATGCCCTGCTTAATTTGAGAACAGGCTATCGGTATAAATACAAGAATAATATTTGGGAGGCCAACATTTCTGTTGAAAATGTTTTGGATGCAAAGTACAGGGAGTATTCGGATTGGGGAACGGTGTTAAGGCCGGGAAGAAATTTTGTGGTATATGTTTCATACTCATTTGGAAAGTAGAAGACTTCAATTTATTCATAAAATATTTTTTAATTATTACTTAACCTAAAACACAAAACCAACAAGAATGAAAAAGTTAATTATTTTTCCAACGGTAGCAGTACTTATGGCGCTTACACTGCTTACCGCAGGATGTAAAAAAAGCGACAGCACCTCTGAAACGTGGGCATTTAAAGGCACTAACTATGCCAGTTCATCATGCGCCACCGGTACAGGTGCAAGCAATGGTACCCTAAGCGTCGTTTCTTCGTCGCCTGTGGGTAGCATGCAGGTGTTTTTTTATAACGGCCTGCCCACCATATCAGGGACCGATACTGTGGTAGCTTGGGGCACGGCAGTCACTGAAAGTGAGGTGAGCATAAGCCTGGGTGCCGGTGCCAGTACATACTACTCTACTGGCGGCAATGGCCGCCAAATAATAATGGTTACGGTTTCAGGGGGAAAGGTTTCGGTTTCCACCATGGCCAACAGCCCGGTTGAACTGCTGAATGTTGCCAGCCTGTCGACCGACAGTGCGGGTGCAACTTTTTCGATAACACAATAATTATTAATTAATATTTAAAAATACAAAAAATGAAAAAAAATATTTTCCCCGCGTTGCTCATTCTTACAGCAGTTTTTACTGTAATGGTTTTTTCATGTAAAAAAACCACTACCCCTCCCGCCCAGATAACAGTAGGATTCCACTTCCATAGCTGGATAGGGGGTGTAGCCCTCGACCCGGCCCTATACGCTTCGGAAGCTTACCCCGACTCATTAGGCAGGATATTAACGTTCACCACCGCCCAGTTTTATATCACGAACATTTCTATCCATACTACTACCGGAGGATGGCAGCAACCGCAGCCCGGCCTGGTTATGTTGAAAAGAATAGACAATGAGGCCTATACGCTGGGCAACATAAACCCTGGGCTCATTGACACCGTAAAATATACAATTGGTGTTGGCAATCCTTTCAATACCCAGGCACCGACTGCTTTCTCCACCACAAGTGCATTGGACAGCGTGCTTTCAAGTTCCGAACAAGCACTCATGTTTGGAAGCGCAATGCCTGGAATGACTGGTATGCCGTCGGGTTATACATTTATGAATATAATAGGTAGAGACAGCACCGACCACCTGCCGCTTAACTATCAGATTGGTGGATATACTGATACGGTAAACATAGTGTTGACCTACCCTGGTGGTTTTAGTTTCAGTCCGGTTTTACCGGGCGGTGAAGTTAACTACATACATCAGGCTATTGATTACGGAACCCTCTTGCAGATATTTAACCCACTTAATTCAGGTAACACCAACAGCCAGTTCTGGGGGACTAATCCTACGCCAGCGAATACCATACTTAACAGGCTTAAGCTTAACAATAACATTATTCACTGGGAGTGTTCGCCGCCTATTAACTGTTAGTAATTTCAAATGGATATTTAGAAACTTAACTGAAGAATATGCGGGGGTATGTGTTGGCATTTGTTATTTTATTATTGTTTTTCGTGTCATGCACGAGAGACAAAACCAGTAGCAACTGTCCTCCATGTACCTCCGCTATTTCTTTTAAAACCAATGTTTTGCCTATATTTCAAATCAGTTGTGCCGTTCAGGGGTGCCACGATGTCACGACACATGCTGCCGCAGTAGTCCTTGATTCTGCTAATGCCTACACTAACATTACACAAGCCGGAACAGGCTATATCATCGCATACAACGCCAATGCAAGTTTATTTTATACCACACTAAATTCACCTGGAGTTAACGGTATGCCCAAAGGGTTGCCCCCTCTGCCGCAATGTCAGGTTGAAGCCATAGCTTGCTGGATAAACCAGGGGGCGAAAAACAATTGATGAATTAAGGTAATAAACCCATTGAGATTTCTTGAGCCTTAAACAGGGTAACATGCCGGTAGATAAAAACGAAAAAGATTATAGTAGGGTTGAGCGCATTAATTTAAATGACAAATCCGAAATGGAATATTGGTCCAAAAGGTTGGGCATTTCTGAGTCGCACCTTATGAAAATCGCTTTAGAAGTAAGCCCCGATATAACAGAATTACAGGAGTTTTTGAAAGGATATAAATCCTGATAATTTCACTAAATATTTAAGAAGCAATTTCTGTATTGAGGTTATCGTAGTAGCAGCGGCAAGGTTTGCGGGTCGGGGGGCTGTATTTTTTACATCAGAATATTTGCCCTCCGGCCATAATGACAATTACATGCACCCTAACATGCACTTAACATCATGGAATTTCCTGGGCATTCATACTCTACCCGCATGTTGTGCTATCGTTCTTTGTTCGGGAGCGCTGATTGTCAAGGCTTTGCTTGACATAATTCACAGTGCTTCACAGTTTTATGGGAAATATTACGAAATAATATAATTCCCGTCCGGTCCGCATAAATGCAACAAAACGCGCTGATTTTCAGCGCGTTTTGTGTTTAGTGTGAAAAGTAACATGCACAGTAACATGCATCAATAATAATTGCGTAAATTTTCTTGTCCCTGCATTCCACCGGCGGCTCGTAGCACTACAAGTAATGACGAAAAAAGAAATTTTCTCATATCAGGTATTTTTTAGTTCATAAAGGCCTTCGTTACCTGTTGTCCTGTAACGTCTTAGTAAGCTTTCTCTCAAACATATTAGGGCCAATTACTTTTCTGGAAATTCCCGTAGTGGCTTCGATAGGTTTAAATAGGTCATTTTCTAAATCATCATACGCAACGCCTACGCATGTTGCCGTATGGTGCGCTACCATGTGCGCTTGGTCGTGATATTCGATATAGCTTTTGCGTCCGTAAACTGCTTTAAAAGATTTCATTCCATTTACAAACTTAGCGTCGCTCTTGTTCTCGCGCAAAAAGAACACTCCCTCCATGCCTGGCGATAAACCCAGCCCGTGCGTAACCCTTACTGCTATACTGTCAGCTATGCCACCGGCATAGATTAACTCAATGGCAGAATCAGAAGTATTGCCTTTAAAAACCTTTGTAATCCGAATTATGGCGGATGTGTATGCGTTGCCCTTGTCAGTAAAAACTTTCGTACTAACTACATGCCCTTCTACTATCAAATCGGCTTGACTTACGTTTTTCTCCAACGAAATAGATGTAGGTTTAGATGCGTTAGTTTCTTGCGCGGCACACGCGATAAAAACAAAAAGACTTAGGTAAAGGGAAAGAGTTAGTGATTTCATAGTATCTGTTTTATAAGTTTTTATAAATCTGATTTCTTATTTCTTTATCAACTTTACCTGAAAGCTTTGTCCGCCTACAAGCACTCGAACAATATACATTCCTAAGCTTAGCTCGTTAACTGGTATAGATTTTTCAACATAACCCGACTGTATTCCGAGATCATGCGAACCAACCACTTGTCCTAAAACGTCATATAACATGACCTGCACGTCCACTGGCCGTTCAACGATTGCTTGTATGGTAATGTTCTCATTAAAAGGATTCGGATACACAGAAACATTAAAGGGATTGCTTTCTATATTGGCTATGCCATTTTCAATGACCAATGTAGGGCATCCCGTAGGAAATGACTGCACGTTTATCGGGAAGCAACCGGCTTCAACGTTAGGGCCAACAGTGGTTAAGACATATAGGCCCCCATTTTGATCATCGTGGCTGATAGGCAGGGCCGCAACGCCTGCACCTAAGTCCTGCCAATACATTAAATCGGTTCCCGATACTACATGATCTAAAGCACAGGTATGTCCAAATTCATGCCTTACTGTTCCTAAAAGAGTTTCATCTCCAGGCGCAGGGGTGGTAGTGTTTGTATAATCCCATGTCCCACCTTCGGCATTACTGCTAATAATCATATCCATATTTCTAATTGCCGCGACACCTGAACCAGTGCTATAACAAATACTAAGAAAAAGAGGCATATACATTGTCAGAAAATATTTTGTATTTGAAATTGACGTTAACTGCTGTAGGAGCAGAACTTTGAAACTGCTTAATAGTTTTGACTGCTTCGTCTAAAGCTCCTTTTAGCTGAAGTAAAGTATCGTCGGAGCCTTCGGCTTCTGCTTTTCTAATCAGCTCACTAAATCCTAAAATATCGCAATGAAGAACAACAGCCTTTTGCATCATATTTACCGTTTTTATAAATTTACGCTTATGCCCAGCTAAACTTTTATTAAATTATCTATCGCCCCACCAATCATACTTAGCGGTATGGTCATAACCATAAATATGGTCAAGTTTACGAGCAAAGTATTTACGAAGCTCATTGAAGCTCTCTTTCTCATTGCGCAAGTCCTGGCAGTAATTAGTCACGCAAACTTTAAGACGGAAGAACATAACGGTTCTGAGGATAACCATTTTTTCTCCTCGCTTTTCAATAAAGACGGTTTCCTTTTTGACATCTTTCTTGGTGGCGTTTATATACCAATTGCCTTTTGTTCTGGCTTCATGAAGAAGCCCACATCTCACATCGGAATAAAATTCTTTGGCTTTTGCGGGATAATCATATTTGCGTTTGCCATCATTTCCTTCAATCCAAAAATTATTCTTAAAAATATCATCGGTGTGAAGAAATTTTTCAACCATCTCCCCGCTTCGACTGTAGTAATAAGAGGGTAGTCCACCTAAGTAAAAAGAATATATTTTCCCCTTTCTAAAAGAGGCCAATGATTCTATTAAAGCACATAGAACAGTTACAATCGCAAACCCTTCTCCTTGCAGTTCTTGATTCTTAATTATAGTTCGAACCGGGGTAAAGAACTTCTTTTTGATGCGGGTGTCAAACAATTTGATAGCCTCCTCCCAATCGTCATTGTATCCATAGCCTTTACTGAGACGTGGGCGGAGCGCATCCCAAGTTTCTTTCTCTTTTATGCTTTCATCCATTCGAGGGAATAATTTGTGTAAGTAAACTTTCTATCATCATAAAGATAGAAATTAGTCTTCAAGGCCAAAGTCAACGTGTGCCATCAGAGATTTGGGGCGCATGCAAAACGACGTCCTCGAAAGATGCCTTGAAAATTTGCCTGCCCGATTCCACATTTTCGGGCAAAATGATAACGGAATCATGCACCGTGACGAACTGAATACCAGCGTCTACTTTCGGATGTAGTTTTATTCATCTTTCTTACCGTCAGAAAACTTCATCTTGCTCATGATCTCATCGACCTTATCTTTTTCGAGAACCCCCAGGTAATGCTTCATGGTGGTTTTGATGTTCTGTCCCACGATTGAAGCTACCACTCCAACACTTATGCCCTTGCTCGCCGCCACACTGATGAAGGTCTTGCGGCCAAAATGGGTGCCCAGGATTTGCCACTTTTCGTATTCCTTCGTTTCGAGTTTCCCTCTTTTGTAAGTATCAACCAGAACTTTTGTCGTGATGCTGGCCTTCTTCGCGATGAGTTTGATATTCTCGTTTATTTTCTGGCTGGACATCCGTGGCAGCGCGTATCCGTCATGTGCATCCCTGTTCTGCTCTATGAGGGCCATAGCTTCCGGAAGCAGGGGGGTAGAGGTAATTTTATTGGTTTTGAGTTGGCGAAAATTTATGTCGACGGGTGATGTTTCGTTTCGTTTTAATTTGTGATAATCCGAGTAGCGCATCCCAGAAAGGCAGCCGAACAGGAAGTTCGAAAGCGTCTTCCGCTCAGTTTCGTTTTCTGGCTTGTAATCAAGTAGGGTCTTGACTTCTTCCCAGGTAAGGAAATTGATGCGACCGACCTTTGCGGATATATTAAAGTTAAGGTATCGGTCGTTGTTATGAAGCCCGGCCCTTTTGGCATACGCCATAAAGGTGCGCAGTCGCCGTATGTTCTTGTGCACCGTGTTGTCTACGTGCCCGAGTCCGAACAGATAGTCCGCATACTGCGACACGAGCTCCGCATCCATATCATCGAAGTCGAGCCGCTTTCCGTTGGCGAACTTTTTGAAGTGGTTGAACGAAACTGTTAGCGCCTCGTGGCTTTTAGTTCCGATGTTAACCTCCGTCACCTTGAGGTATCTCTCCCAATGCTCTAACAAGGAAGGCTGCTCCTTGTTATTATCCTTTCTCAACTCCTTTAATATGTAGTTGTTGTTCGGAATTATCCCTTGAGCGAGAGCCCCAAAATATATGTCGTTTATTTTCTGTTCGAGTTTATCCAGGATTGCGTTGACCTCATTGGCGCGCTTTACAGTCAGCTTCACCCGCTGTTTTTTGTCGCCGTCCCAATCATCCTCGGCTACCTTTATGCCGGTGGTGGTAACCAGGCGCTTGTGGTCATAGTTGAAATACATCACCACGTTCCTCGGTGCTTTCGGGTTTTGGTCTCCCCACGCCCTCATGCTCTCTATGTAAAACCTTACATATTTCTTTATTTCTCTCATCTCACTTGTTATTTGATGCTGCTATTAGCGCAATATAAATTCTGGTTCAACAGGGCTGTCATACCGGGAACTTGGCTTTGATGCCACGTAGCCTAAGTGCCCGCTCCAGTTGGTCAGGCGTCCAGTAAGGGTGGCCTGAAATGTCACGCTTTGGCTCGGGCAGGGTACCGTTCTTAATGTAATTGTATATGGTGCGCCTGTCGACGTCCAGTATCTCCGCAACCTGGTCAATGCTGAAACGCTCCTCTTGCATGAGCGCCTCCCTTTTAGATACGAGCATCTGCTTTATTTCTCTGCCGAGTTCGGCCACCTCTTGCCTTACTGCATCATTGATAAGTTCGCGTAGTGCACCGATAGTAATTCCGATGACCTGATTATCGTCCATTTCATCACTGTTTTTTAGCTCTGTTATTAGCTCCTTACTCTGCCCAGATACTTCCACTTCACATTCGGATAATGCTCCCAAGGTTTGATGTTGGCGTTGCACTTTGCCCGGCTGCAAACACCACAGCCTTCAAGCCTGGTTCCGTATTGGTCAACGTAATAGGTGAAGGACTTATCCCGGTGTTGGCCGCCACTACACTTTGGGCATATCTGGTCCTTGTCCCGCCTATCGCCGGATAGCTGGTAGCCATTCTCACCATCTTCAATCACCGGTGGCGGCTGAACCACCACTTCGGGAATTGCTATGGTATCTGGCACGGCGCTTTCATTATAATAGGCCTCGCGGTCGTACGATAGGTAGCAAAGCCGGTTCCAGTCTTTACACTTCAAATCAATAACAAGGCCGATTTTTTTATACTTCCGCCGATAATAATTAAACACCCTGTGGCTGATGTGAATGTGGTCGCTAACACCTTTACCCTTCGGTCGTATCCTGTGCAATATCTTCAGCCCTCGCCCCGAAGGGCTTATGAACGCCAGAGCTGCACTGCCGAACTTTTCTGCCACCAATATCTTTACAGCTTCGATGCCGGTTTCATCAAACAGGGCCTTGTTATCCGAATAATCCAGGTCCACAGCAAACAGGCCGCTCGGTTTTTGTATTACTTTACGGTCCTCAAGTGCCGTGAGCGCGAAAGGTATAACCGCCGGCAGTTCCTTCTCTTTAATACGCGTGTTTCCTGTATCCCGGTAGTCTTTAACCCGGTAAGGCCAAAGGTTGATACACTTCCAGGGTGTTGTAACTATTTCACCCAGCTTCTTTTGCAGCGTTACCACCAAATGCAAGTCCGCCAGGGTAATTTCGCCCTTCGAGTACACATCATAAGTATTTTCATAAATCGAAAAGCCCATTGCCTTTGCCATTTAGCTCATCAATTCTTTTCTTTATAGTCGCTGCCCTTACGTAATCCTGGGCTTTGGCCGCCTTCAACATCTCTTTCTCAAGCTCAGGGATGTGTTCAACGTCCTTCAAATCCTGGGCGGATTCAATCAACGCCGGCAACACCCTATGGGCATACGCGGGATTGAGTTTGCAGTCCTCATTTACTTTCCAAACTTTTTCGCCCCTTACAGTAACTTGTTTCAATCCCCGATTAAGTAACCGTTTTCGGATTTCCGGAATCCTTGTAATCCACGGCGCATCATACCCGGAACTTTTGGCGAAATCAATAAGAGCCTTATAGATACCATCCCTACTCGCTACATGGTAAGTGCAGGGTTTCGAGATGTCAATTTCGAATTCAGTAAAAAATTCTTCAAATAGGTCAGGCGTTCTTAGCTTGTCAACGCATTCGTAATATTCATCAAGCATTGATAGCAACGGAGCTTCTCCATTTTCGTTTATGGCCCGCCAAATCGCCAGGTAATTAAGGCCTGTTGAGATTTCAATATCAATCTTCTTATCAACCTTAATTTCATAAAACCTCCGTAGTGCCATTGTGCTGTCGAACAATTGCTCATTAAGGGCCAGGTTTGTTGTGCCAAAAAAACTTATCCTGTTGACGTAAGTTTCCATGGTGTTTGTGTATAGAGGTTTAGCGCTAACAGTTGGTGCCGTGATAACGTTTTTAACCTGATTGAAATCCTGGCTGCCCAATTTTGCAAGTTCGTTGAGCTTTGCGACTAAATTATCCTCGTAGGCAGCAAAGGCCCTGTCATCAATTAGCTGCCCAGCATTGTTTATTTCCCAGCAGAAATCGGATACCGGCCCCAGAAACCTGTCGAGATTAGATGATTTACCTTCGCCACCACCTCCGGCTAAAATGGGCATAAGATGGTGTATTACTGGCAGCCCGTACAGTTTCCGTTTCACCAGCCATATAAATTGGGCAAGCACGCAAACCGTGAGCGGAATTCTTTCTGTTGTTAAGTTCGCAACAAACGATTTAAGATTGATACCACCGGGGTCGGCCTGGCTATCGTATTTAAGTTTAACTCTCAACTCCTTGAAACTTTCGTTGACGACTTCATAAATGGTATGGTCAAAGGCGGCCAATATCAAATCTTTGCTCTTATAAGGTAACTTAATTCTATAAGGGGCAGCGGCCATTTTATTCTTCTTCTGCAACTCCTGATTAATGGTGTTGTAGTCGACCTGGTAATCAAGAAAACATTTCAATCTTGCTTCCTTGGCCTTCATGGCATCACCATCTTGTTTAATCCATTGACCGGACGGCTTATGCTTGTATCCATTTGCTTTTATCCAGTACTTCACATAATCGCGGGCATCCGGCGACCAGATAGCATCCTTTAACGAGAAGCTATTGTTAGCGCCCGGACGGCCGTTTTTGCCGTTTCTGTTTTGGCCAAGGTCGTTTTCTTCCATGTTCTTTTCCGCGTCGTGTTTGTTCATTTCTTTACATTTACATTTTGTTTCCGAAATATTTACCGATACCTTATATATTGTTTACAATCGCGCTTTATATCATAATTCTCGCCGTACTAACTTACACCCAGGGTGCTTGCCCGTCTGTTGCTCATACACCCTTACCAAATCCTTGATGGTGCTCGCTTTAAGTAAATTTTTATTAAAAAGGGTGTAAGTGGTGTAACCCTTTTAAAAATTTATAAAGAACAAATCCCCATATCATAAAAGAATAAGCGCGAAGCGCCACCATCGCCACCCACTCAAAAAAGCGGCGGCGCAACTTCGCCCGGGTAATCTGGTCCCCTCTCAATAGCACGCAGCGCTTCCCGCCGCGTTAAGTAGCAGCGCCGCACACTGCCAGGGTGTTCCCGCATAATGGCCCAAGCTGCCGCTTGCCTGAACACCGGCGGGCAAATGGCCAGGCCATCAACAAAAACCACGCACCATACTTTATCAGGTTCCTTTCCCATACAATAGCTTTAATCGCTTATACCAGGCGCTGGCTGCACCAACCACTGAATAACCGCAGAAGGTTAATTGGGGTCATAATCCAACCAGTTCTTTAAATCGCGGTCAACAATCTCATCCAACAACGTGTCTTCCGGCCGGTTTTCGGCGGGGTCGTCACTATCCCTTTCGGTTTCCAACGGTGTTGTATCCGTCCCGGCAACGCAGTTTTCTGCGGGGTCATCGTGCTCCCTGTCATTTTCCGGTACATTAAACCCCGTAGCTGGC
>Ga0182030_10014681_pt1 | contig 15435 bp, 14 predicted proteins | sample 812S3MmetaG_FD_121299 | JGI IMG/M metagenome (GOLD analysis project Ga0182030, IMG submission 121299) | Permafrost microbial communities from Stordalen Mire, Sweden - 812S3M metaG (Illumina Assembly) | ecosystem: Environmental > Terrestrial > Soil > Wetlands > Permafrost | place: Sweden... | reverse complement strand
CGCCTTCGTGGACGTCCGCAGCATCGGCGGCCTTTCCAGCGACGTCAACCGCCGGCTGGCCCATCAAATCTGCGAGCTCCTGAAGGATTCCCTCGGCATCCCGCCGGCCCGCGTCTATCTGAATTTCACCGACGTCAAAGCCGGCAACTGGGGCAGCAACGGCAGCACTTTCGGCTGACGGGCGCGCGACCCGGTACTTGATTTGCGGCTAAGTGGTCTAATTCTTAAATACGGGCACGTATTTAAGAATTAGACCACTAAGGCGCGCCGACTGGCTTGATTCCTCAGGACGCTGGGAGCGTTTCTCCCGCGCCGCTTTTTGCGGAGTCTGCGCAGCAAAAAGGGGAGAGGGCCGGGGTGAGGTGTTTCGTCTTCTCTTTGGCTTCGGCCAACATGCTTCTCCCGCGGCGTTCCGGCCAAAACGGTCGAATTTTTCGCTGGCGCCGCGCTGAATGTGGATGAATATTGCGCCAAGGGCCGCCTCCAACCCGGCGCGCCCCAAATTCAAATGAACCGTCCTACGCCCGAATCGAAACAGCCCGCCGCCGCGTTCACCCTCGTCGAACTGCTAACCGTCATCGCCATCATCGGGATCTTGGCGTCGCTGCTGCTGGTCGTGATCCCCCATGTCATCACGGCCGCCAAAATCAAAAAGGCCACCATCCAGATGAATGACCTCGCCGGCGCCATTCAGAGCTACGAATCCGCCTATGGCCATTTCCCGGTCTCAAAAGCGGTCCAAGCTGCGGCCAATCCCGATTTCACTTATGGCGCCGTCTTCCAGAACCACTCTGGTTCCGTCACGGTCGGCACTCTCGTCACCAATTCCATCGTGCTCAACGCCGAAGTCGTCGCCGTGCTCATGAACTTCACCAACTACCCCGGCACCGCCGTCCCCACCCCGGACGCCAATTTTCAGGCCAATCCCCAGCGCACTGCCTTTCTGGCCCCCAACCAGCCAGGCGACACCGTCTCCCCCGGCGTCGGCACCGATCTCGTTTATCGCGATCCCTGGGGCCATCCCTACGTCATCAGCCTTGATTTGAACGATGACGGCTTGTGCGAAGACGCCGTTTATGGGGCGCCCGCCGTTTCCGCCGGCGGCATCAACGGCTTGATCCTGCAGGCGGACGGCAGCTATGCATTTCACGGCCGAGTCATGGTCTGGTCCGCCGGCCCCGACGGCCTGGTGGATACCAACCTCCCCGCCAACCAGGGCGTCAATAGCGACAACGTTTTAACTTGGCACTAACCCGGAAGGATTGAGTCAAAAGGGCTTTAAACCACAGATGGACGCAGATAAACACAGATGAAAAAAGCATTTGGGCGACCAACGAAATGCCAAGCCAAGTGGTTTCCACCACGCCACGACCGACCCAACTGGGAATGACTCTGAAAATCTGCGTCCATCTGCGTCCATCTGTGGTTAAGTCTGAATCGTTCTGGAGCCGGCCTCCCGTGCCAATCGTGCAGATTGCAACCGCACCGAAGGGGATTGCCTGAAACCGCCTTGGCGGGTAGATTGGTTTCGCCGACCAATGAACGCGTTTCAAATCATTTTCACGCCCACCAGCGCCGCCGATCTGGCCCGCATGCCCAAGGACCTGCAGCTCCAAATCCTGGGCGACTTCCGCGGCCTCCCCCAGCACGTCATCGGCAGCGAGCTTGAGGACTTCGGCAAGCTCGAAAACGATGGCCACATCCTCCACCGCTTCCGCGTGGGCGACTACCGCGTCTATTTCGAGCGCCATCCCCTGGGCATTCTTGTCCACCGCGTTTTGAGCCGGAACACCCTCAAGGATTTCCTCTTCCGCTCCGGCATCAAGGTGGCCGAAGACCAGGCCCTTCAGGAAAATCCCAAGTTCTGGGAGCTGATTGAGGCCGCCAAAACCACCGATAGCTGAGTGGCCGAAGGCATGAATTCGGTGACGGATTCATCATTTAACCAGCAAATCAGCGCACTTGGCCATCGCCGCGCGACGCCATGAAAACAGCCGGGCCATTTCAGCGCCCCGGATCACCGCGGCGCCGGCGGCGAGCTCCAACGGGCCGGCCGAAGGTCAATTCCACAAATATCGATGCCATGTCTTTGCAACCGCGCCAGAATTTCTCCCGTAAACGTCATATTTGATGCCTTTCGCCCCTCGGCCACACTTGCAACCACCCTAAATTCAATGTTCCGCTCTCATGTAACGATTCTTAAACATTTCTTAAACAATTTTGAACAATATTTTCCCACCCCGGTCTGAACATATGTAGGTGATTGGGATTAGGGTTGAAAGAGCCTGGCTTTTTTAGTGGTTTTTTAGCCAGGCTCTTTTTGTGCCCTGAATCATCGGCCGGGCCCATTGCTCGCCAGCACGGGTGGGTTCAGGAAAGATTTCCCCGATTTTTAATCTCGCCTTGAGCCCAGCGACCCGATATCGCCCAGACGCGGAAACCGTTTCTCCTTCTCCTGGGGGAGAAGGCCGGGATGAGGGCGAGCTTTCCCCAACTAACATTGGCTTTTTTCCCGGGTTCATGGCAAAACCATATTCTTATTGACCACAGCCCTCGCTGTTCACTACCGCCATCCACCCGAAATGTGAATAACATCTTCTTGACCCTGGCAGCTAAGTACTTATGATATGCATTAGTGGGTCGAACGGCCTCCGCCGGCGGCGGAGCAGGTAGTCGGCCTTACTCGCAACGGTCCCGGTCAACTGTGACAGGTTGCGTGGCGTGTGATATGTCCCGGACCGGACAACGGGTGACCGGCTGCGGCAGGTTGAACAACGGTCGCCCGAAACGAGAGGGGAAGCGTGATATGAAAACCATCGACCGAATTAAACCCGCTCCAGGCGCCGTCGGACGCCAGAATCTTACCAAGCAGACAGAGGATTCGTCGCCCGCTTCATCACGCCAGCAGGCAGCTGACCAGAATGCGATTCGCCCGTTTCAAGCCCCAAAGGTTCCGGAAGCGGACTTGGCCGACTTGCGCCGGCGCATCAAGGCAACCAAATGGCCGGACCGCGAAACGGTCCCGGATGCGTCCCAAGGCGTGCAACTCGCGACGATGCAGGCACTCGCGCGATATTGGGCGACGGACTACAACTGGCGCAAGATCGAGACAAAAATGAACGCCCTGCCGCAGTTCATCACCGAGATCGATGGACTGGACATTCACTTCATTCATGTCCGTTCAAAACACGAAAATGCGTTGCCGCTGATTGTCACGCACGGCTGGCCCGGCTCGATCATCGAGCAGATGAAAATCATCGACCCACTGACCAATCCCACGGCACATGGCGCCAGCGCAGCAGAAGCTTTCCATCTCGTTATTCCGTCCCTGCCGGGCTACGGCTACTCCGGCAAGCCGACGACCACGGGCTGGGATCCTGCTCATATCGCACGCGCGTGGGACGTGCTGATGAAACGCCTCGGTTACAACCGATACGTGGCGCAAGGCGGTGATTGGGGAGCGATCGTTGTCGATCTGATGGGGGTGCAGGCGCCTCCCGGGTTGCTCGGCATCCACACCAACATGCCCGGCATCTTTCCCGCCGAAATTGATGGCGCGGCATTTGCCGGCAAGCCGGCGCCAGCGAATCTCAGCCGATGAGAAACTCGCGTACGACCGCCTGCAGTTCGTTTATCAAAAGGGAATCGCCTACGGGTTCCAGATGGGGCTGCGAACCCAAACATTGTACGGAATCGCGGATTCACCCGTCGGTTTGGCGGCGTATTTCCTGGATCACGATGCCCGCAGCTACGACCTGATCTCACGCGTGTTTCAGGGACAAACCGAGGGCCTCACTCGCGACGACATCCTCGACAACATTACCATCACTTGGTTCACGAACACGGCGATTTCTGGCGCCCGGCTCTATTGGGAATATTGGGGCAAAGGGTATTTCAACGCCAAAGGTGTCGCCATCCCGGTTGCCGTGAGCGTCTTCCCTGACGAACTCTATCCCGCCCCGCGGAGTTGGACGAAGCAGGCCTACCCGAAACTCATTCACTTCAACCAGCTCCCCAAGGGCGGACACTTCGCGGCATGGGAACAGCCGAAGCTCTTTTCCGAAGAGGTTCGCGCGGGCTTCCACTCGCTGCGCTGATTAAATCAAACCATCAAACCAAGGAGATTCACCAATGAATACTACATTAGCCCCCAGCCGCAGCGAGGCGGCCAGCAGATCGCAGCAGAACCAGTCAGCATCCCGTGACGGGACGCATTATCAGGCCTGGGTAGCCAAGGCGGCGAAACAGTCGATGGCGCTCGAAACCATTGACGCCGGACCGCTCGAAGCCGAGGACGTTGAAATAGCCGTCGAGCACTGCGGCTTGTGCCACTCCGACCTTTCCGTCTTGAACAACGACTGGGGCATTTCGCAATACCCCGCGATTCTCGGCCACGAAGTCATCGGCCGCGTGACGGCGGTGGGACCGAACGCCAAGGGACTCAAGGCCGGCCAGCGCGTCGGCGTGGGCTGGAACTCCGGTAGTTGCATGCACTGTCACCAGTGCATGTCGGGAGACCATCACCTTTGCCCGGAAGTCCAAGCCACCATCGTCGGCCATCGCGGCGGGTTCGCCAGCCACATCCGCTCGCACTGGGCCTGGGCCATTCCATTGCCGGAAAAACTGAACTTCGCCGAAGCCGGACCCCTCTTGTGCGGGGGCATCACCGTCTTCGCGCCGCTGATCAGGTTTGTCAAGCCGACGAATCGCGTTGGCATCATCGGCATCGGCGGATTGGGGCACATGGCTGTGAAATTTGCCGCCGCGTATGGCTGCGACGTGACCGCGTTTACCTCGAGCGAGAACAAGTTCGATGAAGCGAAGGGCTTCGGGGCCCACCACGTCGTTTCGAGCAAAGACTCGGCGGCGATTAAAAAGCTTGGCGGCAGCTTCGACCTCCTCATCAGCACCGTCAACGTGAAGCTCGATTGGGACGCGATGATCGGCACCCTCGCGCCCAACGGCCGCCTGCATGTCGTCGGCGCCGTTTTGGAGCCGATCCCGGTCGCGGCGTTTTCTCTCATCATGGGGCAACGCAGCGTCTCCGGTTCGCCGACTGGCTCGCCGGTCGCGATCGACCAGATGCTCGACTTTGCCTCCCGGCATAATGTCGCCCCGCAAACCGAACACTTCCCGATGAGCAAGATCAACGAGGCTTTCGCCCGGCTTGATTCCGGCAAGGCCCGTTACCGCATCGTGCTGGATGCGGATTTCTGATCCATTTGCACATTAAACCATCACAACCAAGGAGATTACCAATGAATACAACGACCGTGTCTGAAGCCACCACCGCGACTCAAGTCGAAAAGAAAGTGTTATACACCGCCAAAGCCCATACCGCGGGCGGCCGGGACGGCGGCACCTCGCGCACCTCGGACGGCCGCTTGGACGTCAAGTTCTCGCTGCCTGGCAAGCCGGGCACTGGCACCAATCCGGAACAAATGTTCGCCGCCGGTTGGTCGAGTTGTTTCCTCAGCGCAATCGGGGGTGTGGCCGCCAAGAAAAAAATCACACTCCCGCCTGAAGCGGCCATCGACGCCGAAGTGGACCTGTGTTCCGGTGGCGACGGTTACTCCCTGCAAGCTCGTCTGAACGTCAGCCTGCCGGGCTTGGAGCGCGAAGTTGCGCAATCCTTGGTGGACGCCGCGCATCAGATGTGTCCGTATTCCAAAGCCACCCGTGGAAATATCGGTGTAACGATTCGCCTAATCTAAGCCGGATATTTCATGGCTGTTTTGGCGGGCGCGGGCAAAACCAGCGTAGCGCAGGTTTCCAAACCTGCTGTATCGCCGATTTCCAAATCGGCTGGTCGCCACCATTGCGAGGCGTCTGCGGGTTTGGAAACCCGCGATACAGCAGACTTGGAAGTCTGCGCTACTGTTTCGATTATGAAATATCCGGGCTAAAGCATTGCCAGATAACATTACCAACGACATGAAACCTCGTAGCCGCCATCTGATTCTCGGGGCCATCATCGCCGGCCTGATGGTGGCCTCCGCCGCTGCGCAAACCGCCCGGGACGTTCGGGGAGCCGCGGCGGTCGAGCCGCTGCAAAACGAACCGCCGGCGAAGCTCGTCATTGATCCGCCGCTGGCCGACCCCCTCTCGCATGGCCGCGTGGTAATTCAGTATCGCACGGAAAATCTCCACATCGTGCCGGTCTTCGGGCCGGCCGCGCTCGCCGTCTCTCCCCGGGTCGGACACATCCATGTGAATGTCGATGATGCGCCGTGGGTCTGGGCCGATGCGAGCGGAGAGCCGGTGATTCTGAACGGCCTGCCTCCCGGGCCGCACAAGGTCCGCATCCAACTGGAAACTGCGAACCATCAATTGCTCGATCAAGGCAACGTCCAGTTCACTGTGCCTGACATTCCGATGGCAATGGCTATGTCAGCCGCTTCGCAATCCGCAACCGGGGTGTCCGGGGCAGCGGCCCAGCCTCTCCACAACGAGCCACCCGCGAAGCTCATCATCGATCCGCCCCTGGCCGAACCGCTGGCCCGGGGCGTGGTGTTTATTCAATATCGCGCGGACCATCTGCACATCGTGCCGGTATTCGGGCCGGCCGCGCTCGCCGTGTCGCCTCGAATCGGACACATCCACGTGACAGTTGACGACGCTCCCTGGCACTGGGCGGACGCCAGCGGCAATCCGATCATTATCAACGGCCTCGGACCCGGGCCGCACAAAATCCTGATCCAACTGGTGAATGCCAACCATCAACCCATGGATCAAGGCACGGTCCAAGTCACAATGCCGGCCGCAAAGCCGCCGCCCAGAGGCGAAACCGCGATGGGAGTTGACACCGAAAACCACGATCACCCATGAAGACCACCAAAACGTCCAAAGAAATCAAATACGATCGCCGCCGCTTTTTGGGCGTTGCCGCCCTGGGCCTCGCTGCCGCCAAAATCGGCGTGCTCGATTCCGCAAACGCGCAACCCAGCCCGACCAAGCCGGGCGAACTGCCAGAAATCGTGCCGGGAACCAACGCGTCGTTTGGTACCCTGAAACAGATTGACGCCGGCGTCCTGAATGTGGGTTATGCCGAAGCCGGCCCCGCCGATGGGCGGGCGGTAGTCCTGCTGCATGGCTGGCCTTATGATATCTACAGCTTTGTTGACGTCGCGCCTTTGCTGGTGTCGGCGGGCTGCCGGGTGATTGTCCCGTATTCGCGCGGCTATGGCACGACGCGCTTTCTTTCCAGTGAAACGTCGCGCAATGGCCAGCCCGCGCCAGCCGCCCTCGATGTCATTGCGCTCATGGACGCGCTCCAGATCAAGCAGGCCATCATCGGCGGATTTGATTGGGGCGGCCGCACGGCGGACATCATCGCGGCACTCTGGCCAGAGCGCTGCAAGGCTCTCGTATCCGTGAGCGGCTATCTGATCGCCAGTCCCAAAGCGAACCGGCTGCCATTGCCGCCGCCGGCCGAGCTCCAATGGTGGTACCAATATTATTTTGCCACCGAACGCGGCCGGTTGGGCTACGACAAATATCGGCACGACTTTGCCAAGCTCATCTGGCAGATTGCTTCTCCCAAATGGAACTTCGATGCGGCCACGTTTGAGCGCACCGCCGCCTCCTTCGACAACCCGGATCATGTCAGCATCGTGATCCACAATTACCGCTACCGCCTCGGCCTCGTTGAAAGCGACCCGCAATATGCTGATCTGGAAAACCGGATTAACGAAGGTCCGGTCATCGGCGTGCCCGCCATTACCCTGGAAGGCGATGCCAATGGCGCGCCGCACTACCCGGACGCCAGCGCCTATCGCAAAAAATTCTCGGGTGAATATGAGCATCGGGACATCCCCGGCGGCATCGGTCACAACTTGCCCCAGGAAGCCCCGCAGGCGTTTGCCAAAGCCATCATCGATGTGGCCGAGTTGCGTCAACACGCCTGAGCCCGGATCTTCGAAACAAACCATGAATAAAAGCGAGCCCCCCCAAACAGCCATCGTTACCGGTGCATCGAGCGGCATCGGCTTGGGCATGACTCTGGCCCTGCGTGAACGCGGATATCGTGTCGTAGCCAATTCACGCACCATCAGCCAATCCAAGGAACTGAAAGCCTCCGGGGACCTCATCCTGGTGGACGGCGACATTGGCAAGCCGGACACGGCGGTAAAAGTCGCGGATGCCGCCATCAAACATTTCGGCCGCATTGATCTCCTGGTCAACAACGCCGGCATCTATCTGCCGAAGCCCTTCACCGAATATACGCCCGAGGATTTTGCACTGGTGATCGGCACCAACGTGGCGGGATACTTTTTCATCACGCAGCAGGTCGTCGCGCAAATGCGCAAACAGAAGTCCGGCCACATCGCCAGCATTTCCACGGCCTTGGTAAGTCAACCGCTGGCGGGCGCCCCGATTTCCCTGGCCGTCCTGACCAAGTCCACCATGCCGGCGGTCAGCCGCGCCTTGGCAATGGAATTCGTCGCCGACGGGATTCGGTTCAATACCATCTCACCCGGCGTCGTTGACACCCCGATGCACGCCAACGACGACCACGAGGTCCTGAAAAAACTCCACCCCATTCCGCGATTGGTTCAAATCTCGGACATCGTGGAAGCGCTGCTTTATCTGCAATCAGCGCCCATGGTGAATGGCGAAAACATTCGAATTGATGGAGGAGCCCATGCCGGCGCCAAGTGGTAACTTGTTTGGTCCACGGCGTGCAAAGTCTGCCCATCGGCGCGCCCGTGGTAGTGGACACCATTTTTGAAATTGAGCCGGCGTGAATGGGTCACCCCGTTCAATGGTTCTTCGGTATTCTGAGTGGTAATTGAGCCAACTTCAGTGAAAGCCGGAGGCGATTGCGTCTCCCCCGCCGAAACGATTCGGGTGAAAAATGAATTAACCACAGATTGACGCAGATGAACACAGATTCGGAATCGGAACTCACTCGTGGCACACATTCAAGGACTGTGGCATGGCATGATTATGGGCCAAAGGCCCGGTTCATATCAGCCTGGGGCAACGCCCAGGTTACCGTGACAATACCCACGAGCGCCAACGGCGCGGTTCATTCTCCCGGACCGGTCGGGGTTTGCGGTTGAACGCCGTGCGTGCATGGAACGGGCCTTCCGCCCATGTGCTATTTTGCGGTTTAGGGCCGCGCCACTCTTTCGCTGGATCACAATCCCGATGAACCGCCATTTTTCGGTAAATTCCTCATAGGTCATCCGCTCCAGTCCGCCAATCGGATCGCCAACGACCACCTGCGAATCGGTCACTTCCAATACGGCCACCCAATGATCCTCCGTAAGATCAAATTTAACGATCGCCAGCGTCAGGCCCGCCTCCTTCAACTCAGCCATATCCCTGAATACCCGGCATCTCGCTGACAATCCCTGCGCGGCATATTGCCGGTTCAACCCGTCGGCCAGCATGTCTTCTGGCGTTCCTTTCATAGAACTGGTGCACGATAAAATGGCAATTTGCCCTTCCTCCGCCGGCAAACCCAGCTTGCGTAGAGCCGTAACCGCTGCCGCCGGTCCGCACGTGTAATCCGTGGTTTGCCGGCAAATCCCGTGGTTATCAATTTCGGTTTGCAAATGGCTCAACCGTCCCCGGTTCACCATGGGCGCGATGAAAGGCCAGATACCCGCATAAAAAACCAGGAACGCCATCAGCACCGAAATCATGATGCGATTCCGTTTCTGCGGCACCCGCGACAAGGGCGTGGTGAGAACCAGGGTCGCAATAAAACCCAGCACCGCAAATTTCCGGAGTCCCATCATCATCCAGGAAAACGGCGGCATGAACACGAGGGCCGGATAGTGCAACGCCAGCGCATACGCAAAGACCAGCACGAGCGGGATAAAATATCCGATCGTCCAATACGGGCTGCGCAGCGGCGAAAACCCCCAGCCCAGCGCCACCCCCATCAGCGCACACAGCAGGGCCACTAAAGCCGCCAGCCAAAGGTTCATGAGCCCAGTTTAACCAAAGCCAACCTGAAGAAAACCATTTTTAATGTGGTTCCAAAATATTCGCGCCGTGAAACTTCAATTCTGTTTTGTAGATATGAAATACTTGCGGGGTTTTTCTCTGACGGTTAAGGTCGTTTGATCAATGTCGTAGTGGCCGTTGATTCCAGCGCGAAGCCATGACGAAACCCAAAACACCGACAGTCAGGCTGTTGAAAACCATGAGTAAAAGCCCCCGCATGATTTGGAAGGCAATCGTCGTTTGGTCAGGCACGTGCGTCTGGCTGGCCATGTTGCTTTTTGCGTTGTTGGCGGTGATGACGAACTTTCACCAACTAACGCATGAGCTCGGTTACCTGCCGGTATTGGGTGCTTCCTTTTTTGCCGCCATATTGTCCTTTTTGTTGATCGTTTGGTTATGCCGAAGCTACGGAGGCAGACGAACGCTTTTAGTTTTTTGAAATTGAATTCACTTCCCGCCCAACCATTTACGCATTTCCCGTTAGCGGCTAACTTTGTGATTCCGGGAACCTTGCCAAAATCGCCCTGGCTGGGAAACCGTATTGGGCAAAAGGCTAAATTCTAAAGGCTGAAGGCTAAAAAAATCATGAAGAGATCGCGCCATTTCCCCTTTTCAGCCTTCAGCATTCAGCCTTTAGCATTTCCTGGCCCGCCTCCCTTATTTCCGTCTTAACACTTTCTTAACGCCCCCGCCCCGTCTCTTAACTACCCGCTCCCGCGAACCGGGAGCAACATTGCCCCCAGCGAACCTGAATGGTTGCACGCCGGGATCCGGTTTGCGGTGGCAGTGGAAAAAAGTACCGGCGCGCCCATCAGAATGAGCATGCAAAAACTATGACTGACTTGATTTATCTCGCCGCGCTCGTTGCGATCTTTGTCGCCGCGCAGCTTTACGCCCATTGGTGCGGCAAACTTTAACCCATCATTTTATGGACCCCGAAAACATCATTGTCGGCCTGATCGCACTCGCCTTGTTCGCCTATCTCTTTGTCGCGATGGTCTATCCCGAAAAATTTTAACCTATGAACTCCTCCGGCTGGCTCCAGCTCATCCTCTACGTCGGCATCCTGGCCCTCATCACCAAGCCCATGGGCCTCTACCTCCTGCAGGTGCTCGACGCCAATGGCAAAACCTGGCTCGACCCCGTCCTCAAGCCCGTCGAACGCGCCTCCTGCAAGCTCATGGGCGTCCGCCCCGGCGCCGAGCAGGACTGGCTCCAATACACTTGGGCCATGCTCCTGTTCAGCCTGGTGAGTTGCATTTTCACCTACGCGATCCTGCGCCTCCAGAATTTCCTGCCGCTCAATCCCCAGAACTTCGGCGCGCTCTCACCTGACCTGGCCTTCAACACCGCCATCAGCTTCACCACCAACACCAATTGGCAAAGCTACGGCGGCGAATCCACCATGTCCTATCTCTCCCAGATGGTCGCCCTGGTCATTCACAATTTCGGCTCCGCCGCCACCGGCATCGCCATCGCCGCCGCCCTCGTCCGCGGCCTCTCCCGCCATTCCACCCGCCTGCTCGGCAATTTCTGGGTGGACCTCGTCCGCATCAGCTACTATCTCCTTCTGCCCATCTGCATCGTCTTTGCCGTCGCGCTCGTCTCCCAGGGCATGATCCAAAATTTCAAGCCCTACACCCAGGCGAAGCTCCTGGAAACCTACACGATCCAAGTTCAGCAAACCGATGCCAAAGGCCAGCCGGTGACCACGAATGTCGCGGTCACGGTGTCGGCGCCCAAGCTGGATGCCAAAGGCCAGCCGCTGATGACCAACGGCGTGGCAGTGATGATGGATGTGCCGCAACTCGACGCCAAAGGCCAGCCGGTCATGACCAACATGCCCGTCATGGTGAGTCAAACCGTGGACACACAGTCCATCTCGCAGGGCCCCATGGCTTCGCAGGTCGCCATCAAAATGCTCGGCACCAACGGTGGCGGCAACACCAACGCCAACGCCGCCCATCCCTACGAGAACCCCACGCCGCTCTCCAATTTCCTCCAGATGCTCTCCATCTTCGCCATCGGCTCCGGACTCACCTGGTATCTCGGTCGCATGACCAAAAACCAGGCCCACGGCTGGGCCGTTTGGATCACCATGACGATCCTCTTCCTCGCCGGCGTCCTCGTGGCGTGGCACGCCGAAGCCGCCGGCAATCCCATCCATCAGCAGCTCGGCCTCGCCGCCGCTGATGGCAATCTCGAAGGCAAGGAGGTCCGCTTCGGCATCTTTAACTCCGCCCTCTTCGCCACCATCACCACCGATGCCTCCTGCGGCGCCGTCAACGCGATGCACGATTCCTTCACGCCCCTCGGCGGCCTCGTCCCGCTTTTCAATATCCAGCTCGGCGAAATCATTTTCGGTGGCGTCGGCGCCGGCCTCTACGGCATGCTCGTTTTCATCGTCCTCGCCGTCTTCATAGCCGGCCTCATGGTCGGCCGCACGCCCGAATACGTCGGCAAAAAAATCCAGTCCTTCGAGGTCAAGATGGCCATGCTCGCCCTCCTCGTCCTCGCCGTGGACATCCTCGGCTTCACCGCCTGGGCCGTCGTCAGCCAATGGGGCCTCGCCGGCCTCAATAACACCGGCCCCCACGGCCTGAGCGAGATCCTTTACGCCTACAGCTCCTGCACCGGCAATAACGGCAGCGCCTTCGCCGGCCTGTCCGCCAACACCCCCTGGTACAACACCACGCTCGGCTTTTCCATGTTCATCGGCCGTTTCCTCATGATCGTCCCCATCATGGCCATGGCCGGCTCTCTCGCCCAAAAGAAGCTCGTCCCCGTCAGCGCCGGCACCTTCCCGGTCACCGGCCTCACGTTCGTCGTCCTGCTCATCGGCACCGTCCTGCTCATCGGCGCCCTTAATTTCCTGCCGGCCCTCACCCTCGGCCCCGTCGTGGAACATTTCCTCATGGGCCAGGGCAAACTCTTTTAAACCCGAAGCCAACCATATATTTCCCGCTTATGACCCATCAAGCCCCGTCTCTTTTCGATTGGAAGATCGCCGGTCCCGCCATCGGCGGCGCCTTCAGAAAGCTTGACCCGCGCCTCATGGTGAAGAACCCCGTGATGTTCGTCACCCTGGTTGGCGCCGTGCTCACCACCATCGGCATCTTCACGTACAAGACCGACCGCGGGTTCATCGCCCAGCTCGCCCTCTGGCTCTGGTTCACCGTCCTCTTCGCCAACTTCGCCGAGGCCGTCGCCGAGGGCCGCGGCAAGGCCCAGGCCCAAGCCCTTCGCGGCACCCGCGTCAAAACCTCCGCCCACCGCCTCACCCATAACGGCCACCCCGACGAAGTCAGCGCTTCCGACCTCCGCAAAGGCGACATCGTCCTCGTCCGCGCCGGCGAAATCATCCCCGCCGACGGCGACGTCATAGAAGGCGCCGCCACCGTGGATGAATCCGCCATCACCGGCGAATCCGCCCCCGTGATCCGCGAAAGCGGCGGCGACCGCAGCGCCGTCACCGGCGGCACCCGCGTGCTCTCCGACGAAATCAAGGTCCACATCTCCATCAATCCCGGCGAGGGTTTCCTCGACCGCATGATCGCCCTCGTCGAAGGCGCCGCCCGCCAGAAAACGCCCAACGAAATCGCGCTGACCATTCTGCTCTCGGCCCTGACCCTGATCTTCCTCCTGGTGTGCATCACGCTCAAACCGTTCGGCATCTATTCCGCCACCGATTTCTCCGTCCCCGTGCTCATCGCCCTGCTGGTCTGCCTCATCCCGACCACCATCGGCGGCCTCCTCAGCGCCATCGGCATCGCCGGCATGGACCGCCTGCTCCAGCACAACGTCCTCGCCATGAGCGGACGCGCCGTCGAAGCCTCCGGCGATGTGGACGTCCTCCTGCTTGATAAAACCGGCACGATCACGCTCGGCAACCGCCAGGCCTCTGAATTCGTCCCCGCCCCGCTCGTCTCCCACGAGCGCCTCGCCGACGCCGCCCAACTCGCCTCCCTCGCCGATGAAACCCCCGAGGGCCGCAGCATCGCCGTGCTCGCCAAGGAAAAATTCGGCCTCCGCGGACGCGATATCGCCGCTCCGCACGCACTGTTTGTCCCCTTCACCGCCCAAACCCGCATGAGCGGCGTGGACCTCGCCGCCATTGACGGCCAGCCCGCCCGCCGCATCCGCAAGGGCGCCGCCGAGGCCATGAAGGTCTTCGTGGACAAGGAAGGCGGCCTCTTCCCCAAGCTCGTCTCCGATGCCGTGGACACCATCTCCCGCTCCGGCGGCACGCCCCTCGTCGTCGCCGAAGGCCGCGACGTCCTCGGGGTCATTCATCTCAAGGACATCGTCAAGGGCGGCATCAAGGAGCGCTTCGCCCAGCTCCGCAAAATGGGCATCCGCACCGTCATGATCACCGGCGATAATAAGCTCACGGCCACCGCCATCGCCGCCGAGGCCGGCGTGGACGACTTCCTCGCCGAAGCCAAACCCGAGGACAAGCTCGCCCTCATCCGCCGCGAACAGGCCGGCGGCCGCATGGTCGCCATGATCGGCGACGGCACCAACGACGCCCCCGCCCTCGCCCAGGCCGATGTCGGCGTGGCCATGAACACCGGCACCCAGGCCGCCAAGGAGGCCGGCAACATGGTGGACCTCGACTCCAACCCCACCAAGCTCATCGAGATCATCGAAATCGGCAAACAACTGCTCATCACCCGCGGCTCGCTCACCACGTTCAGCATCGCCAACGACGTCGCCAAATATTTCGCCATCATCCCCGCCATGCTCATGGCCACGTTCCCCGCCATCGCGCCCCTCAACATCATGCGGCTCCACAGCCCGGACAGCGCCATCCTCAGCGCCATCATCTTCAACGCCCTCATCATCGTCGCGTTGATCCCGCTGGCCCTCCGCGGCGTGAAGTTCCAGCCCATCGGCGCCCTGGCCATCCTCCAGCGCAACCTGTTCATCTACGGCCTCGGCGGTGTCATCATCCCCTTCCTGGGCATCAAACTCATAGACGTGATCATCACCAGCCTGAAGCTCGTCTGAAACCGCCTATTCCTGGAAATCCTGCGAACTTTATGAAAACACTCCTCTCCGAAATCCGCGCCGCAGTCATGGTCACCCTGGCCCTCGCCGTTGTCTGCTGCGGCTTTTATCCCGTGCTCGTCTGGGGCATCGGCGAACTCGCCTTCCATAACCAGGCCGAGGGCAGCCTCATCATCGGCAAGGACGGCACCATCCACGGCTCCCGCCTCATCGGCCAGCAATTCACCGCCGACAAATATTTTCACAGCCGGCCCTCCGACGCCGGCGCCAATGGCATGGCCTACGACCCCACCGCTTCCGGCGGCAGCAACCTCGGCCCCACCTCGCAAAAACTGCGCGACACCATCGCCCAGGGCATTTCCGATTACCGCACCCAAAACGGCCTCGCCACCAATGCCCTGGTCCCCGCCGACGCTGTCACCGCCTCCGCCAGCGGACTCGATCCCCACATCAGCCTCCGCAATG
>Ga0182030_10014679_pt1 | contig 15435 bp, 14 predicted proteins | sample 812S3MmetaG_FD_121299 | JGI IMG/M metagenome (GOLD analysis project Ga0182030, IMG submission 121299) | Permafrost microbial communities from Stordalen Mire, Sweden - 812S3M metaG (Illumina Assembly) | ecosystem: Environmental > Terrestrial > Soil > Wetlands > Permafrost | place: Sweden... | reverse complement strand
TCGTAGTACCGGTTGATTACGGAGTCCACTATGCGAACTCGTGACCGTTACCGCGCACCACGCTTGATCAGGCATCTTGATGTACGACGCTCCGGAAACAATAGCAGGAACAAAGTGAAGCGCTCATGTAAAATTTGGCAACGTTCGTATCGTTCGTTGCTCCGACGCGAGCGGTTAGGGACTCTCTTTCGATTCTCGCGACTGAGTTGCCACCAGCACATCCACGTCGGCCGACGTCGAGCCAACGTAACGGCCAATGAACAACGCCGCTGAGATACTCAGCATCATGTCCGAGGCGGTTCCTTGATAGTGAACCAGATTGATAGCGAGCAGCATCAACGCGAAGAGCACGTTCACGTTGCGAAGCAGCAGCATTACTTTGGGTCCGTGCGATCCCAGCTTCCAGAAATCTGGTGACTGGCTGATGAGGTTCGCCATGATCGACGCGGGTCGAAACATGAGGTCAACCGCCTGGCTGAAAGAGAAACCGACCAAGAGCTCGGCGAACAAGCGAAGAAATGGCACGAGAGACTCCGCAATCCAATTCGAATGTGGCCACGTCACTGCCACAGTGACATAGGCGAGCGATGCGAAGATTCCGCCACCGATCCAGAGATTGCGAATCTTTGCCGCCGCGCGAACGTACGCGTCGTGAAGGCTGGCCGCTATCTCCGCATCGAATTCACGGACGTCGCTCACGAAGGGAGGTCGTAATCTGATCCACGTAACGACCAGCGCGACCCAAATGACGGATGACGCGAGAAGGGCTGGCCACGTTCTAGAGAGGAACATCAGGCCGTGCCCTTACCGTTGCGTCGCCACCGATGCGGACGGATCACACGTCAAACTTTATGCGGAGCAACTGAAGGAGCAGCGACCGGTTGCGGTGATCGGCGGCGACTACCCTCTGGCCGGACGGCGATTGACGCACCGCTCTCGCCGATGATGCGTCGAGGGCTGTTCGAAACCCAATCGCCACCGCACGAGTTCCCGGTTCATCGGAACTCACTGAATCACTGTCCGATGCGCAGCGGAATCCTCTCGCCAGCCTTCTCCGCCGTGATCTCGAGCGTGTATCCGAGGGTCTCCACGTACGAACGCAACGTTGAGAGATAGACGTCGTGCGCGTTCTCGATCGCGCTCACGCGACGTTGCGAAACACCGAGGACTTGGGCGACGTCCGCCTGGGTCACGACCCCCGCACGCAGGTCCGCCAACGCCACCGCCTGATGCGCCTTCGCGACCTCGACGCTAATTCGCGCCGCGGTCACCGGATCAGCCATCAGACGCTTCTTCGTTTCTTTCAGACTCATTGCCGTCTCCTTTTCTTTGAACTCGATCCCTTGCTTTTTCGAAGGCCTTCCGAGCCCTCCACGGCCACTTTGGAACTCTCCGTACTCTTGACTCGCTCCGTCTCTCGCTGGAAGATACCGTCGGCAACTTTGACGTTGCGGTCATACCACGAGTCCCAGTCACTGCGGCGCTCCGCCTTGTCGCCGCCGAGTAGCAACAGGGCCTTTCGGCGAAAGTCGAACGCGTAGAGAATACGTACTTCACTCCGCCCTGACGATCCCGGGCGCAACTCCTTCATCCCACACGAGTTATCTTGCTTGATCGGATACGACAGCGGCATTCGGGCGGCCGGGCCTGTCTGTCCCAGGTACTCCACTGCCGCAACCACTTGAATTTGGTCATCCTCGCTCAGTCCGTCGAACCACTCGTCAAATTCGGCTGATTCTTCGCTTTCCCACTGCAAATCAGACGATCCCTTCGCGTGATCCGGATGAATCCTTAGAACATGAGTATTCTATCACGTTCGCCGCCCTACCACTACACCAGTGCGCCACGAGACTGCTCCGCTGGGTGACAGCGCGCATGGACCTCGTGCAGCTTCGCCATGGAGACCCGCGTGTAGGTCATGGTCGTTTCTAGCTTCTGATGACCGAGGATCTCGGCGATGTGGCGCACGTCGGCACCGGCGTCGAGCATCAGCGTCGCCGCCGTGTGGCGAAAGAGGTGACAGCTCCCCTTCTTCGTCGGTGCGCCGGCACTCACGTAGGCACTCACCATCTTGGAGAGCACATCGAGCGCGAGTTCACCGCCGGTCACGCTGAGAAACAGTGCCGGATGGCGGCGATCGCCTTCGAGTTGGGGGCGTACCTCGTCGAGGTAGCGGGTAACCCACAAACACGCTCTCGCGCCGATGGGGACAAAGCGGTCCCGTGCGCCCTTGCCCTGGCGCACGAAGACGGTCTGGCGCGCGTAGTCGATGTCGGCAACGCGCAGGTGTGCGAGTTCCGAACGCCGGATGGCACTCGAGTAGAAGACCTCCAAGATCGCGCGATCGCGCAATCCAAGCAGTGTCGTGGTGTCGGGGCCTGCAAGGACGGCTTCCACCTCGTCGACGCTGAGGACCGACTCGGGCACACGGTGTTCGCGCTTGGGTAGAACCAGGGAGAGTGACGGATCGAACGCGAGATGTCCGCTCTGAGCCAGCCAGGCGAAGAGACCCTTGACCGGGATGAGCCGTTGCGCTTGGGTGAGGAAGGACAGCGGCGAGCCGTCACGCTTCTTCTGGTGAAACAAGTGACGCTGGTAGGAGTCGAGGAGAGAGGGTGTGACGTTGTGCACCTCGGTCACATCGCGGCCGTCGAGGAAGGAGACCAATGACGCCAGGTAGTAGCGGCGGGTGCGCAGCGTCCCCGTCGCGTAGCCGTGCACCGCGAGCCAGGTCACGTGCTCAGCCACCGCGTCGTCGAGTCTCATCGTTCCTCCTTCGAAAGATCCCTGGTTGTCAAAATCTCCGGGTACGAGGCATCTGTGTACGAAGGTGCGTACGCCAGGGCGCGCTCGTCGTCGTCCCCGAAGGGGACGAACCCCACGAACCCGTCAGTTTCCCCTGATACCGGGCGGTCAAAAGTTCGTGGGTTGTGTTCACGAACTTCGCGATCGTGGTACCTCGTCGGGTGGGCCGGCTCGTCGTGCGCGAGAGCGCCAATATCTTTAACCAGCCGGTAGGTGCGACAACGTCCTCGCCCACCACCACTGACGACAAGGTACTCGAGCGCCACCAGGCGATCGGTGGCGGCGCGCACCTGAGTATCGGACCAACCGAGTTGCTCGCGCAGTTCGCGTCGCGTGACGTCGACCTCATCAGGGGCAAGGTGCTGAATTCGCGCCACGTGCTCAGTGTGAGCGCGCAGGCACGCGAGCAGTCGACGCGTCTGGGGCGCCAGGTTCTCTCCGGTGCGGGCGAACACCTCGCGAGCGAGGGCCGCGGCCAAGGCGACGTCGCTCTGCGTTGCTTCAAGGTAGGTCACCTCGTTCGTGTCGACCGTGACCTGACACCGCTCACGCTGATGTTGGTGCAGCAAGGTCACGGCCGCGATCATCGAGAGGAACTTGGCGTGATCACGTCGGTGTCGCGTCGCCGTTGTCGGAAAACTGGTAGGCGTCTCGGGAATGACGACCGGAAGTGGTTCAAGAAGACGCTGGATGTTCTGGTGCAGTGAGCGCAGTCGATCACGAGCCGCCGGGGCGCTTAGTCCCGCGAGGGACGCTGCCTGACGCTGGGCCGCGATGATGGCCTCTGTTTGCGCTACGTCCTCGTTCACGCCGAGCACCACTAATCGATTCTCCAGTTCGGGATCGATCGTGGTGGCAGTCGTGGTCATGAGGAGCGACAGCGGACCGAACGTGTCGTAACGCTTCGTGGCGAGACGCCCGGTCGAGGCGTCCTTGCCGGTCGAGGCTATCGAGAGTCGTCCCTCGCTGACGAGCAGTTTGAGCGCGTAGGACGCGCGGCTCGAACCGTGCTCTTCGGCAATGGAGAGCACTTTATGGCGTAGTCCCGAACCGCCGAGGTAGTAGAGGGCTTGAGAGGTCATTGCGGACACCGCGACCAGATCCTCGGGTGGGACGAGCGCCGTCACGGCGTCGACCAGCGTGGACTTGCCGCCAGCCGAGGAGGACTGTGCGAGCACCCCGAAGGGTCGCTCGCACTTGCGCGACAGGGTGGCCAGGTAACAGACGAGCAGGTTCGTCTCCTCGCCCACCACTCCGAGCGAGCTGAGATCACGACGTAGGCATGTCACGAGGTCGGGACTGGCGAGCCAGCGAAGCGCCTCTTCTCGCCCTTCGCTCGTCATCTCCACCTCGGGGGCTTCCAACGGGGTATCGCGCGTTTCCTCGGCGACGTGCAGAACGACGGCCAACTCACGAGTGAGCGTCGCGCGATCACAGATCAACTCAGCCGTTGCCGCGTCAAGAAACGTTGAGCGAGCGCGGGCTGTGTACAGGTCGAGGGTGTCGAGGTGAAAGCGTCCCGCATTGAGATCACTCACCGATAGCGCCACACTCAGACGGTCGCCTTCGACGTTGGCGCGCGATCTCGCCCCACGCACCCGCCACGCCCGGGACGCGAAGTGGACGTGCACTTCGTCACGCTCCGAGGACCTGGTGACTGTCATCGACTCGTCAACGCCGGGTGGCGCGACACTCAACTGGTCAGATGTCATGACGTCGACGGTCGCGACAGACGAGTCAACGTCGTGCACCTCCTTCACCCCAACTTCGTCATCCCTTTCGAGCGCCGGTTGGAATGTGGATGGCCCGGGCGACGGGAGAACATCCTCCCCTAGCAGAGCCGCCAAGGCGACGGCCGGACTGACCGCACTAGTGAGCGTGCGCGCAAGGTCGAGTTCGCGCACGTGTGCGGGCGTTGCACCGAACTTGATGAGTCGACTAGCGAGACTCTCTGCCCCTCGCCCGAGCAAGGTGAGTTGATCGCTACGTCGCGCGAGCGCACGGAGGTCGCCAGTCGCGTAGCCCTTAGGTCGCGCCGGGGCCAGCACCACGAACGGCGTGTCCGGCAACCCGTCGGCGGACTGAGCGAGCGCACCGTAGACCGCGAGGGCGTCCGGCAGTGAGGTCGTCACCACGCAGCGAGTGCAAGGAATCTCGTCGCTCGACCGCACGATCGTGCCCCTCGACACAGTCGCCTCAAAGACTCCCCCGGGCAGTCCACTCGTCCAGTGCACGACACGGGCATCATCGAGGCGATGACCGTAGATGGCGACGACGGCTCCCGCGTTACGCACCGGCAGAACCAGGCAGCCTCGAAAAGCCTCGTGCCCGCTCTCACGAAAGATGCCCAGCGCTTCGAGACGAGCGCGCAAAAGTCGACCGGACTTCAGCTGTCGGCTCGGGATGCGTAGACCGAGTGAGCGATCGGACAGTCCGATGTTGAGCGCGACCGCGTCCTCGATGCGAAGGCCGAGTTCGACCAAGAGCTCGTCACGTTGGGGCGCAGCCATAAAGGTCTCGTGCCAGTGCGCAAGGACCGTTGCGAGCAGTTCTGCGTCGAAGTTCGCCTCGAGCAGCGCGGACGCTGGTGCGTCGAAAATCGATGGTTCGATCATGAGTTATATTCCTGGTTTCATATGTTTAATATCATTATAGTATATCAATCCACCGCATGTCAACGGTAGAGTTCTCCCATGGGATTTCCCGAGAATCTGGCCCGCTTGCGTCGAGAACGCGGGCTCACACAGGCGGCGCTCGCGGAGAGTCTGGACGTACTCGCCAACCAGATCAGCCTGTATGAATCAGGGAGAAGCGAACCATCGCTCGGGGTGTTGCGCCAACTCGCGGTCGCCCTGTCGGTGAGCTGTGACGACTTGGTCTTCGGGGGCGAACGTTTGGGTGAGGACCCGACGTTGGAACTGGCTTTCGAGGCGACGTTGCTGCTCGATCCCGACGAGCAAGCGACCGTGCGCGCTCTATTGGATGCATTCCTCGCGGCACATCGCCAGCGCTACGGGCATGGCGAAGGACCCCGGGCGAAGAAACAGCCTTCGAGCTGAGGTCGTCCTTCACCCCGCTGCCGGCAGCGAAGAGCAGCGCGTTGAATAGTGCCGTCCCGTTCGTCCAACTTCGGTGCTCGAGTCTCGTAATCGAGAACGGGCTCCGCTGGTCCTGCCGCCGCGAACTTCACGGTCTGAGTGTCAATGGGTAGTCGCATGGTGCTCCTTTTAGGGAGAGCGAGATTTTCGCCCCCTATAGGAGGAGCCACTCTTTTGAGCACTTATCGGAAAGTAAATTTCGGTTACGTCAAAAATTGTTTTTTGAGTCCAGGAATTTCAACGATTGTGATGATCACGAAGTACGCCCATGGGTCCGACTAGGCGCTTCGCGCCGTCGGCCCCGGGCACGGTGTTACCCAGTCACAGAGGTAGTTCGAAAGCCGGATCTGATGAACTATTCCATACGTCTTCAAGACAAAGTGGCGACTCAACTGCCAGGCGCCGTCGCCCCTACCTCCGGGAACCAGGCGGGTTTCAATTCATGTAGACGCGTGGAGTACCAGTTGAGATCACCCCATTGCTGTATCCGTTGTTCGTAAACCGTGTCTGCGATACCAATTGCCTCAAGAAAGACAATTGTGAGTAGCCATTGGACGGTAGCAGTGAGCACGATTGTCTCGGTCCACTCCGAATCCACATTGATCATGTTCGGCCCACGATGTGCCGTCCCGACACGCCCATCTCGCACCCAGTTACGCCAACTCTTTGGGCTGCCAATTGCGGCAGTGAAGAAGTCACCTGCTTCACTTACAACATCGTCCATGCGATTGGAAAACGAAGGCTCGTGAGAGTTATTTAGAAATCCCTTAAGCCACTCCCGATCATCTTCGGGGACCGCCTCCAATATTGTTTTGATTCGGCTCTTGTGTGAATCTGTCACTTGAGTTGGATGCCTGTGACGATGATATGACTCGACTGCAGTAGCCGCATTCATGAAATCGTTCCCAACGAAACTCCTTCTCCGTAAGCTTGCCCAAAGGTCCGTTACAACCCCGATCTCTTCCTGAAGCTGCCACCACATTGGAATCACCGTCTCAAAATTGGTGTCGCTTAAGTTGAATAACAGTTGGAAGGAGTGTCTCGTGGCGGATGTGTGGCCCCGGTGGAGTGAGGAGAGGACTGTCGCCGGAAGATCCGTGACCGCTGCGCCTTCAGCAGTGAGCTCAAAGCCGAGTTGAGGACACGAAACATTCGAGGCCAACTCTAAAAAATATCGCAATGGTCTAGAAAATTCACGCTCGATTGTTTCGATGTCGAACGGATCACTAAATTCAAACCCAATCCACTCATCACTAGAAAACTTAAAGTGTGACAAATCTGTTTCTCTTTGAAGTGATCTACCTAGGAAGACCTTTGCCCCCTTTATCTCGGCGGTAAGAATATCCGGCATTGCTACAGTGACTCCGTCACTACTCCCCTTATCATCAACTCTCTTAAAGGACTCTTGCCACGGGCGTCGGTTAGCCCATTCGTTCAGATGCAGCGGCCTCATCCACGCTTTTGTGTACTTAGTCTCTGAAGTCGCATGAATACCGACGAGCACAATGTTTGCACTGATACGAGATTCGTGTGGTGCGGTACCGATCCCACCCGAGTAGCCACCGGGCACGAGGTTTAGGAGAGTGACTGGAGTTGTTCCCACATTCCCGTGAATGAGCTCAGGAATCTCGTGGACTTCAGAGGATGACTCCCAGGGTCCAATCCAGCCGGAAAGGAAAACGCGCCATATCCCTTGGTCAAGCTCTAGTCGTCCACCGATGACGTTGTTTAAGTCAGTTGGAGACCACCACCTTCCGTCGAACGGTGCGTTTGCTGGGGTAAATTCCACTGTCACACTTGGTAATAGTAGGCCCCGAGAAACACTGGTCTGATCTTTGTCAGTCAGCGAACTTGACACCTTAGATGTTCGGGACAAAGAGAACTGAAGCAACGAATCTTGTAGAAAAGTCAAAAGGGACTAAGAGACTCCGTTCGTGTTGTCACGGATTTCAGTAACTGGGTTCTCTTCAGTAATTTAGGAGCACTTAGCCACCCATAATCGTCCACGATTGATGCCGGGACTCGAATAACTTCTATATCGAAGGTCGGTCAGTTCCAGCGAACCTCAATATCGTCGGCTACGAAGCCACCTAACCCTCCACCGATCCTTAGAAACCCTTCGCGAACTGCGCCATCTGAACTTTCGACAGATACTGAAAAAACCCTATGGCTCCTCCCACCCTTCCATTGCCAAGGTCCAAGCGCGATCCATTTGCGATTCACCACTCGAAGTTGCAACTGATTTCGACGAGCCCATTCGTTGATTGATCGACGACATCGCCTACCGGCAAGAACTTCGAAGCCGAGGGAAATGATCATGAAAGCGACGACTACAAGAATTCCAATCACAAGTGCCACCCATAAGCCCACGCGTGAACGTAACCTCCACCCCACCCGGACTCAGCGGATGGACCAGAACCCAGGCTGAGACCCCGACCATTGATGTCGTAGGAAATCTGTGCGACCGGACTCGAACCAAAAACTTGGTTGGACTGACTAAATCCCGTCTTCAACTGTCGACTGTTGTATCCCGTAGCCACACCAGGAAATGATAACGCAGGCCCCACTCCGCCAGAGACCTGCAGATTCCCATTTTGAAATGAGATCGCTATACAACCCACGATCGGACAGACCCCAGCCGAGAAACTCCAGTGAGTAAATATTGACGGACCCGGCGCGTCGTAATCGAGGCCTGGGTGCCCCGGGCAAATTCCCGTCTCGTCGTATGACGATCCGCAACTGATGTTGCCTCCAGATTTGCCCTCAGCTTTAGCCGCGGCAGTCTGCACGCTTTTCTCGCACTTTGCAATCGCGGCACCGCTTCCAGCTCCGTCGCAGTTCAGCCCCAACGGGTCCTCGGCATTTAGAGGATCATCATTAACGAACACGTACGGCTCGTCCGTCCTCGCAACCTCAGGGTCTATCGCGAGGAACTGATCGGTCGATGGGTCGTAGTACCGGTTGATTACGGAAGTCACCGCACGAATCGAGAACACCTGGTAGTCGGAGGCCGTGACCAGGAAGATCGGTGTACGATTCGCTGAAAGTTTCGAGAGCGAAAAATTCTTCAGGACTAATATTTTTTGTTCCGTCACGACGCTACGCACAATCAGATCGATTGAGTGCCCGCGGACCACCCGGCCAGTGGTCACGGCGTCATGAGCCATCGGATATGCGGTGGATGAGTTTTTTGCTCTTCACCAGAGAAGAGTTAGTCCCTAACTGGACTGACAGCCACCGCGGCGGTAACGGGTCGAACGAGTGAGATCAGGACGGGTAAATACAGGCCAGCACTTTGTAGAACTTTGGCATCAATGAAAACGAGCCGCGGTTACGCGGGCTCGCTCAACGTAATCGTACGCGACTACTTTCCGCCAACAGACTTCGTAAGATCCTTGAACGGCGCTTCGTCGAGTTTCTCACCGCTCGAACGTGACTCTTCGACGGCGTGATAGGCGCGGTCCCAACGGGACTCCTGTGACTGATTCTGGTTCGAAGACTCATGCTTTGACATTCGCGACTCCTACGAGCTACCTAGGGAAATTATAGCGGCGACCATCACGACAACACCGCTCGCGAGAGCTATTGCTGCGCCGGTGATCCAACGCGATTTCGTCGTCAATCGAACGTCGTTGCGCTTCGCCGCGTCCACGTCGGCCCTCAGGAGCACATCCTCGGTGAGGGTGACGTCGGCGGTTTCGAGAATTCGGTCCAGCAAGAAGTCGAGTTCCACGGGCTCTCGGCCGGGGCGACGCGCTAAGAGGCCAACGACCGCGAGCACCACCGAACACCCCGCTACGGAGATGCCCGCGAGCCCCAGACTGCGGTGCAACAAGTGTGGTACGACTGAGGCGAGCGTGGTGACCACGCCGCCGAGCCCCGCCAACACGCCCGCCGTGGCGTTCAGTGACTCGGCGCGTGAGATCTGATCACTCAAGAGAGTCGAGAACACCTGCTGAGCGATTCGATACTGGGCCCGTTCGGTGTTAGGCGTTTGGTCAGACACGAGTGACCATCCTAAGCGGCTTCGTTATCCAGAAACAGACTCTCGCGTTGTTGATCATCATCAACCCGGCGAGTGACGTCGTCGAGATTGTTCTGCCGGGTGACAGCGCGCGTGCACTTCTTGAAGTTTCACCATCGAGACCCGCGTGTAGGTCATAGTCGTCTCTAACTTCTGATGCCCGAGCATCTCGGCGATGAAGCGCACGTCAGCTCCCGCATCAAGCATCAGGGTCGCTGCCGAGTGACGAAAGAGATGACAGCTCCCCTTCTTCGAGGGCACGGCCGCCTGGATGTAGGCGCTCGCGAGACGTGACATCACGTCCGGTGCAATTGCTCCACCGGTGACACTGAGAAAGAGTGCGGGATGGGCTCTTCCCTGTTCGAGTTCGGGTCGCACTTCGTCGAGGTAGCGCTGCACCCAGTTACACGCCCGCTCGCCGATCGGCACGAAGCGATCGCGCGCTCCCTTGCCCTGTCGGACGAACACCGTGCGACGGGCATGGTCCACGTCGGCGACTCTCAGGTGTATTAACTCTGCGCGACGAATCGCCGTTGAGTAGAAGACTTCCAGTATCGCGCGGTCGCGACAACCCAGCAACGTCGTCGTGTCCGGCCCGGCGAGGATCGCTTCAACTTCTTCAATGCTGAGCACGGCTTCGGGGACCCGGTGCTCGACCTTGGGCAGGACGAGTGAGAGGGCGGGGTCGTAGGGGATCTCCCCGACTCGCGTCAGCCACGCGAAGAGACCCTTCACAGGGATGATCCGTTGGGCCTGCGTGCGAAACGAGAGCGGCAGACCGTTTGTCTTCTTCTGGTGGTAGAGGTGGCGCTGATAGGAGTCGAGAACGCTCGCAGTGACGCTCTCGACGTCGAACAGTTCACGCTCGTCGAGGAACGAGAGGAAAGAGGCAAGATAGTAACGCCGGGCGCGGAGTGTCGCTTTGGAGTACCCATGGACACCACACCACGATAGGTAATCTGTCACGGCGTCGGTCATCTTCACGATTCCATCTCCAAGCTCGGTGTAGTTTCCGACATCTCGGTGTACGACAGCCCCGAGTACGAATAAAGGACACCGTCAGTGTGTAAAAGGGGCACCAACTCCGCCAACTCCTCCGTTGTACCTGGTGCCGAGGCGCCAAAAGTTGGCGGAACTCGACCACCAACTTCGCCCACGTCGCTAACTTCTGTGGTGAGATTGTGCCCGGTGGCGGCGACGTCGGCGACCACGCGGTAGCTACGACAGCGACCCCGCCCGCCACCACTGACGACCAGGTATTCCAACTCAACCAGACGAGTGGTGGCGTCGCGGACTTGGGTGATTGACCAGCCCAGTCGTTCGCGCAACTGGCGTCTTGTGACCTCCACGTCATAGATACTCCCCTCAAGGGCCTGCTCTGTGGCGAAGGCCCGGACCTCCAGGAGTAGACGACGAGCTTGGGGCGCCAGCCCCTCTAGATCACGCACCAAAACTCGACCACAGAGTTTGCTCGCGTAGGCGACGTCTTGCGACGTCGCTTCCAGATAAGAAAGGGCAACACCATTGAGGAGCACCGTACGACGCTCTCGCTGGTGCTGGTGCAGCGTCGCGAGGGCCGTCACCATCGAGAGAAGCTTCGCGTGGTCTCGGCGGTGACGCGCCGCCGAGCTCGGAAACGAGACCGGACCATCGGGGATGACGACCACGACCGGCTCGAGCAGTCGTTGGACATTGTGGTGACGACGACGAATGGCGATGCGCTCACTCGAAGAGCGAAGCCCCGTTAGTGATGCTGCGGTGCGCTGGGCGCGGATGATGGCGCTCGTCTGAGCAGCGTCCTCATCAACACCGAGCACCACGAGGCGGTTCTCCAGTTCGGGATCGAGCGTCGTGGAGGTGGTGGTCATCATCAAGGACAGCGGCCCCACGGTTTCGTAGCTCTTCGTACGCGGCAGTCCCTCGGCGTCGTTGCCGGTCGAGGCGATCGAGAGACGGCCTTCGCTCACGAGCAGTTTGAGGGCATAGGCGGCTCGTGACGAGCCGCGTTCTTCGGCCACGAAGAGCACCTTGTGGCGCAGTCCCGTTGTGCCCAAATAATAGAGCGCCTGAGACGTGATCGACGACAGCGAGACCAGGTCCTCGGGCGGCACGAGAGCGGTGGCCGCTTCGACGAGAGTCGATTTACCGCCCGCGGAGGAGGACTGCACCAGCACCCCGAAGGGACGCTCGCACTTGCGCGACAGCGCGGCGAGGTAGCAGACCATCAGATTGGTCTCTTCCCCCACGACGCCCAAGCGACCAAGATCGTTGGCGAGACGCTCCAGTAGATCGGGACTCGCCAGCCAGTTCAGCGCTTCTTCTCGCTCGTCGGCACTCATCTCGGGAACCAGCGCATCGTTACGCTGCGGTTCGTCGCGCGCTCTTTCCGCCTCGTGGAGAACGTGCACCATCTCAGCGACGAGCATGTCGCGCTCCACGTGAAGCTCGTTCGCCGTGACGTCGAGGAAGTTCGAGCGCGCTCGCGCGCCATAGAGGTCGAGGGTGTCGAGATGAAAGCGACCAGTCGATTCATCGTGCACCGAGAGCGCCACGCTGAGACGATCACCTTCGACGTTGGCTCGCGCTCGAGCCCCTCGTAGGCGCCACCGACGAGTACCGCTTTGGAGGTAAGTTTCGTCGCGGTCGGGACTGGACGTGACAGTCACCGACGTGCCTGCGCTCAGCTCTATCACGACCGTTGTCGCGGGAGCCACGGTTGGCGCGTCCGTTGCATCGGGCATGGGCTCAGATTGGCTTGACGGCACAGACGAGGTTCGTGCCGATCGTGACCCACCGAACATGGTGAGCAGAGCAGCGCTGGCGTCGGAAGCGGTATTGAGAGTGCGCGCGAGGTCGAGGTCGCTTGCTAGGTGGGTCACGCTGGCACCGAGGGTGCGAAGTCGGTCAACCAGATCATCACTCCCGCGACCCATCACGACGATCTCATCTTCGCGCGACGCTATCTCCTTCAGGTCCTTCGCGCCGTAACCCTTCGGCCGGGCGGGCGCGAGCACCGTCATCGCTTCGAGCGAGGCGCCCACGGCCTCATCGGATGACACGGCGGCGACGAGCGCCAGCGCGTCGGGTATCGACGTCGTGATGAGACACCGTGAGGCACTCGCCCCGTCTGGTGGAGTGGGAAGGACCTTCGCGAAGACTCCGCCGGGTAGTCCGCTCGCCCAGTGCACCTGTGTCGGATCATCGAGGCGACGAGCGAAGAGGGCGACGACACGACGTTCCTGACGAACGGGAACGACGACGCAGCCGCGGAAGGCTTCGTGGCCGCTCGCGCGCAGCACCCCGAAGGATTGCAGACGCTCGCGCAGTTGCCGACCGATCTTCGCTTCGCGGCTAGGGATCAAGAGTCCCAGTGAGCGATCCGAGAGTCCGACCTCGAGCGAGGTTGCGAGCGCTAGCGACAGACCCAGACTGTTCGCAAGGGTCGCAGCCCTCGCGTCAGCGGTCCAGGTCGTGTGCCAGTGAGCAACCACCGCGTCGAGTAGCGCGTCGTCGACGTCCTCACTCGCGACCGATCGAGCCCCGAGCTCGACAAAGTGGTTATCGATCATGACTGTGTTGTCGTATGTTCATTCGGATTTTATTACCATACACTATGGAGCACGCAGATGTCAACGGTAGAGTTGCGCAATGGCGTTCTGCGACAATCTGGCCGAGATTCGCCGCGCGCGGGGACTGACCCAGGCGGCCCTGGCCGAGCACCTGGACGTGCGGGCGGACCAGATCAGCCTCTATGAATCGGGCAAGGTGGAGCCCTCTCTGGGCGTGTTGCGTCAACTGGCGGTGGCCCTGTCGGTGAGCTGTGATGATCTGGTCTTTGGCGCCGATCGGTTGGGCGACGATCCACCTCTGCAACTGGTCTTTGAAGCAACGAAGTTGCTCGATCCCGATGAGCAAGCCACGGTTCGTGCGGTGCTCGATGCGTTGCTGGTAGCGCACCGACAACGCCACGGTCACGGTGAGGGACCTCGGGCAAAAAAACAGTCGTTGAGTTAACGACTCCATGGGGCCGGTCTCTTCACGATCGTTGTTGTTCATGCGCCTCCTTCCCGAGTGCGCAAGACCACCGGTCGGCTCAGCGATGAGAATTACTCGATGAATTTTGAGAGGTCGTCACCACGGTCACTCAAGGAGACTCGCGGCTCGGCGCGGTCAATCAACTTTTGAACAACTGACCGCGGGATCATTCAATAGATGCCACTCGGCCCGCGACGCTACGCGCCGTGGGCCATCAAGAGATGCTGCTCGATTACCTGGCAGATGGCGATCGATTCCGGACACTAAATGATCAGATGGTCGATATCTTCTTTACATGGAGCAAGAGCGACTGACAGGGAGAAAGAAAGCTCCATTTTCTTCACTGAGAGAAGCTGGATCTGGTACTCGCTCGATCAAAGTTGCCGGCCAACCTTCGATCCACGCATGGAGACACCGACGTAAGGAACTGCCAACTCCCGCCATTTCTTCATCGATTCTTACTTGGCCAGTCGCGTCCATGTAACGGGCCCGCTCCACCTGAGCTCCCGCACGGGACCATCTCACTAACGTCAACGGCCCGAGAAGTCCTTGGAGTCGAGCGGAATCTGAATGGCAAACAGCCGAGTACCTTGCCAGATGTCGACACAATCCTGTCCGGACGTACAACGCCGTCGGGATCCTCAACGTCGCTTATTGAAGTCGCGGGCCTCAATACGACACTGTTGAAATGGGAGCTACATGACCAATTTACACACGACTGATCAACGACTACGTATGGCGTGTTATTGAGAACAGTGATCTCAAACGAGTTATCGTTGCCACCAATAACTGGAACGCCACATGCTCCGAGTAAACACGCGCTGAATAGTGCAAAGAGAATCGCTGTTCTTGTTTTCATGAGCCTTTCCGTGCATTAAGCATCGTGCCTTCAACAATCCCGTGAACTATGGCCATGCGAAATCGATTGATCTATTCCTACTATTGAACCCCGGGAAAATCATGTTCCTACCTATTTGCGTTCCAAAGAGATCATCAAATGCATCGCTGAGCTGTTTACCGCCTGGCTGATTTCCGAAGAGAGGCTGCTTTGGCGTGTCGTCTTGCCAAATTGTCTCGCCCTTGGCGAGTTCGGCCAACCCGTTACCAGCAAGACCTGCGGCTTCAGGAACAACTACCGGAGCAGAAATAATCCGACCCACCGTCTTGCATGCGGCCTTCAGCGAGCCGCAATCATTTTCGAGCTTTGCCGTGCCTCTAATCGCCTCATAGCTTCCCCAGTAAACGAGGTAGGAGGCGTCTTGGGGGACGTCAACAATCATACGGTTAACAGTTTCCGATGCATTCAGAATCTTTTTACAAAAACCGCACGAAATATTGCCAAGTGGATCTGTCGCGTTCAACGGATCGTCATTCGTGAACACGTACGGCTGATCCGTCGTCGCAACGTCCCGGTCGATTGAGAGAAACTGATCAGTCGTCGGGTCGTAGTACCGGTTTATTGCGGATGTCACC
>Ga0182030_10014678_pt1 | contig 15436 bp, 14 predicted proteins | sample 812S3MmetaG_FD_121299 | JGI IMG/M metagenome (GOLD analysis project Ga0182030, IMG submission 121299) | Permafrost microbial communities from Stordalen Mire, Sweden - 812S3M metaG (Illumina Assembly) | ecosystem: Environmental > Terrestrial > Soil > Wetlands > Permafrost | place: Sweden... | reverse complement strand
GCGGGAGTGGGTGATCGCTATGTGCTCGAGATGATGCTCGCGGACGATCTGAACGTCGGTGGCGAGCAATCGGGACACGTTATCCTGCGCGATTACAACACGACCGGCGATGGGCTGGTGACGGCGCTGGAATTGTTGCGCATCATCAAAACGAGCGGAAAACCGCTGAGTCAATTGCGACTGGGCATGAAAAAATATCCGCAGCTATTGGTGAATGTGAAAGTACGCGAGCGGATTCCGCTCGATGAGTTGCCCGAGGTGACGGAGACGATCAAGGCAATCGAAAAGGAGCTCGGTTCGAGCGGGCGAATTCTGCTCCGCTATTCGGGCACCGAGCCGAAAATCCGGTTGCTCGTCGAGACGCGCGACGAAGCGCTTTTGCAGCCTGTCGTTGACCGCGTGCTGGTGCCGATCAAGAAGCATTTGGCGGTTTGATCGGACCGTTTCTGGGGTAGCCGCCGCTGGCCCTAGCGGCGGAAACGCAGATAGCAAAAGGCACCGCCGCCAGGGACAGCGGCGGCTACCAAAATTCCTGAAACTTCAATGCTCGATCGCTGCCGGCTTCCAGAAATGCATCGCGAACAAGAGCAGCGCCGCCGCCGCGTATGCCAGAGCGAAATCGTCTCCTGAAGGCGTGCCGCCGCCGATGCCGGTCCAGTGAAAGAACGAGAGCGCGGGCGCGTAGCCGCCATCCGGCGTGAAGACAAATCCGTGGATGATCCCACAGGCGGAGGCAGCCGCGGCGATGAGGCACCAGATCGCGGCGACTCCCCATTTGCGGTCAATCACGTTGGCCATAATCGCGCTGAAGAAAATGGAGATTAGCATGAAGCCCTGGGCCAGGCTGAGCATACCGTTGAAGAAAAGTTCGGGACTGAAGTTGGCCGCCGCCTGCTGGAACGAGTAGCCCGGAGCGGCCTTTTCGAGCGCCGTCTGGAGAAGCAGAACGCCCCACGCCGCCAGCGACGGGATGAACCCGATGGCCACCGCCGGCGCGTGTGCTTTCGGCACTTCCTGGAAAGCCTGCGCGGTGATGATAAGGCCGATCCAAAGCAGGATGCCGAGGGTCACCTCAATCGGCATGAACCAAAGCACAAACGGCATCGCGCCGGTCAGGCAGAGCAGCGTGATCGCGATGGCATTCAGCACCGAGTACCCCGACCGAGCGCCCATCGCTTTCCACCCGGGATGACCGATGTAGATGGTCGGTGCGAATGGATTCCCGAAGAAGACGCCGACCACTGCGCTGATGCCGTTAGCCAGCAGCGACGAACGGGTGTCGAATTTATCGCCTGCCGCCTCCGCGCTTTCGAGGTTCATCATCGACCCGATGACATTCAGCACGGCCATCGGAATGAACACGGCGGCGTAATTCCACACGCGCGGATCAGCCAGCAAAGAGAAAATTTCGCCGACGATCGGTATCGGACAAAAGAACGTGAGATGCGATGTCGGCCACGGCGGAGCAGCCATCTCGGCGCCTCGAAACAAGCCGAGCGAGATCCAGTAGGTCAGAGTGCCCACGGCAACGGCGATAAACCCGGTCGGTAGCCCAAACGGCCAGCGCACGCGACCGGCGTACCCGATGATCACGAGCAACGCCGGGAAAAAAGCAATGAGCGGCGAGGAAAAAATCTGGAAGATGAAGCCCATCGCAATGAAAGTGATGCCAACACCCGCAAGTGCCGATAGCAGGGCCGCGCGCGGCGTGTGGCGTCGAATCCACGCGCCGAAGAAGGAGGTGGCGATTTCGACCACGCCGCCGAGAAAGCCCGCGACCAGCGACACTTTCCAGGCGAGGTCGGCGTCATGTGTTTCGCGATAGACCGGGCCGAGAATCAGAAAGATGAAAGCGAAGAGGCTGACGGTGTTTACGCCGAAGGGAAGGGCTGTCACGGGTTGGCCGGTTCGCTGCGAGAGCCGGCGCGCCTGCCACGCGTAGAAGAGATTGCCCGCCACCAGCGAGACCGCAATGCCGGGCAGGATACGGCCAACGACGAGCGACTCGGGAAGGCCCGCCAGCTTGGGGCAGAGTCCCACAATGACGATCAACTGGCACAGGTTGTCGATGAAGAGGCCGAAGAAGCCGTCGATGTCGCTCGGCACGAACCATCCTTTCAGGAACGACTTTGCGGCGATGGAATCTACGGCGGGCATAAATGAATTCGCCTTGCTTAGAGATTCTCGCGCCAATAGTCGAGATCGCGTCGTGGCCTCTTTCGACGGACAAGCTATGGGTGCTTGTCCTTCCGGCCGGGATTCGCTAGAGTTCGCCGCTATGGCGCTTTCGAAAAAGGATCAGCAATTTTACGAGGAAAAGCTCAGCTATAAGGCGATCGGCTACCTTTTTGGCGCAACGACCCTCGTTGGCGCGGTCATGTGTCCCGCGCTGGCTTTCTTTCAGGATTGGTCGATCGGGCAGGCATCCACCTGGACTGCCGACATGGTTTACAAGCTTGCTGTGATGGGGTTCCTGTTGGGATCCGTCGTCGCGGTTTTCATGTATTTGTCCTTCAAATGCCTTCTTCAAATGGGCTGGCTGCCTTCGCGTCGATAGAGGGCCGAATACAAGACGTGTCGGGGTGTATTTGGGGTGTCGGGATTCGAACAAGGACACTTACCAAGTACAATTTTGAGCTGCTAACGGGGCGAAAATGGCGTTCAAAATTGGATTTTGACATTACAAATCTGCAATGAAAGCAAATGGCGTACGGAATATGCGTAGTCATTTCTGCTTCACAAACTCGGCAGAATGTTGCATTTAATTACACATTATTGGGCAAAAATTGCCCTAGTGTAATGGATTTGATCGTCTGGCCCAGCACAGTGAGACGTTCTTTAGAGGTTTCAACTCGTAATAGAGCCTAATTAATTGCAATGATGTTTTAAGCAATTAAAGAGAAGGAAAGGGTGACCGGGCATTTTCGTCCGTTCTTTCATTAGGGGTGAAAAATATCCTGCTTGAGATAGGCACGATGGATGCGTTAGATGGCCCAAGTGAAAGGAGAACAACTATGATCAGCCAACGAACTTCTGGTTTGTACCACCTGGTCGTGCTCGTACAGTGCCTACTCATAAGTATTCTCTATTGGTCGCTGGTAACGACCTTCTATCTTTACCACACGACGTTCACCCTCGACGGTTACCGGGTTTATGCCATTCCCTACGCTTTTGCCTTGATAGGCCTGCTTGCGGCCGCCGCATTAAGGACAGACGCCCTGGCCAGCCTGCTGCGCAAGGATATTTCGGCCATCCACCGGGAGTCCTTTCGGCAGATCCGTTATGTGATGTTCCTGCTCTTCATTTATTTTCTTACCGCCAATGCGCCTCTGCTGGGATCAAGGTTCGTCGTAGCTTTCTTTGCCCTGAGCTATCTCCTCCTTCTCCTGACGCACTGGAAGCTGCCCGCGATTATCACGAAGTATGCCTTTAGCGGATCACGGGTGGAACGGACCCTGATCGTCGGCTCTCCCGAAAAGGTCTCCGAATTGGGCCTTTACCTCGCCCACAAGGAGGAAATCGGCATCAAGACCATCGGCATCGTTTGCGACGGCATCGCCCGCGGAATGTATGGCAAATATCGCGCTCTGGGTGAGCTGTCGGATTTAAAGCCGCTGTTGAAGATGCACAACATCACCCAGGTGATTGTGGCCGAGTTCCCGGTCTTTAAAAATCAGCTGCAGTATATTACCGATATTTGCCAGGCGCACGGCGTCCGGTTGCTGGTGGTCAATACGCTGCCCTCCATGTTCATTCACAAGGTCTCCATGTTTGCGGATGACGGCTTGAACTTCATCGGCCTGCGCGAAGAACCGATGGAGAATCCCTACCATCGCCTGCTGAAGCGGGTCCTTGATCTGGCTGTGGCCATCCCGGTCGTTTTCCTGCTGCTGCCGATCACCTCCATCATGGTCGCGATCATTCAGGCGATTCAGTCGCCCGGCCCGCTGTTTTATGTTCAAACCCGGGCGGGCTTGCAGAACCGGACCTTCCGCTGCTTCAAGTACCGGACGATGTTCGCCGCGAACCATGATGCGACCGAGCAGGCCAAGGTGAACGACGCCCGAATCTATTCCGCCGCTCGCTGGATGCGCAAATTCAGCATCGATGAGCTTCCCCAGTTTATCAACGTCCTCCTCAATGACATGAGCGTGGTGGGGCCTCGTCCCCATCTGGTGGAGCACAACGACAAGTTCGCCAACATCACCCAGAATTATCACATCCGCGCGTTCATCAAGCCGGGGATCACCGGCATGGCGCAGATACGGGGATATCGCGGCGAAATCAGCTGCGAAAGCGACCTGGAAAACCGGATCAAGTCCGACCTCTACTACATCGAAAAGTGGAGCTTCAATCTTGATCTGCTCATCATCCTTCGGACCTTCATGACCGTGTTTCTGCCGCCTGCCACCGCCCGGTAAAGGGGGCAGCGTCCGGCTCGGCAACATCAGGAAGCGGGCGACTTTGTAGTACGGGAAAGTCCCGACCAAATCAAAAACTGCAAGAGCGTCGCGGTCATGTGCCGGGCGAGAAAACGCCAGAACCCGCGATACTTGAGGCTGGGCCCATCGACGAAGAGCAGGCGCACCCACTCACGGCAATTGGTCCAGAACACCTTGCCGAAGCTAGGCCTTAGGTGTGGATAGCGATCGAGAAAAACCTCATGGGAGACCAACCGAATTTTCAGATACTTCGCGTCCGGTGAGATGGGACGCCAGGGATGAAGTACGGTGGCCTCGGGCACGAAAAGAAATCCGAGATTCCTGATAATGAGTTGTTCACGGAAATCGACATCTTCCATGCAGGCATAAGGGTAGAGTTCGCAAAATCCTCCCATATCAGAGAATGTCTTTTTTTCGACGAGGAAGTTGCACGACCAAAGATAACCTCCCTTATCGTTGTGCGGCGCTTCTTCATCCATGCGCTGTTGAGGCCTGTCCGTCAGCGTCCTGCCTTCGAAGACCCGGTATTCCGGGTGTTGACGAATCGCCTCGATATAGGCCGAGAGGAAGGAAGCTTGAGGCAGGCAATCATCATCCATGAAAATCAGCCAGTCACCCAGCGCGGCCTTGGCTCCGCTATTCCGGTTGGCCGCCGGGCCTTTTTGAGGACCGCGATTATGACGAACCCAGGGAAACTCCTGGAGTAAGGAATCCGCGGGATTGTCCGCCAGGGCGTCATCGGTCACGATCACTTCAAAGACATCCCGGGAAACGCCCTGGACTTCCGGGGTCAGGAGTTTCAAGCAGTCGCCTAAGGCTTCGCGCCGGTTGTAGGTGGGAATGATTACGGACAAAAGCATGGTCTTAACTCGTTTTACAGATTTAAGGCTTCATGGGAAGTGTCATGGGCTTGTTCGCTGTGGTTGGACTGGAAGGTTTTATGGTCTTGTTATCGGCATAAGCGAGGGAAAAATAGGGCAGCGTCGCCGTAATAAGCGCCGCCTGCCAGTCGCGCTTCTTCAAGTCACGGGGCATCAGAATCTTCCATGCGACGATATGGCTGTCGATAAAGTCGCGCAGGTTGTACTTGTGGATCGAGGCGCGGTTCCAGCGGCTGTATCTTTCCATCACCTGAAACAAGGTGTTGCGGGCCACGGGCTCGATCTGCAGCGATGGGTCACAAACCGTATCCCCCGCGTCCATGAGGCGGACTCCGAGTTCGTAGTCTTCGCCGTGCCGCAAACGCGGGTCGTAGTTACCGAGTCGCATGACGACGCTTTTCTTCACCACCGCGCCGTAGGTGGCGAGAATGCCCTTATGCGTTATGGGATGAACGAGTTCCTGTTGAAACAGATGACGCGCCCGCCAGCGATCGACCGCGGTTCGCGTATGAGGGTCAAAAAACTGGCCGACGACGGCGACGACATCCTCATGGGAAAACCACTTCAGGGCGCCCTCCAGAAAATGGGTGGCGAGCCGGTTCGTGGCGTCGCAGCAAAGCACCAATTCGTTCCGGGCTTCTTCCATGGCACGGGCGCGTGCGGCGCCACGCCCCTGGTTGCGGTCGAGGCGGACCAACCGCACCCCGAGGCTTTCGACGACTTCGGCGGAGTTGTCGGCGGACCCGTCATCGACGACAAAAAGCTCATCCACTGGATGGGTTTGATTTTGAATGCCTTCAATAGCCAGCGAGATCGTCGCGGCATTGTTATAGCAGGGGATGTAGGCGCTGACAGGCCCGGAAGTGGACGAGCTCATGCTTTTACGCTGGTGGAAAATAACCGCGTGTCAAACGCTTCAGACCATTGCCGGCGCAGGTGATCCGCCGAGAAGACCTCCAGCGCCCACGCCCGGTTTTGCTTCGAAAAACGTTCCATGTCCTGATCGGCGCACCACTCGATCCGGCGCACGATGTCGCTCTTTCTGGGCAGGCGCAAATGCGCATGGTTGACCCACTTGGTCGCGAATGCCTTTCGATTCCACCAGTGGGTTCCCACGCGCATTTCCGGTTGGAGAACAAATTCATTCATCGGCGGATAATCCGTGGTGATGACCGGCAGGCCCGCGCAGACCGCTTCCAGGATCATAAACCCGATCCCTTCCATTTTGGAGGGCTGGATGGCCACGTCGACATCGCGGTAGAGGTCGGCATGACTCTCGACATTGCCAACGCGCACGTCGATGCGATCGTCGATTTTCGGCAGGGGCGCTTCCTTTTGCAGCCGGACGATCAACCGGATATCCTTTCGGCGTGTCCGGCGGAACGCCTCGATGGTATCGCGTGTGCCTTTGCGGTCGTTGATATCGACCAGTCCGGCGTTGTGAACGAACGTCCGGGCGGGCCCCTTGATCAATCGCTCCGGCAGAGAATCGAGGTCCAGGCACCACGGCAGCATGACAGAGTTGGTCCAACCGTAGCTTCGAACGGTGCGCAAGGCCATTTCGTTGGGGCAGGCGAAGAGGTCGCACATCTTCCAGTTTTCGTGTCGGCCCGCAAACCATTCCCAGTTCGGTACGCAGACGGTGGCCACGCCCAGTTGGCGCGCGCACGGTAGAAGGTGCGGATGCCACGTGTGCCGCTCAAAGAAGATGATTCCCTGAAGGCCCTGCAAAACCTCCTTGACCCGCTCCGCCGTAGACTCCCAGGGAAGAAGAAATTCGTCGCTCGGATTCAAGGGATGGTCGGTGAGCCTCTCGGTCGGAATGACGATGTGTCGCCCGATGGACAAGACTTTCCGGATATCGCGCGCCTGGCGGCCGAATCCGGTGTCGTCCTTGTGGGCGACCACGGCCCATTGCTGAAAATCGAGCGTTTTCATCCGGCAATTTTTACGGGGTAGCCGGCAAATTTCAGCCAGCCGATGGAGCGTTCCATGCCTTCGGTAAAACTTGTTTGCGGATGGTAGCCGAGCATTCTCTCCGCCCTGGCGCAGGGCATGTGCCAATCGCACTGCTGCAAGGTTGCCATCTCGCGCGTGATATTGGGACGGAGTTTCTGATCACTCGGCCAGGGGGAGGGTTCCACCGGAACTGGCATCGCCTCGACCGCCGCTTTGGTCATGCGAACGGCCACGCGAGGGGCCAGCGGCTTGGCCATCTTTACGAGGGGTGAGCCACGCAGGCTGTCGACCTTGAGGCGATCCTTCCAGGTTCGGCGAAACTCCGGAGCAGTGGCGTGATGGATATCGGCGGCGCGCGCGCCGCAGGCCTCAATGATGGGTTGGTAGAAATCCATCCACGTCACGGTTTCCCGGTCGCGGACCAGGAAGTAATGGCCATCAACCTGGGCGGCTTCCGCTGCAAGAATGATCGCCTGGATGAGATTATCGACGTAGATCGTGTTGCAAATTCCTTTTCCCTCGCGCAGAAGGTAAGCCGTGCCCCGCAGCGCATCGACGGCGAGGTCCGAGCACCAGCGCGAACGTGGCCCAAAAACGATGCTGGGGCGCAGGCCGACCACTTCGACTTCTCCCGCCGCGCGCATCTTCGCCCAGAGCCTTTCCGCGCGCACCTTGGCGTTATTATAAGCGAGGGGTTGCTGATCGGAGAGCGGCGTTTCCTCCGTGGTGGAAGGCTCGGGCGCCAGGCCATGCACCGACGAGGAACTGAGATAAACGATCCGGCGTATGCCCGCGAGTTGTGCCGCATGGTAAACCGGAGGAATCGTGCCGAGGATGACGTTTTCATCGCCCACGATGGAATGCAGGAGGACGTCGCAGCCCTTCAGCGCTTCGGTCAATTGCGGCACGTCGGCGAGATCCGTCACGCGCCAGTCGATCTCAAATCGGGCCAGTCGCGCGAGGCTGGAGAAGTTGCGGACGATCGGGCGCACCGATGCTTCTCCCGTCAAATGCATCTTCTCGACGAAGCGTGAGCCCACGAAGCCGCTGGCGCCGAGTACCGCCCATTTCATGATTTCCCCCCGGTAGCGAGCAGTTGGCTCGATTTCATCTCTTGCGGAGTCAGCCATGGCATCTCCATCAATTTCCGGTTTCGATAGCATTGCTCAATCAAGCGGAGGCTGCGAATTCCTTCTTCCGCCGGAACTGTAGGACGACCGGAGGTCTGCACCGCGAAAATCATGTCCCTGAGTTGGGCCAGGAAGGCCTGCTGCAAAGTGGACGCCGTGGGAATGGCGGCGGTCTTTGGGTCGAGGCCCGCGCGATTCTGCAACATGCCTTCCAGCGTAAAACTCGAGTTGCTCAGCTGAAGGTCCAACTTGTCGCCCTGACCCGCGCGCATCTTCAGCGTGCCACGTTCGAACTCGATGATATAGCGATTGGAAGTGTTCCAGTCCCGGCTGAGATGGACCGTGCCCTTGAATCCAGCGGAGTAAGAAAGATTCAGGCGGCAGGATGCCTCCAGGCCGCCCATGGCGTCGTCCTCGTAAGTCAGTTCCTGCGGTTCGCCAAACCAGTTGATGACAAGATCGAGGACATGCACGCCGAGGTCGAGCAGAACGCCGCCGCCAGCCGTGTTCTTTCGGAAAAAGGAATCCGAGCGCGCCGGCCAGTTGAAGGGACCACCTTCATGAATGGCGAAGGACGTGACGGCCCCCAGCGTCCGATCCTGAATGATTTGCCGGGTGAACTGGACGTTGGAATAAAAACGGCGGAGCAACCCGACGGCCAAAATGCGCCGATGTTTGAGAGCGGCGGCGATCATGCGTTCGCCCGATTCCGTATTCGCGGCGAGGGGTTTTTCGCACAAAACCGCCAGGCCCGCAGCGAGGGCGCGAACGGTATGCGCTTCATGAAAGCCGACCGGCGAGGCGACAATGGCGAAGTCGAGAGGCACCTTTTCAAGAAACGACTCGTCGGCGTGGGCGACGGCACCGGGAAAGGGAGCGCAAAACGTGCGGGCGCGAACGGCATCCGGATCATAAACGGCGGCGAGCGTGGCCGTGCCTTCCTCCTGCAAATGCTGGAGCGCAGGCGCGTAAAAGAGCTCCGAAACCGCACCGCAACCGAGCAGGGCGATTCTGCAACACTGCCCACCGGCCTGCGATGGCGAGTTCGGGCGATCGAGGGGTGGTGAAGTTGCTGGGGAATTCATGGGCAGTACGCGCTCGGTTCCCGGACATCTCCGGTTCGATTCAACTCCCAAACCACGCTCGATTGCAGCTTTATCGGGAAGAACGCGAGGCGTATTCCGCGCAGGACACCAATGGCGAGCGCCTTCAGAGAAGACCAAAACATAAAGCTTTGCTTGTAAGGCCACACGTGGCTTCTAAAGCTGTTCAAAAGAAAACGGCAAAAGAACAACAGGCCCATGTGTCGAAGATAGAAAAGGGTTTCGTTCTGGTAGTAGACGCTGCTGTGCCAGATTTCCTTCTCCCGGCACCCTCCGGATGATGCGACCAGATGGTCCAACGCTGCCCCCGGTTCGTACCAAATTTGATATCCAGCACGACGAAGCCGGCAGCAAACGTCTGTCTCTTCCCGCAATGCGTTGCCAACGTAACTGGGATCGAACCCGCCGATTTCTTTGAGGACGGATCGACGCAATGACATGTTGCAACCCATCACTGTTTGCAACTCTTCAGCAGTCCCGGGATAGTTAAGGCCTCCCTCCCAGACGCCTTTGGGGATTATCGCGGGAAGCTGCGATGAAATTGGGCCGGATCGCACGCGACCACCCACTGCGGCAATCCTCTCCGACCGGTTATACGCGTTGACGTGGGCGTGAATGAAACCCGGGTCCAGCAGAACGTCGTCATCAACGAAGATCACGATTTCTCCGGTGCTCCGGGCAACGCCAAAATTGCGCGCTGCAGGCAGGGACGGTGGTGTAACGAGACAGTACGAATAGCGCGGATTATCCCGATTCCTGAGAAAAGCTTCGACCTCCGGCGAATGCTTGGCGGTTTGGTCGACAATGATCAACTCAAAATCAGGGTAGTCTTGCAGCAAGACGGAATGAATGGTGTCCACAAGGCAACCGTCTCGACCATAAGTGGCAATGATCACGGAAGCTTTCATGGCGTGCTTTAAACTTGAACAGATGTGGGGGCGCGGCCGGCCGTTGGCACAGTTTTAAATTTCACGTCCCAAAGCACGCACCCTTGCCCGGAAGACTGTGAGAAATCCCAGTTCCGCCGCCCGATGGCGCTACCATCCATCGTGAAAGAAATCCCCGACTCGATGTGATCGAGAAAGCGGACGCCTGTATCGGCAAGAATCAGATCCAGGGTATAGTTTCCCTTGGCCAAACGCATGGGGGGAAACTTCGCCGTGACGCGAACTCGTCCTGGTTTTTCGGTAATTTCCCAATCCAAGGCCATCCCGCTGGGAGCAAATGCGAAAGGAATGGAATCGGCCTGACGTAGTACCAACTCGATGCTAAACGGGCGGGACCGATGGATTTCGATATCCATGACCAGGGTGGGACTATCATCGAACAGAAAAGTGTCCGCATGAATTTCGTGGTTTTCCATCCAGGCGTCAACGATTTCAACATCTTCGAAAGGAGAGTACCGCTTTTTAAGATTCAACCGTCCAGTGGAGGCATCGTCTATTCCCATGTAGCGCCCGATTGCCGTGGTTGGGTCCGAGTCCATGATGACCTGCCCTTTTTGCAGCACAATCGCCCGTTTGCAGAGTTTTCTGATGGGGGCCATGTTGTGGCTGACCAGAAGTACGGTGCGTCCACTGCGTCCGACGCTTTCCATTTTATCCAGGCACTTTTTCTGGAAAGCCGCATCCCCAACCGCCAGGACCTCATCGACAATCAGGATTTCCGGTTCGAGGTGCGCCGCGACGGCAAAGGCAAGCCGCACGTACATTCCACTCGAGTAACGCTTGACCGGCGTGTCGATGAACTGTTCGATTTCGGCGAAGGCGATGATCTCCTCGAGCTTTCGTCGGATTTCCGCCCGGGACATTCCCAATATCGCGCCGTTCAGAAAAATATTTTCCCGCCCGGTGAGGTCGGGATGAAAGCCCGTGCCAACCTCGAGCAGGCTGGCGATGCGCCCGCGCACGCGGATGAGCCCGCTCGTCGGTGGCGTGATACGGCTGAGGATTTTCAGGAGCGTGCTTTTGCCTGCACCATTGCGGCCAATTATGCCAAGAACCTCACCCTGCTTGACTTGAAAAGAGACATTATTGAGCGCGAGAAATTCGTCCGGTACTTTTACGCGTTTCTTAGCCAACAGCGTCGCCGGTGACGAAGTAAAGAGGGAGCGCACCCCGCGCTCAAGCTGATGCCGAAGCCCATCACTGGCGGCTCCGGGTTGCCCCAACCGGTACCTCTTCGTGATGTTCTCGATGGAGATGCAGTAGTCGCTCATAGTTTGCCTCGCTTAAAACATGTCCACGAAAGTTTTTTCCGTTTTCCGAAAATAAATGACGGCGGTGATGAGAAGGAAAAGACTGGTGGTTGTGGCCAGGACCAGCCCCGGCCAATAAAGAGGAATGCTCCCGCGAAAGACAGCCCAGCGAAATCCGTCAATCGCGCCCACCATCGGGTTCAGGGAATAGATCAATCGCCAAATGCCGTGGAACTTGTTGCTGGAGTACCAAACCGGCGAAACGAAGAAACCGACTTGCACAATGAAGGGCGTGATAAAACGGAAATCACGGTACTTGACCGTGAGTGCGGCCAGCCACAAGCCTGCTCCCAACGAGGCGGTCAGGGTCAGGATGATGAATAAGGGAACGGCCAAAACCCTGAGGTCGGGAACATATTGATACCAAACCATCAGAACAGCGAGGATGGCGAGTGAGATCGCGAAGTCCACGAACCCAACGGCAAGAGTGGAGGCCGGAACAAGAAGCCGCGGAAAATAAATCTTGGAGATCAATCCAGCATTCCCTATCAAGCTGTCACCGGAGGACGAAAAGGCGGTAGAGAACAACGTCCACGTCAGCGTGCCAACGCTGACCAGCAGGACGTTTGGCACCGCGTCCGAATGCAACCCGGCAACACGTGAGGAGATGATCGTAAAGATGATGATATTGATGGTGGGCCGAATGAAGGCCCACGCTACGCCGACCGTCGTCTGCTTGTAGCGCACGAGGATGTCGCGCCAGGCAAGGAAGTAGAGGAGTTCCCGATAGCTCCACAGGTCCCGCCAATAATTTTTTTCCTCGTGCTCGGCTGATATGATCAATTCTTCCATAAAGTTTATCGGATGGTGTCAGTTGGATAGGAAGCGGACGATGTAGGGCAGGGCTTTCGACGTTTTCGATCTCCAGCTTTTGAGAATCTCGACCCGCTTGAGCAGGATGGCGCGGTCGCCGGCGGGAAGTTTACGGGAACTTTGCAGCATCAATTCGATGCGCGCATCGCCGTTATCGAGGTGAGGCTGGATGCGTTCCTTGATCAATCCGATAACCAGCTTGCGCAATTCCGTCTGGGCGGTGAAGAATTCCCGGCGGTCGCCCGGCAGAAGGGTCACCTTCACTGCGCCGATCGTTTTCAAAAACTTGAGTCCCTGGCTGGCTGAGCCGACGCTGATGTTCAGGCGGCGGATCAGGACTTCCATGGGTTGCGGTTGCGCCTGGGCGAAGAGAAAGCCGTAAATCTCCCCGATGGAGCGGGGCAGTCCCAGGACTTGGACCGATCGGATGAACAGGTCGATGGCTTCAAGCTCGAACTCCGACAGCGGCGCTACGGTCTCTTTCGAGGGTAGTTTTTCGGTGTGCATAAGTTGACTTGCCATGCGGAGATCGTGACAGCAGGGGGTGAAATTTCAATAAAAAATGAACTAAATGAACTTTGCGTCGGCATAAATAGAGGCGATCCCACAGGGCTTGCCCGGTGGACTCCTCGTTTAGTCCATACGCCCACTCTATCGGCATGACCCGTCACCGAATTTAGGCCCGAGTTCGAATAAACCTTCTCACTGTCCCAGCGAAAAAATCCTTTCGGCGTGACCCACGCCAACTTTTCGGACAGCCTCCATGTAGCACATGACGGCCTCGCCCCATCAAAAAGCCCCGGCGCGCGCGCTGAAGCTTCTCAACGTCACGTCGTCCATCGATCCGGCGGCGGGGGGAGTCTCCGAGTCGATTTTGCGCATAAGCAAGGCGGTCATGAAGCTGGGCCACGACGTGGAGATCGTCAGTGTCGACGCGCCCGATAGTCCATGGAGGGACAAGCTTCAGGTCCCTGTTCACATGAAGGGCCCCGCGCGCGGGCCGTTGGAATATTCCGCGGATTTCCAGCGGTGGCTGATGCAGAACGCCAACCGGTTTGATGCCCTTATTTCTCATGGCATCTGGCGATACAACTCGCGTGCCACCCGGTTGGCTGCCCGTGCTGCCGGCCGTCCTTATTTTGTTTTTCCCCACGGGATGCTTGATCCGTGGTTCAAGCGCTACTATCCCGTGAAGCATTTGAAAAAATGCGTCTTCTGGTGGTTGACGGAATATTCCGTTTTGCGGGATGCCCAGGCCGTCCTCTTCACCTGCAAGGAGGAGATGCTGCTCGCGCGGGAAAGCTTCCGGCCCTACCGATGTGTCGAGCGGGTCGTCCCTCTTGGCACCAGCGAGCCTCCCGATAACAGGGAGGCCCAGCAAAAAGCATTTTCGGAGGCGTTCCCGGCGATGAAGAATAAGCGCGTGATTCTCTTTCTGGGGCGCTTGCATGAAAAGAAAGGCTGCGATCTCCTCCTTCGCGCGTTCCTGAATCTCCTGGAGTCCAAGCCGAAAGTCGTGTGGCGCGATATCCACCTCATGATGGCGGGGCCTTGCACGCAGCCCGAGTACCTTAAATTACTTCAGGAACTCGCCAGCCGGTGCGAAACTTTTTCGTCCGGCAGCGTCTCGTTTCCAGGCATGTTGTCCGGTGATCTCAAATGGGGGGCGCTGCGTCAGGCTGAGGTCTTTATCCTGCCTTCGCATCAGGAGAATTTTGGCATTGCCGTGGTGGAAGCCATGGCCTGTGGCGCCCCGGTTCTGATTTCACGACCGGTCAACATCTGGCGCGAAATCGAATCGTGCGGTGCGGGTCTGGTTGATGATGACAGCGTGGACGGTTGTTCGCGCCTGCTCGAGCGGTGGCTTAACCTTGGCGCGGAAGCCAGGGATCAGATGGCGGCCAAGGCGGTTTCTGGCTTCAAACAATATTTTGAAATCACACAGACAGCCGTGAGCTTGATCGATACGATCAAGTCTTTCGAGCCCCGGATTGTATGAATGCGGAACAAAAACCACGTGATCCCATGAAGCTTTACCAGCAAAAATCCATTTATGATTCTCCCTGGAGCCTCCAGGAAAAGATCAAAATGTTTTTGTGGGAATACGCCTGGCTGCTGCTCTGTTCATGGACGCCCAAACCGCTCAACGGCTGGCGGATCTTCTGGGCGAGAGCCTTCGGGGCCACGCTCAAGGGCAAACCCTTTATTCACCAGCGCGCACGCATTCAAATCCCTTGGAACCTCACCATGCATGACCGCGCCTGCATTGGTGACCGCGCGAATATCTACAGTCTTGGGCCGGTGGAGCTGGGGCCCGAATCCACGGTGGCGCAGGAGTGTTATCTCTGCACCGGCACGCACGACTTCGACGAGACGATGTTCCTGATGACGGCGAAAATCACCGTCGGCGCGCGCGCATTTTTGGGCGCCAGGACCTTCGTCATGCCTGGAATTACCATCGGAGACGATTGCGTCATTGGGGCCTGCTCGGTCGTTACAAAGGACACGCCCGCGGGTACGATTTGCTGTGGGAATCCGTGTCGCGTCGTTCGTCCTCGCCACCCGGTTAAGCCGGCTGATTCCTGAATTCCAGCAGTCTCTAGTTTTGCACTTGCTGGATCGAAACATCGGAAACATAAAGCGTGGGCTGTCCGGTGAAGCGAAGTTCAAAGCCGTAATTCCAGCTTGTGGTCTTCGGGTCGTTCGGATTATCGATCCTGACTTCTGACGTCTCTTCCGTCCAATCTGTCCCGCAGGCGACCGGATTGATTACTTTATAGCCGTGAAATCCTATGGTCATCTGCGCGCCGCCCGGAACTAACTTGTATCTAAGATCGGATACGTTGTGGTC
>Ga0182030_10014677_pt1 | contig 15438 bp, 11 predicted proteins | sample 812S3MmetaG_FD_121299 | JGI IMG/M metagenome (GOLD analysis project Ga0182030, IMG submission 121299) | Permafrost microbial communities from Stordalen Mire, Sweden - 812S3M metaG (Illumina Assembly) | ecosystem: Environmental > Terrestrial > Soil > Wetlands > Permafrost | place: Sweden... | reverse complement strand
GGCGTAAAATTCGGCGGCTCTTCCGCAAACTTTTCATCGCAAAACGAGCTCAACTCGTTCACGAACTGCGTTAGGTCGCCGAGTTCGTTGAAGACTTTCTCGCTGAACGCCAGTGACGTTGCGTCCAGGCCCTTGGCGAAATCCTCGGGCGTGACGGAGCCCGACTTGATGGCCTCATTCCGCAAGGCCGCCTTGGCCGGATCGCGGCCCGCCTCTTCTTCCGTGGGTAGCGCCTTACTCTCGCGGTATTGCAGCCATCCATGACCGGCCTGCGTGAGCGCCGCCGAGCGAACCCCGGACTCCAACTGAGAACCGATCCACTGCAGGGGAGTCGCGCGCAACTCCACATCTCCGTCCTCGTCGATCTGCGGATAGATCGTGTCCCAAAATGTTTCGAGGAGTTTCCGCACCAGCTCGAGGCCTTGCCGCAATCCCGCAAAGCCTTCGCGATGGAGCAAAGCCTCGCACATCCAGGCGGCGATCTGCAGATCCTTGCTGTGCTTGGTGAGCGCCTCGGAGCCGAGACGAATGACGGTGCTGTAATCGGCGGTTTTGACGTCGTGTTTCCAGACGCCCTGGTTGAGGTCGTCGTCGCGGCGCCGGGCCTCTTTGATCTGATCCGTGAGAGTGTGGTAGCGAAGATCGGCGCCACTCGGCTCGGCCGCCGTGATGGGCCGGAGCAGAGCTTCGACGTCAATCGGCATCGGTGCTCAGCGGTTCCGCGGCATGGCGGATCTCCAGTTTTCGTAGCTCGAGCAGCGGGATTTCTTCGCCATCCACCAGTAGCATTTTCTGGCCGAACGGGACTTCCACGTCCCCCTCCGCCGCCGCTTCCCAGACGGTCATCCGCCCCAGCCGGACCTGATCGTCCGCGTGCGTGAACGAAAACGGCGAGAGCACCGGCAGGAGAACGTCCCCAAGGTCCGAGCCCTTGAATCCGGCCGTGGTCCGAATCTTCGCCGGGGCCCATAGCAGATCCCGGAGCCTCTTCGGCGCCTCCATTTCCACCGATTCTATCTGCTCCAGTGGAATCCACAGATATTCGGCTCCGGCGAGCACTTCGAGGCGACCGGAAATACGGGGATCGGCATCCTCAAAGGAGGCAAACTCGCGTCCATTCAAAGTCCCCGATAACTTCTCCGCTACGGGAGCAGCGGTATCGGACAACCGGGCTTTGTCACGCAGAACCTCCGCGCGGGTCTTTTCCGCATTGATCGCCGCGCGGTACAGCAACGCACCGATCCGGCGGTCTTTGCCATTCACCGGAACGCTGCCCGAAAAGTCCGTTCCTGCCAGAATTTCCAGTTGTTTGTCGGCGCGATCCCAGTTTCCGGCGAAACACAGCAACTCGAATAAGAACGTACGGCGCTGGGCGTCGGAAGGATGATCGCGCAGTTCCGCGCCGAGCGCATCAATGGCTTGATTCAGTTTGCCGTCTTCCAATAGCTTGCGAGCGCTGTCCACAAATTCGATCACGCAAGGCGGATCACGCGGTCGGAACGCCCTTGGCGAAATCGTGTCCGCCAACGATGGCTCCCACCTGGTTCCCGTCCTCGTCCGTGGTGTTGTAAGTTTCCGTAATGGTCGTGAACGCGAAACGCCACTGCTCTTCCGGCATACCGCCCATGCCGTCGGCGCCCGAGGTGGTGTAATGCGAAACAATTACGTTTTGGAGCTCATAGGTTTCACCTTCGAAGATTCCACCGGTCGAGCCCATCGCCGTCTCGCGCAGCGTCATCACTGGGATGATGTCGCCTTTGCATAGCTTCTCAAACAGCAGGGGCGTGCTCACATCCATCGTCTTGGTGACGTTCATGTGCCCCGCGGTGGAACCGGAGGAAGCCAGACCGGTTCCGACCTCCATCGAAGTGTTCACGCTGATGCTGTAGGTCCAATACCTGACATCAATTTTATTCTGCCAGTTCGTGTTGGTGCTATCCGGAGCGGATTCGCCGGCGATTCCAGGAATGTCTAAATAAATTGGCATGTTTGTTCTTGAACCTCCTGTTATTTCGTTGTCACAAGGAGCGATTTCTGGTCGTACATCTTCGTGGTCATCGGCTGGATTTGGCCGTCTTTGACCTGCGCGTAACCCAGGCCGACCACGGTGAACGATACCGAAACATTTTCCGTCTTCTGGCCGGCTTCCCCGCCGATGTCGCGGCCGGTCAGCACAAAGTCCTGAAAGATCAGGTTCAGGTACTGCTTGTTCGGATTCTGCCCTATCGCGGATCCCTGCGCCACGCCGGCGCGTTCGGCGACGAACGTCGCAGGACCCTGGATATGGGCGCCTGTTGCGACACTCTTGAAAACCTGCGGGCCGCTGTGTTTCATCGAAAACGAAAACGTACCAGTCGCCATGGTTCCCTTGCCTCTTTTGGCGCCAACCGTAGGATCAGCCGGCTGACTCATGCTGAAACTCCAGCTATCCACCTCGGTCCATTTGGGGTAATCCGGTCGCATAGACTGCCCATTAATAGGGGCACTCGTCAAGTCGAAATAGAATTGCTTATTTGCCATGTCTGTCCTTTCTTAACGTGAACCAAATGCGTCGCTACCGCGCTGACTTGGGAAGCTCTGCCACCAGCCGCAGCGAAACCGACAGCTCGTCGAGCTGGAAGTGCGGACGAAGGAACGCGATCGCCTTGAACACACCCGGCTTGCCCTTATCTTCGATCACCTCAATCCTCGCTTCGCGCAACGGTCGCGTCGCTTTGGCTTGATGCGACGCCGTATCGTCATGCGTGACATAAGTAATGATCCAATTGTTCAGGAAGACCTCGACGTCCTTGCGCGACGTGAAGCTGCCGACCTTGTCGCGCATGATCGCCTTAATGTAATGAGCGAAGCGGCACACGGCCATCATATACGGCAACTGCGCCGACAAACGGGCGTTCGCGTTCGCTTCTTCGGTGTTGTAAATCTTCGGCTTCTGGCAGGTCTGGACGCTGAAGAACGCCGCGTAATCCGTGCCCTTGCAGTGCACCATGGGCACGAATCCTTGATCCGCCAGTTCTTTTTCGCGCCGATCCGTGATGATCGTTTCCGTGGGGCACTTCAGCGCGACGTCGCCATGCTCGGTTTCAAACGTATGCGCAGGCAGACTGTCGACCAGGCCTCCTCCTTCGACGCCGCGGATCGCCGCGCACCAGCCATACAAGGCGAACGCATGCGTAATCTTGCTGCCCAGCGCGTAGGCCGCGTTCCCCCACAGGTATTTCGAATGATCGCGGCCCGTCACGCCTTCTTCATAATGGAAGGCATCCACCGGCTTGGTGTCTTTTCCATAGGGCACCCGCAGCAGGACGTGGGGAAGCGTCAGGCACACATAGCGGGAATCTTCCGACATGCGGAAACCCTTCCAGCGGGCGTATTCCGTGGTATCGAACACCTTGGCGATATCGCGCGGCGCATCGAGCGCGGTAAAGCTCTCCAGATTCAGCAGCTCGGGATTTGCCGCCGAGATAAAGGGAGCATGCGCCGCCGCCGCCACCTGCGACATCCGCTCCAGAAATTCGATGTCTTCGGGACCACGGCCGAACTCGTAGTCGCCCAGCAGGCAACCGAACGGCTCCCCACCGAACACGCCGAATTCATGCTCATAAACCTTCTTGAACATCTGGCTCTGATCGAACTCCGGGACGCGCTGGAGGTCGCGCAGAATCTCTTTCTTGGTGGAATTGAAGACCTTAATCTTCAAGTTCACGCCGGTTTCCGAGTTTTCCAGAAGATAGCGAATGCCGCGCCACGTCGATTCCAGCTGCTGAAAACGGGGATGGTGCAGGATCTCATTCAGTTGCAACGACATCAAGTGATCAATGTGAGCAATCCGTTTAAGAATTGTCGCTTCCAGATCCGGGGAAACGGTCATCTGGCCGTCCAGGACTTGGCGGACAAATTCCCGCACCAGCCCCTTGCCCCACTCTCTGTCTTCGCGACCAATGCGCCCTTCCGTGACGATCTGATCGAGCAAACTTGGTTCGACCGCGACGGTCTCCCGTGCCGCCGCCGCTGCCTGAGTCGCGGGTTCTGCCTGACGCTTAGCCATTGCCTTCACCATCCTTGTGCGAGTGCGCGGTTTCCGCCGCCATCTCCTTGCGCACCTTTTCGAGTTTGTCTGAATTGGAGATGACGTCCTGCAGCAAACGCTCGAGCTTTTCGTTTCCCTGCAAGGTACCGACCAGGTCGGAAAGCTTGGTCCGCAGCTCCAGCAATTCGCGCAGCGGTCCCACGCGCCGCGCCACGTTTTCCGGTTCGAAATCGTCCATCGTTTTGAACGATAGGTCGACTCCGATCTTGCCGGCATTGGCGTCGTCGCTCAGCTTGTTCTCCACTGAGAACGCCACGCGCGGCTTCATGCTTTCGAGGACGGAATCGAAATTGTCCGGCGTGATCTCTACGAATCGCCTGTCTTTGATTTTAGGAAGCGGCTCGTCCGGCATGCCGCTGAGGTCCGCCAGAACTCCCATGACAAAGGGTATTTCTTTCAATTCGATGGCGTTTCCAATTTCGACGTTATACGTCACATGAACGCGGGGCGGTCGGACACGGGATAACTTCGCGTGGACACTTTCGCGGGCCATGGAGCCTCCTGGGTAGGTTATGGAAATTCATTATGGGCAGTTTTCAGTAACCTGTCAAGCGCGTCCTGCGCAAGGCCGCGACAATTGTTACTGCACGTAATTCTTCAGGTCGCTTTTCGGGACGTCGCTTATGGTTGACGCTTTCGTGAGTTGATCTTCCCGCAATTCGCCGCTCTTGATGAGTTTCCGGGGAGCGGACGCTTCAGATCAGATGTCGCACTTGGTTCTGCGGATGTTGGATGAATTCCGGGCCCTTCAATTGTTCGACGCCATCCAGCAACTGGCGGCCAATTTTCAAAAAAGCGGACTCTACAATTGACTCCGTCCTTCCCAATTCGCTCGAGCAGCGAAACTCGCTGGGTCGGCAAAACTTTGGCTTGTAATTGCGTTTCTGGCAGATCGCGGCGACGACGTCAATGCCGAACTCCACCCAGTCCTGGCCGGTCTGCGGATGGTGATGAGCATAGGCGTCGTTGTGCTTGAGAATGGATGAATCCACCTGGAAGCCATCGAGCAGCTTTTGGAGAGCCTGCTGGTCTTGCCGCACAATCTGGATCAGCTCCTCGTCGGATTTGCCGGGATGCGCCTTCTGGAGATCCTTCCATTGGTAGAGGGCGCGGCTTTCCGGCAAACTCATTCCCTTCGCGACCGGGATGCCGAGTTTGCTGCCTGGGCCATCGGCGTCATGGCGGCGGAAAGCATCGGCCAGGCTGCCCTTGATCTCTCTCAACTTGTTGGCGGCTACTTCGGCCTCCAGATCGTTCAACGCGGGAAACAAGCGCTTGACGTTCGCGGGCGTGATGCCGCCGCTGCGCTTTAAGGCTGCGAGATAGGCGTCGCCCATCTGCGCGCCGGACTGAACGACCCGGATGTGGCCAAGTGTCTCGCGGAAGAACGCGCGGTATTCGGCGGGACGATTCTTATAACTTTCCAGCCCCTTGGCGAGGATCGGCCATTTTCTCTTGTCGGCTTCGACGCCCTCCAGCGTGCCCATTAGCTTTTCCAGCGCTTTCAGGTCTTTGTTGAGGCTGTCGATCTCCGGCTTAAAGTCCGCGGCCACATCAAGGACTTTCAAGTTGCAGGCGGGGCGAAAATTCGCTGGAGTGAAAATTGGACGCTCGCCGGGTTTGAGAGGTTTGGGTAGACGGCTCTTCAGATCCGGATGCGGCGGCTGTTCGTGCGGATGAGGCTTGCTCAGGGCAGCCGCATCGTTCTCCTCTTCCTCGATCACTTTCTCCAGTTCCTTGCCTTTGGGCTTCTTGAAGAGGCGGCGCATGATCATGTAGATCAAGATGGCGCCAAGAATGCCCGCGATCGCTACGGCCAGCTTGCGGGCGCCGGACTGCACGTTGCCACTCCAGGATTCGTTGAAGCCCCCCGTCAATCCGTCGGCGAAACCTTTGTACGTTACCGCATCGGCCGCGAAACCGGCCGCGGTGGCGATCCAGTTGGCGAGCATGAAGGCGATGGATGCGCCGGCCGATGCACCGGCGCCCGTTCCAAGCACCGGCACAACGCTTCCGACCACGCCTCCTGCGGCGGCGCCGAGCGCGACCGCGCCGGCGGTTGCGCCAGCCATAATCGCCAGCCCTTGGAGCAACTCCATTCCGGCGGCGACAAACTGGCGTTCCGCGGCCCAATAGTTCTTCGGGCACTTCGACGCCAGTTCTTGCGGCAGGTATTGGGTCAGGGCGAGCCCAAATGCGGTCTCCACATTTGCGCAGCCGGAGCGAAAGATTTCAAAATTGAGCCGCACGCCGCCGAAAAAAAATTCTTTGTAGTAACTGCCTAAGGTCGGATTCTGGTTGGCACGGGCCACCGTTTCCCAGAACTGCGATTCGTTCATGTCCGAATACCGGACGAAACTACCGCTCACTTTTGGCGCCGATACCGTGGGCTTGGGCGGCGGATTCCGCATCGCGTAGCGCACATCCGTGATGTGCCGCGACTGCTCCTCGGTCATGGGCCGGTCCAGACCCTGATCATGGAACCATTGCTTATGCTGTTGCAGCCGGCCCCGATCCTCCGGCTTTACATACAGGATGTAAAACGGACCGTTGGCCGTGCTCTTGATGCCATAAAACAGCGTCATGCTGTTGCCGTATTGGTCCTTCAAATTCTGTTGCTGAATTGCTACGCCTGACGCGGGCTTGCCCGCGGCGAGGCCCTTCCCGATCTCCTGCAATTCGACCAGCGCCTGCTGTTCCACCTTCCCGTGGGCGGTAGGGTGCGCGGCAAGCTCCCGAATCTGAGGCCATTGCGCGCGGAGAGGACACGTAAAGCCGTTGTTAAACATCGACATCAGCATCACGTTATAGTTGAACATCGCATCGACGCAGGGCGGATTGTAGCCATTCCTGTCCGAGCAGGTCCGACATGCTTCGAACTGAGCGTTGAGGGGTGACGCCATATGATACTCCCTTTACTTGTTTGCTGAATCGACCGCCGTTTTTCTCACCCTTTGCCTTTTCGAATCCCGAGGCTCGTTAAATGGGGATCGCCCACGGGCACATGAACCCGACGCCATTATCGACGCACCACTTCTTGTATACCCTCCAGTTTTCGAAGCGGTGACATTCCCCGTTCATAAACATAATCAGACCTTCGTTCTGGGTCGCCGGGTTCGTGATCGGCTCTTTCCATACCGGAACACCATTCTTCTGAAAGATCGCGGACCCTCCGAAGTCACTATGCTCAAAATGGGTGTAAAATTCGTCGCCCGTGTGTTTGGCCATGATCCGGTTGAGGATTCCTCCGCGAACGGCATCGTCCGTACCCATGATGTTGCCTTGGAGACCCTCGGGGACATGACTGTTCAGCCAATTCGCGTTCGGAGGAAGGATGCGCCCGCCTTTCGTGGGACAGATCGCCGCGACATCGACGTCCGCAATCATCGGATGCTCCCAGAACATGTCGATGATGAGATATTTCTGCTTGCCCTCGACGGCGCCGATATCGACCACGGCGAACTCCTTCCACAGCGCATCGCCTTTGATGCCTTCGATGTGCGCGCCCGGTTTAACCTTATAAATCGGCCTCCCCTTCAGGTTCGCCAAATCAGGATGCGTCGGGTTCCATTTACGTCCGGTCGACTCCAAGTTAGCCGCGGGAATATCATCGAGCGCCAACAGGCCACCGAGGGGCTCGAGTTCCGGCGGCAACTTTCCTTTCAGCGACTTCGCTTTCACTTTCTCGATCTTGGAACGCGCCTGCAGCTTGCGTTGCAGCCAGCTCAAACGGCTCTTGCTCGGCTCGCGGACCACCAGGCAGGTTCCGCCCTCCAGCTTCGAGATTTCCTTGTAGCCAGCCATCTCTGTTTCTAACAATTGAACTTCGCTGCCGGCCGTTACTTTCACAATGCCTTTTGCCTCGAAGCCGAGCTTGCTAATCGAGACGCCCTCCTGGTGCGGACTCGCTTTGGTTTCGCGCGCCTTGGCTTCGCGCGCCGCCCACTCCTCCACTTCTTTGTCTCCTTTTAATCGTGTCTTCGCTAAACTGAAGCCTTTCTCCGCCAGCTTCAAGAGCAACGCCGCCATGATCGCCTTGATGATCGCAGCCAGAACGCCGGCAATCTTGTCGGCGCCGCTATCCACATTGCCGCCCCACGCCAGGCGGATGCCCTCACCAAAATTCTCGCCTTCGGCCTTGGCGGTCATCGTCACATCCACGACGAACATCCCCTGCATCAAAATGTCGGCTAATGCCAGCGCGAAGGATGCACCGGCGACCGCAAACTCCGGAGTGCTCAGCCCGGGAAGAAAGAAATAGCTGACGCCCGCGCCGATGCCTGCCCCGACCGCCGCGGCGCCCGCGATCACGCCTACCGTAATACCGAGCCCCGCGAGTATTTCCCATCCAGCCCGCCACCAACTATCGGGTATCATTTTTCTTCTCATCGCCGCCGACATCTTGTTCCAGGTCAGCGCCGAGTGAAACGCCACAGACACGTTCGACAAACCATGTACGACTTCGTTTAATTTGGTGTCGCTGGCGGCGACCCATACGCCGCCGAGCGTTCCTCCGTGGGCCTCCCAACCGCGTTTCACCGCATCCCAATTCACGAAGTCGTCGGGAGCCCTGCCCTTTTGCTGAACCGCGGGTTTGAGGTCGTTGAAGGGGATGAATGTGCCCGAGGCGCGCACGGAAGTCCGGCTCGGCCATTGAATCCGGCGGGAGGTATCGGCGGCCTGAATCCGTTCATGGTCCGCTGCGTTGAGCTTGCCGAACTGCCACCCACGGTATTTCTGTTCGAAACCCGCCATGTCGCCGGAGTGCATCCGCCGCAGGAACACATAGTTCACCCGATTGTTCAGGTACATGTGGCAGTTGTTGCCTTCGGGAATCGAGCGCGGCAGCTCCACATACCCCACCAATCCTGGGCGGTCGTGTTTGCTCAGCGCCTGGTGAATCACGGAGAGCCCCGCCTTCGCGTAATCATCCACGCTGACCGGCGGCCTGGCCGGCGTCGCCCAGTCTTTGATCTCGGCCCAGGATGCAACGAACGGGCAGTTGGTGATCGGCTTGTCCGTAAGGTCCGAGATCGCAACCATCGACACATGGTGTAGCTTCAGCTTCGTGAGGCAAGGAGTTCCTTTCCTTCTGGTACACTCCTCACACGCTGCGTAACTGGCGAGTCCCATGCGTTCAGCCTCCGGGAAATAAACTCAAACGACAAAGTCTAAACGTGTTCGGCAACGCTGCCGCCATAGACAACGGATCCGTCTTCGGGAACGATGTCCGGGCTTCTCTGAATTTTATTATTATATTCCCGATCAGGTCGCGGTGAGCCCCATGCGTGAGCGTGGGGCTCAAGATCTTGAACGTGTCAGCCCCAAGCCGCACGGGGCTTGAAATTTGCATGTGTAAGCCCCACGCTGATGCATGGGGCTCCAGAAAGCTGGTCCGGTGCGCCGCGGCTTCGAGTACAATTGAACGCTATGAGCGCCCCTTTTCGAATCGCGCTAGTTGGAAATTTCAGTGGGCGAGCGGACGGTAAGACTCCGGCAATGCCCGTCGAGATCGATCCGGAAAATTTCGAAGCCGTGATGCAGCGCCTGGGAGTTGCGCTAGAGGTTCCCGGCGCATTTTCCATTGCGTTCCGCGAGCTCGACGATTTTCATCCGGATGCGTTGTACGCAAAATTGCCGATTTTCGAGCCGATCCAAAAATTGAAGAACGAGCTTAATAAGGACGGGGTTAATAAGATCGGGTCCAATAAGGAAAAGGCGCTGGCGCAGCACAGCGGGAACTCGGAGCCGCCGCCCCCTCCCGAGTCCGCCGTTCGTCCCGCGATTGCGTCGACGGGCAGCCTGCTGGACCAGATCGCGTCGGCCACCGCTCCGCCTCCTCCGAGAGTGACGGCGCCCAGCTCTCTCACTTCGGCCCCACCCACTTCGGCCCGTGTTTCCGCCGGCGACGAAGGCGCGTGGGATGAGGCCATTCGCGGAATTGGGAGCCGCCATGCCCTGCCCGCCGAGGATCCTCGACAGAAGGAAATCCTCGCGACCGTCGACAGCACGGCCGCCGCGCAGATGCGCGCCATCCTGCATCATCCAGAATTTCAGGCGCTGGAAGCGGCATGGCGCTCGGTCTTCTTCCTGATGCAGCAATTGGAGACCGGGACCGATCTGAAAATTTACCTGGTCGACTGCTCGCGCCGCCAATTCTTGAGCGACCCGGCCGCGTTGGAGAAAATCTTCGCCACCCCGGCGGTGGGCGACGAGCCGTGGTCGTTGATTGTGGGCTTGTTCACGTTCTCTCCGAGCGGAAGGGATTGCGCGGCGCTGACTCGATTCGCGAAGATCGCCGCGGCCGCCGGAGCTCCCTTCCTCAGTGGGATCGATGCGAAGCTGTTCGGCTGCGAAGCCATCGCAGCGACGCCGGATCCGGATGACTGGAAGCGTCCGCTCTTGGTGGAAGAGGCCGCCGCGTGGCGTGAACTCCGCGAGTCGCCCGACGCAGACTGGATCGGACTGGCCATGCCGCGCTTCCTATTGCGGGTACCTTACGGGAAGAAGACTTCAGCGATCGATGCATTCGAGTTCGAGGAGATGACGGAGCACCCGGCGCACGAAGATTATCTGTGGGGCAACGCGGCGGTGGCCTGCGCGTGCATGATCGCGCAAGGGGGCGAGCCTGGACTGGTCAACCGCATCGGCGGCATTCCCGTTCACGTCTACGCTCCGGGATGTGCGACGCCGCAGGCGGAGATCTTCATGACGGAAAGGTTAGCAGCGCGCATCGCCGAGGCGGGGGTCATGCCGCTTGCTACGGTGAAGAACAGCGACATGGTCCAGCTGGTGCGGTTCCAGTCGATCACGGGGCAACCCCTAGCTGGGCCGTGGTAACGTTGTTTCTTAACGTTGTTTCTTGACGTGTTTCTTTATGCGCATCCTGCAGCCGGTGATCTGGTCGAAGGGGACTTTCCTGAGCCCCCAGCATCTCCAGGTTCAGGATCGCTTCATCGAAAGCATTCTGCAGTTCCGCACGGAGGCGCTGCAATTCCGCCCGTGGGGATTTAGCAAGTTGCGGATCAATCACGAGGCGCTGGCCGGCGGCTCCTTCGCGATCCACGAGGCCTCCGGCATATTCCCGGACGGGCTGCTGTTCGACATTCCGGGCTCCGATCCGGCACCTCCCGTAAAACCTCTCGCCGGTTATTTCGAGCCGGACCAGAAGTCCATGGCGATTTATTTGGCGATCCCGAATCACCTGGTGAGCGGCGTCAATCTTTCGATGCGGGAGCGGGCGCTCGATACCCGCTATCTGGCGGAGGTTTCCTCTTTCCGCGACGAGAATACGGGAGCTTCGGAAAAGCCGGTGCAACTGGCGCGCAAGAATTTCCGCCTGCTGGTGGAAGGCGAGCCGCGCGGCAATTGCGTCTCCATGCAGATCGCGCGCCTGGAACGCACGGCGGCGGATACCGTGCAGATGGATCCGAAATTCGCGCCTCCGCTGCTCGATTTTTCGGCGAACGAATTTATCGTTTCCATCGCGCGGCGACTGGTGGAAATTCTGTCGGCGAAAAGCGGCATCCTGGCCGGCATGCGCCGCCAGAAGAATCAGAGCCTGGCGGAGTTCACCACCGCGGACATCGCCAATTTCTGGCTGTTATATACGATTAATTTGCATTTCCCGGAATTTCGCCACTTATTCGAAACCAGGCATGGCCATCCCGAGGCTTTGTTCTCGACGATGCTGGCGCTGGCATCCACGCTGACCACCTTCTCATTGCAGGTGCAGCCCCGCGATTTGCCGGTTTACGATCACGAACAACTGGGCGAATGTTTCTTCGAGCTGGACGAAAAACTTCGCCACTTGCTCGAAACGGTGATTCCGAGTAACTTCGTTTCGCTGCCGCTGAAGCCCATCCGGCCGTCGATCTACGCGGCCTCGATCTTCGAGGATCGTTTCCTCCAAAACACGCGCATGTATCTTGCCGTGCAGGCGAACATGAACGAAGCCGATTTGATTGAAAAAGCGCCGCAGCTCATCAAAGTTTGTTCGGCCAGCCACATCGAACACATCATCCGCCAGGCGCTGCCGGGCTTGCAACTCACGCACGTGATGTCGCCGCCGACCACCATCCCGATCAAGCTGAATCATCAGTATTTTAGCCTGAACCAAGCGGGCCTGGCTTGGGAGGCGATCGAACGCGCCCGCAACATCGCCGCGTATATCCCCGGCGATTTCGAAAATGCGCAGGCCGAACTGATCGTTCTTTTGCCGGAATCGGCGTCCTAGACCATTTTCTGAGTTTGCGTAGACGGTTTGGGGATAGAGCCCCATGCGTGAGCTTGGGGCTTACACTTTCAAGATCTTAAGCCCCACGCTTACGCATGGGGCTCAACGCGACCCGCTCGACCTAAAATTCCGGTCTAGGGAAACTCCAGAACCGCTGTCCCGGCGATTTCGAAAGTGCGCGTATTGAACTGGGCTCTTTCTGAGCCGCCCAATGATCTACGGGTGTTTCCTCAGCACGATCACCAGGATCACGATAATCGCGATGACCAGCACGGCTCCGCCGATCGCGAGTCCGATCATCAGTCCGCGGTGCGACGAAGATTCTGAGGGCGCTTGTTGTGCCGCGGCCCGGTCCAGTGCGGCCTGTTCCGCTTCCAACTCCGCCCGCGTGGTGATGCGAGTGTACTCACCCGGACCCCGAGGCTTCGCGCGAGGATCGGTTTTCGCCTCAGGCGCCGAGCCGAAGAGCCGGGACGCCGATCCGATTTTCGTCGGCGGAACGGGCGGACTGACGCTGCCGCCTGCCTCCGGACCGAACACGCGCGTGAATTCGGTCGGCGCTTGAAAGGGACGGCCTTCCGGCTGCGCCGATCGCGCCGCGCGCGCTTGCTCCTCTTCGATATTGATCGCTTCCCCGGACGGTCCCGACCCAAACAGTCTGGTGAACTGACCGGTCTCCTCATTCGGCGCAGAGGGAGCGGGCCAACTGGGCTTTGCATTCCCCGCGCGCGGCATGGACCGCGGCGGTGCGGGGGCGGGAGGCCCGCCGAGCAACTGGTCGAATTCGTCCAGCGGGGTTGGATCGGGCTGTCGCGTGGGCTGTCGAGCAGGCTGGGGATCGCCCTTTGAATATTGCGGTGCCGGATTTCCGCCAAAGCGCTTCTCGAAGTCGTCCGGCTTGGCGTTTGAAGGGTAAACAACCGGTGAAGGGTTAACAGCCGCTGGAGGGTTAAGAGGACGTGAAGGGTTAACGGCCGGTGGACGGGCCGGGGCCGGCGATGGATTTGCGTCGAACAAATTCTCGAATTCGTCGGTCTGCGACAGGGGCTTGGCCTGCGCTGCGTTGGCATGCGGTCGATTGGACTGTCCAGCAGCCGGACTCCCCTTGAATAAACTCTCGAATTCGTCGGTCTGCGGGGACGCAGCGGGAGGCGGAGGCGAATCGAACCAGCGGGTGAACTCACCGGGGCCCGCTGCTGCAGGAGCCGAGGGCCGCGGCGGATCGTCGAACGATGGCGTGATCGCTCTCGCTGCGTCGCTCGCCGCTCCTCTCGCTACTTCTCTTGCAATAGCGGGCGGTTGCACCGTCTCTCTCGGCACACTTGCACGCTCGGGCTCCGGTAATGCGCCGGCTTCGACCTCGCTCACCCACTGCCGCAGCGTGGTGAATGGTTCGATCATTTCGGTTACCGCGTAAGGAGTTCCCGCGAAGTCGCCGACTTCGAGCAGAGGGCGCTGCGGTTTGCCGGGGACCTTCTCCCATTTGGACTTCAGCACCGCCAGAACAGGTCGGCCTTCCGCGTTAAAAAAATGAAATAAGACAGTGCGGCCCGTCGCGTTTTCGATGGCGCGAAACGTCTTCGTTTCCCCATCGGCGATCAAGCGCGCCAGCTCGTATCTTTGGTAAAAACTCATGGGTAAAAGCTCATGAATGCCGGTCCATTGAAGCACCCACAGTGGCTGTAGTATCATGATGCCAACTTGGTAACGGAAGTCAATGGACGAAGTGAACCGGCATGAAGAATTTGTCGCGCGTGGTGTGGTCGGAGGGTATGTACCTGGGCCCGCATCATTTTCAAGCGCAAAACCGTTATTTCGAAGATTCCGTTCACACCGCGACCACCAGCCTGTGGTTTGAGCCGTTTGGATTCGGCGGCTATGAACTGGATGCGGAAGCGCTCCGCAACGGCACGCTGGCCCTCATCCACGCCCGCGGTCTCTTCCCCGACGGCCTCAACATCCATATGCCGGAGTTCGACGAGCTGCCTGCTCCGCGACAAGTCGCCGAGTTGTTCCCACCCATGCAGGACAGCCTGGAGTTTTCCTTAGCCGTTCCCGAAAAGCGCCCCGATGGATTCAATTGCGCGCTCACCGAGATCGAGCGGACCCTGCCGGTCCGGTACATCGCCGAAGAGAAGCCCCTTCCCGACGAGAACACCGGCCGCGACGTGAAATTCATCCAGCTGGGCCGCAAGAATATCCGTTTCTTAGTGGCCGGCGAAAAGCGCGACGGCCTGATCACGATGCCGCTGGGCCGCATCCGGCGTCACGGAACCGGGCAGTTCATTTTCGATGAGCGCTTCGTGCCGCCGGTCCTGCAAATCAGCGCGGCTCCCTCGCTCATGGCGATCCTGCGCCGCCTGATTGCCTTGATTGATGAAAAATGCAAAACGATCGCGCGGCCCAAGGATCTCGGCAGCACGACGGTTTCCGGATTCTCCGCCGAAGGGATTGCCAACGCCTGGTTCCTGCATTGCATGAATTCGAGTCTCGCGCCCTTGCGGCATCAATGCATTTCCAAACGCGCGCATCCGGAACAGTTGTTCGTCGAGCTGTCGCGTCTGGCCGGAGCGCTGTGTACATTCGGTCTCGATTCGCACCCCAACACACTGCCTTTGTACGACCACCTGCGCCTGGAAGAATGCTTCGACGCGCTCGACCGGCATATCCGCACTCACCTGGAATTGATCGTCCCCAGCAATTGCACGCACATCCCGTTGTCGCAGGCGGCGAACTACTTCTGGGAAGGCAATATCGTGGATGAACGCACGCTGAACCGCTCGCGTTGGATTTTCGGCATCCGCTGCAAAATCGGCGAGGCGGAGTTGATCGAGCGAACCCCTCGGCTGGTGAAACTGTGCTCCCGCGTGTTTGTGCCGAAGCTGGTGGAACGGGCCTTGCCGGGCGTGAAATTGAGCCACATTCCGGTTCCGCCGCCGTCGCTTTCTCCGAAAATCGAATACCAATACTTCGCGATTGACAAGTCCGGTCCCTGCTGGGAGCATATGGTGAAGACACGCGAACTGGGCGTGTACATCCCCGGGGAGCTACCCGATCCGGAAATCGAGTTGTCGGTGATTTTGGAATCGTAAGCGCTGGAAAGGACGGCACG
>Ga0182030_10014676_pt1 | contig 15438 bp, 18 predicted proteins | sample 812S3MmetaG_FD_121299 | JGI IMG/M metagenome (GOLD analysis project Ga0182030, IMG submission 121299) | Permafrost microbial communities from Stordalen Mire, Sweden - 812S3M metaG (Illumina Assembly) | ecosystem: Environmental > Terrestrial > Soil > Wetlands > Permafrost | place: Sweden... | reverse complement strand
TTGCGGCCGCCCAGATCACCATCGATGAGTCGACGGCCGTCGCCTTAGCTCAAACCCCTCGCGGGACCGACGCCATGCGCGCAGGCTTCTGGATCACTGGCGTGGGGGTCTTTCTCTTTTGGAACGTCTTCACCTTGGTGGGCGCGCTCGCCGCGCAGGCCCTCGGCAACCCGGCGTCGTGGGGGCTCGACGCCGCGGTGCCGGCCGCGTTTTTGGGGTTGCTGTGGCCGCGACTCACGAACTGGTATTTGCGATTGGTGGCCGCTGTTTCGATGGGGTTCGCGTTGCTGATCACGCCGTGGCTGCCCGCGGGACTACCGATCATCGCGAGTGTGCTCGTAGCCTTCGCTTTTGGATGGCGCGAGCGATGAGCGCCTCAGCCTCGTGGATCGTGTTGGGCGCGACAAGTGCTCTGTGCTTCGTCATCAAGTTGCTCGGTTACTTCATCCCAGAGAGCTGGCTCGCTCATCCGCGCTTGCAGCGCATCAACGCACTGGTTCCGATCGCGCTGTTGAGCGCACTGGTGATGGCGGAAGGACTCGTCACGAAGACCCACGTGGTCATCGATCACCGTCTCGCCGGTCTCATTGCGGCGGTGGGCCTGCTGATTGCTCGAGCGCCCTTCCCGGTCGTGGTGGTCGGTGCCGCAGTGACCTCAGCGGTGGTCTGGCACCTGCACTGAGACGCCTACTTGCCCTGCCAGTTGGGGGGGCGCTTCTCGGCGAAGGCGATCGCTCCTTCGAGAGCATCGCCGCTACGCCCGATCATGGCGAAGGCCTCATCACTGGCGACCCACGCGTCCTCTTCGCTCAACTCGAGGGAACGGCGCATGATCTCCTTGGATGTACGCACGGCCAGGGGAGCGTTCTTGGCGATTCGCTCGGCCAAGTCGATGGCGGCGTCCAGCACCTGATCTCCCGGGACAACCTGATTGACGAGACCCAGCTCGCGTGCCCGCGCGGCGTCGATGGGCTCGGCGGTGAGAGCCATCTCGTAGGCGACGGCGAGGGGGATACGCTTTGGGAGCCGAATGAGGCCCCCGGCGCCGGCGACCAGTCCCCGTGACGCCTCGGGAATGCCGAATTTCGCATGGTCGGCGGCGATCACCATGTCGCAACTGATCATGATCTCGAAGCCACCCGCGAGAGCTGATCCATTTGCCGCACAGATGATCGGCTTGGAGACTTCGCGCTTAGTGATTCCCCCAAAGCCATTCTCGGTGATGGGAAACTCACCCGCGGCGAAGGCTTTGAGGTCCATCCCGGCGGAGAACGCCTTGTCGCCCGCGGCGGTCAAGACAACCACCCAGACGTCGTCGTCCGCCTCGGCGGCGGTGAGTGCAGCGTCCAACGCTTCAGCGGTTGCGCGGTTGATCGCGTTGCGCGCCTCTGGCCGGTTGATCGTGAGCAGTTCCACGTGTCCGCGTCGTTCGCGCAAGATTTCGTCAGCCATGAGACTCCCTCGTCGCCCTCAGGGCGTCGGGGGAAACGCTAGTGGACAAGAGTTGCGCAAGGAAGTGGGAAACTCGCTTCATGACTAGTCGCGCTCGACTCCTCGTCACCCTGGAAGGGTACGCCGTTGAAGGCGGATTTGACCAGGTGGGCGGGCCAGCCACGTGTTATTCGCCGACGATCGCGTTGGGACGACACCCAGGACCGGGCGCCGCCGATGATCTGTGGCGTTACTACGAGAGCGTGCTCGACTTCGTGCCGGGACTGGGCTTTGACGGTATTCGCCTCACCGTCGAGTGGGCGCGTATCGAACCGCGAGCCGGCGAGATCGATACGGCGGCTCTTTCTCGCTACGTCGAGGTCGCGCGCTACGCGCGATCGCTCGGACTCGACGTGACGGTGGTCTTGATCGACGCCGCGTGGCCGGCGTGGCTCGGACAAGAGGCGTGGCTCTTGCCCTGGGCGGCGCCGTACGTGCTCGCGCACGGGCGCCGGGTGGTCGAGTACCTGGGCGATCACGTCACGGGCGTACTCGCTTTCGCCCAGCCCAATGAGCTGGTGGCCAACGGCTACTTGAGGGCGAGCGCTCCACCGTGGCGCCGTAGCGCCCTCACCGACGCGGGCTTCGCGCACGCGCAGATTGGGCGCATCACGGATGACCTTCGAAAGGACGACGTGGTGGGCTGCAAGCTGGTCACTTCGAGCGCCGTCACCAGCCTCGACGTCGCACCCGAGGATCTGCGCACCACGCGGAGTTCGTTTACGGGTTCGGAGTTCTACGTCCGTTCATTAGTTCAAGGCACTGGTCCCACCAGCGTGGGCGTCGGACTACTGGTTCGACACGGCAATCAATGGCGGGTGAGCGCGTCAGACGAGTTACTCAGCGCTCTTGGGTAAGTCGCTCTCGGGGTGATCGTGCCGCCAGGTCGTGACGTCGCGCGCTTCACGGCGCTTGTGACGAAGAAGCACGACGACAATGATCGCGACGACGATGACGAGGAGTCCCGAGGCGGCCCAGCCCGAGTATTTCTCGACCGAGAGAAGCGCGTGCCCCGCGAAATAACCGAGCAGCGTGTACAGAACGCCCCAGACCACGGCACCCGCCGCGTTCGCCGCCAAGAATCGCCGGTAATGAAGGCGACTCATGCCGGCGAGGCCGGGTATGACCGCACGCAGAAATGCGGTGAAGCGACCAACGAAGACGTACGTGAGCCCACGGCGCGAGAGTGCGTCGAGGGCGCGGTCCAAGGACTCGCGTCGAGACCGCAGAATCTTCAGGGCGAGGAGTCTGTGGCCATACTTGGCGCCCACGGCGTACCCCACCGAGTCTCCCGCGATGGCGGCCGCGACAACGAGAAGGCAGAGGAGAACGACGTTCACATGACCGCGGCTCGCGACGACGCCGGCCACGATCACCGCTGTTTCGCCGGGCAACACGAAGCCGATGAATAACGCCGCTTCGCCGAAGACGAGAAGCGCGACGAGTCCATAGACGAGCGAACCCGGAAGGCTCTGAATTCTTTCCAGGAGGAACGAGAGGACGGTGGCACTCGACACCTCTCCATTGTCGTTGATCAAAGACTCATGCAAGAAGTGGGGCGCCGAATTAGGCCGCGAAGTCCTGTGGCACGATGGAGGTGTGTCGTCAGCAAAAAATGGCGCCGAGGCCCGCGGTCCCGAGCGTCGCCTCCCCTTCCAAGCCCCCGTTCGCGCGTGGGCGCTCAGCGAGTGGGCCCTGCTGCCTCTCCGCCTCTTTCTCGGGGCGACGTTTCTCTACGCCGGACTACAAAAACTCGCGAACCCGAACTTCTTCAGACGAAATAGCCCGATCTCCATTCAGTCCCAGCTCATCGCGGCGACCCACACGAGCCCTGTCTCGGGACTCCTCATTCACGTCGAGGGGATTGCCAAACCGATCGGCCTCATGATCGCCTTTGGCGAGATCGCGGTGGGGATGGGCACGCTCATGGGCCTCTGGACGCGCGTCGCGGCACTCGGTGGACTCCTTCTTTCGCTCAGCCTCTTTCTCACTGTGAGCTTTCACGCGTCGCCGTATTTCACCGGCGCCGACATCGTCTTCTTTTTTGCGTGGATGCCGCTCATCATCGCGGGCGGCGGTGCGCGACTCAGTGTCGACGCGTTAATTGCTCAACGCGTTGCCCGCAAAGCCGGTCAACCTTCGCCTCAACTTGTGCCGATTCCTTTCGCCACCGTGCAGGCCATCTGCGGCCACTACGTCGAGGGTCACTGCACCGCTCGGGGCGGCCTGGCCTGTGACTCAGCGGTGTGTCCCGTGTTGCTTGGAGGTCGCGGGCCGCTCGTCACGCGATTGGGGCTAGACCTCATCGACCGTCGTTCCGTCGTCGTGGGAGCCGGCGTCGCCGCCAGCGCGGCGGCGGGGGTCCTCATCCTTGGCGGTGCTGCCGCCGAGATCGGCAACTTGGTGAACAACGCTCCAAAGCCCGGCAAGTCGAACGAGCTCACGCTCTCGACAACTCCCTCCACCACGACCACGACCGCGCCGAGCGGTTCGTCGACCACCACACCCACCGCACCTGTCCCCACCGGACAACTGCTCGGGTCGGCCGCCGAAGTGTCCGACAATCACGCCGCCGCTTTCACTATTCCATCGAACGGCGAACCGGGCATCGTGATTCACACAGATAGCGGTGACTTTGTTGCCTACAACGCCGTCTGTCCGCATATGGGCTGCACGGTGGGCTACTCAAGCGCCAACAAGATCATTATCTGTCCCTGTCACGGATCTGAGTTCGAAGTAAGTAATGGCGACGTCATCGTCGGGCCCGCGCCACACGGTTTAACCAAGTTGAAAGTCGTCGAAGGGACCAACGGTAACCTCTACCTGCAATGAGTGATGAACCTCGCAAGGTGCTCTTCGTCGAGGACGATCACGACCTCGCGGGCGCGGTGGCCGGTCTCTTGGTCGATGAAGGATACGTGGTCGACCAGTTCTACGACGGGGACGCCGGACTCGAGGCGGCGTTGCATGGAACTTACGACGTCATCGTTCTTGACATCATGTTGCCCAAGCGCAGCGGGTTTCGGGTCTGTCAAGACCTGCGTGCGGCGGGGGTGCAAACTCCGCTGTTGATGCTCACCGCGAAAGAGGGCGAGTGGGATGAGGTCGAGGGCCTTGACGTGGGCGCGGACGACTTTCTCCGCAAACCTTTCGAGCGATCGGTCCTCATGGCGAGGCTGCACGCGCTCCTTCGTCGCCAAGAACGGGGACGTCCCCAGCAGTTGAGCGTGGGCGCGGTGAATCTCGATCCCGTGACCCGACACGTGACCGCCTACGGCCGCATGGTCACGCTGACCCCGCGCGAGTTTTCCTTGCTCGAGTACCTCTTGAGTCATGCGAACTCGACGCTCTCCAAAACCGAGATTCTCTCAGTGGTCTGGGGCAGCGACTTCGACGGCGATCAAAACATCGTGGAGGTGTACGTCGGGTATCTGCGAAAGAAGATCGATATCTCCAACGAGCCTTCGGTGATCCGCACGGTTCGCGGGTTCGGCTACAGCGCACGCGACGCCTAATGGCGCGGCGCCGCGAACTCTCGATTCGAGCGCGGCTTACTCTGATTTTCGTTTTCGCGATTGCGGTCATCTTGACCTTTACAGGAATTGCGCTGGTCAATTTGGTGCATCGCTCACTACTGACCCAAGCGGCGAACCAGATCGACGCCGTCATAGAGCAGACCCAAATTGGATTTGCCACGGCACACACGGCATTGAATCACCCCGTCACCCTGTCCATGCAGGGGGACGTCGTCGTGCAGGTCACCAACGACAGTGGCACGAAGGTTTGGGCGGCCAGTTCGGCGATCGCCGGCGCCCCCGTCCTCGCGAGAGCCGTCGTCAGCTTTTCTGCCAGTAGCGGCCTCGGGGTTCGCTACCTCCGCACTCCCGTCACCAGGTCCACGGTGTCGGAGTTGAGTTCAGGGGTGGTGGCCTCGATCACCACGAAGCGAGGCCAGGGACTGATCTTCGGCTACGTCTATGGCGGGCCGATTCAGCACAGTGTTCGGGTCCTCCTGGCGAGTCTTCTCATCTCGTTCCCTCTGCTCTTGTTGATGTCCGGGGGGCTTATTTGGCTCGGCATTGGGCTGGCGCTTGCTCCGGTTGAGGCGATTCGTCGTCGCGTGGACGCCATCGCGGCGGAGGACCTGACCCAGCGCGTGCCAGTGACAGGCGGCGACGACGAGATCGCGCGCATGGCCCGCACGGTGAACGAGATGTTGGCTCGGTTGGAATCGGCGTCTCGCTTTCAACAAGAGTTCGTCTCCAACGCCAGCCACGAACTGAGGAGTCCCCTCACCACGCTGCTGGCCACTACTGAACGGGCCACCACGGATCCGACGAATGCCAACTGGCCCGAGGTGGCCGACGTCGTCATGCGCGAGGGACGTCGACTCGACGGCATTATTGGCGACCTCTTTTGGCTGGCTCGTCACGATGAGAATCACCTCGATGTCGAGAGCGTCGAGGTCGACTTTGACGATCTGCTGTATGAAGAGGCGTCGCGAGTTCGCTCCATGAGCGAACTCAGCGTTGACACATCGGCCGTTGCTCCTACACGCGTCTTGGGCGACCCCACCATGTTCAAGCGAATGATCCGCAACGTGGTGGACAACGCTATGCGTTATGCCCAAAGCGAGTTGCGATTCGACTCGCACTACGAAAGCGACGACGCTCTCATCGTGGTGAGCGACGACGGTGAGGGCATCGACGTCGCCGAGAGCGCCCGGTTTTTCGAGCGATTTACTCGCGCTGACTCGGCGCGATCGCGCCGGTCCGGTGGCACGGGACTTGGTCTCGCCATCGTCACCGAGATTGCGCTGCGACACGGTGGCTCCGCCCGGTTCGTCGAGGTTGAGTCGGGGTCTCGAATCGAGCTGCGCGTGCGCCGAGGCGGCCCGCTGTGGGAAAGGAAGCGGACCTAGAGTCGTCCCTATGAACAATGACGAACTCGCGACAGTCACCGCCGACCCCATTCAAGTGCTGGGCATGAGTTTCTATTTTGATGAACTCACGAAAGTACGAGGCAAGGAACACGGCGTCAACGTGGTCGAGTTCTACGGCCTGGGACGCGCGGGCGTGCTCGGCGATGTCGATACGTCAACCGTGGTCGACGCGTTTACCTTCTTCGATCCGTCCTTGATCGACTACTTCTGGACGAGTGCCAAGACCAAAGCCGATCCGGTCGCCACCGCCAGCGCGCATCTGAACGCGGCGTACGAGTTCGCTGATCGGACCTTTGGCGGAGTGGACGTGGGTCTGCTTGCACTCTTCGGCGACGCGGCGCGCCAGGTGATTGACGCTCAGCCGCTGGGGGTCTGCTTGCTCGTGGACGGGTATCGCCAGTTCCCCACGCCGAGTGATCCCGTTCACGGGGCGTATCTGGGGGCGATTCTTCTTCGAGAACTTCGAGGGGGACTCCATATTCGTGCTGTTAGTGACGCCGAACTCGACATCGTCGCCGCGTGCTATCTCCAAGGTCCTGAGACCTTCGCCTTGCACGGCTATAAGGAGGATGACGCGCCCGTTGTTACCGACGAACTTCGCGGGAAGAAACTGCGAGCAGAGGAGCTGACCAACGCCGCGATGGCGTCGGCCTTTGCTGTCTTACGTGACGAGCAACGTGCCTCGTTGGCCGAGGGAGCGGCACAGATGTTCCAAGCCCTCAGCGACCCGGTCTCCGTCGCGCGGTAATTCATGGCTCGACTCGTGCCCCGCTCTCGGCGCGATCGGTTGTTAGTGGCGCTCCTTATGGGCGCGGTGGGAGAGACTGCCTGGTGTGTCTATCTGGGCCTCGCACTGCCGCCCCACTACGTGGCCCATCACTGGGCGCTCGCCTGGATCGGTCTCGACGTCGCCGAGGTGTCGATGCTGTTCGCGTCGGCGTGGGCGGCCTGGCGCCAACGGGCCCTGTTGATTCTTTTCACGATCGTCGGGGCAACACTGTTTCTTCTGGACGCCTGGTTTGACGTCACGACCGCCAACCACGGTGACGTTGACCAAAGCCTCTTGCTCGCGCTACTGCTTGAAGTTCCCTCGGCGATCGCGCTGCTGTGGGTCGCTCGCCGGGCCGTGATTCGACTCTTGAACACCCACAGTGTCGACGACTTGTCGACGATGCCGATGCACAAGGTGGCGCTCACTCGCGAGGTGTTAAACACCACGCCCGTGCGCGAGGTTCCTCTCGCGCCCGAGGCCGACCATTAGTACGTGACGCCCTCGATTTCGAGAAGGTAGCGCTTGACGCCCTCGCTGCCGCCGTACCCTCCCAGTCCAGTACTGGCGACGACCCGATGGCAGGGGACCACGATGGGGTAGGGGTTGACGTGATTGGCGTTACCCACGGCGCGCGAGGCCCGTGGTCGCTCGACGCTGAGGGCGACTTCGCCATACGTGCGGACTTCGCCGTAGGGGATCTCAACCAGTGCCGCCCACACGTCGCGTTGAAAGTCGGTTGACCTAACATCCGCAAGAGGCAGGTTGAACGAGCGGCGTGTGCCCGCGAAATACTCTTCCAGTTGCTTCGCTGCCTCCCGAACGACACGAGGCACGCGGCCCTCTGACTGGCGACGCAGCTCGTGGGGTTGGAAGATCGCAGTGATGGCGTCCTTCGTTCCCTCCACGCCCCAGGGTCCGACGGTCGAGTCGACATTCACCACAAAACGTTCCATGGTTCTTTTCTACTCCGTGCGTGTATCGTCGCCACGATGGAAAGCGTGCGCGTAATGAACGGCGAGGTCGGGTTGCGCCTGCGCGTCGAAGGGAACGGTCCGACCGTTCTGTTGTTGCACGGATGGCCCGACACGTCGGCCCTCTGGGACGAGGTCGCACCGAAACTAGTGAGCGCTGGGTACCGAGTGGCCCTACCGGATCTTCGAGGCTGCGGCGACAGCGACAAGCCCGACGACGTCAACCTCTATCAGATGAATCACCTGGTGGGAGATGTCAGCGCGATCATTGAAGCCCTCGACATAGAGAAGGTGAGCCTCGTCGGACACGACTGGGGGGCGAATCTCGCCTGGGCGACGACCGCCTTTCGCCCCGATCTGGTGGAGCGGCTTGTCGCCCTCTCCGTGGGCCATCCGACCGCTTTTTGCTCGTCGGGCCTCGATCAGCAACTCAAAAGTTGGTACATGCTGCTCTTTCACTTTGACGGTCTGGGCGAGGCGTTCCTTCGACAGAACGATCACGAGGCCATGCGTCGCTGGGTACGCCACCCGCGCGTGGAGGAGGTCATCAAGGAACTCGAGCGTGACGGGCAGATGAGAACCCATTTGATGTGGTACCGGGCCAACGCGCGACCCAACATGTTCCTCACTCCTCCGCCTTCGTTGCCGCCCATCCAAGCCCCGACCCTCGGCATCTGGTCGAGCGGGGACTTTGCCTTAAGTGAGGGACAGATGACCGAGTCGGCGGCCTACTGCGCCGGTGAGTTTCGCTACCTTCGCCTTGAGTCGTACGGTCACTGGATTCCACTCGAAGCTCCAGGTGAACTGGGCGCTGCGCTTATCGATTTCTTTTCGGCGACTTCGTGAGCGTTGAGAGCCTGCTCGCCATGCTGATAGAACGAAGAGGATGAAAATCGCCCTCGTGAGAGAGTCGCGTCCCGGTGAGACGCGGGTGGGGCTCACCCCCGACGCCGTCAAGGCGTTGGTGAGTGATGGCTGGGACGTGGACGTACAGCGTGACGCCGGACTTCTCGCGCACTACACGAACGACAGTTACGAGGCGGTCGGAGCCCACATCGTTGACGACGCCGTGGGCGACATCACCATTCGCGTCAACGCCCCGAGCGTCGAGGAAGTCAGCCGGCTCAAGGAAGGTTCGCTGCACCTGTCATTTCTGTCGCCCCTGTTGTCTCTCGACGTCGTGAAAGCCCTCAACGAACGGCGGATCACGGTTCTGTCCTTTGACCTCCTGCCACGCATATCGCGCGCGCAGTACATGGATGCCCTCAGTTCCCAGTCAACGGTCTCGGGGTATCGTGCCGCGCTCGCGGGCGCGACGTATCTCGACCGGTTCTTCCCGCTGCTGACCACCGCCGCCGGAACAATTCGCCCGGCGAAAGTTCTCGTGATGGGCGTCGGCGTCGCGGGGCTTCAGGCCATCGCGACGGCGAAGCGCCTGGGTGCCAAGGTGCGCGCCTACGACGTGCGCAGCGCGGCCAAGGAAGAGGCCGAATCAGCGGGTGCTGTGTTCGTTCAACTGGGAGTCACCGCCGACGCGGCGGGGGGCTACGCGCGTGAACTGACCGATGACGAGCGCGCCGAACAGCAAGCGGCTCTCCTCAGCGAAGTCGCTGGTTCCGATGTGGTCATCACGACGGCCGCGGTACCCGGGCGCAAAGCTCCGATCCTCGTGACCGCGGCCATGGTGGACGCCATGAGCGAAGGGTCACTCATCATCGACATGGCGGCCGACGGGGGCGGCAATGTCGAGCTGACCAAGGCCGGCGAAGTGGTGGAACACAACGGAGTTCGCGTCGTGGGTCTTTCGAACCCGCCCGCGGAGATGGGCACGCATGCGAGTTTCATGTACGCGAACAACGTGCTCAAGCTTCTGGCGCTCTTTGGCGCGAAGGGTCAACTCGACCCCGACTGGAACGACGAGATCGTGATCGGTGTCACGGTGGCCCACGACGGGCATATCAACCACGTCGCCACGGCCGAGGCCCTCGGCGTCGAGGTGGTCGCCATCACCCCGATTGCGAAGGAGAGCGAATGAGCAACGTGCTACTGCAGTACGCCACCGTCTTGATCCTGACCGCCTTTGTCGGCACGGAGATCATCGCGAAGGTCCCGAGCATTTTGCACACGCCACTCATGAGCGGCTCGAACGCGATTCACGGCGTCATTTTGGTGGGATCGATGCTCATTTTGGGATCGGCGACGACGAACTTAGAAGAGGTTCTGGGCTTTCTCGCCGTTCTTCTCGCCACGCTGAACGTGGTCGGTGGTTTTGTCGTCACTGACCGCATGCTCGAGATGTTTAAGCCCCGCCAGCCCAAGGCGCCGCGTAAACCCGACGAGGGTCCTCAATGAGTCGTGAAACTCTGATTGACCGCTGTACCTGTTCTCCGCGACGACGTTCATCGTCGCTCTGAAGGGACTGGGAAGTCCCAAGCACGCTCGCTACGGCAATATGGTGGCGGCCTTTGGCATGTTGGTGGCGATTGTGGCGACGTTTTTCAAGTACGTCGACGGCCATCCGTTGCATCACGTCTTGCTGATTCTGCTCGCCATGTTTATCGGTGTCATCATCGCGGTCCCGACCGCGCGCTTCGTGCAAATGACCGCGATCCCGCAACTGGTCGCGATTTTCAATGGCGTGGGTGGCGGGGCGGCCTCACTGGTCTCCATCACTGAGTTCGTCCACATCAAGTCGACCAATCCAGCGACGTACGTCATACTCGAAGTTCTCCTTGGCGTGTTGATTGGCACAGTCTCCTTCTCCGGATCGGCCATCGCGTTCGCGAAACTGCAAGAACTTATGACCGGACGTCCCGTCACGTATCCGGGTCAACAGATTATGAACGCCCTCATCGGAGCGGCCGCGCTCGGTCTCATCGTGACGATTCTGGTGACGGGTTCGTCGACGCTGCTCTGGATTCTGCTGGCGCTCGCCTTCGTTCTTGGCATCGCCTTCGTCTTGCCCATCGGGGGAGCGGACGTGCCAGTGTTGATCTCCCTTCTCAACTCCTTTACCGGTCTCGCGGTGGCGGCGTCGGGCTTCACACTCGGATCGAACCTCCTGATCGTCGCCGGAACTCTGGTGGGTGCGTCGGGTATTTTGCTCACGCGCCTCATGAGTAAGGCCATGGGACGAAGCCTTTCCAACGTTCTCTTCTCGGCGTTCGGTTCCAACGTGACAGCGACCGGCGGCACCGCCGAGGACGGTCGCAGCGTTCGCTCGGGCACGCCGGAGGATGTCGGGGTATTGCTGAGTTTTGCCAGCAAGGTCGTCATCATTCCGGGGTACGGCCTCGCCGTCGCGCAAGGACAGCACGTGTTGCGTGAGCTCGCCGAACAGTTGGAGGCGAAGGGTATTGACGTCAAGTACGCGATTCACCCGGTAGCCGGACGCATGCCCGGACACATGAACGTGCTCCTCGCGGAGGCGAACGTGCCCTATGAGGACTTGCTCGAGATGGACGAGGCAAACTCAGAACTCGCGACGGCCGACGTGGCGATCGTGGTCGGGGCGAATGACACGGTGAACCCGGCCGCCACGAACGACCCCTCGTCGCCGATCTACGGCATGCCCATCATCCACGCGGACCTGGCCGAAAATGTGGTGTTCTTGAAGCGTTCCATGCGTCCGGGCTTCGCCGGGATCGACAACGAGTTGCTCTATAACCCCAAGACCATCCTGGTCTTTGGCGACGCGAAAGACACCCTGACCAAGCTGGTCGCGGTCGTGAAGTCCTCTTAGAGGTCGAGCGCGCTGAGGCGGTTCAACTCTTCGAACACGTTGTCGCTGAGTTCACTGACCGACGCGGCGTTCGCGCGCACCTGTGCGGGCGAACTGGCGCCGGCAATTACCGACGGCACTTCGCGGTGGTGCAGGAGCCAAGAAAAGGCGAACGTCAGTATCGACGAGTTCGCGGTGTCGGCGTACTCCAACAGCGTGCCCACGCGAGCCTGTAGCTCGTCGCTCAACCAGTGCGCGCTGCGCTCGGGAGCCATCTTTGAAAGTCGTGTGCCTTCGGGGATGGGCTCGCCGGGTCGCACCTTGCCCGTGAGCAGTCCATTCGCGAGGGGGTAGAAGGGCAGGAAACCGATGCCGAGTTCGTCGCACGCCGCCAGCACGCCGTCGCGTTCGGGGGTTCGGTCCAAGAGGGAGTACTGGTTCTGCACGGAGACGAACGCCGGACCATTGCCGGCGGCGATCTTCGCCCCGTGAAGTTGTGCAGGCGTGAAGTTGGAACAACCGATCTCGCGCACCTTGCCCGCAGCGACGAGTTCGCCCAGCGCGCCCAGTGTGTCGGCGATAGGAGTCTTCTCATCGGGGTAGTGCACTTGATAGAGGTCGATGTAGTCAGTGTTGAGGCGCCGCAGCGACTCCTCACAGGCGAAGCGCACATAGTCGGGACTCGCGCCAAAGTGAGTGTCGTCGATGGGCATGCCGAACTTGGAGGCAACGATGACCGTGTCGCGGCGACCCTGGAGTGCCTCGCCGAGAAAGACCTCCGACTTGGTCGCGCCATAGATGTCGGCGGTATCGAAGAAGTTGATCCCCGACTCGATCGCGGCGTTGACGACGTCGGTCGCTCGTCCTTGGTCGAGACGGGTCCCGAAGTTGTTGCAACCGACGCCGACTTCCGACACCTGCAGTGATCCCAGTGCGCGCGTTTTCATGTGCCTCCTTTGTCGTTCGAGAGCCTAGGCAGGACTTCGCCCTTCGGTTTCGCGAAGTGCCTCAACTACGATGGGGTAAAAGGAGGTCCGGTGCGGATACACGTTGATTACGACTTGTGCACGTCGAATGCCGTCTGTATGGGTATCGCCCCCGAGATCTTCGAGGTGCGCGACGACGGCTTTATGTATGTGCTGAATGAGAACCCGGGACCGGAGTTTGACGAGCGCCTCCAGCACGCCGTCGACGGCTGTCCCAACGGCGCGATCTCAATTGAGAAGTAGCTGATGAGCGGACCGCGCGTCCGATTCTGCCCCTCTCCCACGGGTTTCTTTCACGTGGGTTCGGCGCGAACGGCCCTCTTTAATTGGCTCTGCGCTCGCCAGACCCCCGGTGGCGTCTTCATCTTGCGCATCGAGGACACCGACGCCGAGCGTGACCGCGAGGAGTGGTTCGGGGGTATCTACTCCGCCATGGCCTGGCTCGGTCTCGACCCCGACGAAGGACCCTTTCGCCAAAGCGACAACTTTCTCGCGCACGACAGCGCCGCCCAGAAACTCAGGCGCAGCGGCTACCTCTATCGCTGCGACTGCACGCCCGCCCAAATCGAGGCGCGAAAAGCGCCCGGGTCCCCGCCGGGATATGACGGCTTCTGTCGCGATCGCGGGCTGGAACGTTCGGCGACGACCGCGCTTCGATTTCGCACACCGCGCGAGGGCGTCACGATCGTGCCCGACATTATCCGTGGCGAGGTCGAGTTCGTTAACGCGCTGATTGATGACTTCGTCGTCGTGAGGTCCTCGGGCATGGTGCTCTACGCGCTAGCCAACGTCACCGACGATCGTCATGACCGCATTACCCACGTCATCCGCGGCGAAGAGCACTTGGCGAACGCACCTAAGCAGATGATGTTGTGGGAAGCGCTCAACGCATCCACGGGGGAGTCCGTGCCTCTTCCGGTGTATGCGCACCTGCCGATTCTCGTGAACGAGCAGCGAAAGAAACTCTCCAAGCGTCGCGACCCCGTAGCGACTGAGTCCTATCGTGACCAGGGGTATCTGCCAGAAGCCTTTGTCAACTATCTGGCGTTGCTCGGTTGGAGCCCGCGCGGGGATGAGGAGATTGTGCCGCGCTCGACGTTGATCGAACAGTTCCGTCTGGAAGACGTCGTGCACTCGCCAGCGTTCTTTGACGTGAAAAAACTGCGTCACATGAATGGTGAGTACGTGAGGGCACTCACCCCCGAGGAGTTCCTCAAAGCCAGCGGCCCGTGGGTGCGACCGTGGAGCACTGCGTGGCGCCCGAGCGACCGCGAGCCAGGCTGGAGCGAGAGCCAGTTCTCGGCCGCGCTCTATGCGAAAGTGGCGCCGCTCGTCCAAGAGCGTGTCGCCACGCTCGGCGAGATTCCTGAGATGGTGGAGTTCTTCTTCGTGGATGATCTGCGCTACGACGAAGCCGCATTCGCCAAGGTCATCATCAACGATCCGACCGGTAAGGCGATCCTGGAAGAAGCCATCGGTCGCTACGAGCGTCTTGGGACCTGGGAGGCGTCGGCCCTGCACGAAGCCGTTCAACAACTGGGCGACGCGCACGGCCTGGCGCTTCGAAAAGCGCAGGCGCCCATTCGTTGCGCCGTCACCGGGTCGCTGGTCGGACCACCACTCTTTGAGTCACTGGAATATCTAGGACGAAAGAGGACGATACAGCGACTGCGCGACGCGCTCGCGAGGTCGGGGTGATCTTTCGAGTTCTCAAGATCGCCGCTCGAGTCCTCGCCGCGGTCGTTGTGCTGCTCGTCCTCTACTTCGGCGTGACGTTTCTCCAGATCTGGCTCCGCGGTCACGAGCACACCACGAAGTCGGCCCAAGCGATCCTGGTGTTCGGCACCACTGAAGATAACGGCACGCCCTCGCCGGAGTTAAAGACCCGACTCGATCAGGCGCTCAAGCTCTACCAAGAGGGCCGCGCTCCGTGGGTCGTCGTCACGGGCGGGCGACGACCTGGTGACGTCTATACCGAAGCCGGTGTGTCGGCCACCTACCTCGAAGACCACGGCGTGTCGACGTCTCGCGTGTTGCAAGGCGGTGGGTCGGACACGTGGCAGAACGTGTCAACGGTGATCGGCGCCCTTCGACGCCATCACATCAAAACGGTGATCGTTGTGACCGACCCGTTCCACGAGTACCGGGCGATGGCGATCTCCTCGGACCAGGGCCTCACGCCCTACCCCTCCCCGGTGCGCAACTCGCCGACGATCAAACACCAGCTGTGGCGTTTCTATCTAAAGGAGACGCTCGAAGTCGGGGTGGGGCGAATCGTCGGTTATCACCACCTGAGCGAGTGGACGACCACGCCCGTCACGGTTCATCACTCGTCTGGCAGTTAAGAAGGGGAGTCAGATAAGATTGCCGAGCCCTTCGGGGGTGGTGTAATTGGCAACACAACTGGTTCTGGTCCAGTTATTCAGGGTTCGAGTCCTTGCCCCCGAGCGAATGAGTCAGTGGTCGCACTGATTTTTTCACGGTCCCATCGTCTAGTGGCCTAGGACATCACCCTCTCAAGGTGGAGACACGGGTTCAAATCCCGTTGGGACTGC
>Ga0182030_10014675_pt1 | contig 15438 bp, 13 predicted proteins | sample 812S3MmetaG_FD_121299 | JGI IMG/M metagenome (GOLD analysis project Ga0182030, IMG submission 121299) | Permafrost microbial communities from Stordalen Mire, Sweden - 812S3M metaG (Illumina Assembly) | ecosystem: Environmental > Terrestrial > Soil > Wetlands > Permafrost | place: Sweden... | reverse complement strand
GGCGCGAAGAACTTGAAAGAAAACTGCGCCTGTACTTCAATGCCAAAAGTAACCTCGATCGTGAGGCAACGATGTCCTAACCGGACACCTTTCCCGGTAACATTTTACCGTGAGGCAATGCGCCTGCCGTGCGCAGCACTTCGATTTGAAATAAATCGACTCCTGAAGGCTGTCCGCTAAAGCAGAAGCTGGTAAATCACTAATGAAACGCATCGCAGTACTCACTTCGGGCGGCGATTCCCCGGGCATGAACCCGGCCATCCGGTCCATTACGCGGACGGGGCTCAACAAGGGGCTTGAAATCATCGGCATCCGCAACGGTTACCAGGGCCTCCTCGACGACGAGTTCATGGATCTCGATAACCACATCGTCTCGGGCCGCGTGCGCGACGCCGGTACCTTTCTCCAAACCAGCCGCTGCCCCGAGTTCGTCAAGGAAGAGGGTCAGCGCCGGGCGTTGGACATCCTGGCGAATCACCGCATCGACGGCCTTATCGTCATCGGCGGCGACGGCTCGCTCAACGGCGCGCGCGCGCTGCACCGCTTCGGTCTGCCCGTCATCGGCCTGCCCGGCACGATCGACAACGACATTTTCGGCACGGACATGGGCATCGGGGTCGACACCGCGCTCAACACCATCATCAGCCTCGTCGACATGATCCGGGCCACCGCCGCGTCGCACCGGCGTTGCTTTGTGGTCGAAGTCATGGGCCGTGGGAGCGGCTATCTCGCCCTCTTGTCCACTATCTCAACCGGTTCCCAGGTCGCCGTTATTCCCGAGTTTCGCATGAACATGGAGAGCATCGTTGGCGTGCTCGAACGCCGCTTCTCCGCCCGGCACAATAACAGCGTCATCCTCGTGGCTGAAGGGGTGTGCCAGGGCGCCGATTTCATGCAGCGCCTGATGGCCACCGGCAAAGTCAAACAGGAAGTCCGGCTGACCGTCCTCGGCCACATCCAGCGGGGCGGCACGCCCACCCATTACGACCGGCTCCTGGCCAGCCGCATGGGCGAAATGGCCGTGCTGGCGCTCATGGCGGGCGAAAGCGGCTCCATGGTCTCGACCGTGAACGGCCGGACGCAGTTGCGCGACTTCGACGAGATTTTGGATCGCCGCAAGGCGCTACCCGGCGACGCAATCCGCCTCGCCCGCAATATCGGCATCGAACTCGGCGAGGTGGTTGAACCGTAAACCCTAAAAATCACACTCCTAATTCGTCAAAGAGCCTTTCTTGCAAGTTTTTCTGTTCATTTTTACCAAAGTCAGGTATAGAACCTGCACCAAGATTGCCTAAGCCCAAAACAGAAAGCATCCCATGAAACTGCTCCTTACCGCCTGCCTCACTGGTTTACTTCCCGCCATGGCGTTTGCGCAAGCGTCCGATGCGAACACCAAGCCCGCGCCCTTCCGCCCTCTCGTGGCGAAAGAACATCAGGGCCTCGGACGTATCGGGGTGCGCCTCGCTTTCGACAAAGTCTCCGGTCTTCCGCGGATCATCGCCCTGACCCGTGGCGGTCCTGCGGCGGATTTTGGCTTTCGCGCGGGCGACGTCATCATCCGTATCGACAAAAATTACACCACTTCCCTGACCCAGGAGGAAATCAGCCTTGCCCTGCATGGCGAGCCGGGCACGGGCGTTGAGCTTACCATTCAACGCGACGACGATCCGCATTACATCATCCGCTCGGTGGAGCGCCGGATCCTTCGCGCCGATCAGGAAGATATCGCCCAGCCGCCCCGGAGCGAAGTCGGCGAAGCCACCGTGCCTTACTAAAGCAGCGTCGTTCTTTTGCGGCTGATTAATCCGTAATCCCCGCGCTCTACATTTATCACGCTCCAATTGATCGCGCGGCGTCTTCTGCTATGCTGCGCGTTCCGTGACCACCGCCGCCCCTCGCACTTCCCCGCCCGCCCTCGTCATCGGTTCGGGATTCGGAGGACTGGCCGCGGCCATTCGGCTTCAGGCGCGCGGCTATGACACGACCATCCTCGAAATGCGCGACAAGCCCGGCGGTCGTGCCTGCGTCTTCAAGGACAAGGGCTTCACCTATGACGCCGGGCCGACGATCATCACCGCGCCGTTTTTGATCGACGAACTTTTCGCCCTCGCGGGAAAGCGCACGGAAGATTACGTCAGGATCGTCCCGATCACGCCCTTCTACCGCATTGTTTTTCCCGACGGCCGCGCGTTCGACTACACGGGCACAGAGGCCGGGATCGTCGAGCAAATCAAGAAGTTCAATCCCGACGACGTGCCCGGTTATCTGAAATTCGTCGCGAAATCGCGCGCCATTTTCGAACGCGCCTTCATCGCCCTCGCCGACCAGCCCTTTTCCTCCTTCTCCGACATGGTCCGCGTCGCGCCCGACCTGATCCGGCTCCGCTCCCAGGAATCGGTCTACACGCTCGTCTCGCGCTACGTGAAAGATCCGCTCCTGCGACAGGTCTTCAGCTTTCATCCGCTGTTCGTCGGCGGCAACCCGTTCCAATCTTCCTCCATCTACGCGATGATCCATTACCTCGAACAGGAATGGGGCGTCCACTTCACCATGGGCGGCACCGGCGCGCTCGTGCAGGGCCTGCTGCGCCTCTTCACTGAGATGGGAGGTAAACTGCGCCTCAACGCGCGCGTCGAACAGTTGCTGGTGGAGGACGGCACGGCCCGCGGCGTCCGGCTCGATTCGGGCGAGGAACTTCCCGCCTCGGTCGTTGTCTCCAACGCCGACGTTGCGAATTTCTACAAAAAGGCCGTGCCCGCAGCGGCTCGGAAGAAATGGACAAATAAGCGGCTCGACGGAATGCGCTATTCGATGGGCCTTTTTCTCATCTATTTCGGTACGGACCGCACCTATCCCGATCTGGCCCACCACACCATCGTCCTCACCGAACGGTACAAGGAATTATTGGAGGACATCTTCCGGAAAAAAATCCTCGCCGACGATTTCTCGCTCTATCTCCACGCGCCGACGCGCACCGATCCGTCGCTCGCGCCGCCCGGATGCGAATGCTTTTACGTCCTCTCGCCCGTGCCGAATCTCGGCGGCAAGGTCGATTGGAACGCGGTAAAAGACCTCTACGCCGACGCGATTCTCGAATCGCTGGAGAAGCTCTGTCCCGATCTGCGCCAGCACATCGTCAGCAAGCTGATCTGGACGCCGCTCGATTTCGAAACGCAGCTCGACGCGCATCTCGGCTCCGCGTTTCAGTTCGAACCGATCCTGACCCAAAGCGCCTGGTTCCGGCCCCACAACGTCAGCGAAGACGTGAAAAACTTTTTCCTCGTCGGTGCGGGAACGCACCCCGGCGCCGGCGTCCCCGGCGTCCTCAGCAGCGCGAAGCTCCTGGAGCGCGTCCTCCCAAATCCGTCCTGAATTTTAACGGAATTACGGAATTTTCGGAATTGAGGATAATAAAAAGGCTCCGTCATTCCGCAGTAGCCGAAGCGTAGCAAAACCCTGAGCCTGCCGAAAGGCCTGTCAAAGGATACGCGCTGATTCCATTGCCTCTCGCTGCGGTCTTAGCCCCAACGGGGCGTCCCCACCCCAGCCCAGGGCAACGCCCTGGGTTACATACAACGAATAGCGAAAGCCCTGTAGGGGCGACCTAATTTAGAGCGCCCCTTCAGGGCTCTTTCGTGGCAAATCATTTACCTAGGGCGTTGCCCTAGGCTGTCTTATTTCGCCCCTTTGGAGGGTGTTCCGAAAGGGTATTGAGCCATCAGAGGCGAGAGGCCCAAGAATCGATTTTGAGGACCAAGGCCCGAAGTGGCGCTGGAGTATGGATTCTAGAGGGAAAAAGCACAGAAACGCTGTGCAGTTCAAATGCACGAGCCGAAAAACCTATTTTCCCGAGACTGTTCGCACGAAATCAGGAGCTTGGAGAAACTTTCGGAACACCCTCCTTTGGGGCTGAAATGCACCGACCATATTTCCCGTCATCTCGGGCGCCTGGCCCCGAACACAGCCTCCGCGGAAGCGCGCATAGCCTCGGCTTCTGCTTCTTGTTCGCGCAGGCGGCGTCTGTCCCACCAAACCGCAATCGGCTTGGTGATCCCGAACATGACGCCCAAAGTAGCGAAGGCCAGCAGAGCGCCCGGCAGCGAGTCGTAGAATCCGCCGTAGGCAAGGATGGCGCACAGCGAAAGCGCGATCTGATTCGCGGCGATGATGTAGAACGAATCATGCTTCGACTTCTCCTGAACGACGGTTCGGTAGACAGCCCAAATGTCGAGACCGAGAAAAATCAAGCCGATGCCCGAAATCGATCCGAACCCAAGTGAGAAGAGAATGTAGAGACCGAAGTACGGAATGCTACCCAAGGTGTCGTGACCGAAAACAGCCTGTCCCACCATGAAAAGGATCTGCCCCAGGGCAAAAGGCGTCAGGAAACCGATGATGCCGCCGAGAATGATGAAAGGCGCCTGACAAAGGATTCGAAGAAAGTAATTGTTTTCCATGGCGGCCTCCAGTCCTCACAGCAAAACTGCTCTCGCTGAAATCAATTTGCAACCCGGCTCACACCGCCGGCTTCGTTCGCCATCTCGACATTCCGCGCGGAAACCCCTAGTCTCCACGGATGGACCCGCTTTTACGCCTGCTGGAGGAAAACGCTCTCGCCACGCACGAGACGCTGGCCGCCCAGTTGGACACCACACCCGTCGAGATCAAGAAGCGCATCAAGCAGCTTGAGCACGACCGCGTCATCCTCGCCTACAAGGCCATCGTCGACGACGAGCGCGCCAAGCGCACCCACGTCAAGGCGGTGATCGAGGTCCGCATCACGCCCGAGCGCGAAGGCGGCTTCGACCGCGTGGCGCATCGGATCGCGCAGTACCGCGAAGTCCAATCGTGCTTTCTCATGAGCGGCGGCTTCGACCTGCTTGTCTTCATCGAGGGCCAGACGCTCCAGGAAGTCGCCGGCTTTGTCTCCGAGAAGCTCTCCACCCTGCCCGGCGTCCTCTCCACGGCCACCCACTTCAATCTCAAGACCTACAAGATACAGGGCGTTCTCCGCGAAAGCGTCGTGAACGAGGAACGCCTCAAGGTCAGCCCCTGAACAAGGTAAAAGGTGAAAGGGTAAAGGTACTGCATCAGATATTCCGCTTCCCCGCCCCCACCCCTTTCCTTTTACCCTTTACCCTTTACCCTTCCCTTGCCTCCCATGCACCTTCCCCTCTCCTCTGTTCAATCGTCCCCCGACTTCATCGCGGACCACGTGCGCGGCATTCCGCGTTCCGGCATCCGCGATTTCTTCGAGATCGTCCAGTCAATGCAGGGCGTCATTTCGCTCGGTATCGGCGAACCCGATTTCGTCACGCCGTGGCACATCCGCGAAGCGGCGATCTACGCGCTGGAGCGCGGCAAGACCGGTTACACTTCCAATCTCGGCCTGTTGCGTCTGCGCGAAGCCATTTCGGAATATGTTTCCACCGACTACCATCTTTCCTACGAACCGGAGACCGAAGTGCTCGTCACGGTCGGCGTCTCCGAGGCGCTCGACCTCGCCCTGCGCGCCGTGCTCAATCCCGGCGACGAAGTCCTTTATCATGAACCGTGCTACGTCTCCTACAGCCCGAGCATCGCGCTCGCGCATGGGAAGGCCGTCGCCATCGGCACGCACGAGAAGGACGAATTCAAGCTGCGCCCCGCCGCGCTCCGGGCCGCGATCACACCCAGGTCGAAGGTGCTGCTCCTGAATTTTCCGTGCAACCCGACCGGCGGTGTCATGACCGCCTCGGAGTTGGAGGAAATCGCCGCGGTTTGTCGCGAGCACAACCTGCTCGTCATCACCGACGAGATTTACTCCGAGCTTTCCTACGCGGAGACGCACACCTCCATCGCGTCGCTGCCGGACATGCGCGAGCGGACGATTTTTCTGCACGGCTTCTCGAAGGCTTTTGCCATGACCGGTTTTCGCGTCGGTTACGCCTGCGCGCCCGCGCCGCTCATCGACGCCATGATGCGCATCCACCAATACGGCATTCTCTGCGCGCCCATCATCAGCCAGGAGGCGGCGCTGGAAGCGTTGCTCCACGGACGCGCCGACATGCTCGACATGCGCGAGCAATACCGCCTTCGCCGCAATTTCCTCGTCCACGCTTTCCGCAAAATGGGCCTGCCCTGCTTCGAGCCGCGCGGTGCGTTCTATCTCTTCCCCGGCATCAAGACGACCGGCAAGACGTCACACGATTTTGCTTTCGGCTTGCTCAAGGCGCAACAAGTCGCCGTCGTGCCCGGCACCGCCTTCGGCTCCAGCGGCGAAGGCTACGTCCGTTGCAGTTACGCCACGGGGATGGACCAGTTGCAGATCGCCGTCGAGCGCATCGCGGAGTTTATCGGGAAAAGTTGAGCCGGGCAGGGGCAGGTTGAAACTTTTGCATTCCACCGTGTTTAATCCACGAAATCCTCGAATGCGCTGCTTCAAATCCCCAACCTGCCCGTCATTAAAGTGAATGTATTCCGGGGACGTGATTCCCACGGCACGAAATTGGACCGTTTCTCCGGTGGAATGCTGCCGGGCTTGATCCTCCTTCTTTGTCCCGTCTGTGGTCAGGATCAGCCTCACCCCCCGCTAAGCCCAATGGAGCCGTCCCAAGCCGCGCCGCCTTCCTCTCTCTTCCCCTCCAACACCCTTCTCACCCCGGATAAGGAGCTCGACCTGTTTAATGCGCTGGATCTTTCTCTGCCCGCCTTGGCGCCGGTCCGGAAAGCAGTGACTCAAGGTAATATCGCCGCCGCCCGGCATGAACTGGCGCATTATTTTCGCCAGCGCACAAACGTGCCCTGGAAATTCGATCCCCATCATCCTGATAAAAACACTCCGTTCAACAAAGAGGCCGCCGCCGACGCGGTCAGGGGTCGCGTCAAGCCTGCAAACCTTCCCGTCTGGGCGAACTTTCCAGATGGCAGGATCGACTGGCTTTACAACGAAACCTTTCACCAGCCCGGCGTGGCGCCCAACCCGGGGTGGCAATGGCAGCTCTGCCGGATGGACTTCTGGAACGACATGGCGGCGGCGTACCGTGCGACGGGAGACGAGAAATACGCGCGGGCGTGGGTTCAACAATTGCGCTCTTTCATCATTCAATGTCCACCGCCGGTCGAGAAACCCGCTCCGTCCGCTCCGTCGGCCTGGCAACCGATCGACACCGGCGTTCGGAACCTGGCGGCGTGGCCGGATTCCTATTTCAGCTTTGTTCTCTCGCCTTCTATTTCCGACGAGGATCTTCTTGTTGCCGTTTACGGCTTTCTCCTGAACGGAAAATATTTGTCAACCCGCCATGGCCCCGGAAACGGGCTGCTGATGGAAAGAGAGGGGCTTTATACGATTGGCTGCATTTTCCCGGAGTTCAAGCTCTCGACCCGGTGGCGGGACGAGGCGATCAAAGGCGCGATGGCACAGCGGGCTGCCCTGTTCCTCCCGGACGGCGTCGAGGCCGAGCTCACCACCGGTTATCACAGCGGGGCGATCTCGAACATCATGGGTATTCCAAAAATCGCGAAGATGGTCGGCCGAGACAACGAGATACCCCCCGATTATATCGGGCCGATGGAAAAAGCGTTTGAGTTTGAGATGTACATGATGGCCCCCGACCGTCAGATGCCCCTGTTCAACGATGCCTGGCGGACCCATGAGCAGGGTCTGTTGCGGGAAGCCCTTCCCATTTTCCCGAACCGCAGGGACTTTCTCTGGGTCGCCACCGATGGCAAGCAGGGCCAGCCTCCGGCGGAAACTTCCAAAGCCTTCGACTGGGCGGGACTTTACGCCATGCGTTCGAGTTGGGCCCTCGATGCCAATTATCTGGCTTTTCGCGACGGACCGTTTGTGTTCGCCCACGGGCATCAGGACAAACTCATCGTCGTGATGTGGGCATATGGCCGTGAGATCCTCTTCAATTCCGGGGGCGGACCCTACGACGCCGGTAAATGGCGCCACTATTCCATCGACACCTTTTCCAAGAATACGGTACTGGTCGACGGCCTTCCGCAACGTCGGCCGCGAAATATCGTCAGCATCGGCGTGCCCAGGATCGATTCCCGTTGGGAAAGCACACCCGATCATGATTTCGTCGCCGGCTCCTATAACGAGGCCTATGGAGACAAGGGCCTTCATCCAGCCACCCACACGCGGCGCGTGCTGTTTCTGAAGCCGGACCTTGGCATCGTCGCGGATACGCTGACGCCCAACGATACCGCCTCGCATACCTACCAGGCGCGATGGAATTTGCTGACGACCAGGACAAAGCAAATCAATGGCACTCAGGAAGTCGTCACGACGGATCCCAATCAGCCCAATCTGTCGATCGTTCCCCTTGATCCGGATGGCCTCGACGTGCGTACTGCATCGGGTCAACTCGAACCGGAACTCCTCGGTTGGAATGTTCTCCACGACACCGTAACGCAGCCAGCCGCAGCAACGACCGTCCTGCATACGCGCCAAGGCCCCGGTATCCAGACCTTCCTGACACTATTGATACCTATACCCTCCAAAACCACGGACCCTGTCAAAAGCATCAAGTCAACCGGTCCCGGTGCGGCTAAAGTCACCTTTAACGACGGTCGCACCTTGGCGATTACCGCCGATGCGAACCCCTCCGGCGGCATCGAAGCCACCGAATCCCTGCCCAATGGTTCCCCGGGCCGTCATGTCAAGATTGCCACTGCCCACTGAAGCCTTGGGAGGACTCCCTTTTTTGACCCAACCCAAAAGATGAGGCTTGACCCGTTTTGCACTCCCGGTAGGCTCTCCAACTCCACTCAACCCATTTAATCCCATGCGCGAACAAGTTATTTTGGAATGCACCGAGGCTGCCAAGGAAGGCAAGTCGGCTTCCCGTTATTTCACGACCAAGAACAAGAAGCTGCAGCAGGAGCGCATCGAACGGCTCAAGTACAATCCCTCCCTGCGCCGCCGCACGATCCACAAAGAGCGAAAATAGGTCCGTGGTAGCCGTCGACCTCCGGGCGACGGTTGGTTCTGTTGGCGAATAAGACTTTTGCTCAATTGGCATTATAGCTAGGGTAGGCCATGAAGCCGCTGTTTCCGTGGCTGCAAAAGCGCCTTGAAGCTCAAGCCCGCTCCAAACTTGAGCGACCCGTCCGTTATGCGGCTATCGTCTTCGGTATCTTACTGATTCTGTGCGCGATTGGAGCATGGTCAGGCCTCACTTCCAGTCCGCCGCAGCGCGTCACTCTAGACGTGGTGTTCTGGGCAGCCCTTACAGTTGTTGCCGTCTCGTTTTGGTTCACGCTGATCGCAACGGGAACTCTTCTCGTTCCCTTCAAGATTCGGAGAATCTTAACCTTTAGTTTGTTGCCCCTTCAATCGGCATGCCTTGTAGTCGTAGCAGTCTTTTTAGCGCTCCTTGTTTTGAGTCATATTGATCCAAGTTGGATTTTCGTGGTCTTAGACTCCGCGCGATATATAGCCGAGGCAATCTTGCTCTCGTGGACCGTCCTTTCCCTATGGGGCTGGATTCGGTATCTGCGAGGGTTCGCAACGGACTGAGAGAGCCAATCTGCTTACACCGTCGTTTTATACGAATTCACGACCCAGCGACTCATCGCCTGGTCGGGAGACTCGACCACACTGCGGTCAATGGCGAAGCTGGTCTGGCCGGAATTCTTGCTGATGAGTTTGAGTCCAAATTCGAAGTCCTTGAAAACCAGCGCGCATTGATCGCGCATGTTGCGCCCGGATTGGAGAGCACCCTCGACCAGCGCCTCGATCGCATCGGGCGTCAGTTCCAGATGCAGCAGATGCTTCTCCTCGAAACGCATCGCGAATTGTTTGGCGATTTCGGCCATCACCAGCCGCTCCTCGTACTTGCCATCCGACAGAATGCGGCGTAATTCCGCCTCGGGATTGAGCACGAGCGCCTCCTGCACGACGAAGCGCCGGATGCCTGAGCCGGGCAACTCGAACTTGAAAGGCCGCAGCACCCGCTCGCCGACCGTCACCAGCCCGCGCGCGCCGGTTTGTTCCTCGGCGGCCAGCCGCGCCATCGCCCGCAGGCCGTCGTCGGTGAACATGACCTCGATCCCATAGGCGCGGAATGATTCCTCATACTGATGAATGAGCGAACCTTCGCTCTGCTTGAGAATCGCGAAAAGATCATCGACTTGCAACGCGCTGCACGCGACGCGGACCGGCAATCGTCCCACGAACTCGGGTTCCATGCCGTACTCGATGAGATCGCGCGTCGTCGCCTCGGCAAGGACCTCCTCGGTCTTGCGTTCCGGTCGCGCTGCGGCGGCGAAACCAATTTCGCTTTTCGACAGGCGCCGCTTGACGATTTCCGGCAGCTTGTCGAAGGCGCCGCTGACGATAAAGAGAATATGCCGCGTATTGATCGTCTCCTTCTTCATCTTGCCGCCGCGCTTCTGGAATTCCATCGCGGCCTGGAGTTGCGACTGCAAATCGGTCTGGCTGCGCAACGGCACCTCCGTTTCCTCCATCAGCTTGAGAAGATTCGTCTGCACGCCGCGCCCGCTCACGTCGCGTCCCATCCCGACCGGTGAGCTGGCTAGCTTGTCGACCTCGTCAAGATAGATAATGCCGTATTGCGCCGTGTCCTTGTCGCCCTCGGCTTGGGTGACGAGATCGCGAACGAGGTCCTCGACATCGCCGCCCACGTAACCGGTCTCGGTGAATTTGGTCGCGTCGGCGCGCACCATCGGCACCCCGATCAGCTCCGCGAGACATTTGACCAGATAGGTTTTCCCCACGCCGGTCGGGCCCATGACGAGCACGTTCTGCTTGATGTAATTCGACAGCGTCTTGCCCTGCGACATCGCCTGGACGTGGTGGTAGTGATCGCACACGGTGATAGCCAGCACCTTCTTCGCCTCGTCCTGCTGGATGACGAAACGGTCGAGATGCTCCTTCACCTGGCGGGGCGTCAGGTGGAAATCAAAGCGCGGTTTGGGCGATGGGGATGAGACAGCCTCATCCGATCCGGGCTGCTCGGCCTGGGGGACAAATCCACTGCCGGGCTCGAGATTCCTTTTCAGGAATTCCTGCAAGCGGGCGTGGAGCGGATCGCTTTCTGCGGGTGATGACATGCCCCAATTTCGGACATTTTTGATTTAGCGCAAGCACACTTGGGAAAATCCTATCTCGCGCGGAGAACCCGGAGTGCGCAGTGATTCAAAAAAAATTCATCCTACCTCCTCCGCGACCTCTGCGTGCTCCGCGCGAAACCTCATCAATGCGAAGGCTCCGACCGCCGCAACATTTCAGATTTTCCCGTTGAAGAGGCGGGGCGAGGTATCTTCCGCGAAGACAAGCGATTCGGCGCGCGAGCGGCGGCGTTCAAAGACAAGCTTGTCGAGTTCCGGGTTCACAGCGACGGGATACTTCTGGTTGAAGCAGGCCATGCAGAATTTATTTTCACCGCGACCGGTGGCGCGAACCATGCCCGCCTCGTCGAGGTAGCCGAGCGAGTCGGCCTGCAGATACTTGGTGATTTCCTGGAGGGAAAGCTGGTTGGCGATGAGGTGCTTGGGATCGGGAAAATCAATGCCGTAATGACATGGGAAACGGTGCGGAGGACAACTGATGCGAATGTGGACTTCCTTCGCGCCGGCGTTACGCAGGTTCATCACGCGCGACCGCGCGGTGGTGCCGCGGACGATGGAATCGTCGACGACGACAATGCGCTTGCCCTTCACGCGCTCCTTGATGATGTTGAGCTTCACTTTCACCCCGAATTCGCGCGCCAACTGGGAGGGATTGAGGAAGGTGCGCCCGACATAATGGTTGCGCACAAAAGCCGCGTCGTATGGAATGCCCGATTCCTCGCTGAAACCGAGCGCGGCGTAGTTGCCGGAGTCGGGCACGGGAATGACGATGTCGGCCTCGACCGGGTGGAGGCGGGCCAGTTCGCGGCCCATGTTCACGCGCACCGCGCTGACGTTCACGCCTTCGAGCGTGCTGTCGGGCCGCGCAAAATAAACATATTCGAAGATGCAAAAGCCGAGACGGTCCTTCGGCACGAAGGGCTTGATCGATCGCAATCCTGTTTCGTCAATGACAACAATCTCGCCCGGCTCGACATCGCGGACAAATTTTGCGCCGGGAATGATGTCGAACGCGCAGCTTTCACTGGAAAGAAGCCACGCGCCCTCGACCTTCCCGATGCAGAGCGGGCGGAACCCGAGCGAATCGCGCACACCGATGATTTCGCGCTCATTCATGAGTACCAGGGAAAAAGCACCCATCACCTTGCTGAGCGCCTGGACGAGAATGCTGTCGCCAAGATGGTTTGAAGGCTGGGCCATGAGGTGAAGAATGACCTCGCTGTCGACCGTGGTCTTGAAGATCGCGCCCTCCGCTTCCAGTTCATCGCGCAGGATGTTGGCATTGACCAGGTTCCCATTATGGCCGACCGCGATCTGGCCACGCGAACAATCGACCACGATCGGCTGGGCGTTTTCGAGCGTACTGGAGCCGGTCGTGGAATACCGGACATGGCCGATGGCGCGCGTGCCCTGCAGCTTGGCGATTTCCTGGTCGTTGAAGACCTGCGACACCAGCCCCATGCCGTGATGGCTCTTGAATTTGCGCTCCTTCTCGTCCCCGCCATTGACCACTATGCCCGCGCTTTCCTGCCCGCGATGCTGCAGGGCGTAAAGACCAAAAAAGGTCATCTCCGCCGCGCGTGGATGACCAAAGACGGCAAAAACTCCACACTCATCCTTGGGACGGTGTTGAAAAACCGCCTTCGCCGCGGATGATTTATTCATGCTCTAGCCCTTTATACACTATCCCCGGCGAAGGAAAAGCGTTTCGCCCGTTTTTGACACTTTTTTGTTACAGAATCCTCACCTCGCCTTTAGTCCTAAGCTTGCCGAAGAATCAGGATGACGGACCGGGAAAGAGGGATTTTCGCAGGGTTCTCCTATAAATCCTAAAAAGCTTATAATTTTAGGCTTTTTAAGGTAACAATATACTTGACTAACCACGGCTCTCGACGTATGGTGGTTGCATGAAGAACGAAAAAGTTGAACTTCCCGAGACGCTGCAAGAGGCGATTACTTACTTTTCTGACGAGACTCGGGCCTTGGATTTCATGGTCTGTTTGCGCTGGGCAGATGGCAAGGTGACTTGCCCTCATTGCCAAAGCGACAAGGTTACTTTTCTGACCACGCAAAAACGCTGGAAGTGTAAGGGTTGCCGCAAACAATTTTCGGCCAAGGTGGGAACAATCTTTGAAGACTCCGCGCTTCCCCTTAGCAAATGGTTTCCCGCTTTCTGGCTTATCGTGAATGCCAAGAATGGGATTAGCTCCTACGAGATTGGCCGCTCGCTTGGTGTCACGCAAAAGACAGGCTGGTTTATGCTCCAGCGCATACGTCTGGCCATGCAAAACGGCACCATCGTCAAAATGGGCGGCACGGTCGAAGTCGATGAAACCTTTATCGGTGGCAGGGCGCGGAATATGCACGCAGACAAACGCAGAGCGAAGAAAATCCGCACAGGGGGCGTTTCCATGACGCCCGTGCAAGGCTTGCTGCAACGCCACGGGAAGGCTTCTCGGGTCATTCTCAAGGCGGTCAAGACGGTGCGAGGCTCCGAGCTTCGTGGGAACATCAAAGAATACGTTTTGAAGGGCTCGCACGTTTACACCGATGCGGCCCCCGCCTACGAAAAGCTTGCCGAGGAAACGGACTACACCCACAAGGTCATCGACCATGCCGAGAAGTACGTCGATGGCGTTGTGCATACCAATGGTCTCGAAAACTTCTGGTGCTTGCTCAAGCGCACCATCAAAGGCACCTATGTTAATGTTGAACCGTTTCATTTGTTCCGTTATCTCGACGAACAATCGTTCCGTTTCAACGAACGCAAGGATACTGATGGAGGTCGATTCCTAAAAGCTTGTGCTGGCATTATCGGTAAGAGTTTGAAGTACGTTGATTTGATCGGTAAGGGTGGTGATGATCTTCAGCAAGCGCTGGCCTAGGCGGGGAAAAAATCCTACTGAGGAGTAGGAGGTGAATATGGTTTGGATTCCTTTTCTATGATGCGGATAGTTGAGTTTTTATTTCTATGCTCAAGATAGGTCAAAAAAAAGAAAACTAGGCTCAACGCAAAAAGCACGGGAGTTCCAAAGTGATATAATGCTAGCGCTTCTCCACTCGTGATGAAAGGGTCAGAAAATTGCCCACTTAAAAAACAGGCTGCCGCAAATGACGCCAACGATGTTCCCACGGATAAAAAAATAGCCGATCGCGTATTTCCGGCAGAAATACTTTGTTTTTCGTTTTCCGTGATGCCGTAGATCATCATATCCCTTTGGGCATAGAAGGGACGCACCATGCCGGAAGTCGCGTTTGCGTTAGCGCCGCCCTGAGTAGTAAGGCTGGCCGGCGCAGTATAACCTGTGTGATCTGGAGATATATCAACCATTTTATGTCGCCTTTACCGGCGGTCCCAAAGTTGGCTCGTGATAAGAAGGCATCGGAGTAGGTGGGGACATAAGGCCAGGGATGAGCATGGCTCCAACATATTTTGTCTGTCTGCAATTGATGCAGAAAATCATAATCTGTGGATATGCTACCGCCGCTAATTGTGTCCCGTAGGGCACCGGACTTATGACGTGCTCGTTCAGACCCCAGCTTGCCGTTCCACAAATTTCGCAGGTAGGTTGTGGTTTTCCAAAAGAATTTAAGTAGGTATATACTTTGGTCATTTCCTCTTGGCTCATCTTTCCTGTTTCGTCTGGCATCCCCAAGGTTTACTCCTGCCACGTAGCGTGGTACAAGTAAATCGTGAGCAAAGAACCGACAGAATTTGATCGCTTCCGCGACTTTGCGAAGCAGGTCATATCCGTGCCCAAGGCCGAGATCGACCGCCGACAGGCGGAATACCTCAAATCGCGCAAGGCACTGAAAAAGGCCAAGGCGTAAAAACGCCTTTCGAGCCGAAAGCCAAGACTCAGAGGCGTGGTTAGCGTAGTATATTATTACCCTTTTTAAGCCATTTAGGATTTGCAGTGCTACCGCTCGTTTTAAGGATGCGTTAGGATCGCATCCATGAAACATCTTAGCTCTGACTCTCCTCCCTTTCCGTTCCCCGTTTGGATTCCCTCTTGCACCGGCTGCAACACGCGCCCGGGGCGGAGGATTCATCCTGCCTCGACTAACCCATGATCTTTCTCGATGCAGGTGGACTTGAGGGCGTCGGGATCGGGGAGCCGCGTTCGCTTTCCGGCAACTCAAAGCCGCCTTGCGACGCGAAAACCCGCCCACCCCGCTCTTCACCCCCGCCCGGGTGGAATTCTATCGAAATATCCTCGCCGTACGACCTCATACCACCTCATACCACCCCATTACGGAATATCTCCATACCCCCCCGCCCCCCATGGTTTCAATCGCTTCCTTGAACTTCATCTCGATTTTCCGGGCTCCTGCATAACCCGCTTTCGCCATTCG
>Ga0182030_10014674_pt1 | contig 15438 bp, 18 predicted proteins | sample 812S3MmetaG_FD_121299 | JGI IMG/M metagenome (GOLD analysis project Ga0182030, IMG submission 121299) | Permafrost microbial communities from Stordalen Mire, Sweden - 812S3M metaG (Illumina Assembly) | ecosystem: Environmental > Terrestrial > Soil > Wetlands > Permafrost | place: Sweden... | reverse complement strand
TCTTCATGCACCAGGATGCGGCCGTCCCTGAGTTGAAGCATGGCTCCGAGGTTCACCCCGGGTTGGTTGGTTAATTTTGTCCAAGTCTGGGCGCTGGCAGTCGCAAGTACTGCGAACAGCATGGCGGACGTGATTGCGAGCTTTGCAAGTAATTTCAAAGGGATTCCCCTGGAAGCAGGTGTGAGAAGCAGCCTCTAACTGTATAGCGGTTTTCTCTATTTGTGTAGGCTGAAAAGATTCGCACCACAACCGCACTAATTTGCTTCTACGAGCCGCGCTAGTACTGATGAATACTGAGGAAAACTGAAGGACCATCGCGTTCAGTACGAACAGTCGCGACGAACGATCGTGGCACGCGAGTTTGTGAGCAGGTTGCGGGTCGTGAGTGGCTCGGACCGAAGGCTGATCGCTCCACTACAATGTCAGCATGATTTCCATCCCTCGGATTTCTCTCGCAGCCCTGGTTGCCTGCGCTCTTCTGACATCTGTTGGCGCTCAATCTGCCGCACCGGCTATCACACATTGGCAGCGCGCATCGGATACTCCGATTCTCTCGCCGCAAGGCGACGGCTGGCAGTCTGCGGGAACCTTTAATCCCTCGGTTGTCTTCTTTCGCGGAAAATTCGTGATGCTCTACCGTGCGCAAGATCGCGCCGGAACTTCGCGGCTGGGCTACGCCGATAGCACTGATGGCATTCACTTCCGTAGCCGTCCGCAGCCGGTCTTTTCGCCGGAGACGGACTACGAGAAAGACGGCGGCGTCGAAGATCCGCGCCTCGTCAAGTTCGGAAAAACCTTCTATCTCACTTACACGGGTTATAACAAGAAAGATGCCCAACTCTGCCTGGCCACTTCGAAAGATCTGATTCACTGGAAACGCGTGGGCGTGATTCTCCCTGCATATCAGGGCAAGTGGTACAAGTCGTGGACCAAGTCTGGAGCCATCGTCCCCGAGAAAATCAACGGCACATACTGGATGTACTTTCACGGCATCAGCTCGGCCAAACTCGGCCAGGTCGGACTCGCCTACTCCACCGATCTCGTGCACTGGACCGAAGCGCTCAACCAACCCATCCTCGCCGCGCGACCCGGAAGTTTCGATTCGGCCGTGGTTGAGCCTGGTCCCGCGCCGATTCTCACTCCAAACGGCATTATTCTCGTCTACAACGGAGCCGACGATAACGCAGTGTACAGAACCGGATTCGCGATTTTCGATCGCAAAGATCCCAGCCATCTGCTCATGCGCACGAGTGAGCCGATATTTGCGCCGGAGAAAGATTGGGAGAAAGTGGGACAGGTTCCTAATGTCGTTTTTGTCGAGGGTGCGGCACCAGAGGGAAGTCACTATCTCTTCTATTACGGCGGCGCGGACAAATACATCGGCGTAGCTGAGGCCGACATCTCACCGGCGACAGCGCCGATCGCGGCCCACAAGTAAACAACCACAGGCGGCGACCAGCGGAGTTCGCAAGGGTTTGTGGGCGAAGTCTGGTTACCAGTAACCGGCTATGTACGGTAACGATTGGGCCATGGCCCCCACTCGAGTGCCATTCCACGATTTTCATATAGGAGGTAGTCTCTTAATTGAGCAGACTTCGGGGGAGGGCTGTTCGACTGAGCGCCCCATGACTCGCAAGAGTCTGGGGCGTTTTGTTTTGTGCGTGGGATTTGGGTTCCGAAGGCGGGGCGATGAGAGATAGGGTCGAGATCGCTCTGCAGCATCGAGTGACGGCTGAAATGTCTAGGTCTCTTAACGATTCTCAATTCTCGGTTGTTAGTTCTCACTCTCCACCGGCGCTGCTTTGGGCGCTGGCAGTGCCTTCGCCGGTTTTCCTGGTTTTCCCGGAGTGGCAGGAGGACTTGGCGGAGCCGGGGGCACGACTGCTACTGTTCCCTTGCGAATCTCAATCCCGCCCTTGTCGCAGTTGATCACCAGGCGCGGACCGTTCGTCCCGATCGATCCGCTCGCGCTCGCATCTTTCTCGCGATTCTCAACTTTGATGGCGTCGAAATCGCTGTCGATTTCCCCTTCGCGCGTTCGCGCCTCGACTTTTACCGCGGTATTGGGAGGAATGGAAACGTGTACATCGCCCTTGCGATTATCGATCTGAATATTTCCTGGCTTGTACAGTCCAACTTCGACCGTGCCATTTTCGTCTTCCAAACGCAGATCGCCCGACAAGCCCTCGATCGAAATGTCTTTGGATCGCGTGGTCAAACGCATTGGCCCATATAACGAATCTGCGCGGAGGTCGCCCGAATCGAGATCGAAGCGGCCGTCGAGCCGCCCAAATTCCATCTCGGTGCGTGTCGAATGGAAAGTCACTCCGCTGCTCACGCGGACCAGTCGCACGCTCTCCTGAAACTCACCATTCAGGTGAACCGCTCCTTCCACATCTTCCACGGCAACTTCGTTCGAGCGGCCCTGAATTGTCAGATCGCCTTTCAAGTGCTGCACCCGGGCAGAACTCTCTTCCAGATTGAATGTGGCATTTCCGGTGTGATCGTTGAGATTGACCTCGCCCTTGTGGTGCGTGATATCAACGTTGCCGCTCATGCCACTGATCGTGATATCGCCACGCCGCGAAACGATAACGATGTCGGTGTTGCGGGGCACATAGACGTCCATATCGGTCGTCACGCTATGATCGCCGGCAGCGTGCGTCTCAGCGTCGAGCGTAACCACTTTGTCGACCACCGTTAGCTGCGGCTTGGTTTTGGAGTTGTAAGTGTCCGCATCTTCCTGCTTGTCGGCCCGGACTTTCTTGCGCACCGACACTTTCACGGTTTTGCCATCGCCTTCGTTGACGGTGATTGTGCCCCGGTCATCGTTGATATGCAGGCTGCCGCCGGCCGGAATTTCCTGGGTCAAATCGTCGCTATAGTCAAACGTCGATCCGCCAAAAATGTCGTCGAGACCCTCGTCATCGCCCAGTTGAATATGTTCGCCAAGGCTCTTCCAATCCAGACGCGCTGCTTGCGTGGCAATCAGGCCTGCGCCAATCAGAAACACCAGCAGGAAAACGCCGCCGACTCCGATCCCGCGCACACGCTGACCCATGCGCTTCGCCTGCTCGTATTCGATCAGCTTGATGACGCCCCACAGAATCAGCAGCGCAGGCCAGAAGCGCGCAAAGAGACGTCCCAGACTATGAATGTCGAGGATGCCCATCGTTCCCAAAAGAAACAGCACTCCCATCAGAATCAGCACCACCGGCCCCGCAATTGAACGGTGCGGAGGCGGCGGTGGAACCACGGGTGGCATCGGCGTCATGATCGGAGTTGAAGTTGGGCTACCCACGGTTCACCTCGTTGGTCGGAGGAACGGTCGGATCGATAGGAACCAGCGAAGTCGTTGAAACCACACTGGGTGGAACTGGAGGCATCGGCCCTCCCGGTGGATACGTGCCCTCGATCGGCCCTACGTGTCCCTCCGTTGATGCGCTGCCTTGCAGCAGTTTTACGCCGCCAATGACCAGCAGAATGACTGGCCACGTGTGGTTGAAGCCAAGATTTTCCACCCGCAAGCTCTCCAGCAGAAACAAGAAGCCAACTGTCAGGAGAATCGATGGGCCCATAATTTTGCGCGTCCGGCAGCGAGCGCAGGGGCACCCCGCACAGCCTCCGGGCAGCATGCCCCAGTTGCGCGCGAAAAGCCATCCGCCAATGCCAATCAAAATCAAAGGCCAAAAGCGATCGATGCCGAACTCCACTCCCATGGTGTTCAGCAGAAAAAGCACGCCCAACAAAATGAGCACGATCGCGCCGATCGGAATCTTATTGGTTTCGATCTTTGCGCCGCCGCTGAACGTGGACGCCAATCCAAAGGGATCCGGTATCGGCTGCGCCGTCTGAATTGCCTTGGCGGTCCGTACCGAGTCGATAATCTGATAGACGTAGAAGAATGCGATGCCAATGGCGCAGACGAGAGTAGGAGCGGTACCGTGGCTGGCGCTCACTCCAACAATCAGCAGGGTCATTACTGCCAGATGCGCCAACCCTTTCGCATATTGCCCCGAGTACACTGCTCCCACGCCAAAGGGAAAGAATCCTGCGAGAATTCCCGCGACCGTAGGATTTGGTCCCGAAACCGGACCCGGTGCGACCTTCAGACCGAGCCCCTGGTCCATGAACTGCTGATAAGGTGTTTGCGGAGGAGGCAGAGGAGGCGTTTCCATCTTCGCTCCCAGGCAATCCTCGCAATAAATAACGCCCCGCACGGGACGCGTGCAATTCGCGCACAGTGCCTTCCCGCAAGTGCGGCAATAGGCCACTGCTGACGCATCAGCATGATTGGCGCAGTTCATACAAACCTCCGATTCGTGGTCACAGGGACGGCAGGTTCTGCTCGCCTCACCCCATCCCGCAAGATCGGTGAGTTGGGGTCCCCGGCCTGCAGCGCGGCCAAAGTCGGCTGGCTGTAATCCTGGGAATAGTTACGATCCTGTCTCTGTTCTGGTGCTCCACTTGTGTTGTTCTTGTTGCGATTGTCTTTCTGCTCCGAAGGTACGGGTTCCGCGGGAGTGTTGGCCCGTTTCAGTTCGCGCACCTTCGACTCGATTTCATACACAAAGCGAATATTGTCGTAATACTGCACCACCTTGATCTGCGCATCATTGTAAGCATGCCGCAAAGCCGACGGCCGTAAATCTACCTTAGCCACGTCCTTCGGTTTCACGCCCGCCGCGCTCAAGGCCAGCGAGAACGAAAAGAAGATCATCCCGAACGACATGACGAACCGGGGCTGGCGTACAAAGGCCGCTGCCGGAGTGAAAAACGAGTCCCACCCCTCGCGCACGCGCTCCCAAAACGGAGTGCTTCGCCCGTCCGCGCGCGCCGTTCTAGAACTCAGCACGCCGCTCGTAGCTGCCAGAATGTTATGCACCAGGTAGGCCGGAGGCTCGACGATTTCGAGGCTGCGTAGCCATTCCCGTCCCGATTGCACCTCGGCAAACAAGGGACCGCAAGTCGGACAAATCCGCCGGTGCGCCTCGAAGTACGCTTTCTGGGTCGTGCTCCCAGTCGAGCTGAGTTGCCCTTCGCCGGCTTCCCCAAGCTCGGCGTCGATGGCCTCGCTCAGCCAGGCGTCGAACTCCGCACACTCCATGGGGACCCCCCGGCTGGCCCGGTCCAGGCCTTCCAGGTTGTGCGTCCCGTCTTTTCTTTCCTCTGGCATCACATCACCTGCTTATATGTACGTTGTAGGAGGCGTGCTAGTTCCGCTCGTCCCCGGTTAATTCGTGACTTTACGGTACCCTCTGGGACCCGTAAAGCCGTGGCAATTTCCCGATAGTCCATGTCCTGTAGATCCCTCAGAATGACCGCCTCGCGGAGCTCCGGAGACAGCTTTTGCAGCGCCGAATGCACCATATCCCGCGTCTCCCGGCTCTGGACGGCCGCATCCGGAGCCGCTCCCCGGTCGGCGATCTGCTCGCTTAGAGGCTGGGCGTCCTCATGTTCGGCAGGCGCCGTATCCAGGGAATCCGTGATTCGATCCCCCTTCGACTTCCGAAAGTGGTCCACCAGCAGGTTGCGCGTGATCGTAGTGACCCAGGTCATAAACGCACCCTTACCCGAGTCATAGGTATTCAAGGTGCGGTACATCTTGATAAAGACCTCTTGGGTAAGGTCTTGGGCGTTTTCCGCATCCCCGGCAAAGCGGTAGCAGACGTTATAAATCCGCCGGTGATAGCGCTGAACGATCTCTTCCCAAGCCGCCGCGTCGCCACTAATGCAGCGACGGACCAGCAATCCGACAACCTGGGCATCATCCAAAAGCAACTCCGAGTGTTGGGTATGGGGAGGGTGACTCGTCCCGTTCTAGCCGAGCCTAGCTCGGCCCCCAATCGTCGCTCCCACCGATCAGAACAGCCTATCCCACCCCTTCTGCTGAAATGGGAGTCCTTCGGGGGCAGACGCTGCTGCCTTCAACAGCACAACAGGAATACGTTTCTGTAGCGGAGGAAGTTCCCCAGAATCATGAAGCTAGCGATTGTAACAGGAGAGAGAGCAACATCGGTCAGACCGGTGGACGAAACCGCTGGCGCGGGTTCTCGCAACAGCCCGTTTCGGGATGGCGTCCAGGCTCGGCGAAGATACAGCAAGAGCCTCAGGAAAACGTGCAATCTTGAACAGACGCGGGATCGCTTACTCGATAGAGTGTGGGAATCATAAGGAGAGTGATGTGAAGGAGGCGCCATCCCTTCCCCGGCGTAAGAAGTATGACGTGCGGCTGACTCCTCTGGTGGTGCAGTTCTCTGACTCCTGTCGGACGGCTGCACCGCATCTCTCGGAAGCACCAGATCAAGCCGTTCCTCCTGGTCGGACCGACGTGGCGTGCCCCGCCGTTCCTCCCAAGGACGACATCGTCGGGTGGCCTGGCGAAATGCCCGTCGAACCTCCAGATTTTGCTGCTTACCCTCTCGACTCTTCGGCGAACTTCTAGAACCCGCGGCCAGCCGCGTTGCAATGTTGCTGCTAAAAAAATGAAGGTGAACCCCCGTGAGGTTGAGTCAGCAGAAATCGCTCACGACTCAGAGGGCCCACCTTTCTCGGACAATATCGGTGCGGCGTTGCGTTACAGCACAACGAAAACCGCGACCCGAACGCCGGGATGAAGCAAATCGAATAGGAAATACTCTCCATCGATGTAGTCGATGTAACAGTCGTCGGTATACGCCCAGCCTTCCGGCCAAGCATCCACCAACTGAAAGCCGTAACCGCCGTATTGGAATTGCGGCTGCCCCTGCACGATTACAGTCCTTGCGCTAAAAGTATGGCTGCGGCCAAACTGAGCGCGGAACTTGTCGTCGGGGATGTGCCCACCCTTGCCCGCAGGCCCGGCATTCCCCGCCTTTTCCGGATGTCCTTGCGCCTGCGGCTGCGCGCGATCCATCGGCTGGTCCGGATGCTCTTGTCCTTGGGGCTTCATCTGGTCGTGCGACTCTTTTTGCTCCTGCTTTTGATCCTGTTTCGGTTCCTGCTTCTCTTGTTTTGAGGGTTTGGATTCGTCCTGCTTTGGTTCGGGCTTCGCCTCTTCCTTCTGGGCGGGTTTGTCCTGAGGCTTTTCGTCCTGTGCGCAGACAAAAGCGGAACATCCGACTAGCACTGAGACAATCGCCAGACTCAGAAAACGGGAAGTTCGCATGTGCATTCCTCCAATGCAATCCTCTATGGCTCTAATCCTTGCCGCCCGTCTGTTCATAGAACGGGTCACGGGATTGCTGATTTGAGATGCGGGGGTTCCCGAAATCTGAATTACGGGTGACCTTGTAGACGTTAACCTAAGAAGCTGTAGAGTTCGGAAGCTGTAGGTTCGACGCTGGGAGGACGCGAACGTGGGCCCGTTTTGCCCGCCCCGCCTAGCGGACGCTTCACCCCTGCTGAAATTTCATTTAAAGTGGCAGCGCAACGAAGAGCACACTTTGCGCCGGTTTGCTTTTATTTTTCTGCGAACATTTTGAGTTCCGAAATCACCACCATGACCCCGAGTTTTGACATGAATGGCGTTGCGCGGCTCGAGTCTGGCGTGCGGACTGAAAACTAAGTAACTGTGGAACCCAGGGAAGCAGGTGAGCGATGAGCGAAGTGGAACATGTTCTCGAAATCCGCAATGTAATTGGGGAGGGACCTGTTTGGCATTCGCAAGAAGGTTGTCTCTATTGGGTGAACTTCATCGAGCAGTTTCAAATCCTGCGCTTCTATCCGCCAACAAAGGGCGTCGAGATATTTGAAACGGGCATGCCAGTGATGGCGTTGGGAATTCGGAAGGCGGGCGGGTTTATCGCTGCGACCGCCAAGGGAATCGCCGCTTGGGACACGCGACGCGAACTGTTTGAGCCACTCTGCGATCCGCTCGCCGGGCGGCAGGGTTTTCGTTTCAACGATGCGGCGACCGATAGCGAAGGCAGATTTTGGGTAGGTACGTTGAACGATGCCAATCCTAAGGGGCCGGATGGTGAGTTGTTTTGTGTTTCGGGCGACGGCTCTACTCGGGTAATGGATAAAGATATTACCGTGGCCAATGGAATCGGTTGGAGTCCGAATCGAAAGATCATGTATTTCACCGATTCTTTTCGCTACAGCATCTATGCCTACGACTATGTAGCCGAAACCGGAATGATCGCAAATCGCAGGACGTTCGTACAGACAAGTCCTGAAGCCGGGATACCGGATGGATTAACGGTGGACAGTGAAGGCTTCGTGTGGAGCGCCTACTGTGGAGGCTGGAAGGTGATTCGCTATAACCCGGACGGCCAGGTGGACCGAGAGTACAGGCTGCCTGTAGCCAACCCCACAAGTTGTGCATTTGGGGGCGAGCGACTGGATGAGCTATACATTACCTCGGCCGCTCTGGGGCTAAGCAAGGAGCAAAAGCAACAGCATCCCCAGTCGGGCGACCTATTTCGCTTGCGAGCGGGCATTACCGGGATGGATGAGCCGCGTTTTGCGGGATGATCAGATTTCGCGCAAGAGGGGGCCTGGGTTCGAGTATTGCTTTTCCTCGTCTGGTGGATGCTGCGGATCTATATGTTGTCGCACCCCGCCCTCCTCTTCATATCGAAATCAGAGGGATTGGATTGGTGAAATGACATACGACGGCAACCACTCTCGGATCGTTGCTGGAGCGGAGAAAGTAGTCGGCCAAGACTACCTCGCTCCCTCAGACTTTGGTCGTTTCTGCATTCCCGATGACCTGATCTAGCGCAGGCTCGCTGACAGTCTCGTCGGAAGTTGTGAACATTGCCAACAGGCTTGCGACATCGGGATCAGTAGCGGCGCGAGCCGCGAGCCGGCGGTGAACTTCCTCGGGCAAAGGCATGGTTTTATCTCCTACCCGAAGCTTAAGAGTCCCGAGTTTTGAGAACTGTTTCATATTGCTCACTCCGAGAAATTGGACAAAACTCTTGGACGTCAGTTCTGCAAAATCCCCTTCGTGTGGCGAGATACATGGCAAAACTTCCCAGCCCGTGACCGTGAAATTTGAGCGGCATTAAAGGCTTCGAGAGCGCGATTCTCCCGACGAGTACCCGCAGGATCGTTGACATTCGGCAGTCCCCCGTGACAGACTTCCTCGCTCCTCCGGCAGGAAGCAGGGCTGATCCATGACCGACCGTATTCGGTTCATCACCCACCAGGGCAAGCAGATTCTTTTGGTAGACCTATCAACGTGCTTGGCTGGCGAGGTCGAAGAGATTCTCCGGGCGCTTCCCGACGTTGTGACCGCCCGTCCGCTCGGTTCAGTCTTGGCGCTCACCGATTTCTCGGGAGCAACTTTCGACGCGGAAGGTATCCGTGTCTTGAAAGAGACCGCGACCTTTGACAAGCCTTTCGTCAAGAAATCGGCATTTGTGGGAACGCTCAATCTTCCTAATGGATTCACCGAGGACGTGAGCAACTTCTCTGGCCGCGAATTCCCCACTTTTCATACTCGCAATGAGGCTCTGGCATGGTTGGCGAAGGACTGAAATGAATGGGGTGTCAGTCAAGTTGTTCCCCACTCCGATCCTCCCGTTTGTTCTTAGCTCCGCTCAGATAAGCCCACGAGTGCCGCGAGATGCACTTAGGAGCCATAGTCGAAGACCGCGTGGCAGGATAGCCTCGGAATCGAGCAGACTTCGGGGGAGGGCTGTTCGACGAGCGTCCCGCAACTCAAAACAGAGTCGCTGGGGCGTTTTCGTTTTGGGGTCGCCGGAAATTCGAAACATTTTCAGAGGTCGCTTCCCAAGGTGACCTTCGTTTGTTTGAACACGTCTCTCGTCAGCTAGGATATTTGCGAGGTGCAAAGGTTGCGAAGCAAGGGTAATCCAAATTGGGGCAAGCTTAGCGGAGACATCCCCAATACACCGACTTCGTTTGAGGAGATGGTGCGGAGATTGAATCTTTCAGAGAAGGAATATCGGAATTCGATTCCGTTGAAGGAATGGGCTAAAAAGCATAAAGACAGCAAGTATGTTCCCCAAGATTTGCTGGAGGCGTGGGGGATCGAGTCGAAGCTCTAATCCCAGATATTCTCCGCAGCGTACCGTCATTTACCTGACCCTCACTCGTTGGCATTCCGGCCCATTTACTGAATCACATTACTCCCATTCGATCTGCCGTAATTTTGGAATGTGCGGGCGGTACCGCCTCGAAAGAAGCGGTGACGCTGCATACTCTGGACTAGCAGAACACGACTGCCAAGACGACGGCGAGTAGCAACTTGCCGACTCCGAACTCGGGTGTTTTCGAGGGGTATGGCCCGTCGTCTTTACAGAAGTTGCCATCAAGAATTACTTTCGCACCTGCCGCTGGAGTTCAGATGATATTTTTGCTCTTATCCTCGTTCAGTGATCCATCATTGCTTTGGTGGACGCCCCGATAATGTTCTTGAAACATGTTCTCCATTTTGTCGCGGCGTTCTCCTGCCGCTCCCTCGACGAATCTACCGTCGAAAACCACGTTTTTGCACGCCGAGCATCCACCGACTATCGGCATACCAGCCGTCTCCTTGTAGATTCTTAGCGTTGCTTTATCCACTCCAGTGAAATTGCCCGGCAAGGTCAACTTGTTTCCTCATTTCTCCGAGAGGAAGAATTAAGTTCGTTTGCGAGATCGTTTAGAGGTTGCATCCATCCTCGCTCGATTCCCCATCTGTGAAAGCTGATCTGCTTTCAAGGTTAGTTGGCTTTGCGGACTTCGTCTGAGCTTAAGTGCTCAGAACGCTAAAAGGGGCGCGAGTCGTCAACCGTAGAAATGTCTCCCGCTAGGCGCGAATAAATCTGAAGAACTGGTCGTTTTGGCACAGTCTCGGAACTGAGAGTTAGTCATACTCTTGATGACCGTCGCAGATGAAGGTGGATTGCCTGCTCTCCTTGAATCTGGTGCGAGTGCCGAGCTGCTCTGCCGTCCGGCGTAGTAAAGACTATGAAAACGAAGACATGGACGGTTGTCACCAACACGGGCAAGCAAGCAAGCCTTGAGTCCGGCCTTGAGAAAACGGAAGTTCAAAAGCCGCCGCACATCAGCGCCAGAGAGTTTGTTCACTGGCTAGCGCCCGATAGCCATATTGATGACGCTTCTTTGGGATCACTGTTCAAGCTCTAAGAAGTTTTTGCTTTTTTTCCAGACGTCACAGAATAGTGAGCGAGCCTCGACCTTTTCCGGGGCTGATGAGTCCGTGCTGTTCCATCGCCTTGATGGTATTGCGATTGGCCGACAGAGGGCGTACTTCTTCATTATCTTTCAACACGCTGCCTGATTGGGTTGCCGACGAGCGAATCAGTTTCAAGCTGATACGTCGGCACACATTCCTGAAAGTAGATATACAGTAATTTTGCTTCTTAATGTGCCCTTACTGCCGGACTGCCGGCACTTCTGCCGAAATTTCGGCACGGCGCTTGGCTCTAATCCATATGCCTACCCACATTCTATGGGGATCTGCGAGCTTAAATGTCTGGAACCCAGCGTGCGCGAAAGAGCGCCAACTGCCCCAACCATGCGTCACAGCCAATCCGCACTAACCGGCCAGTATTTTGTCAACCGCTCGTTCAACTTTCGTACGCGACAATGTATGTCGCGAGGTTAGCCGAGCACCAAGCAACTTCAATCGAGCACGAAGCAACTATGGTAAGCAACTATGGTATAGAATGCCTACGTTTAGAAATTGGCAGGGGTACGCTTTATGGATGAACCCACGCCCACCGTTTTCGTAGTCGAGGACGATCCCTCCGTTCGACAACTGATCAAGCGCCTTCTGGAATCAGTGCGTTTGCAAGTCAAGGTATTTAGGAGTGCAGAGGAGTTGTGGCCGATCAATCGAGTTGATGGACCCAGTTGCTTGGTGCTCGACATCAGGTTACCGGGAATTAGCGGACTCGAATTGCAGCGTAACTTGGCCAAGGCCAACATTCATATTCCGATCATCTTTATAACAGGGCACGGCGATATTCCTATGACGGTGGAGGCGATGAAAGCGGGGGCGGTCGAGTTTCTCATCAAGCCATTTCGCAATCAAGATTTGCTGGATGCGGTGCACAAAGCATTGGAGATGGATCGAGCCGGACGGCAGAACGAAACGGAGACTGCCGTTTTGCAACAGCGGTTCGAGTCGCTGACGCCACGAGAGCAGTCAATCCTGGCAATGGTGGTATCGGGCATGCTCAACAAGCAGATCGCGAGCGAAATTGGAACCACCGAAAACACAGTGAAAGCGCATCGCAGCCATGTGATGGAAAAGATGGAGGCGCCATCCCTGGCTGAGTTGGTAAGAATGGCTGGACGACTCCAGATTCGATTCCCAAAAGCCTCATAATCGAATGAAGACATCAGCAAGAGCGTTCCGGCTCCCTAGCTATTCAACACGCACTTCGGTTCATTCCATAAAATGACTTCGTTTGTTTATTCCGCCGCCGATTCCAAGACGGTCGGCATGTGCCCGCGCGCCCACTCCAGCGCAACTCCGCCGCGTAAAAGTGTGCAATTTTGAACAGACCGCGCGGTGCGCCGTCGCTATACTGCAGCCTTCTTCGGGTCAAAAAGGGTTCACTGCCAATTCTTTATTGAACCAATATTCTGAGGCGAGTCCGACCTCCATATATTCCAGTATATTCCAGTTATCCGTAGGCAAATTAGACGTTGATGCAAGGTCGCCTCTCAGAAGCGGGCAAACCGCCCCGCACGCCCAATGATCAAGTCATGACCATAGTCCGCGACCAAGACCGCATGTTTCAAGACCCGGACCTGTTTCGCACGTTGCTGGACCAATCGACCGATGCCATTGAGGTTGTTGATCCTGAGACTCTGCGTTTACTGGACGTGAATCAGACGGCGTGTGTGCAACTTGGCTACAGCCGGGAAGAGATGCTGTCGATGTCGATCTTTGATCTCGACCCGAACCTCGATGAAGACGCTCGCGCTCGCGTGGAGCAACAGTTGCGAGAGTCCGGATATGCGATGTTTGAGACGGAACACCGACGCAAAGATGGATCGACATTTCCGGTGGAAGTGAATTATCGAAAGGTGCAACGAGAAAGGGTGTATGGGGTGGTCTTGGCGCGGGACATCACGGCTCGAAAACGAGCCGCGGAGGCGCTGCGAGTGGCACAAACGGAGCTTGCCCACGTCACTCGCGTACTGGCGATTGGAGAATTAGTCGCTTCCATCGCTCATGAAGTGAACCAGCCACTAACCGCGATCCTCACCACCAGCAATGTTGTTCGACGTGAGATGCAAGGTAGGCTACCGAATCTGGACGAAGTACAGGAAGCTATTACAGAAATTGCGGAGGACGCCCTCCGGATCAAAGACATCATTTCGCGAGTACGGGCGCTCGTGAAGAAGGACTTTTCTGACCGGGTCGAACTGAATGTCAATTATGTGATTCGAGAAGCGGCGCTTGTGGTGAGTCACGAGGCAACACGCAATCATGTCCATATGCGGCTCGATCTCGGCATTAACTTGCCGGGTGTAGTGGGGGATCGAGTGCAGTTGCAGCAGGTAATAATCAACTTGGCCATGAACGGCATCGATGCTATGCACGCCGATATCGGCCGAACCCGGGAACTTGTAATCAAATCGGCAAATTGCGGTGATGGCGTGCTGATTCAGGTTCGCGACACCGGAATCGGTCTCAACGCGGATCAGGTAGACCGTATCTTTGAACCGTTCTTTACGACCAAACCGCAGGGCATCGGGATGGGATTGTCGATCAGTCGCTCGATTGTTGAGTCCCACGGCGGTCGTTTGTGGGCTGAGCCGGGTTTCTATGGTGCAATCTTCCAGATCACCTTGCCAGCCAACCTAAGCGGTCTACCCGATATTTCTCGCCCCCGCGTGTTGAGTTAGAGCCGCTGGCGCACATTTTCCGAAATGAGCGCCCGCAATCCGCGGCGCGTCCGGCGTTTCCTTACATACAGGCGATCCGACGACTGCTAGCGTCGAAATTGTGAAAGAAAAAGGGCGCTGCCAGGTTACTCGCTCCCCTCATGCGAAGTTGGGTGACCGCAGCTTTCCCGCTGTCTGCGCAGTAACAGAATCAGCCGTTCCCCTTTGAATCGCTGCATCCTACTGCACTCTACCTCATCGTCTCTTGGCGTTTCCCCACGAAAGGATACTGTCCGATGGATATGAAGGATGTTTTGAATCACGTCCGGGAAGAGCTTCGAGAGCAGCCCGACAGCCACTTCTCCGAGATTTACTTTAGAACGGTGAAGCACGGAGCCAGCGGTACCGAGGTAGGCGAGGCACTCACTGAGATATTGAAGCGGGATGAGGTTAGGATCAAGGATGGTAAATGGCGATTGACTGCACCTGTCGAACGACGGAAGTCGGCCTGAGGATTCGGGTGTCACTGTGTTAATGGAAGACTTTTTCGACGCCGTAGATCGGGCTTTCACAAAAGAGAAGGACAGAATTCCGGCACCTTCTCGTCTGGAATTAAAGACTCCATCGGAACTGCCTCTATCGGTATGGGGGAGTCCGCACGCGACTCGCTCGTCACAGCGACGTCGGATGGCAGATCGTCGTCATCTACCAGAACGCCGTCTACCACGAGCGTAGCCACGAGGCCGGACCCTATCGGGGATACGACTCTTGGATTGGATCGTGCCACTCGCTTTGCAAGCGGATTGAACGGTTATGGAGCGGTAGGGGTTCGTCCGCGACAAACACGGTCGTAGCATGGAGGAAACGACTCTTCCATTCTTGAGGGTTCTAGAGTGGCCTCCGCCGAAAATCGGCTAGCGGTAAATCTTTTCTCTCATGTTATGCGGGTCATTCGGGGATGGGGTGATCATCCCCGACGCCGCTAACGACGCGTACACAGCTTGTTCCGCCGCGAACCAGTCGACGTCCGGTGAACCGAGAGGGCGTCCCCTTTGTGTCCAAAGCTTGTATGCCAGTCTTGCTACGAACTCATGCCGGTTCTCTCCCAGAAAATCAGTGGCGAGCTCCAGCGGTTGTTGCTTATCGGGCGGTCGAGATTCGTCGGGCATCGTGGTTCCTCCGATTTTGGATCCGCGGGAGTGATCCCAGATGCGCTCCCGTTGTCTGATCAATCGTTACAATCCTGCGAATGCAATGCGTTCCTAATGGCGTCGCAGCGAATCTCAAATTCACCGCCAGGATGGTGCTTCGTGCCACAGAATGAAAGGAGCCTCAAGCGGCACGAACGCTCCAACGTGCTGCGGAACGAGGCGGGGCGTGTAGTCGGCAACCGGGCGACTCGTCGGAACAGAAGCACTGTAGGTGAATGCACTTGTCGCTCCGACCAGGCGTTCGCCACGAGTCATAGTTTCCGTGATTGGGTCGTCGTCTTTATGCGAGTCCGCGTAGAGTTCGACGCTCACGGCATCGGGATCGATATCATCAAGAAAAACATGAACGTGAAATACATATCGCTCGCCCTGTTTCTCGACGGTCGCGGGGCCGAATCGCAGCGCTGACCAATGTTTCGCCAAC
>Ga0182030_10014672_pt1 | contig 15439 bp, 20 predicted proteins | sample 812S3MmetaG_FD_121299 | JGI IMG/M metagenome (GOLD analysis project Ga0182030, IMG submission 121299) | Permafrost microbial communities from Stordalen Mire, Sweden - 812S3M metaG (Illumina Assembly) | ecosystem: Environmental > Terrestrial > Soil > Wetlands > Permafrost | place: Sweden... | reverse complement strand
TAGCGAATGGTCGGTTGCTGGTATCTACGTTCAATGCAAAAACCCCGCTCCAATCATTTTCGATCTATGCTACTTCATGACCCCGATTCTAAGTGGATTTTTTTCTGAAGGAGAGGGCATAAGTCCGGCTACAATTTCTCTTCCACTGATCTACGCAGACTACACAGTTCAGCGACCGGGTGCGCCAAATGGCACACTTCCGTTCGCTTTCACTCTTTATTGTGACAACACGACCGGGAACTGTCTGAACTCTGACAATAGCGGCGCTTGCTGTTGCCCTTGTGCAAATCAGTGTATCAACGGACAAAATGCGTCGACGTGCTTGACCGCACTATTCACTCCAACGTGCTTATGCAGCGCGGTATTCTCTCCTTTCACGCTGTGCAACATCGACTCTCCTTTTTGTCCCACTGCGTTCGTTTTCCCTACCTCAACTCAAACCGCTGTAGCAACCACTCCACCTCCTACTCCTACACCAACACCTGCGCCAACTCCTGTTCCTACAACTCCAGCTCCGTCTCCAACACCGACTCCCACTTGTGTTATTGGAGATGCAACGATATTTGGAACACAATCAGGAATGATTGCCCAGACCGTGGGCTGCCGAAGATACCCAGTTACCCTCAGTGGCACAGAGTTACAATGCCAAGTTTACCAGCAAATGGACCTTGAATCAACAAATCTTGCCATGGCAATATACGGAGACAGTGGAGGAACTTGCCCAGGCGCAGGATGCATTCCTGGTTCAAGATTATCATTTGCAGCAGGACAAGGAACTACTACATCTCCCCAATTCCTTTTTTATTCGATAAGCGCTGCAGTAACGGCTGGAAGCTTCTATTGGGTTTGTGAATTGGGATCAACCAGCGCGGTCAGTTGGTTTGCTTTTGGAGATGACTCCTCCACAACTCAAACCGCATTTCTGAGTGGACAAACCTCTTTTCCAGCCACAATGGCAGGTGCTTCAAACGGCGGAGCAATGGAGAGAATATCAGCGTTCTGCACTTGCACACCTACTCCCACACCTGCGCCAACTCCTGTTCCAACTCCAGTGCCAACTCCGGCTCCTCCTCCTCCAACTCCAGCACCTCCTCCTCCGACTCCTGCTCCTACTCCTTCTCCTCTTTGCACCCCAGGACAGGGTGTAATCGGAGACAAGAACTCGTACGCCCTAGCGACTGCTCCTAATGCAAACGACGGAGAAGCTGGTCCAGATAACCAGGGTATTTGCACCCTGTGGAGGGCGAATTGCACCGCTTCTCTGAATCAATGGATAATGAGCATTGGCAACACGGTGGCAGCCGGTGTTGATCAACCTTCGGCGGCCTGGGCTGTTTATCCATTCATAACAGGACCGTACAACTGCATAAGTACTCGGTTTTACGCAGTAACAGCAAATACCCAGATAGTAGCCAGTGGAGATACTCAAGGAACCTGCTTCCTCACAATTACGGACCAATACTACATTTGTGTTGTCGGAGTTGGAATGACATCATGGCAGTTGATGTACTCGCTGACTGGAGGATCAGATACAGTTTCGCTGTTCGTAGTTGACGAGACTGGAACCTTTGGATTCTTCCCACCGTCTACACCAGTGTTCGGCGAGACTTCCCTCGTGGGATATCTTCAGTTGTTCGTGACTGCGACACCATAATAAACAGTGTCTGGGTAATCCCTAGTTACTTACCTTGTTAAGTTACGAGATAAGTAAGTCGGTAAGGACAAGGACGATCTTGCTCGTTCGCGCGGCCAAACGTCCCTACGTCCCTACGTCCTTGCGACTATTCGGATATGCGCATATCCGCATATTCGCTTGTGCGGAAGGAAAGTTCTATCGAAAAGGACGACGAGAGCGACACATCAGGGAGGAATCAAGGTAAACGGAGCGAAGCGACTATTTTTTCCCCATGTTGGCTCAGCAAGGCCTCTATTTATTAACGTCGGGAGTGTACACAAACTGAACATTGCTTAGTTTCTCGTCTGCGTTATCGTCCACCTGAATGTCTGGCATTCTGCCTAGTATTCGACGTACGGCATCCGGTTTGTAAGGCCAGATTCTTGGTTTAGCGTGCGCCGGTATTCCTTTAATTCCTAATCGATGCAGCGTTTTTTCTACGTGCTCCTTTCCTCCTCCAGACCAGGCCTGAACAGAATAACCAAGGTCTTGGTAATGCCGGAGCAGCGCCACGATTTGAAGGCGTGGTTTTCCACTTCCGTGGTGAATCAAAGTGCCATCGATATCGAATACAACGCTTTTACTCATTTTTTTTTCTTTGGATAGGCTTTGCGTGGAGCGTGTGTTTTGATGACTTTGCATGAACGGGGGTCATAGCCGAGTTGGTTGATGGCTGATTTCTTGACTTTCTTACAGATCTCCGTTCGAGGATAATAGAGACCTTCTTTAAAGTTTTTTTTTCTTCTCGCTGAATTGGTCTCTCCGCAAAGAGCAGTATATTCGGCGTCAGCAGGGTCATAATATCCGTAATGTGCGCAATCAATTGCTCCTTCGACTCTAATCCATTTATCTCCATCCATTTAATCACTTTCCACTTGAGTGGGTACAAAATGTTCACTGTCGCTATCTTCCTTGGGTGGTGGTGGCGCCTCCTTGGTGTACCAGATGTCAGACCAACACTGGATACAGCGCTCATAAATCTGGCACTCGGCTTGCTTCTGAGTACAGCCGGACCAGCGGTAAGGGACAGCCCTGCGATGGCAGACTTTGCATCCCCAGTGGCGCAGTCCGTAGTCGGTCTTGTGCACGTCCAGTTCGATGTTCCAGAACACTTGGCGAATGCACTCTTGGCAGTAGTTGTTTTGGCCGCACCAGGTGAAGTCCCTTTCGCATCCTTTGCATTTGATCGCGTTGCAGTTGTAGAAATAGAGGATTTCCTAAGCAAAGAAAAAGAACAAAGATCAAATGCCTACACGCTTCTTCTTTTTCTTGGCTCCTTACCGCAGAGAGTTCCTTGGGAATCAATCCAAACAAGGTATTCGCTCGTCCTTGCAGGAAGTCTCTATCCAAACCAAAGAAAGGTCCATCCGATTCCACTCCATGTTGATCTCCAGCAATGAGGCGAACGAGTCCGGCCCTCCGTTCTTCCAGAACAAACCTCTGATACCCCTCGTGCCATTCCTGAGCCACCCTTACTTCGTTGGCGTTCCAATCCTCGATCATCCTCTCTGTAAACAAATCGTGAAGAATAGTAGTGTTAAGAAACAAACCCCAGCGGGACGTGAAGGCTCGGCCAAAGGACAATTCACCTAGGAAAGTTGGAGAATGCAGCATGCACATGTAAGATTGGATACCTAATGCCTTGTTACAACAACAACCAGAGTATTTGCAGAAGATCGGAATAACAGAAGCCGTCATACCTATAGTGTTGTCAGATCCTTGCAAAAGAATAACAGAGTAACGATCAAGAAAACAAGGATCCGAACCTGTGCGTTTGTTAACAATACAAATAGCATGGAACATTTCCTCATCCATTTCGTTCAATTCAACGAAAATCAAATATCTCTCACCTGCTCGATCCAAGAATTTAGTAGAAAGTCCGAAACACCGAAGGCTGAATTTACCTACGGAAAGGACAGTTAAAACCAAGTTGCCATTGGCGCATAATGATCCAAGCACTCCAACCTAGATAATGTAAATAATCCCAAGTCTTGAATCCAAAAGTCAGTTCAAATCTCCTACCTGGAAACGGAGATAACCAAAGCCAAGAAACAAAGTATCCGTAAATCTCCCCATAGTACTGATGAATCCACATACCTATATGTTTTCGAACCGGAGGATGCATTTGGGCCCATTGCATAACGTTGTGAGCACCAATCATCAATTCATATTTGCCAAACCAACCTGGATGCTGTAATCTGAAAACTGAACCATTCAACTTCCATGCATAACCTACCTGCAATACGACAACGATTTGTCATGACCCAATAAACTGAGTATTCGTCATGTATCCACCAAACATCCATACCTGGATCTGTGTATAAATAGACAGTATTATCTCCCTTGAACCAAAGACTCATACCTGAATGTATGTGCGAATGACGAGAGAGCCAATCCTTAGTACTCCATTGAAATAGAATACCAAAAAATGCGACAATACCTGTCCAATATTCGTTTTTCAAACGATGGCATTTAACTCCGTGAGAAATAGTCAAGATCCATTCGAATCGATTACCTATATACTCCGGATAGACGTTAAAAAAAGTGAGATCATCTCTGCTTGGATATAGTCGAATACCTGCATGATTCAACTGAATTTTGAGATAAAAATGGTACACAGCCTCGTTACCTGAATGACCGCGACCAAACATTGTCTCAAAATTTGAGTAAAATTCATAAACCTTTAACTGACCTGATTCATCCACGCGAGCCCATTGTGCATTAGAAAAGTGAAGCATTCTATAGATTTGCAACGGAGGACGCATACCTATGATATCATCCAGTAAGTGAGCCAGCTTATCGATAAATTGATCATAATCATCGGCGTAGATGGCCCAGTCGGTAAAACGACTGTTCATCACAGCATGTCCACGCAAGTGGATATACTGAACATCGCCCCAACTACCCTCACCTGCATAACAGATCCAATGGTAGCGGTGTGACACACAGTCAATGTCGAAGAAGAAGTCGGTACAATCATCCTTACGTTCTTTGACCAGTTTGTGACAACGAAGTAACTAAAAGAGAATGGGGGTTTATTCATCAAGCTTCTCCAGTATATGACCAACTAGTTCGCTCACCTCCTCTGCAGAAAGTGAGCTGCTGCTACTTTCCGCCACGAGCACCGGCTCGTCTGGCTTGGGCTTCGGCAAGCCATTCTTCTCGGGGCTTCCAGGCGAACTGAGTGGCACTAACGACTCGGAGTCCAGTCTTTGCGTCGGTGGTTTCGTACTTTCGTTCGATGAGCCAGTCTCCGACTTCGTTGACTTGACGGTATGCACTGTTAGCGCTACTCCTGACGCTAACCCATCCGGGCTTGACTGGATGACCATCAGGTCCGTATTTGGTGGCAAGCCAATCTTGATGAACGATGAGGTTGTGCTCAAGCGAATCGATCTTGTGATGCAGCAGCGCTACCTTCAGCTCCAGATCTCCTTCCTTCTTCATGAACTCCATCGCCAGCCTGGCGTCATTGCGTTGTTCCTGGAGGATGTTACGAGGCTCAGACAAAGCCTCCTTATCCTTCTCACTACTAGCGATCCATCGCTCTGTAGACTTCAAAGTCTGAGCATTATCGAGAATTGTGTTGGCATCAAATTTCACACGCTTCTCTCCTTTCTCAGCTGTCACAAATATAAGCAAGACACAATCGAAGCAAATGTCCACTTATAAATGCATACCTTTGTCAGCATCTTCCACCGGCTTATCTTTGTTCTTAGACATCGGGTGCTATTTCGTATTCCTCAAGCAGCGCAGGCAATTCGATTTCTTTATGTATGCAATATCGGCGTATGCACAAAGGTGTATACAACGGAGCAAAGTAGAAGTAATACAAGTACCAGCGTTGAAAAATGGCCGTTGGCGGGAAATTCAAGAATATCTTTGACTTGAATTGAGTTGACTTGAGCTCAAATAACTAACTCAACAATGAGCAAAAGTGTATGAAACAATTTTTTTCGAGACTCCCTATACTTCCTCTATATAAGCGAGAGGGGCCTTAATATTACCAGGCCCCTCTCAAAGATACGGGGGCGCAGGGGCGAAAAAAAATCCTTATATATCCAAACGTGGCTAACGCGCGAACATTGATGAAACTGAAGCTTGTGATTTTTTTCGGCGGAATTGCAGTCGGAGGAATAGTTACTTTCTATTCTGGAATTTATTATTTTGCTACACATTATCGGCGCTAATGGGAGGTGGTCCGTTCTTTGATTTGATTCACAAAGGAAAGAAATACACATATTCTGAACAATATCTGTGCTATGTTACAATTTTCGACAACATTCTTTGGGGATGGAGGGATGGACAACATTTTTTAATTGAAAAACTATTGCAATAAATTATTTTCAAACTCGAGCTTGCTCCATTCTCGATCCACTTCTTGATCGTTATTTTTATCCTTATATAAGGCTGTAAATAATCTTTTATATTCGATAACAGTGGCGTTCTGATCGACCGGTCGTAAATTATACATATTCCAGCTATTTTTTAGGCAATACCCTCTGGCGTCGAAATTAAAAATCGGAAGAGGATGAATTTCAGGAGCAGAATTAGGGTGTAGAATTTTTTTTGCATCAGGTTTGAGGTTTCTAATAATTTTGGAAGCATTAAATTTGCGTTTGAGGCTCGACATTGAGGAAAGGGGAAAGAGCAAAACTAATGTTTGCCTGGTAATCGCCCAGTAACTGCCCGGTAATCGGTCAGAAAAAGAACTGCATCAACGAGGTGCTAAGTTCTTTTTTATTCACTGTCACGATCGATCAGTTTCGCTCGTCTTTTGCGTTGTTGCTCCTTCATTTTCTGTTGACAGAGAATAATATTGAATATATGGGGATAAATTTTGGTAAAGATTGCGTCCGTTTTAAATCCAGGTGACATAATAAAAATTCGTTCCTTCAGCAAATCCTCAGAATCTCCATCTCTATATTCTTTTCTAACAAGTTCTTCCAAGCCTTTGATAATAGTGTTCCAATAAATGTCAATTGACATTGAGGAAGTAATAGGAAATCGCGGATCAGCTGACATCTTCTAGAAAAAAGAACGTCACTTGTCTAAGGTAGCACCGATTACCGGGCGGACAAAGATTTGCTCTTTCCCCTTTTTTTTCTTCGTATCTCCTTTTTATCTTTTAATTCGTTTTTCACTCAATGGACATCAGAAAATATATGAAAAAGAAGGATTTCGAGGATTCTCAGGCAGAAAAATCTGGCGACGCTGCTGATCATGAAGACGAAGGAGATATCGCTCCAGAAAATTCGGAAGACCGTCGCGCAATTTCTCCCGAATATTCTGATCGCCAAAACGAATATATCCGCCGACAAAATGCTGCTTTCGCCGCGCAACAAGCCGCGATGGAAGAAGAACTGGAGGCTTCCGAGAATGCACGCGCGGCCGCCGAACCAGAACCTGTGAAAGATCGGGCAAAACGCAGTGTTCGTGAAATGTTGGAAGACGAAGCAAAGAAGGAAGCATCGGCACCAAAGAAAGCTGCTGGACGTCCCAAAGGCTCGAAGCAGAAACAGGACAATCGCAACAAAGCGGTTGAATCGGATTCTGGCATTGCCGCACCCAAGAAGAAGGTACCGTGCAAAGTTTGCAATCTATTTACACAGACTCTGTACTGTGTTGGTGACTCTGTGTTCTGTGCTTTCCATTTAATATAGAAGAAACGATCACATCATAAGAAGAAGAATGTAGACGATGCTCCAGACCCCGGCGCTCCCGTGGATCTTGGTGATCAGCCTAGAGGAACAAATTTTCGCATCAGAAGTAGCCGTTATCTTGTCACTTATCCTAGATACAACGAGGGTCAGTTGCCTCTTACTAAGGAAATTGCTCTTGAACATTGCAAGAAGGTTATTTTGGATCTAAACGTTCTAAAGTTGAAGTGGATTGTGGCAGTTGAAGAGGAGACTTTGGAAGGTTATCATCATATTCATGTTGGCTTCAAACTTGATGAGGAAAAGCCAGATGTAGACACAGGATCTTCGACTCCTTTCCGTATCATTAACGGACCTAACTTCAATTATATGGGTCAATTGGAAATGGGTCTTTACAAGAGCGACAGGCCAATGATCCTTTATCTTGGAAAGCAGCAAGTCTTTAAGGAGCCATTGTCTTGGACTGATCCTGATTACCCCGCTTTTGATCTGAAAAAGCGCTATATGTCCTATGTAACCGCCAGGACCAAGATTCTCAATTTTACTAGAGCCAGGAACGACAAATTCCCTACAGTCGCTGAAAAGCGCAACAGGATCATGCATTTGGCTCGAAATGACTACTTCAATAGCAAGGAAATCATAGACAATGCTCTTAAATATGAGGAAAAACTGGAAATGGAGGCAAACAAAGTGAAGGAGACTTGGATCCTTCGAATGTATCCTCGACACTATAAGTACGTTAGAGATAATGGAGTGGCTCCCCCAGGATACACCATGCAGCAGCTTCTGGAGTATTGGGAAGTGAATAAGGTTGTAGATTTTGTTATCAACGACGCCAATGCCAAGCCCGGAGATATTCACACATGGTTATATGGTGTCACAAACATAGGCAAGACTCAGAATACTAGGGATCTCTTCGAGGCGGCTCATCTGGAAATCTTCAAGTATCCTTATTCTAATCCTCCACAATTCCAAACCTACGGTGGAGATGGCATCTACAATCTGTGCTATTGTGATGAAGCAAACGAGGGCAAGATGTTCGGAAATGCCTCTGTTCTGAAAGAGTGGTTGGATATGCGCAAAAAACAGACCCTGGAAGGAAAGTACGTCGGCGTTCTTTACCGCAACGACATACTCCCTTGTATGTTCGTTTCCAACTACAGTATCGACACAGTGTTTGCCAATTTGGAGACAACTAATAAGGATTCAGTTAAGAGGCGATTCCAAGAAGTTTTCTGTTTCAATTGGCGTACCACCGAGAAGGAGCCTTCTCTTGGTGCATTCGGACATTACGATCCCAGAGAATTCGATTTGGTTAAAGATACTCCCATAAGGAACATTCATTTACGAGACATTAACGCAGAAGAGCGCGCCGCTGCATGGATGCAGCCTAGTCCTTCTCAGGTTGCACCAGTTATGGAACCGATTGATCCAAACAACTCTCCTCCTCTCCACAGGCTGATTAGGCATCATGCACCGGTTGTTGATCATTCTATATTCGAAGGATTGGAGAGCCTGGCTGGCCAAGCCATTGGAATGGCTATGCTTCCATCTATCAACGCTCTTCTCACTCTCGATGACGCCATCAACTTACCGGATGATATCGACGTTCCATTCAGGAACCCTACTGGCTTCATTCCTCCTCCGGAAGATGCTCTGGATCCGTACGATGATTGAGCGTCACTCGAGTAATAAACTAAGAGGTATAACACTTTATTCAGCCTTTCTTTTCTCTCCATGAGGTTCCTGTTTGATTGCGAGCGGAAGATCAGGCGGTTTTGCGCAATAAGTACGGCCCAGTTCTCGGATGTTCTCGTCGCTCAGTGTATATACTTGCATCTCACTGCGAACGTAGTTTCTCTGCGCATAAAGATCGAGTGCAGTGACGAAATCTCCAACAGTGATTGGTCTCTGTCTTCTTCCAGCCTTCTCCAATTTTCGTATAAGATGGGAGCGCACTTCTGGTTCCATGGGCATGTCGTCTTGTATCCACTTTTCGTAGACGTCCAGATAATTTGACTCTCCCTTAATATATTTATTGCACAGTTGACAACGACGTAATCCGGAAAAAGTAGGCCGATTATGGACCACGTGAGGACAAGAAGTAGTCGCCAGCTTATTCGAGTACTTGCTCGTATTTGCTCTTCTTCGAGAAACAACAACGATAAATTAATACGGAAAGTAGAACTAATAAAGGTGCAAAAGCGGCAAGAAATTCGAGAACGATAAGCGCCGACTCGTACTTCATTCATTGACAGCTGTATGCGCGGAAGCGAATTTGTGGGAGCTATAATCGGTTCGCCAGCTGTTGTAGAAAACGCATACGAGAGCGTCTACGAATTTGGCCGTAGTTTAAATCCCTTTCGCCATAAAACTGGTTACGCGGCAGCGCACGGTCTTCAAGTTACGCCCGAGTCTGTTCTGACCTCTCTTAGGTATGCAATTGACTCAGCAAGGCTTTGATTTTGCGTACTTGAATTATATCGAAAAATATGGACATCCTCGTGTTGAAGAATTGAGAAATGATATTTCGCCTATTGATCTTTCGTCTTTTGGCACCCCTGAAGGGTCGCAATCACCCATTTATCGTCAAGAACAAGAATTCCAATTTTACTTAAGAACTGATCCACGCTCTGATCAAAATAGGATGGCTACCGAACCACGACAACCGAATAGAGGAGCGGCATACTACGTGGAGCAGGCAATTAACGATCCTGGAATCTGGCAGATTCCCTCTCCGATACGAGGCCAGGCTGGAGAAAACTTTCCCAATTTCAGACTTTCGCCTTTACCTCAGAATGTTCTTGGGAACATGTCTGCAATTTCCCCAATCACTGGACAAAACGATTCCACAGCTAGAGCCAGACCTTCGACAATGGACGAGCAATTGGCACAGGACAACGCAATGCTTCGAGAAAGTTTGATACCAGCTGTACCTGGCGGAATTCCTCTAGTCATGCCCGGAGGCAGGGGTTTCCTCTCTCCAATGGAACGACATATGGGACTTTCGAGGCCTACTCAGCTTGTGGACAATAGTTCGTTTGCCTCACCGATTGCGATGCCAGCAGCTCCCAGACCTCCTAATACACCGATCATCAAAAATCCTGCCGTCGAAGGTCTCAATTACGATCACTACACTCGGATCAAGACAGGAGATACGGTACTCAAGGATTTCCATTCTCCTCCTCAAGTTCGGCACGTCGAAGAAGGACCTAAATGGACTGCTAACCAAGGATTCGGTCTGCCGCCAATGATGGAGCCAATCAACAGAGGTTACAAACATAGAGAGCAAGAAGTCGCAAAATCTTCTGAGGAAATTCGGAACAGAGAATATTACTTTCCAAACGAAATGGTCTCAAATTATCACGCTCCAAGGGAGAAAGCTGGATCAGAAGGACTGGGAACGGAAATTGGATTTAGAAGCAGCGGAATATCATTTCCTCAAGCATTTGCTACAATGCCGACCACGTCTTTCAACAGTCCTCTGCAGTCAGAGCTTGCTGCCAAGTATTTCACTCAATCTATTCAAGGTCCTACAAAGTATCTATCAATGCTAAGTGGAAGTACCGGAAGCACCTATACGCCCACGGCGGCTGCTGCAAGGACGGAAAAGATCAATACCGCCGCAGCTCCATCTCGCTCAATTCGCACCACATCCAATCGGAAGCTTAGCGATAACGGACCAACTTTACGGGCCAAACAGAAAGGAATTCACAAAGGCAAGAAACGGCCCAATACCAAAGCGCCGCGCAAGTCTGGCCCAATTCGATCCAGCTACAGCTCAAAGCTCAAGAAGATCGAAGCGCGGCTCCGCGCGAGGTTAAGATAGGGTGCAGCGCTCAGACCACACAACCTTTTTTATTTTCTCAAAAATGCCTAAAGCTTCCGCAACTCTCAAGAAATATTTAAAGCGAGGTCGTACCACTAAAAAGCAGCGTCGCACAAAGAAACACCGTTCTCGTTCTCGATCCCGCTCTCGCTCACCAGTGCGCCGCCGATATCGAGGAAAAGCCGTGGTCAAAATCATCAAAAAGTGCCTCAACTGCATGGGACGTAAGCCCAGATCTGAAGCAAAAATTGCCGCAGGAAAGAGACAATGGGCCAGTCTTTCGGCCGCTCAAAAAGAAGCTCGCAAGAGGGTACTTGCCGCTGGTCGCGCGAAACGTATGGCAAACCTCGCAAGGCGCAAAGGCTAAGGATGCCGCTATTGTGGATCCCTGATGTTATCCCTCATCTCTATCATGAATACAATCCTCTTACTCAATTGATTCCTGTTTGGACGTTTTACGCTGGAGTTCTGATGGTTATGACTGGAATTTTTCTGGACCGAGTATTTCGTTTCCTTTTTTCTTCGTATGTGGCCCCGTTTTTTCCAAAATTCGCAAAGAAGCGCTGGGTTGCGCAGTGCTTGCGCTGCTCAACGTTCACCAATCCCACCCAAGCTGCCCCCTCAAATCAAGTCAACTGATTGCCATTGGACTCCTGCGATTGCTCCTAAACAACATCGGTATCAAGCTCTTCCTTGGTCGTATATGCCCATAAAAAAGTGTTGACATCTTTCTACAAACAACGTCGTTTCTACTCGCTTTACTCGCAGTTTACGTTTACACTTTCTTCCTCTTATTTCTTCTGAACCTATGTCCATTAAACGAAAAAAGTTAGATACTGGAAAGGGTCGGCAGGCTGGCATTGGCGGCATCGAGGCGATGCTCGCTTTTCCTGACGCCGAAGAAGTAAATCTTTTTCGCCTGCGAACCAAGGAGGACTATGAACGCACTTTTATTTCGAGGCCAAACAAAAGCTACACCCTCAATTGGGGATCGCAGCAAGCAGCGCCACCGCAACCGCCGCTGGCTCAGCAAATCGTCAGTGATCCATCGTATTTCGTGCTCGGCTGGCGATGTGGCGTGCTCTGGTCGCTCGCCATGCTGTACGTGAATCCAGGCGGATTGTTCTGGAATTACCTCTATGCATGGCGGTTCACTGGCAGCAACATCACACCGGACTTTAACTTCCCTCTCGTGGGCGGAGGTGCCAATCAAATGTTCAACCCGGTAGCAGGATTTGACCAAAATCTGCAGAACGACAACACCACCGCGCATCCGCACAACCAGCGTATCTGGGGATTGACTGGATGTCCTGAAAAGCAGCGATTCCTCTGGGGCATCTCAGTTGACAACCCTGCCTATCAGCCGGCCATCACTTTCACCTTCCTTCTCGTGGCTCAGAACGGAGCAACAGTGCCGGCAAATAGCACAACATCTGCACCGACTGGTCGCATTGCCATCTATGGCCATCAAGGCGGCAACAAGGAACTGGTGACAAACTTTGCGCTCACTCCGCAGACCTCGAACATCTGGGGCTGGCAAGTGAGCACCGACCACGGATGGTATGTTCCAGAGTTCATCATCACAAACAACCCGACCTACACGGCAGGAGGAAACACCTACAATCAACTCATTGTTCAGGTGAATTACATCTCTGCTACTGGAAATGCCTCGGCCAGCTCCGGTTACGCAGCCGGACAACCTGCGTTCATGTTCCCTCAAGTTGCCACGAACATTGGAGCCGCCTGTCAGGAACTGAGCCACTTCGAAGCGCCCGATCTTCAGAACTTCCTGCCGAACATCAGACGAATCCGCACATTGACTGTGAAGGGCGATTTCGCGTGCACGGCAGACTCTGATCACAATGGAGGCCAAATCACCGCATCGATGATCCAGCCGCTGCAGCCAATGGAACCCTACCTCCTTGGTTTGGCTGCAGACGTGGCGGCAGAAGAACCGCATGTCGAGTTCTTGCTCCGTAATGGTATCTCTGCGGTGCCAAAGAAATCAGGCAGCGAGTGGACAAAACTGAGAGAACCAGTGAGCCTCAATGCGCTCGCTGCTGCCTCGTCTTCGGAGCCAATTCTCTTGGATCAGCCCGTGATTGTGGTGGTCGTAAGCGCAGCCAGTGCAGGAGGCGCCACGGCTGTCTTTGATCATTACTGCGTTTATGAATTCACTACGAACGTCACCTGGCTCTTCACTCAGTTCCCAGGAATGTCTGCGGATTCCTGGGAGTTAGCTCAGCAAGCATTCCAAGCAGCGCTGCCTACCTTCTGGTGGAGTCGTAAGAACTTTGCCATCACCTCGTAAGCCAAGCTCAGGCGGCGGAGCAAATCTCTTAGGATCCGCTAGATTCTTAATAACAGTATTTCCATTCGGATCCAATAATTCTATCTGGAACAGAAATTTCTCCTTCTCTGCGCTTTCGGCAATTTTCAGAGACTGATCACGGAGAAACAAGAAGGCAGCTTCCTTCATCTTGAACGTCCATTCGTGCACAGTTTTATCCGCCTTCATATCCGCTCTTTCGTGCACAGTCAGAACTACTCTCCATTTCGGAGGACCAGTTCGTTTGCCTCTTCCTTCCATGTGAAGTGACGCGCGTTTAGTCGCGATGAATGCTCTATTTGTATTTCTCGGTTTTTTTGTTGTTGTATTTTGCGCTGGCGATGCTTATTATCAAGCAAATCCAAAATCGTCTCTCCCAACCTGGAATTTCGATGGATATACCTACGATCCCTTGCTCGTGAATTCTTGGTTTGTGGTACAACGAGTGAACATGTTCGGGCCACCATGGGTGGCAAATTTCACTATTTATTTTAATGATCTGAACACAACGTTTACCTACACTCTCGGAGGATATTTGGACAACAACTTTGCTTTGGGGGACGAAAACATTGTTTTAAGCGTAACTGATTACGCTTCATGCAACAACGAACAAAAAGGATTCATAATTCCTGATTATTGTCCAACACTGATTAGCCAAATAGCCGGAGCAAGACTGATTTTCTGTGCATCGTCAGCATCGCCCCCAACATGCATGACTTTGGCGCCTCCGAACAATTTTCAGGGCTATTGGGGATTTTATTTCAACTACTTCCTTAATTCGTTCCAAACTCCAGTCCCTACTACAACACCGCCAGCAACTCCGCCAGTTCCATCTCCTCCTCCGACTCCTGCTCCGACTCCTGCACCAACTCCTTCGGTTCTTCCGCCAATACCAACACCAGCTCCAACTCCTGGACCAACACCTGCGCCAACGCCAGTACCTACAACAGCAGCTCCTCCTCCTGCAGAACCAGAATTCTCATGCTGCAAAGCTGTTGGAACTCAGCCGGTTTGCTTAGACAGTTTTACTCAACAAGAGTGTACCGGAGGTTCTCCGTTAAGCTGGTCTCTTTGCGCGGATCATCTATGCCCTTCCCAGGGATCGCTATGTCCTACAGCTCCAAACATTGCTCCTTATCAGACAACGAGTGCTTGTTGTTCTTGGGAAGGGAACTTTACAAATCCTTGTGCAGTTGGAAGCAGACAATGCAGCAACGCCGTACCTCCTCAACTTTGCACTTCTCAAAGCTTATATACGCTAAGCGCCAATGGTTACAACCAAGTTTACAACTGCACAAACTGTGTAATTCCCAACACTGTTACAACTATTTGCGACATCGGATCTTGCTGCTGCCCAAGATATTCGGATAACAACGGAGTATGTACTCCAATTTGTTTAACATTTCCACCAATTGGGAATCCAAACGTTGGAGGATCGGTCACATTCAGGCTTCAATGCTCAGTAGCAAGCTGTCCGTGCGGAAACGCGCCAGTATTCACTCCTTGTTCTCTCTGTTCAGTAGGAACTACGTGCAATTAATGTGCTTAAAATTTTTTCTTTTTCTTCTTATTGGGCTTCATTTCGTCCTTGGTGATACTGACACTGTATACACATACACAGACCAACCTAATGTCAATGTTTTCTACCCTCCTTCAAAAAATTTCGTTATCGTTTGGGCGAACGTAACATTGGTTATAAATCCTGCCTCTAATATTGCTTTGCTTGGAGGAGATTTTATTAAATACTATACAAACAACAACCAACCAGCGTATCTTCCAGGATTTCAGCAGCAATTCTCGGTCGTCACACTGCCGGATGGAGCTAGCGAATGGTCGGTTGCTGGTATCTACGTTCAATGCAAAAACCCCGCTCCAATCATTTTCGATCTATGCTACTTCATGACCCCGATTCTAAGTGGATTTTTTTCTGAAGGAGAGGGCATAAG
>Ga0182030_10014671_pt1 | contig 15440 bp, 16 predicted proteins | sample 812S3MmetaG_FD_121299 | JGI IMG/M metagenome (GOLD analysis project Ga0182030, IMG submission 121299) | Permafrost microbial communities from Stordalen Mire, Sweden - 812S3M metaG (Illumina Assembly) | ecosystem: Environmental > Terrestrial > Soil > Wetlands > Permafrost | place: Sweden... | reverse complement strand
TGAGGAGAAGGAGGTTGCTGAGAAGTGGGGGGGGAAGGGGGGGGCGGGGTTAAGGATGGCGGGAGATCTTCCGTGATGGGGTAAATAAGGCTTTCAGATGGAAATCAGTTTTGTCAGAGGATTTCTTATGGCTGCAGTTACATATGTAAGTCGGGAGGTGCATTAGACGGGCTGGCGTTAAAGAATACTGTCCCTGGATAAAGTTATAACGAAATACGTTTTTTATCAATGGATTAGGGAGTCACCAAATTGAGAGGCCATATTATGAGTGTACTATTTCATTTCCGCATACATTACGTACAATCCTGAGCAAGCAATATGCTAAAGCCCTTAATTGTAATCAATGAAGCAATCCCTGGCCCTCGGAAGCTGGAAATTACCGAGAAAGCCAATAGAGGTCCTCTTCAAGATTCAAAGGCGCAACCTCGTCTTCGCTGTATGTTGAACCTCGCTTTTGATGTCTATTTCTGCAAGCACATAGCTCCAAGCATTGCGCAACCCGTCGTGGCGAATAGCCCAGCCGCTCTTTAACCTTACGATACACAGCTCGGATTCGGTGAAGTTCTTCGACCCTTGCCGTGATCCCGCCGTTCTTCCAGAAGCAACAAGATCTGACCAGGAAAGTGTGGTTCCTAAGAAACTTCATTCGATCCTGCAGACGAGGCTCATGATATAATCTCCTACGCGACACGATTCTCGTAAGTTTGAGCTGACTATCCTCTGGGTGTTCGTTCTTTTCGAAATGTGCCCAGAAATATGAAATCTGCGCCTTGCATATCTCGGGCCAACGGCCTCGTGGCAAATGCCATGGCTCAATGGCTCCAGACTTCTTCACCAACCAGGCTTGCAACTCTCCAATACTGCCTTCAACCCCAGCAAGAACTACATCCCAATCTTCTTTCTTTGTTGGTCCATTGCCCACCACTATAGTAAGCTCTTGGAGTCCGTCAAATCCGTACGGTGGTAATTTCAGTACATTCCCCTCCTTCGCAAATTCTACTTCGTACTTATCTTCGAGGAATAAAGAGCGGACACGTGATAAATCTTGTCGATTAACAGACTTGAGAAATTGTTGGAATGGGTACCGGATTGGAGCTAGACTTCCTACTCCGAGGTACAAGGCGTCGATGCTGAAGTCGAAATAGATGGTTGGTTCTGCGTCATCTGTAGAAAAACAGAGATCGTAACACTCTAGAGCAACTTCTCGCGATTCTTGTGTGGTGTGAAGGATGGCGGGAATAGCGGTGGTGGACTCATAGCATCCAGTGAATTGGTTGTAGATAATTTCGACTACTCGAGGGCCCGCTGCAAATTTCCAGATCGATCTCCGAAGCTCGATGGGAAAGTCTGGGAAAAGGTTGAAGGTGTCAAGGAAGGACTCTTGCTTAGATGCTGGAGAGTAAGCGCTCGATATCATAGTTTGGATAAGCTTCGGGGCTGCATCAGCATGAGGTGATCTCTCGCCATCTCCAGTTCCTTCATTAGGAAGAAAGAGACCATCCAAAAGATTATTAGAACGATCAGGTCAGCTCGCCTGAAAACGACGAGGCTTGCGTTCGGAGAACTGACTCATTATTTGGGATAATCGTTGGTAATCAGGACCGTTCTTCGAGATGGAAGTTTCGAGGGTTCTATCTCTAGAACGCAAAATTAGACACGGTGCAAGAGGCGAAAAACGTATCTTCAAGGGGCTTAAGAGTCTTTATAAGGATCGTACTTACCACTTGTAGAGGGAAGTCAAAAGACTGATATTGACATGAGAAGTTGTCATGTAATGTGGAGATGCTGTTGTTTAGACGCCGAGAGATTGTAGATGAATGAATCTTGATTGAAGATTGTGACGTGCTGAGAGGTGCAGAAATAGGTACAATCACGAAGTGGATTAATTCTGGGCTAAGTGGGCTCTTGATCTGGCGTTAGGTTTTGTGTGCGCTTTTCAGTATGAAAAGTGTCTCTCGGATTTTCTGAGGTGGCTTTGGATTTTGACTCTGCCATTAAATATATTGAAAATGCGCATTTCCTTCACGCCAAAAGTAGACGAGGATATATCCGATTAATCAGGTCTTAAGAGATCTTAGAGTTCTAGCAGTCTTAGGCATTTTTAGCATCTAGTTTGACCGCGTAGAAATCTGCTTTGGGATTATGGCCCACGGGTGCTGGAAGAGTACTGTAAGAATCAACGATACTTCTTTAGCCCATGATAGAATTGAGCAGTGCTTTCTTGTCCATCTATCACGGAAAGGACCACGGCTTGCTATGAAGTGCACTGGAGGCTTTGGAAGTCCGCGAATCTCTAGATCTCGTGACGGTAGTAAATAAAAACCTACTTAATCTCTGCAATGGAAAAGATTACACTGGACAAAAGGGACGATGGCACTTCACTTAGAGCGCAGTTCAGAAGAAATCGAGATGGTATATTCCTGCAAACGCCAACTCCGCCGCTATGCATAAGCGTACCCGTTTTCCAATTGGTCATACGCAATAAATCGCACATCATCTCTCAAAATGGCTTGGCGACCTTCCTACTCTCACTTCCACCAGTTTCTGGATCTTTGTACTCCTTCCAACTAACAGGATACATTGCATTACCAGCCTCACTCGTGGCCATGATAACACCCAGATTGTTGCTGGCAGTAGATAGGTAGTAGTTCGACTGATCACCCAAAGATATCTATACGTATCATTAGCCCAATTCGCCGGTCATCCCAACAGCGTGACTTACAACCACAGCCCTGACAATATCTCCCGGCCTGAAGCTTTCAAAGATCTTCACCTTATCCTTCTCCGTCGCCCTGACATCCTGCACCCTTATCAATCCCTGCCATTCCCCATCCAGAACCGTCTCTCCAACCACCAGAATAGCAACCGAAGCTTGTTTTGGAGTAATTCTCGTCACCCTGCAAAGAACCGTACTGTTGACTTCCGGGAGAAGATCCGTCTTTGTGCCATTCTTAACTCCCCCAGCAGAAAGATCCCTCTCAATTGATATTGTAGGAATAGGCGCTGCCGCAACAGGAGTAATCTTTGTTAATCTCTTCTGCGGACCAGCGGGCTTCGGAGGAGTCGAAGTGTGCACTGGTCCTAAAATCGAAGCATACAAGTTCGAATTATGGATATGAGTTCCAGGGCCTGGTAGATACTGACTCGAGGGGCCAAGAAGCTGGCCTGGGACAGCGACAGAGAGTTTTTGAGACATGATCGAGGACAATGTCGTTGAAGTGACGTTGAAAATTTCTTGCTGGGGAAAGTTTCCCGATCCCCGCATCGTTTGGTGGGACGTGCACAGAAACGTTTGAATGCCTCGCTCGCTGATCTTTCACAAGCAAGTCGAGGTCATGGGCTGATTTCTTAAATAGACTGCATGTCGTGTGCTCTTTCTTCTATATTCAAAAAATAACATCTAACTGGTATAACGAGCAATTGAAATCCTTCTAGCCGAAACCCAAAGCTCTCCATACCGCAATCATGTCGGCGAAGCACTTTATCAACGACCCGGCTCACCTTGTGAACTCAGCACTACATGCTCTCACCTTAACTAATCCCTCCGTGGCTCTCGATAAAGAAAATAAGATCATATATCGAAGGCCCGGTCATGCATCACAAGTCTCTATCATTTCTGGAGGAGGCAGCGGTCATGAACCTAGCTTTGGGGCATTCGTCGGCGATGGCCTGCTCTCCGCAGCAGTAGCAGGAACGATATTTGCGTCTCCGAGCGCAGAACAGATTCGAAGGGCCATAATGTCTAGAGTCGACTCAGAGAATGGTATTCTGGTTACAGTCCTGAACTACACTGGGGATGTCCTGAACTTTGGCATGGGAGTAGAGAAAGCGAAAGCCGCCGGTCTTAAGGTCGAGATACTGGTAGTTGGCGACGATGTTGGTGTTGGTAGGATAAAAACTGGGAAGGTTGGACGAAGAGGTATTGCTGGGACGGTACTCGTGCACAAGATTTCTGGCGCTTTAGCTGCGAGGGGAGCGAGTTTGGAGGATGTGTATAAGGTGGCTAAATTGACGGCGGAGAACATCATTAGTATTGGTGCTTCTTTGGATCATGTACATGTACCAGGACGGGCGCCTCCGGACCCCAACTCGGATGAGAATTTGGCGACGGAAGAGGTCGAGATCGGAATGGGAATCCACAATGAACCTGGAAGTGGAAGAGAAAAGGTCGACCTGCCAGAATTGGTACAGAAGATGTTGAAGCAACTTCTGGACTGGAAAGATGAAGACCGAGCGTTTCTCAATGTTAATTCCAATGAGGTCGTTCTCTTAATCAATAACCTTGGTGGAGTTAGTGTTTTGGAGCTCGGAGGCATTACAGCTGAGGTAGTGGGTCAATTGGAAAAGGTCTACAACATCAAACCTGTCAGAATCTTGGCTGGAACATATATGACGAGTCTTAACGGTCTTGGCTTCAGCATATCCATTTTAAACGTGGTCAATACAAACATGGGTGGTCCAAGTATGATCCAGCTATTGGATGACCCTTCTGAAGCAGCTGGGTGGGCAGCTCCTATCAGAAAGGAGACTTGGGAGGCAAAGTCGAGTCAGACTAGAGACGGTTCGGAATCTGCTGAGGCTGAAGTCGAAGGAAGCGGATTGAAGCTTGATCCTAAAGTTACGAAGACTGCTCTGACTGCTGGACTAGAAAGACTGATTGCTGCTGAACCGGATGTCACAAGATTTGATACGGTAGTGGGTGATGGAGACTGTGGAATTGGTCTAAAGAGGGGAGCAGAAGGTTCGGTTCTTCCTTTTTATATCGCCGCAAAAGCTGACACTGAACAGCTGTTCTTAACTTGCTTTCGAAAACAGAACTCTCCGGTGATGCAGTCATTGATCTCGCTAAGGTCGTCCACGTTGTAGAAAGCACCATGGATGGCACATCGGGAGCGCTCTACGCCATCTACCTTAACTCCCTCGTCCATTCCCTCCGCCAACAATCTTCCGCCGGCGAAGCAACACCAAAAGTATGGGGAGCTGCGTTAAAACAAGCCTCTGAAGCTCTCTCAAAATATACCCCCGCCCAGCCAGGTGATCGGACTCTCGTCGATGCCCTCCATCCTTTTGTCCAGACGCTCAATGAGACTGGGGATTTAGCAAAAGCGGCAGAAGCATCGAGGAAGGGAGCGGAGAGCACAAAGGGTATGAAAGCAAGTTTGGGAAGGACGGTTTATATTGGTGGTACTGGGTTTGAACAAGTACCCGATCCGGGAGCGTGGGGTTTGAGCGAGTTTTTCCTTGGGCTTGCGGGACTGAAATCTTCGGAACCTGATTATGAGATGGTCTGAGGTGTTTTTGTTTTTTTATGGATCCCAGCAGTTTGGCGTGTACGCTTAGATACCTAGTCTAAGCTTGTGTTCTACTATGGTGGTTGGATTTTGAGCCCGAGAGAATGCTTCCCCAGGAGGGGACTTGGAATATAATTTATTATTTATCAAACATTCCAACTAAAATATAGTCAATGATCTCGTATTCTGACCTTTCTGGCTGAACCAGAAAGTATGGAGATTGTCGGCACCAGTGGGGTTCTTGCTACGGCCAAGTAAGGCGGATAGTCCTCACTCAGGAATAGAAAAGCGGCCACTCGGGCATCGGAGCGGGGTGCAGACGGAATTGAGCAGCGGGCGAAGATGGGGGACTAAGAAACTTAAGGATAAAAGCCCTGTAACGTTAGCAAGTCGGTCACTAAATATCATAATTTTAGAGCTTGGTCGCTATATTTTAGCGATTCTATCACTAAAGCATAGAGACCACACCGCTAAATTATCATCACGATCTAAGCAAGGGCAGCCTAATCAAGCTTTCGAAACTTCTCCCACTAATCTGTCGATTTACCAACAAAGTCAGAGAGCTTCTTCTGATCTAAAATTCCATATTCATCCAAGCGTCCCGTCTCCTTCACCTGCCCATCGACGCGTTCATAGCGTGCCAAAGTCGGGACCCCGTGAACATTCCAGTTGGTCCTATATGGATTCTTGGGGTCTTTCCATCTAAATCACAATTAATATTAGCCACATACCTGAAACATCCGTTCCATGTCTATGGTAATTATATGGGCAGAGAGGATTGTTAGTAGAGGGTAAGCTAGAACGTACTCAGGTCTTTGCCCAACCTCTACCAAAGCCACCTCCTCCCCGTCAGCAGCGGAAAATGTGGCCTTGATAAGCGGTAACGTGGCTCGAACGTCTGGACACCAAGGCTGCTTTGTTTTTGGGTCGTCAGAAGATATAAATGCGAGGAATAATTTGGCCTTTGGGTCGTTGGGCAGTACGAGGAGGTTTGCAGAACTAGGTGCGGCGAAATTGGTTGAGATTGGCATTTTTGCGTGGAAGAAATCGTTATTGAAGCCCTCTCTTGAGAAGGGAGAGAAGAGAAGAAGAGCTTCGTGATCTTTTCTTTCTTCCCTAAGACCAGCGACAAGATATAAATGATGCGATAACAGCGACTGATTGCGTTGACTGGGTAGCCCCTGTAACGCTTGGCCGAATGACTCCGTAAATTACTAGTTGCGAGGGATACTAGTAGTAGTAGCGATGGAACGCCTTCGCGACGTACGTCTATAGCATTTCTCGATGGAAGAAGCTTTGTCTGTCCAACGCAAGATGCACCGGCCCACACTTTGCGGATCTATGCGTCTGCCTCTGGGCTCGACTGAGAGTCCTGAAGCTACCGAAGCGCCCTTTCGCATCAAAATACTGTATAAAGTCGTCGCAGATTCACCATAAAAAATAAATGTGTGATGGATATTGAACGCCTGCGGATTAGTGCAGCGGCATTCGGCCGTGAGCCACTCTTGGTGTCACCAGATGGACACTTAATCAATTTGGCCGAGGGTTACATCCCACTGCTCGCCAATTTCACCTTTGAGGACAAAGCTGCCAAGGGTTTGAGAAAGCGTAAAGCTGAAGACAAGCTGGTGCCTCCCGTCTATTTCTCAGCACTTGAATTGGTGCGTGACCACAGGATTTTGTTACTGAGCGGCACAAGTGGTAGCGGCAAGACGAGCTTCGCAAAACATCTTGCCTCTCGTCTAGCAACTACGGTCTTATTTGAGCCCCGTCCTCTTGTTCGCAATGAGAGCGGCGCTGTTCATGACGAGCACTGGGAAGCAGGGAATGTGTCTGCTTGTTACTTCGCGGTAGATGGACCAGAGAGCTTGAAGACATTGGTCAATAACACTCTGCACAAGCTTATGGGGTCCTTCCAAGCCGAAGGGAACGCAGCAAAGTCCATTTTGCTGATCATTCTTGACACAATCGAGAAGGCAGGAGATGAAGGCCCCAATATCCTTACCGATGTACTTGCATTCATCAAACACCCCAAGAACATCAAGCTCCTCCTCCTGGGAGAGACCAGCGGTGCCAAACACTGGGTCTTACCGTCTGATGAACGCGGCCGACCCTAATCTGAGACAGTTGCTCGTCGCTACCGCCATCATCATCTCTTACGCATGGGTTCTTTGGGTACCATGTAAGTTGCCATTTTATCTAGACAAATTATAGCAAAATATCTATTAAGTACTAACATAATTTCTCCCAGTGGTTCTATTTCCAACCTACGGTGCTCCGAATTATAAGTACGGCTATCAGATTCTGATACTCTTCGCGGGCCTCGCAACCTTAGGAATCTGTCTGATGGCTTATCTCTATAAGCGTGAGGAGTAAGTTTGTCCTTCATCAAATTTTGCACAAGTATCGCTCTGCTAACAAAAAGTAGCAAACTGTCTACCCAGGAAGAAGACGTCTCAGACTCGAAGTGTTCAGGAGCGGCAGTGTCGGTGGGCCGCCGGTTATCTGCCTAGCAACTGTTTTCAGATGCTTTCACGTTAAGCTAGAGAGCTTATACGATGGCCTTTTACAGCAGGTAACTTGAGCTGAACTCTAACTTGGACGAAATCTGTATCTGTTGGCAAAGGTGGGCAATGCTGCTTTTCTAGCAATACAGTGTGAGCTAAGGTGAGTAAGGGTGAGCAGCGGTGAGTGATGGCGATATTATTATAAAGTAGTAGACTAGAGAGTCAACATGAGCACGCATTGAGAGGCCGTTTCCGCACCACTGTAAGAGAAACCCGTCTTGGCCTTGTCAAGGCCTACTTATCCTTTTCTAGCACCTCGCCTTATCTCTATGAGTAGATCATAATTTGGCATCTATATAGCCAATATTCCTCTGGAATCATATTTAGGTCTATATTCGCTTACCCATATTCTATTACGCCAAGGTTTCTAATATACAATTTCGATACTTAAGTAAAACGATTTTGAAAACTTGACTTATATACAGATCAAGTTATATAATAGAACCTTTTTTCAGATCACATGAAGCAAATAAATCCGGGCGTCATGCAGAAAACCGACAGGTTTAAAATTGTTGCATGCATGAACAATCCTAGTCTTAAATACAGGCTCCACAGGTTTGCAACGCCTATCCCTCCAAGCGCAGCCACATCAGAGAGATAAGCCTTCCATATCTAGAGATGTCGAGGTTGATGAAAGGCCTTAAGCATTATCCAAAATCTACCATCTCGCAATCTCAAAAGTAAGACTGCGTTGACTCTATCACTTTCATAATGGTAGGCGAAATCCACGGAAATTTTCCTTTCACTGGAATCATACCTAGGCTGATAGACGCCCCCATTAAAAACCAATACCCCGTTTCAGGCATGGGAATGGAACGTTCCTGTCGATCAAAAGCATTTTCAACGCCTACTCCGTGCTCTTAATCAATAAAAAACAATTGGCATTATAACCCTCCGGTTACCACCCTCATGCAAATCTTTCGGTAGGGCTAACGGCAATAGATACGACACATATGATTGGCATATCGCACGAAAGAACTTGGGGAGCCTTATGGAATCGAAGCTTGGCTTGGCTTCAGATTTCCAGGTCACGGGGATAAGTACAGCTAAATGAAGTGGAACTGGCAGCGGGACAGACTACAATGCCGAGAACGGGAAAAGGGCCATCTACAAGATCCTAGGGGACAACAAGCACTAGTCGCGATCGGTGGCCAATGAACAAGGATATAACGATTTCGGGATGCTTGCAGATGTTGATTACTCTCGTGTCGAGTTTGCGAAGATGTGAAATATTGGGCTGGGTGGGTTGTCAAGGAGCTTGGTTTATCAGCGTTCCGTTTTGATGCCGCCCAACATTTCGCTGAACGCTTTACGAACGAGTTTGTCGACAATCTGGAGGAGAAATTCTCCTCCATATTTAAGGTTGAGAATGCAGATCTCCGCAAAATGTTCGGTGGAACGCTTGTGAAGATGAGGCCACTCAACGCTTATTACCTTCGTCACAAACCACGATACACAGACTGGGCAAACAGTGGAAACTCCGGTCGAAGGCTTCTTCAAGCCCCTGCATATGGTTTCATGTTGCTGAGGGAGGAGGGCTATTCTGAAGTCTTTTATAGTGACCTTTATGGGACTAAAAATGAGGATAAGCCCGAAGGACCGGTTCCTCAGATAGAGGACCTTGTCATTGCTCGCAAACTGTACGCTTATGGCGACCGAGATGACTACTTCAGCGATGCCAATTACGTCGGTTTTGTACGACGGGGTACTCCAGTGTCTGTGTGGGTGAAGAAGGACGCCCAAGGACGAGATCAACTGGGCAAGTTGTAAATTGCAGCTACAGGAATGCTCGGGGATGCAATAGCTAACTTATAGTAACTTGAATATCTACGGTTGACTCCGTCGGTGTATATAAATGGTAGGTGAGCGAGGAGTAACGTGCAGTGTCGCTTATAATGAACGCCTACAAGTACTGTAATCAGGTTAAACAACATCTATGTTTGAAGGTAAGCCAAGGGTCATTACTAGATAAATTATAAAACCACGAATCTTGCGAGAATGTTTACTCTCCTTGTGTTGCATCTCGGAGGAATTTTGAAATGTTATTAGGTAGGATTTAGAACATTCATCTCTTTTTATTTCGAATGATTTTTGAAATGTATTTTTGAATATTAACTTGGCAGCACAGGTTTTCCGCTCTTCCTTTCGTACTATAAGCATGTTTTGGTTTGATAGACTGGCCTAGCTCTTACCTAGTTTAAAGTCCTTAAACCCCTATCAATAAAATATCTGAGATAGATCTTGGAGCTACCAGCTTATCTCTAGATTTCCATTCTGGCTCAGATCACCTTTTGTCTGCCCATCATCAAATCCTTGGTCAGTAGCCCGCCTTATCAACCAGTTCTCACGGAACGGTCTGAAGAAAAGCTATTGCAATGGCTCCACAAAGCCTCTTCACCTCTTTGAAGGCCTCCTACTAGCTAAATTTCCAACTCCGTTTCCGGTCAAGTCCTTAATTTATTTCGTGTTCGATTATCATCATTCTTTGCAGTCATTATTCGTTGAATTCAAGGTCCATATCCGGAGAAGTGGAGGTAATCTTCATACCCAGCTTTTCCAGCAATAATCTGAACTTCCTGACCACATCCTACAACAGCCTTACAAATAACATGTGCCAAATCACGATTTCTTTTATATACTTAGAATACACTTAGCACATGCCTTAAGTGTCAAAATTCCGTTTTACACCGAAGCAAAGCTCCGTTCTTAACACCAACCAAGTCGGATATTTGGAGCCATTGCTGGAAATGGGGTGATATGTGGATTGTACGACCTTAAAGACAGCGCTAATAATCTCTACAATCGGCAAACGGAAGATTGAGGGGTCAAAAGCTAAGGAAATCAGCTAGTGTAGTTGTGAATATTAGTGTAGAAGGTGCATTGGTGGCTAGGTTGGAGGTTGGAAAAGCCTCAGGTCTAAACTCTTGGTAGGAACAAGTGTTCTCATTCTGTAACTCATCTTGATATGTACCATGCTTTTTAGATAAGAATTTGGTGATATCCTTCAATATTTCTCCTTCCCTTTCCCACTTCTCCCGGTCTTCCCTTCAAAGACTTGCAAGCTGGTTACCAATTCATTTATCATATTATTAGACAAGAATTTATCGGCATTCCCTGGATTATATACAACTACAATGGCAGAGATTGAAGAAACCTCTGGAATATAACGATAGTTAATATGCTCACTATCTCTAATGTATTACTAATATTAGCAGCATGCACCCTTTTCTTCTTCTACCGGATGATCTGCTAGCGCTTCTTCACCCTCTCTAACATATTCCTGGCCCCTTCTGGGCAAATTTGATCAGAATATGGAACTTTTACCACAGTTAAATGAATAAGGTATCATCCACTTCATATGCATCGCTTAACAAGCACAAAGGTAATCTTCCATTCTATATTCCGCTCCTTGCCCAATCCAACCCCTCAAATTCCACAGCAAAAATCAGTCAAAATTTCCAAGCAACAGTCATGCTCAGCTCCGCCAAGCACTTCCCTACCATCTACCACCATATTTTAACTAAGGCCCCACTTACATCAACGGAGTCTGGGACACTTATGAAACAGTTTCCAAATGAGACCGAACTCCATGCATGCCTACCACCGAAAGCTCATGACGGTCCCATATTCATTTTCTATAATCATCAAAACCTGACCTCTAATAGACGAGCGCATCCTAGATTTTATCTTTGTACTTCAATCAAAGTTCGCATCGGATGGCGATAGCGACGCTGAAAAGACGTTCGATTTTACTCTGTGGGCCGTACATGTTGCCTTTAACGTCATCTCGCAAGTGGGATTTGGGAAGCCGTTTGGGTTTATGGAAAAGGGTGGGGATGTAAGGGGGTTGGTAAAGGCAATTCGCGAGGCTTTTTCTGTATTTGGGAAAATTTGTCTGTTCACGAAGTGGTCGTTGACAACTTGGTTGAAGAGGTACCTATACCGACGCCCGAGACAGAAAGGAGGTTTGATAACCTTCTTGACGAGAGCATTATAGAGAATCAAGAAGGGAAGAAACAAGGAGAGAGTGTGAACCTAATATGATCGCTCGTGCTATCTTCCTTTTCACCTGTCCCCATATTCCAGAATAGATGAATGTTAAAGCGTGGTAGATTTCAGGTGGCTAAGATGCTAGATGGGAAACCCCTTAGTATGGAATATACCAAGTCGGAAATTATCTTACTTTTCCTTGCAGAAGCCGACACCACTGGCACAGCTTTCTCATCCAATCCCTCAGTATACTGAGGTAATTCAGAATGGTCTCCATTACATTGCGTGCGTGGAGGAAAGCATGAGATTAAGTTCAACAATACTAGATTCTATCCCTTGAATGTAAGATGCTGAGGGAGGAGAAGTTATCATTGAATGCAAGCCACTTCCGAAAGTAATAGAGGTATGTATTAATCCTTAGGTAGTTGGGAGGGATAAGGAGGTTTATGGGGAAGATGTAGACTAATGAAGATCACAGAGATGGTGAGAAGATGGAGAGGAAAAGAGGAATCCGTTTGATCAGTAGTTTGGTGTTTGGGTATGGATGGAGGGTCTGCTTAGGGAAGAATATTGCAGTATTAGAGCTTATAAAGGTGCACTTGACGGTGAGTGTTCCCCCTGTTATAATTTGACAGAGTCTAAGACACATTTGAAAGGTTCTAGCGTTAAATGTGATTAGGTTCTTGGTGGATTTTGAACTGAGGGAGTGTGAGATTACTAAAGAACTTCTAGAGCAAAGAAAATACGTCACAGATGTATGGTCTCATATCAAGATATTTGGATCACTAATCAGAAGAGAAGATGGTTATTGTTCTTCAACGGGCTTGCCTATTAAGCTTCTTAGTCACAGCGCTATTTAACGATTTCAAATAAACGAGTTGGGAGAAGGCTACGGACAAGGTGGTTGATGATTTCATATTGCTATCAGCTTCTTGCCTTGTGCTTTGAACTTATTTCGAGCCCGGTTTTCAAAATTGCTGGGGAGTAAGGTCTGCTTGTAGTCTGGAGGGCCGCGAGACCTTCGAATTGTTTTTCGTGATTGTGAACAGAAAGATTCGCATTTTAATTGTCTAGAAAACGCGGGACATGTATTGGAGAATAAAATGATATTCCTTACCCCGTATCGATGAGCCCGTACTTCGAAGCGATCAAATCAAGAATCTGCTTTACCAATTTGTAGCTCTGGGTGGTATTACAATGTTTTGAGCAAGAATCCGGACTTATACACTGGTCTGCATAAATGTTACAAATATGATACAAGTTCTACCCTCTCATAAGCTAACTTATCTACCGCCTTTCCTTCCCTTCCTAAGCGACGCATACTTCGGACCCGCATGTCTTGCCTCCCAGCCCCTAGCTTTCTGCTTCGGCTTAAGCGCCTCAATCTTCTTCCTCTTAAACTCTATATCCGCACCCTCAATTCCAGCTCTCTGCATAACACCAGCAGTACCCTCATCCCACAAGCTTCTGAAAACACTTACACCAATAGGTTGAACGTGGAATTTATCTATGAAACTTCGCAGACTGAAACCTTCGCGGCGGACCTTCTCTTTCAGCTTTGCTGGATTGAGTGTCTCGCCTGGTTGTTGCTGTAAGACGAAGATAGAGTACCGGTGGTATGGTGACCCTTTTTGGGCGAAGGGTGGTATCCATGGGAGCACAAGCTGTGATTCTTGCGCCTTGGACAGAGGCAAGGACGTTTCCGTAGGAGAAATAGGAATATTAGTTGCCAGATAATGACATCTCGTAGAGAATCTATCATTGTCTACGTTCGGAACATCCGAATCAAGAACCACGACACTGACCAATCGTTCCCCCTTGTCAAAAATTTGCACCTTCAATCGAGCAGGCATCTCACTGACTCGAGAATCGATGAATTCTCCTGGTTGAACATTGCGTTTGCTGAATGCGAGTCGCACTTCGGCGGTGGGTTCGAAGTGAGGGAGGACATCGGGGATGACGCCTAATTGGGTTATGCGTTGGACAATGAGGAGGCGTTGGTATTTGCGCCATTTTTTGTCGGCGAGGTAGCGGTAGATGGGTTTGTTCATGTCCCCTGGGTCATCATTAGCACACCATTAGATTGCCTGAGGTATAAAATACTGACCTTCTCCATCCTCAAATCTCTTCTTAATCAATGGATCATTGATATCCGCTTGAATCTTCAAATACTCCAAATGCCTCCTCATACTATCCAGCCTCCTCTGTTTCTGTAATTCTCCTCCACTAACATTCGCCGGATCCTGGGCTAGTAAGTTCGATATTCTTAACCTCTCAGTTTGGATCTGCTTCAGCTTTTCTTCCCTGTCCGCCTGAAGCACCTTTCGAGCTTCCTGGAAACATTGGTACGGTAATTGCTCGAACGGAATATTATCTGAGCTCTTGATAGCAGCACGCCGACGTCTTGATCCAATTGGCAGTACGCCACTCTTCATCAATGCCTTTTCTCCTTTTATGGATGTGACTGTAGCTGGGTCGAACGCGGGCTTAAAGGGGACGGTTTCTGTTGCTGCTTCATTGTTCCGTCGAGAGGTCGTAAATGTTCGAATTGAGTGATTTGATGCCCGAGTATTTCGTAGACATTGAGTCAATGGCCTCGCGGCCCTCTGACATGTAGGCATTGCTGTGTTGCGAAGGCTGTAGTTGAGCATAAATTTGTCGAGGCACACGATCTTCAACGGAATCTTCCGAGAAATTTCTTGAGCTAGCTTCATCCACCTCCCTTCACGACGACGACCATTCATCCCACCAACCGCACTGACAATGGCACCAAAGGGACTGCAGAGCTTCTCCAGAAACTTGAGTGCCCTACGCGCTGTAATATCAAGTTCAAAAGACCCTTTAACGGTATGTAATGGTCGTTGAAATTCTAGACATTATACTGATTCGATACAGCAATGTCTAGCACCACGATACACGAGAACGATGGCTACAGAAACCTTAATGCCATCAAACCTTGAATATGGAACCAATCCTTTCCAAAATCCTCTCCTTGAATCCACCGAGCTCCCAGGTACACCTCCCGAACCCTTCCTTAGCACATCTCTAACCCACCACAGCATCCACAGTCCTAACAACCATCTACAAATTCCCCACCATGGAGCCCCTGCGCTTCGAATCCTACAACGCCAAACACCTACACCTCCCTCTCCGCCGCGACATCCTCCACCGCGCCGTAATCTTTGAAGGTGATGCCACCCGCCAGGGAACCGCAAGCACCAAAACCCGCTGGGAAGTACATGGATCCCATCGTAAAATCCGTCCGCAAAAAGGTACTGGTAAGGCGCGTCTCGGGACTAGACAATCACCCATGTTAAAAGGTGGTGGGAAGTCCTTTGGCCCTCATCCGAGGGACTTTGCTACCGGCTTACCGAGGAAGATGTATGATTTGGCTTGGAGAACGGCGCTGAGTTATCGGTACAGAAGGGGGGAGTTGATCATTTGTGAGAATGGTATGGATATTGAGTATCCGAAGACGGTGTATGCAAAGGATATTTTTGAGTGGAATGGGTGGGGGCGCGAGGGGGGAAGGACGTTGATTGTGACGGGGAGTTTTAGGAGGAATTTATTCAGGGCTGTGAGGCATGCGGGG
>Ga0182030_10014670_pt1 | contig 15441 bp, 10 predicted proteins | sample 812S3MmetaG_FD_121299 | JGI IMG/M metagenome (GOLD analysis project Ga0182030, IMG submission 121299) | Permafrost microbial communities from Stordalen Mire, Sweden - 812S3M metaG (Illumina Assembly) | ecosystem: Environmental > Terrestrial > Soil > Wetlands > Permafrost | place: Sweden... | reverse complement strand
TGGTAGAGTATCGGTCTCCAAAACCGAGGGTTGGGGGTTCGAAACCCTCCTGGCCTGCCAGTTAGTAAAGAAGAAACGGGTAGTTCAAAACATGGCTGACAAGATCAAGATGGTGCTTGCGTTTCTGCTCGTTGTGGCAGGAGTAGTTGGCTTCTATTTATTGCATGAAAGTGCGGCGGTGCTGCGCGTGTTGTCGGTGCTGGCGGGCGTGTTGCTGGCGGCGGGCGTGTTCTGGACGACGGTGCCCGGCAAGAGCCTGTTCGGCTTCGCTCAGGATGCAGTGGCAGAAGCGAAGCGTGTTGTTTGGCCAACGCGCAAAGAGACTTTGCAAACGACCGGTGTTGTGGTGTTGTTCGCCGTGATTATGGCACTGTTTTTATGGGCGGTAGATGCGAGTCTGTTGCTGGTGGTTAATAAATTAATGGGGCGGGGTGAGTGATGTCCAAGCGATGGTATGTTGTGCATACGTACTCCCAGTTTGAAAAAAGTGTGCAGCGTGCGCTGGTAGAGCGCATTGCACGTGAAGGTATGTCGGATCTGTTCGGTCAGATACTGGTGCCGGTGGAAGAAGTGGTGGAATTGAAGTCGGGTCAGAAAAGTATCAGCGAGCGCAAATTCTTTCCGGGATATGTGCTTGTTGAAATGGATATGACGGACGAGAGCTGGCACTTGGTGAAGAATACGCCCAAGGTCACTGGTTTCCTGGGTGGTTCAGCCATGAAGCCGACACCGATCAGCCAAAAGGAAGTCGATAACATTATGTCGCAGATGCAGGCTGGTGTTGAGAAGCCGCGTCCCAAAGTGTTGTTTGAAGTCGGTGAGATGGTGCGCGTTAAAGAAGGCCCGTTCACTGACTTTCACGGCGCGGTTGAAGAGGTTAACTACGACAAGTGCAAGTTGCGTGTTGCAGTGACCATTTTTGGTCGCTCTACACCGGTTGAGTTGAATTTTGGTCAAGTAGAAAAAGCTTAGGCGGGAAAGAGTAAGGGAGAAGGGAAAAGGGTTGGTTTTGCAGTTACCCTTTGCTCTTCACCCTTTAACCCTTCTCTGTATTAAACGGGGAGCGTATCGGAGTAACTGCGGTATGCGTTTAACCCACTGATAAGGAGTAGTAAAGTGGCAAAGAAAATTATTGGCTATATCAAGCTGCAAGTCCCTGCCGGTAAGGCAAATCCAAGTCCACCAATCGGGCCTGCGCTCGGTCAGCGTGGTTTGAACATCATGGAATTCTGTAAGGCTTTCAATGCACAAACTCAAGGCGTTGAGCCAGGTCTGCCTATCCCGGTAGTGATTACCGCGTTTGCGGACAAGAGCTTCACCTTTGTGATGAAGACTCCTCCTGCGACTATTCTGATCAAGAAAGCCGCCGGCGTGCAAAAAGGCAGCAAGACACCGCATACCGACAAAGTCGGCAAGCTGACTCGCAAGCAAGCTGAAGACATCGCCAAAGCCAAGCAGCCCGACCTGACGGCGGCTGATTTGGATGCAGCAGTGCGTACCATTGCCGGTAGCGCACGCAGCATGGGCATCACTGTGGAGGGTGTATAACATGGCACATATTTCTAAGCGATATAAAGCGCTCGCCGCCAAAGTTGACCGCGAAAAACTGTATCCGGTCGATGCGGCATTGCAATTGGTTAAAGAAACTGCCAAAGCCAAGTTTGACGAATCAATTGATGTTGCAATTAATCTCGGCATTGATGCAAAGAAGTCAGATCAACTGGTGCGCGGCTCTGTTGTACTTCCCAAAGGAACAGGCAAGACAGTACGCGTAGCCGTGTTTGCCCAAGGCGCCAAGGCTGAAGAAGCCAAGGCCGCAGGTGCTGACATCGTTGGTTTTGAAGACTTGGCTGAAAGCATCAAGGGCGGCAAGACTGATTTCGACGTGGTAATCGCGTCTCCAGACGCGATGCGAATTGTTGGTCAACTGGGCCAAATCCTCGGTCCGCGCGGTTTGATGCCTAACCCTAAAGTGGGTACGGTGGCGGCGGATGTGGCTGGTGCGGTAAGAAATGCCAAAGCGGGTCAAGTTCAATACCGTACTGACAAGAACGGTATTGTGCAATGCACCATCGGTCGCGCTTCATTCGCACCGGAGGCATTGCGTGAAAATCTGCTGGCGTTGGTTGACGCATTGAACAAAGCGAAGCCTGCGGCGTCTAAGGGCATATATCTGAAAAAGATCGCGATTTCCAGCACGATGGGTGTGGGTATTCGCGTCGAGCAGGCCAGCCTGGCTGCCTGAGTTAAAAATTGCTTTTCTCGTTTGTTCTCTCCCCCGCTTGCGGGAGAGAGTTAGAGAGAGGGGCTTAATTTGGAAATTCTTTCGTCATGACAGCAATATCGACATGACGAATGGAACATTGGACTGCTGGCTGTATTGGCAGATTATCCAAGACCGTAGGTATCGGAGGCGTTGTTGGCCAATGATTTAATTGACGAAGCTTTAATTGACAAAGCGTTTCGTTGACCCACGTAGATGGTGTGCCCGCGAGCAGGGAATGTTTTTATCCCTATCTTGAGGACGCGGTTGATAACGAAGGGATGCCGGTAAGGGTCTCGATTGAAAATGGAGGAAGACTTTGGGTCTAAATCTGCAAGAAAAGCAAGCAGTAGTAGCTGAGGTGACCGCGCAAGTGGCTCAAGCTCAGACTATCGTTCTGGCAGAGTACCGTGGTATCGCAGTGAGCGACATCACCAAGTTGCGTGCAACTGCACGTGGCGCAGGTGTGTATTTCCATGTATTGAAAAATACTTTGGCACGTCGTGCGGTACAAGGCACTCCTTTTGAAGCATTGGCAGACAAAATGGTCGGGCCGCTGGTGTATAGCATCAGTGCCGATCCTGTTGCCGCTGCAAAAATTGTGCATGATTTCGCCAAGGCGAACGAAAAGTTGGTGATCAAAGCAGGTCTTTACAACGGCAAGGTATTGGATACAGCGGCAGTCAGCGCGCTGGCAACCGTACCAAGCAAAGAAGTGCTGTTGGCACAACTGTTGGGCTTGTTGCAATCGCCGGTTTCGAGCTTGGCGCGCGTACTCAGCGCTGTGGCAGAAAAAAAATCTGTGGCAGCTTGAACTATCTCAAACTTTTAAATTAGGAATATCAAAATGGCATTCGATAAAGACGCATTTTTAACAGCACTGGATAGCCTGTCTGTGTTGGAACTCAATGATTTGGTAAAAGCAGTTGAAGAAAAATTTGGCGTATCCGCAGCATCTGTGGCTGCTCCTGCTGCCGGTGGCGCTGCCGCCGGTGGTGCTGCTGCCGCTGCCGAGCAAACTGAATTCACCGTGATTCTGAAAGCAGCCGGTGATGCCAAGGTTAACGTGATTAAAGTTGTTCGTGCTATTACCGGTCTGGGGTTGAAAGAAGCCAAGGACTTGGTAGACGGCGCACCGAAGAATGTTAAAGAAGGTGTTAACAAGGCGGATGCAGATGCCATTGTCAAGCAGTTGGTCGAAGCGGGTGCAACAGCTGAAATTAAGTAAGCATCGCTAGAGGGGGAAGGCTGACGGCATGCCGTCGGCCTTTTGCCGTTTCTAAAAAGCTGACGCAAGTCAGACCGTTTTTATGTTGTTGTAGAAGCCAATGGTTAATGAGCTGTAGCGCGCTTTTTGTCCTTTGTCTTTTCACGTCGCGGAGATGTTATGAGTTATTCTTTTACTGAAAAAAAACGTATTCGTAAAAGTTTTGCAAAGCGGGTCGGTGCATTGCCTGTGCCATTCTTGCTTTCCACGCAATTGGAGTCATATAGCGCGTTTTTGCAAGCCTGGGTGGCACCCGAGCAACGCAAAAACGAAGGCTTGCAAGCCGCTTTCAATTCCATTTTTCCAATTGAGAGCCATACAAAATTTGCGCGTCTGGATTTTGTCAGTTACAGCTTGGGCTTGCCGCCGTTCGATGTGCGTGAATGTCAGCAACGCGGGTTGACTTATGCCTCACCTTTGCGCGCTCGTGTGCGCCTGACTATCCTCGACAAAGAGGCGTCCAAACCGACAGTCAAAGAAGTAAAAGAGCAGGAAGTCTACATGGGCGAAATTCCCCTGATGACTCACACGGGTTCTTTTGTGATTAACGGTACTGAGCGCGTGATCGTGTCTCAATTGCACCGTTCTCCCGGCGTGTTCTTTGAACATGATCGCGGTAAAACACATAGCTCCGGCAAGTTGTTGTTCTCGGCACGTGTGATCCCTTACCGTGGCTCCTGGTTGGACTTTGAGTTTGATGCCAAAGATTTCGTGTATTTCCGTATCGACCGTCGTCGCAAGATGCCGGTTACTATTCTGCTTAAATCGCTGGGATACACTCCGGAAGAAATTTTGGCGACATTCTTCGAAAACGATACTTTCCATCTCACCAAGAAAGGCACCCAGTTTGAAGTGGTGCCCGAGCGTTTGCGCGGCGAGATTGCGCGCTTCGATATCGAAGGCAAGGCTGGCAAGATTATTGTTGCAAAAGATAAACGTATTACCGTGCGCCACATTCGTGAAATGCAGGAAGCGGGTATTGACAAGCTAACCGTTGCAGATGATTTCCTCGTCGGTCGTGTGCTTGCGCATAATGTGATCGACACCGAAAGCGGAGAAGTCATTGCCAATGCCAATGATGAAATTACCGAGACATTGCTTGGCAAGCTGCAAGCTGCGGGCATTACAAAGATTAATACCCTTTACACCAACGATCTGGATCAGGGCGCGTTCATGTCGAATACCTTGCGTACCGATGAAACGACCGATCAATGGACGGCACGCGTTGCGATTTATCGTATGATGCGTCCCGGTGAGCCGCCAACTGAAGATGCAGTTGAAGCATTGTTCAACGGCTTGTTCTTCTCGGAAGAACGCTATGACTTGTCAGTGGTTGGTCGTATGAAGTTCAACCGCCGTGTAGGTCGTGAAGAATTGACAGGTGCCGTGACATTGTCAAATGACGACATCGTATCTGTGATCAAAATTTTGGTTGAGTTACGCAATGGTCGCGGTGAAATCGACGATATCGATCACTTGGGTAACCGTCGTGTGCGTGCTGTGGGCGAATTGGCTGAGAATCAATTCCGTACAGGGTTGGCTCGTGTTGAGCGCGCAGTGAAGGAACGCTTGGGTCAAGCCGAAGCTGACAACCTGATGCCTCACGATTTAATCAATGCAAAACCGATCTCGGCGGCGGTGAAAGAATTCTTCGGTTCATCGCAATTGTCACAGTTTATGGATCAAACCAACCCGTTGGCGGAAGTAACGCACAAGCGTCGTATTTCTGCTTTGGGACCTGGCGGTTTGACACGCGAACGTGCGGGCTTTGAAGTACGCGACGTGCATCCGACGCACTATGGTCGTGTGTGCCCGATTGAGACACCTGAAGGTCCGAACATCGGTCTGATCAACTCGCTGGCGTTGTACGCGCGTACTAACGAGTACGGTTTCATTGAAACGCCGTACCGTAAGGTTGTGAAGGGCCGCGCCACTGATGATGTTGAATATCTGTCTGCCATCGAAGAAGGCAAGTTCACCATCGCTCAGGCGAATGCTGATCTGGACAACAAGGGCAAATTCACCAATGACATCGTGTCTTCACGTCAGCACAACGAATTCGTGTTGGCTGAACCGGACAACATTGAATACATGGACGTGGCTCCGGCTCAGGTTGTGTCGGTTGCGGCTTCGCTGATTCCGTTCCTGGAACATGACGATGCGAACCGTGCCCTGATGGGTGCAAATATGCAACGTCAAGCTGTTCCCGTGTTGCGTGCTGAAAAAGCACTGGTAGGTACCGGTATCGAGCGCACCGTTGCTGTTGACTCGGGTACCGCAGTTCAAGCTTGGCGTGGTGGTCGTGTAGATTACGTGGACTCTGGTCGTATTGTTGTTCGTGTGAATGACGACGAGACAACCGCTGGTGAAGTTGGCGTAGACATTTACAACTTGACGAAGTACACACGTTCCAACCAGAACACCAACATCAATCAACGTCCGCTGGTTAAAGTCGGCGATGTGATCGCACGCGGCGACGTGGTTGCCGATGGTGCTTCAACCGACATGGGTGAGTTGGCCTTGGGCCAGAACATGCTGGTCGCGTTCATGCCATGGAATGGTTATAACTACGAAGACTCGATTTTGATTTCCGAGCGCGTGGTGGCGGAAGATCGCTTCACTTCGATTCACATCGAAGAACTGACCGTGATGGCACGTGATACCAAGTTGGGAACAGAAGAAATCACCCGTGATATTCCAAACTTGTCGGAAGCGCAAATGGCGCGTCTGGACGAATGCGGTATCGTGCATATCGGCGCAGAAGTCGGTGTGAACGACGTGTTGGTGGGTAAGGTAACGCCCAAGGGCGAAACTCAACTGACTCCAGAAGAGAAATTGTTACGCGCGATCTTCGGTGAAAAAGCTTCTGATGTTAAGGATACTTCACTACGTGTAAAAGCAGGTATCTCCGGTACTGTTATCGACGTGCAAGTATTCACCCGCGAAGGTTTGCAACGCGACAAGCGTGCTCAGCAAATCATTGATGATGAATTGGGTCGCTACAAGAAAGATTTGGCTGACCAAATGCGTATTGTGGAAGCCGACGTGTTTACCCGTTTGGAGAGCTTGCTCTTGGGTAAAGTCGCCAACGGCGGACCGAAGAAATTGGCTAAAGGTACCAAACTGGACAAGGAATATTTGCACAGTCTGGAACATCACCACTGGTTCGATATTCGTTTGGCGAATGACGAAGTGGCAACGCAATTGGAACAAGTCAAAGAAGGTTTGACACAGAAGCGTCTCGAATTTGACGCTGCCTTCGAATTGAAGAAGAAAAAGCTGACTCAAGGCGACGAATTGCAAGCCGGCGTGCAAAAGATGGTCAAAGTGTACGTGGCAGTTAAGCGTCGCTTGCAGCCGGGCGATAAGATGGCCGGTCGTCACGGTAACAAAGGTGTGGTATCGCGTATTGTGCCAGTGGAAGACATGCCGCATATGGCAGATGGGACAACCGTGGACATCGTTCTGAACCCGTTGGGTGTGCCATCGCGTATGAATATCGGACAGGTGCTGGAAGTTCATTTGGGTTGGGCCGCCAAGGGATTGGGCAAGAAGATCGCTTTGATGCTGGAAGCGCAAGCCAAGATCGCCGATGTACGCAAGTTCCTAGGCAAGATTTACAGCGGCGACCAAGCCGAAGAGATTGCAACTTTCACCGATGAAGAAGTGGTCGAGTTGAGTCGTAACCTGCGCGCGGGTGTGCCATTTGCAACGCCGGTTTTCGACGGTGCAAGCGAAGCGGAAATCAAGGACTTGCTGGAGTTGGCCGATCTGCCGCGTTCCGGTCAAATCCAGTTGTACGACGGACGTAGCGGTGATGCCTTTGATCGCAAGGTAACAGTTGGTTACATGCACGTATTGAAACTGCATCACTTGGTAGATGACAAGATGCACGCCCGGTCAACCGGTCCGTACAGTCTGGTTACGCAGCAGCCATTGGGTGGTAAAGCTCAGTTCGGTGGTCAGCGCTTCGGTGAAATGGAAGTGTGGGCATTGGAAGCGTACGGTGCAGCTTATACGTTGCAGGAAATGTTGACGGTCAAGTCGGATGACGTGAATGGTCGTACCAAGGTTTACGAAAATATTGTCAAGGGCGACCACAAGATCGATGCTGGCATGCCGGAGTCGTTCAACGTGCTCACCAAGGAAATTCGCTCTTTGGGTATCGATATCGATTTGGAAAGACATTGAGTTGCTGGTCGTTAGTAGGTAGTCGTTAGTTGGATTTTTGGTTTAACTAATGACTAACATCTGACGACTAATGACTGATTACTACCAACTATTCGTCGCTCACTAGTTTTAAGGAGTTACACATGAAAGCATTGCTGGATTTATTCAAGCAGGTTACGCAAAAAGAAGAGTTCGATTCAATCAAGATCGGACTGGCTTCACCCGAGAAGATTCGTTCCTGGTCGTATGGCGAAGTAAAAAAGCCGGAAACGATCAACTACCGCACGTTCAAACCTGAGCGCGACGGTTTGTTCTGCGCCAAGATTTTCGGGCCGGTAAAGGATTATGAGTGCTTGTGCGGTAAATACAAGCGCTTGAAACATCGCGGTGTGATCTGCGAAAAGTGCGGTGTTGAAGTTACCTTGTCCAAAGTGCGCCGTGAGCGCATGGGGCACATCGAATTGGCTTCGCCGGTTGCGCACATTTGGTTTTTGAAATCACTGCCTTCCCGTTTGGGCATGGTGTTGGACATGACGTTGCGCGATATCGAGCGCGTGCTGTACTTTGAAGCATTTGTTGTAACAGAACCAGGCATGACTCCGCTGAACCGCGCCCAACTTTTATCGGAAGATGACTATCTGGCCAAGTTGGAAGAGTACGGCGATGAATTCCAGGCAGTGATGGGAGCAGAAGGTGTGCGTGCATTATTGCGTGCATTGGACGTGCCTGCCGAAGTGGAAAAGCTGCGCGCTGAATTGGAAGCGACCAGTTCCGAGACCAAGATCAAGAAATATGCCAAGCGCCTGAAGGTGCTGGAAGCGTTTCTGCAATCCGGTATCAAACCGGAGTGGATGGTAATGGAAGTGCTACCTGTGTTGCCACCGGAATTGCGTCCGTTGGTACCTCTGGATGGTGGTCGTTTTGCAACTTCCGATCTGAATGATTTGTATCGTCGCGTCATCAACCGTAATAACCGTTTGAAGCGTTTGCTCGAATTGAAGGCGCCTGAAATTATCGTGCGCAACGAAAAGCGTATGTTGCAAGAGTCGGTAGATTCCTTGCTCGACAACGGTCGTCGCGGTAAAGCCATGACCGGTGCTAATAAGCGTCCGTTGAAATCGTTGGCTGACATGATCAAAGGCAAGGGCGGTCGTTTCCGTCAAAACTTGTTGGGTAAGCGCGTCGACTACTCCGGTCGTTCCGTGATTGTGGTAGGCCCGCAATTGAAATTGCATCAATGCGGTTTGCCCAAGAAGATGGCGCTGGAGCTGTTCAAGCCGTTCATCTTTGAACGTCTGGAAAAGATGGGCTTGGCGACTACGATTAAGGCAGGCAAGCGCATGGTCGAGGCTGAAGAGCCGATCGTGTGGGATATTCTGGAAGAAGTCATTCGCGAACATCCGGTGATGCTGAACCGCGCACCAACGCTGCACCGTTTGGGTATTCAAGCGTTCGAACCTATCCTGATCGAAGGCAAGGCGATCCAGTTGCATCCGTTGGTTTGCTCGGCATTCAACGCCGACTTCGACGGTGACCAAATGGCGGTGCACGTACCGTTGTCGCTGGAAGCACAGATGGAAGCGCGCACATTGATGCTGGCATCCAACAACGTGCTGTCACCGGCGAACGGCGAACCGATCATCGTTCCATCACAAGATATTGTGCTGGGCTTGTACTACATGACGCGCGAAAAAGTGGGCGCACTGGGCGAAGGCTCGATCTACTCGGACGTTTCCGAGGCGCTGCGTGCTTATCGTTCCGGTCAGGTTGATTTGCAAGCGAAAGTGCAAGTACGTATTCAGGAATCGACAATTGACGAAGCAGGCGAAAAACAAACCAAATTGACCCGCTATGAAACAACGGTTGGTCGCTCGATTTTGTCCGAATTGTTGCCGCCTAACCTGCCTTTCTCGGCAGTTAACAAAGCGCTGAAGAAGAAAGAAATCTCGCGACTCATCAACGCCAGCTTCCGCCGTTGCGGTCTGCGCGATACCGTTATCATGGCGGATAAATTGATGTACACAGGTTTTACTTACGCGACACGCGCGGGTATTTCGATCTGCGTGGACGACATGCTGGTGCCTCAACAAAAGAATGACTTGATTGGTGCAGCCGAAAAAGAAGTTCACGAAATCCAGACCCAGTACACCTCCGGCTTGGTAACTCAAGGCGAGCGCTACAACAAGGTAGTGGACATCTGGGGCCGTACCGGTGACCAGGTCGCCAAGGCGATGATGGAGCAGTTGGGTGTTGAGCCGGTGCGCGATCTGAAAACAGGTGAGGCACTTTTCGACAAGAAGGGCAAAGCAATCACGCAAGAGTCTTTCAACTCCATCTACATGATGGCTGACTCCGGTGCGCGCGGTTCTGCAGCCCAGATTCGTCAGTTGTCCGGTATGCGCGGTTTGATGGCGAAGCCGGACGGCTCCATTATCGAGACACCGATCACCGCGAACTTCCGCGAAGGTCTGAACATGTTGCAGTACTTCATCTCCACGCACGGTGCTCGTAAGGGTTTGGCCGATACCGCGTTGAAGACAGCGAACTCCGGTTACCTGACTCGTCGTTTGGTAGACGTGACGCAAGACTTGGTGATTACTGAAGATGATTGCGGAACAAGCAATGGTCGTTCGATGAAAGCCTTGGTTGAAGGTGGTGAAGTGATTGAGGCTTTGCGTGAGCGTATCCTTGGTCGCGTTGTTGCTGCTGATGTCGTTAATCCGGAAACCAGCGAAACTCTGTACGAAGCGAATACCCTGCTTGACGAAGACAAAGTTGAATTGATCGAGTCTTTGGGTATTGATGAAGTGCGCGTGCGCACTCCGCTGACTTGCGATACACGTTATGGTCTGTGCGCTAAGTGCTACGGTCGTGATCTGGGTCGCGGCGGTTTGGTGAATACCGGCGAGGCTGTTGGCGTGATCGCTGCGCAATCCATCGGCGAACCGGGTACACAGTTGACGATGCGTACGTTCCACATCGGTGGTGCGGCATCACGTACTGTCGTTGCTAGCCAAGTTGAAAGTAAGTCTAACGGTATTATCAAGTACAGCCCGAACATGCGTACAGTAACCACTGCTCGCGGCGAATTGGTGGTTGTGGCGCGTTCCGGTGAGGTGATGGTGACGGATGATCATGGTCGTGAGCGCGAGCGTCACAAGGTGCCTTATGGCGCGATGCTGACGGCGCGTGAGGGTGTGACAGTTAAAGCCGGTGAAGTATTGTCGACATGGGATCCGCATACTCGTCCGATCATTACGGAATATACGGGTCAAGTTACTTTCGTCAATATCGAAGAGGGGTCTACTGTTGCTAAACAGATAGACGAAGTGACTGGTTTGTCCACTCTGGTGGTTATCGATCCGAAACGCTCCACTACCGGCAAGGGCGCATCGCGTCCTCTGGTACGCTTGCTGGATGAAGCCGGAAATGAGATTAATATTGCAGGTACCGATACGCCGATTTCTGTGACTTTCCAAGTGGGTTCTATTATCACAGTGGAAAACGGTCAGACGGTAGGTGTGGGCGATGTATTGGCGCGTATCCCTCAGGAAAGTTCCAAGACCCGTGATATTACCGGTGGTCTGCCACGTGTGGCTGAGTTGTTTGAGGCGCGCTCGCCGAAAGATGCCGGTATGTTGGCTGAGGTTACCGGTACGGCATCGTTCGGTAAAGAGACCAAGGGCAAACAACGTCTGGTTATTACCGATGTTGATGGTGTAGCGCACGAATTCCTGATTCCGAAAGAGAAACACGTATTGGTACACGACGGTCAAGTGGTGAATCAGGGTGAAATGATTGTGGACGGCCCGGCTGATCCGCATGACATCTTGCGTTTATTGGGTATCGAAGCGCTGGCACGTTACATTACCGACGAAGTTCAGGACGTGTATCGTTTGCAAGGTGTGAAGATTAATGACAAGCACATCGAAGTGATCGTGCGCCAGATGTTGCGTCGCGTGCAGATTCTGGATGAAGGTGATACTACCTTTATACCGAAAGAGCAAGTCGAGCGTGCCGAGTTGTTGCAAGAGAACGAGCGTGTGGTGGCAGCAGGTAAAGAACCGGCTACTTTCCAATATATGTTGTTGGGTATCACCAAGGCCTCGTTGTCTACCGATTCATTCATTTCTGCCGCGTCTTTCCAAGAGACAACACGCGTGCTAACCGAAGCAGCGATTATGGGCAAGAAAGACGATCTGCGCGGCTTGAAGGAAAACGTCATTGTGGGCCGCCTCATCCCTGCGGGTACGGGATTGGCTTACCACACGACTCGTCGCAAGCAGCGTTTGGGTGTCGATATTGCCGCGGGGTCGGGTTTGCGTGATGCCGATGCGCCCACAGAAGTGCAAGGAAGTATCTAGTCAGCTTGACAGTCCGCGCGTTCGTCAATAGAATGCGCGGTCTTTTTAGCCGTCATGGCAAGATGAGTCTTTGCCCTGTCATGATGTGTATTTATTAGCTTATTGATTAAATAGAGTTTTTAGGAACCATATAATGCCAACGATTAACCAGTTAGTGCGCAAGCCCCGGTCTGCTGAAATTACTAAAAGCAAGGTGCCTGCGCTTGCAGGTAGTCCACAAAAACGTGGTGTATGCACCCGTGTTTATACCACTACTCCAAAGAAGCCGAACTCGGCGTTGCGTAAAGTTGCCAAGGTGCGCTTGACCAACGGCTTTGAGGTCATCTCCTACATTGGTGGTGAAGGCCATAACTTGCAAGAGCACAGCGTGGTTCTGTTGCGCGGTGGTCGTGTAAAGGATTTGCCGGGTGTGCGTTACCACATGGTACGCGGTAGCCTGGATACGGCGGGTGTTAAAGACCGTAAGCAGTCTCGTTCCAAGTATGGTGCGAAGCGTCCTAAAAAAGCTTAAATGCAAGTGAAAGGTGAAATGCAAAACCGTAACATTTCACGTTTAATATTTCACTTTTTACCTGTAACTAAATTAGCCTGAATAATAAAGAGGTTTAGATATGCCAAGACGTAGAGAAGTCCCCAAACGCGAAGTTCTGCCAGATCCAAAATTTGGAAATCAGGATTTGTCCAAGTTTGTTAACGTGCTGATGACAGCGGGCAAGAAGTCCGTGGCTGAGCGCATTCTTTACGGCGCGATGGAGCAGGTTGCCAAGAAGAGCGGCAAAGATCCGATTGAGATTTTCAATCAGGCCTTGAGCAATGCCAAGCCGCAGGTTGAAGTCAAGAGTCGCCGTGTGGGTGGTGCCAACTATCAAGTGCCTGTTGAAGTGCGTCCTTCCCGTCGTATGGCGCTGGCCATGCGTTGGTTGAAAGAGTCTGCGCGCAAGCGCGGTGAGAAGTCCATGGGTATGCGTTTGGCAGGTGAGTTAATTGACGCCAGCGAAGGTCGTGGCGGCGCTGTTAAGAAGCGTGAGGAAGTGCATCGTATGGCTGAAGCCAACAAGGCATTCTCGCACTTCCGTTTCTAATAAGAATATAAAGACAAGGTTAGGTATATACCGTGGCACGCAAAACTCCAATTGAACGCTATCGCAATATCGGCATCAGTGCCCACATTGATGCAGGCAAAACTACGACCACTGAGCGTATTCTGTTTTATACAGGTGTGAGCCATAAAATCGGTGAGGTTCACGATGGCGCTGCAACGATGGACTGGATGGAGCAAGAGCAAGAGCGCGGTATAACGATTACCTCTGCGGCAACAACCTGTTTCTGGAAAGGGATGGACAACTCCTATCCCGAGCACCGTTTCAATATCATTGACACCCCGGGGCACGTTGACTTCACCATTGAAGTTGAGCGTTCCATGCGCGTGCTCGATGGTGCCTGTATGGTGTACTGTGCGGTGGGTGGTGTGCAGCCGCAGTCTGAAACGGTTTGGCGCCAGGCTAACAAGTACAAGGTTCCGCGTTTGGCCTTTGTTAACAAAATGGACCGTACAGGCGCGAATTTCTTCAAGGTGGTTACACAGATGGAGCAACGTCTGCGCGCTCGCCCTATCCCGCTAGTAATCCCTATCGGCGCTGAAGAAGGTTTTGTCGGTGTTGTTGATCTGATCAAGATGAAGGCGATCATCTGGGACGAAGCTTCCCAGGGGATGAAGTTTGAATACAAGGAAATTCCGGCTGAATTGTTGGAAACGGCAAAAGAATGGCGCGGCAAAATGGTCGAAACGGCTGCCGAGGCATCCGAAGACCTGATGGATCAATACCTCGAAAATGGGGAACTGACCGAAGCTCAAATTATTCTTGGTATTCGCACACGTACTATCGCCTGTGAAATTCAGCCAATGTTATGCGGCTCCGCCTTTAAGAATAAGGGCGTGCAACGTATGCTTGACGCGGTCATTATGTTTTTGCCTGCGCCGGTTGATATTCCGGATGTAACAGGCGAAACCGAAGAAGGTGTTCCGACTTCCCGCAAAGCTGATGATAATGAGAGTTTTTCCGCGCTGGCATTCAAATTGATGACTGACCCGTTTGTGGGGCAGCTTACTTTCGTGCGCGTTTATTCCGGCGTACTAAAGAAGGGCGATACGGTTTATAACCCGATCCGCGGCAAGAAAGAGCGTATTGGTCGTATTGTGCAGATGCACGCAAACGAACGTCAGGAAGTGGACGAAATTCTGGCGGGCGACATTGCTGCCTGCATTGGCTTGAAGGATGTGACTACCGGGGAATCGCTGTGCGATCCGAATAAGCCTATCATCCTTGAGCGTATGATATTCCCTGAGCCGGTTATTCACGTTGCCGTTGAACCGAAAACCAAGGCTGACCAAGAGAAGATGGGTATTGCTCTCGGTCGTCTGGCGGCAGAAGATCCTTCGTTCCGCGTACGTACAGATGAAGAATCCGGTCAGACAATTATGTCCGGTATGGGCGAGTTGCATCTGGAAATTTTGGTCGACCGTATGAAGCGCGAATTTGGGGTTGAGGCAAACGTCGGTGCGCCGCAGGTTGCGTATCGTGAAGCGATCCGTAAACAGGTTGAGGTTGAAGGCAAGTTTGTCAAGCAGTCCGGTGGTAAAGGTCAGTTTGGTCGCGTCATGCTGCGCATGGAGCCAAACGAAACAGGCAAGGGTTTTGAATTTGTCGACGCTATCAAGGGCGGTGCTGTTCCGCGTGAATTTATTCCCGCGGTTGAAAAGGGATTGCGCGAAACACTGCCTAATGGCGTGTTGGCCGGATTCCCTGTGGTTGATGTGAAAGTCACATTGTTCGACGGTTCTTACCACGAAGTAGACTCTAACGAAAATGCCTTTAAAATGGCTGCATCAATAGGCTTTAAGGACGGTATGCGTAAAGCAAGTCCTGTTTTGCTGGAGCCGATGATGGCTGTTGAGGTGGAAACACCTGAGGATTATGCCGGAACGGTGATGGGTGACTTGTCTTCACGTCGCGGCATGGTGCAAGGGATGGATGACATGATAGGTGGTGGAAAGGTGATCAAGGCTGAAGTTCCATTGGCTGAAATGTTTGGTTACTCGACTTCTTTGCGTTCCGCGACTCAGGGTCGTGCTACGTACACCATGGAATTCAAGCACTATTCTGAAGCGCCGAAGAACGTGGCTGAAGCCATCATTAACAAAAAATAAATTAAGATAAAATTTCTGATTATTAAAGATACTGGAGAGCTTAAAAATGGCAAAGAGCAAATTTGAACGTACGAAGCCGCACGTAAACGTAGGCACGATTGGTCACGTGGACCATGGCAAGACAACCCTGACAGCGGCGATTACGACCGTATTGTCGAAGAAGTTTGGC
>Ga0182030_10014669_pt1 | contig 15442 bp, 19 predicted proteins | sample 812S3MmetaG_FD_121299 | JGI IMG/M metagenome (GOLD analysis project Ga0182030, IMG submission 121299) | Permafrost microbial communities from Stordalen Mire, Sweden - 812S3M metaG (Illumina Assembly) | ecosystem: Environmental > Terrestrial > Soil > Wetlands > Permafrost | place: Sweden... | reverse complement strand
GGTTCACTGATCTCCCCGACGATCCGCCGGCCCTGGCGATATCTGCGGTAAAATGAGATCGCATTTCCCGGCATCGACGGAGAGGTGGCAGAGCGGTTGAATGCACCGGTCTTGAAAACCGGCGTTCCTTCACGGGAACCGTGAGTTCGAATCTCACCCTCTCCGCCAATAAAAACAAGGACATAGCCAACCACCAGCGAGAGCCAGCAGCCGCCGAAAAACCGCTCTACTGGCACTTCCACTGGCACCAACAAGCAAATGCGTGTATATAGGGGGTTCTGAGGGGTTTCTAGCTAGAGAGACGGCCCGAGGCAGCGTGTCACCGCTGCGCCCGGGCCTAACCACAACCCGCAAACGAGGTGCAGGCAATGGCTAACTTCCAAGACTACCGGACGAACGACGGCAAGAAGCGAATTCTTGCGGTCGTGCGCATCAAAGGGTTCAAGCGCACGGCGCGTGCGTTCGACTCGCTGCGTGACGCCAAGGATTGGGCAAACGCCACCGAGAAGGAGCTGCGCGGCCTTCGGGACCGCGGCGGCGCTCGCGCCGATATCACCACGCTCACCGTCGAGGACCTCGCGAAGGCTTACCTCGCCGACCCCAAGGTAAAACAGCGCCGCTCCTTCGACAGCATCGGGCAGTTGGTCGCGGCGTGGGTCGATGAATACGGCACCGCTAAGCTGCGCGGCTTCGGGTATCTGCAGATCGTTGCGTTGCGCGACAAGCTCCTGGGCACCGGATTATCACCGGCGCGCGTCAATCGGTACGTCAGCCAGATGCGCCGCTGTTGGAATTGGGGGAACCCGCACTATGTGCAGGCGCCCTGGCCGCAAAAGATCATGCTGGAGGAGCCGAGGCCCGAAGCCATCAACGAGCACTACGGCACCGCGCAGGCCACGCTCGAAGATGTGAAGGCCGTCATCGCGGCGAGCGATGCGATAGCGGAACCCCTCGGGAACCTGGTGCGGTTTCTGATCGGCACCGGAGCACGGCTGTCCGATGCGCTCGCAGTCACCTGGAAAGATGTGGACGCGAAGGCGGCCACTGTCGCGATCCGCGGCCAGAAGTCGCAGCGCCCGCAGCGCGTCGCCATGCTCGCCCCCGCGGTCGAGGCCATCGAGCGGGCGGGCAAGGTCAAGCACATCAGCGACGCGCGAGTGTTCTGGCAGTTCGAGGATCGCAACGCCCTGCACTGGCCGTGGATCTGCGCCCGCAAGACCTTTCCAGAGCCCATGCGCAAGCTCCGACTGCATGACTGCCGGCACCTCTGCGCCTCATTCCTCGCGGCCGCCGGCGCATCACATGTGGAGCTTGCCGCGCAGTTGGGTCATTCGACGTTGACCATGGTCAAGCGCTACAGTCACCTCGCCGCCGGCCATCGTGGTGCCGCGCACGACAAGCTCGATGCAGCGTTCAACGCGAGCGTGAAGAAAGGGCTGTGAGCACTGACGCTGCACGCTGGCCGCGCCTGGGGCTCAGCCTTCACCCGGTGCTGGACTGGTGCGAGACGCAGTACACCGCCGCGCAGCTGGTTGAGATCGCGAACGCGGTGCGCGCGAACCCGCACCCGATAGAGGGCCGCAGCGCGCAGGGATCGCCCGGCCTATGGAATTTTGCAATTGAGCAGGTACTGCGAAAGCTCGCCGAAACTCCCGCAGTCCTCAAGGAGCTTAACCGCCGCGGCACGACCCCGCCGTGGCACGTGAAGGGGCTGAACCGCGCGGTGCACTACCACGTGCGAATGGCGCTGGCCCCGGAGGGGCTCATAAAAACCGCCATGTGCGAGGTTGCCAAGGCATGGGGGTGTGAGAGCTACGCGCGGGTTAAAGACGACGTCGCAGCGTTCCGTGTAGATGACGCAGATCCACACGCGTCGCAATACGTGCTCGACGGCGTCACGCGCGCTTACCAGGACGCGCGGGGCGTGCCAAACGCCCCCTTCTTCGTGGACCAGATCGTAAAGGCCGTCTGCCGCCGCAGCGGCCGCACCCGGGCACAGGTGCTCGCAGATTTCGATGCCGACATGCACGACCGCGGAGCAACCGAGGTCAAACGGAAAGCACGGCGGCGGGAAAAACACACCTAATTTTCCCGCCGCGGTATTGCGGCGATCCCCCTAGATAAGCATTAAATTCACTATCGGCACCGGCCGATGGAACTTCCTCCTCGGCGGAACCGCCCGGAGGAATCTACGATGGCTGCACCCCGCAAACCGCGCGCCACCGCCACGCCTGGCCCCCCACATTCTTGGGAAGTGGATTCCTGGCCAGAAGGCGTTTGGCCGCACGATCCTGGCCGGGGAAGATGGATTGCCCGCGCCTACCGCCGAGAATTGATCGCATCGGGCGCGCTGACGCGCATCGGCTACAAAATCGTGTTTCTCGGTACAGGTTACGCGCGATGGCTGGAAAGCCGAGCGCCTGAAGTCGCCGAGTACAAGTCCAACAACCCGCAAATCGGTGCCCCGCACGCGGCCACAGCGATACCGGCCGGCAGCGGTGAGGCCGCGTGATTCCCCCGACCCCAAAAACGGCACCGCACGGCTGGCCACCACGCCCGCCGTGCGGTTTTTCCCATCTCACGACCGACACACAACCATGCGAATCAAAGCACACGCGCGCCACAGGCCGCAACTTTTTAAGCGCCGCCCGAATTTTCACGTCTGGCTCACGGCACAGCGCGGGCGGGAGGATGCCGTGGGCGAGATTGCACGGCGTTTCCCGGGCGCACGGAGCGTACGCGAAATACTGAAAAAGTTATTCCTCGCGGAGCGGCATTGCCGGGATGACTTCGTTGCGATGGAGCGCGTGATGGCTGAGTTCAACGCGGCGAGCAGCGAACGCACACCAAGGCCCCGTGCACTTGCGCCGATCACTAAACTTTACGGTATCCGGAACCACGATGCGCTGCCGCCGGAACTGCGGGGTGGTGCGTGAAAGCGAACGTGGCGCGAAGCGCTTTAGACATCGCCCTCAGCTATATCGAACGCGGGTGGTCGCCGCTGCCAGTGCCGCACAGGGAGAAGGGATGCGTGGTAACGGGCTGGCCCGGCCTGCGCATCACGACCGATACGGCGCCGCATTATTTTAACGGTGCCGCGCAGAACATCGGCGTGGTGACAGGTGCTGCCAGCCGCGGCCTGCTCGACATCGATCTCGACCACCCGCTTGCTCGCATTCTCGCACCCGCCTTCTTAGCCAAGACCGATACAACCTTCGGCCGCAAGTCGAACCCCGAGTCGCATCGGGAATATCAGGCAGAGGATGACGGGCCTCTGGGGTCAGTGCAATTCGCCGACCCCAGCCCGGGCGCTGGCGAAAAAGCGATGCTAGTGGAGCTGCGGGCCGATGGCGGGCAAACGGTATTCCCGGGCAGCGTGCATGAATCGGGCGAACCGATCGAATGGGTACGCAGTGGCGAGCCGGCACGCACCACATACGCTGATCTGAAGAAGCGAGTTGGAGCACTTGCTGCCGCCACGCTCATAGCGAAGCGATGGCGGGAGGGCGTACGCAACGAACTCAGTATCGCGCTGATCGGTTACTTGCAACGTAAAGAATGGGACGCGGGCGATATTGAGAAATATATAACGGTCGTCGCCAAGGCGGCGGGCGATGAGGAGCTCGGCAAGCGGTTGGCGCGAATTGGCAAACTTAAGAATGTGCCCGGCCGCAAAAAGCTGGTCGAGATTATCGGCAAGGCAGTTGTTGAGAAATTCGAGGAATGGATGGGCTTCAAGGCGGCGGATGTAATCCAGCTCCGCGCCGGGGCATTACATGAGAGCGTAGATCAGTCGATCGCAGCTCTAGGCCGTCACGCCGACACGCTGCAGCTGTATCAACGGGGGGAGCGGCTGGTGCGGCCGAGGCTGGTCGAGGCGTTCGGATTTCCCGATGCCGACGGCACGCGGCCGGCGACGCAGGCACTGAGGATTAAGGAGCTAACGTCCGGCACTTTACGAGTCGAGCTGTCAAGGCTCGTGCGCTATAGCAGGTTCATGGGGACTGGGGAAAAGCAGCACGAGACTGCAGCCGACTGTCCTAAGGACGTAGCTACAGCGGTGTTCGAATCGAGCGATCGATGGGCAGATATCCCCGCCATCGATTCGGTCTCCGAGGTGCCACTTTATGACGGCCGCCGTCTGTACTGTGGCCCCGGCGTTAAATCAGGCGTCTACGTGGCCGCGCCAACAGTGGCGCTTCCAGACGCGCTATCGAAGAAAGCGGCAAGTGCTGCCCTTGCTCGAATCGACGGTTGGCTGGACGAGTTTCAGTACGCCGATATTTCGCTCGACGGCTCGGCGCTGCTTGCACTGATGATGACCGCGGCACTACGCCCTTCGCTGCCAGTAGCTCCCGGCTTCATCATCACGAAACACGCATACGGCGCTGGCGCCACGACGGCGGCCAAAGTTGCCGGAATCATTGCCACGGGGCGAGAGCCGGCAGTGATGCCATGTAGCGATGAGGAGGAGTTACGCAAACAGCTCACTGCATCTCTGATCGCTGGCGATCAGTTGCGAATCTTGGATAACCTCCCGGACGGCACCGAGCTTAGATCGTCGCTATTGGCGCAGATTGTCAGCGAACCGTCGGCGAAGGTACGAGTGCTTGGGGAATCGACAGAGATAAATTGCCCGACGGCGTCTCTCGTCATCGTGACAGGCGTCAATGTGCAGACGGCGGCGGACCTGAATCGCCGGTTCATGCGCATTCGCCTCGATCCAAAGGTCGCAGATCCAGAAGCTCGGTCATTCAAACGGAAAGCTCTGCTGCAGGAATTGGCACGGGAGCGCGTCAGCGTCCTGCGCGACCTGTTCACCATCACGGCCTCATATATCGCGGCCGCGGAGTCTGAGGATGTTGGCGAACTGGCCGGTTACGAACATTGGGTGCGCTGGGTGGCGCAGCCTCTGAAGTGGCTCGGCCGCGCCAATGTCCTGCACACGGTGAGCGCCGCCACGGCCGCGGACCCGATGGTCGAGATGCTACGACGGTTGATCCCGCTCATCTCAAAATTGTGCGAGCTGCTTGGGGCTACGGCTGGAGTACGGGTTAGCGAGATGATTGCATCGGATGAATTCGACAACAACAGCGATCGCAAGGTTGATGCCCATAAGGTTCGCGGTGAGTTGCGCACCGCGCTTGGCGAGGCCACCGCGGCTAAGCGGTTTCAGAACGAGTGGCAACTTGATACGCGTGTGATCGGTAGGTGGTTTGCTCGGCATCACGGTCGGATCGTGGTCATTGAAAACGTCGGCCAGCGGATAGCCAAAGGGCCGCTTCGGGACGGATCACAGGTGTGGCAAATCGAGTCGGTGCAGGAGGGGACGCAATGATCGTGCGCGAATCAAGGCAGGGGCGAACGGGGACAACGGGGTCAACGGGGACAGATTCACCCGCCTCGCGTGAGGGAAAAATGGGGTTGTGTATGTATCGGGGCCGGGTGGAATTAACCCCGTTCTTCCCGTTGTCCCCGCCGATGGCATAGGCCCCCTACGCCCGGGTAGGGATCTCCGGTACAGTTTCGTGGGCAAAGTGCCATTCGGAGTGCCAATGGGAAGACTTCAGTGAGAATGACATCCTTTGTGTTTCGGCAAATGTGCGTTTCTTGCACCGGCTTTATAAACCGGCAAAGGTCGCAAAGCCATGACCTGGCGCGGCAAACTATGACGGAGACGCGTTGATGGCGCGCGGCAAATCGGTGCGGCTTCTGGCTTCGATACCGCAACATTACGCGCCGGACTTCATGGACCGGCTCGACAAGCGCACGGTGCTGGGCCGGGCTGTGCTCGAGCGCTACACGGGCGTCGTCAGCGACCTTGGCGGCGAAGATGCGCTGTCGAACATCAAGCACAGCCTGATACGCCGCTTCACTTGGTACGAGATGATGATCGAGGGAATGGAGTGCCGCGCCGCTGCAGGCGAAGGCGTGGACATAGGCAGCTGGACGCAGCTGACGAATAGCTGGTTAGGTATCGGCCGCCTGCTCGGCCTCGAGCGCCGCCAGCGGCCAGTGGAGTCGCTGCATGACTTGATGTACCAACACGAGCCTGTCGCCCCTACCGAGGCCCCGGGCGACGATCAGCACGAGCCCGATGCCACGCCGGCAGCCGAATCTGAATCCGAGGCCACCACACCGTGAAGATCAAATCGCTGTACGAGGCGATGCTCGACGTCAAGCTGTTCGGCCGCACGTTCGCCGGCCCAACGTTCGCGGCGTGGCGGGCCGTCGCCAAGATGATCGACGGGCTGCCGCTCAATGAGTCGGAGCTGGCGCTCTATCGGCAGATCACTGGCCGGGAGGCAGCGCCGACTGCGCCGTTCTTTGAAGGCTATATCCTCAAGCCCAGGCGAGCCGGCGGGACGCTGTTTGAGGCGGCGTTCGGTCTGCATGCCGGGCTTTGTGACTACCGGAAGCAGTTGGGACCCGGCGAGTTGCGACCGTGGCGCTCATTGCAAGCGATAAGCGTCAGGCGCGGCAGCTGATGAACTACGTGAAGGGATTGATTGATGACAGCCCGGTCATCGCCGCAGAGGTGGCTGACCAGACGCGGGAGACCATCACGTTTGCTCACCGCGTGCAACTCGAAGTACACACGACCAGCTTTCGCAGTACTCGCGGCTACAGCTTCGCGTGTGTGGTTCTCGACGAACTGGCATTCATGCGGGACGAATTTTCAGCGACTCCCGACGTTGAGCTGATCCGTGCGGTGCGTCCGGGATTGGCGAACTTAGGCGGCCGACTGCTGGGGCTTTCGAGCCCGCACAGCCGCCGCGGCCATCTGTATGCGATGTACCAGATGCACTACGGCAAGCCTTCCGATGTGCTCGTGATCCAGGCCGGCGGCCCAGTGCTCAATCCCACCATCAGCGCTGCGTTCATCGAGCGGGCGCGTGCCGAGGACCCGATCGCGGCAAGGAGTGAGTGGGATGCGCAATTCCGGGAGGACATCAGCCAATGGCTCGCCGATGAACTACTCGAGGCGGCGCGGGAGGGGCGCACCGGCGGCAAGAAGCAGCCCCCGCACGCCTTCGTGGATATGTCGGGCGGCCGCCATGATGCAAGCTGCCTGGGCATTGCGCATGCCGAGGACCTTGGTGAGGCTTCAGCGCGCTCGCCGCCGCGCCTGGTACTGGATGTGTTGGAGCATGTGAGGGCGCCGCACGAGCCGAGCGTGGTGGTCGAGCGCTTCTGCCGCATCCTGAAGGACTACCGCATCAGCAAGGCGGTCGGTGACAGATACGCTGCGGAGTGGTGCGCGAGCGCATTCAAAGATCGCGGCATAAGTTACGAGGCCAGCGAGCTGGACAAGTCGAGCATCTACATGGAAGTGCTGCCGGCGTTTGCCGAGCGGCGCGTCACGCTGATCGATGACAAGCGGCTCATCACCGAGCTGCGCATGTTGGAACGTAAGCCCCGCACCGGCGGCAAGGCTGACGTCGTGGATCACGCACCGAACATGCACGATGACGCGGCGAATGCGGCGTGCGGCGCGCTGTGGCTGGCCGGCGCGAGCAAGGGCGGCGCCAGTTATTTCAGTCCTGGGGTCGCCGATGCATTGGCGCGCGCGTTCAGCAAGGTTCAGCCCTCGCAGTTCCCGCTGCCGGGCCGCGGCGGGGGATTTTCATTTTGACACTGGAGATTTCTGGCCCGGGGAGAAGCCCTGACCCATGAGTGCCCGCGGTTACTCGCCTGCGCGGGCACAGATTGGCCAGATCCTGGCCAGCCGGACGCAGGCGCAGCGGATTCTCAATGCGCGCGAGGTGTCCGACCTGCTGACATGCTGGCCGGTGCCGCCGCTGCGCACCATCAGGCGCTTCATGGAGCAGGTCCGCAGCAAAGCCGAGGCAAGCGCCAAGCAAAAATCAAGCAGTGGCCACGGTGGCCAGTCCGCAGCGCCGGCAGCCCGTGCCGCGTAGTAGGATCGATCGTAGCAGTCACAAACCTTTCACCCAGGAATCTATCATGCCTACCTACAACGACGAGCAGAAGCGCGACATGTACAAAGACATGGCCGCCAAGCAGCACCTGGCGATGCGCCTGGCGCGCTCTCGCCGGACCTTCGCATGCGATGCTCTCGAAGAGGAGACGGTCGAGGACTACTGCAAGCGCATGCTGGAGAAGCTCGGGCTTAGAGCCAGCGGCGACCCGGTTGCGGCTCTGACGATGTTTCTGCATGGCCACGAACACGGCGCGCAGTCGAGCGCCGGTGGCGGCCAGTCTGCGGGCATGGACGCGGCGTCGGGCACGCTCCAGGGCTCAGACGTTGACAAGTTTTTCGCCAGCCTGGTGGGGCGGTAACATGGGATTATTTTCTAGAAAGCCCGAAGCCGCGCCAACGCCGGCACCAGCGAAACGCAGGCGCAATAGCGTGACCTGCGGAGAACTCAATCGCGCCGTCGAGGCTGCGTGCGCTTCATTGGACCCCACCAGTTCGACGGCAAAAACACTTCAGCGTCTTTACGAACTCACCGACGGCGCTGGAGACGAGGGCGCGATCGTGAAGCTCGACGGTCCGCCACCAGTCACGCTGCAGGAATTCGATGCCGCACTCACAGAGATCCGGGGCCCGGAACTTGGCTTGAGCAGGATGCGTGCGTTCGCAAAAGTCCGCTCACTCCTCGCGCAGACCAACGGCAACGACCACGCGAACCGACATGCGGCCGAGCCGGTGCAGTACCTCACGGTCGCGCAGGCGAAGGCCCTCACTGCCGAATTGCATGATCTGCTTGCCTGGGTGCTGGGCGCGATGGGCGAGGAGTTTGCTTTGTCCAGCCCTAGCCGCTCGCACCTATTAGATGTGCTCGGTCGAAGTGCCACCGGCAGCCCTGCGCGGGAGAAGGTGCTCCGCAAGATTGCCGCGTTCAAAGCCGCGGACGTGCCGCCGCGAACGCAAGCGGAATTCCTGCGGTACCAAGCGACCGGCAAATGGTGATGACAATCAATCAGGCGGATCAGTCGGTGAGTGCCGCCCCACACAAAAACCCCGACATCAGGCAGCCGACCATCTCGGTGCGCAGGGAATCTGACCGACGACCTGCGGCGACCGAGCTCCACCGACGTGGCCTGGCGCGAAGGCTCCGGCGAGATGAGAGCAAGGGCTGCGCGCTGGCGGCCGACCAGACGACAGCGCGCGGTCGCGGGCGCGGCGCTCGTGCGAGGCATGCTTCACCTCGCCGGGCGCGCGGCGCTTTTCGTTGGTTAGGTAGATGATCGATCCCGAGACGATCATCCGACGGATACTGCGTGGGCTATAGGTGTAGCTGAGTCTCGGGGCGATGGGCTAAGTCTGGAAGCACACTCATGTCAGCGGTGACAACTTGTCGGCAGATACGCATCAGGGACAGTCGTGTAACTACCACCGTCCTTTATGGCCGGGTTGACATCATTTGGAATGGCTGCGCGGCCACAGATCCAAACGACGTCGTCCCCATTCGCGCCCGGGTAGAGAACAAGTGTCTTTCCGGTAAGGCGCGCGTTCGCAGCATTTCCGTATTTAATAATGACCGCACCTGATCCGACAGTGACCTCACTTACATATTTTCCTGACGCTGCGCGGATGCCCTGCAAGGTCCTAATACTGATATCAGTGGGCTTCCATCCTTGAGCCATTGCCTCGGAAACGGCCCCTTTAAAGGGCGATGCCAACGAAAGTCCTTCAACTACCTGCGCACGAATCGTGTAGTTCTGGTAAGCAGGAATTGCTATGGCCGCGAGGATACCAATCAGAACTACCGCGCCCACCGACGCCACAATAGGTAGCACCGCGCTGCCAGCGTTGCCTGCTTGTCCTGCGGCGGCCGCTATCTCGGCTTGCGACGCTTTACTCTTGACGACAAGCGTCCGTGCAATCATGTCATGGAAAGCTTGCTTACGCTTGGAGAACACCACCGCGAGGTAACCTATGTAAATCGGCAACGCGCTAAAGACACGTGATACGTTCCTGCCTATGCTATGCCAGAATCCAATTCGGTTGCCTTCCAGATCCGTCACTTTAATCCCGAGAAGCAACTTCCCAGGTGTAGCCTGAAGAGCCGAGCTCTCAAAAAGGGCAAAATAGAGTAAGCCGCCGAACCATCCAAGTAGCTGCCCTAAGGCTCTTGCGTCTTCCGACGAAATCTTTCCAACGCTTGCTACGCCGAGCGCGAGGGCAACGATCGCCAGGATGATGCAGACAATGTCGACCAAGATCGCGATCGTTCGACGCCAGAACCCGGCGTAGACGTCTAATGGGACGCCGTTCATCTCCGTAACAGGGGGCGCTGGTTGTGCTGCAGCCGTCCTAAAGGCGCCGACAGCGCCAGCATCAATTTCCGCGCCACAATGCGAGCAGAAACGGTGTTGTGATCCAACGCTCTTGCCACAGGTTGGGCAGAACATGAATTTCTCCGGTTAGATTTCAACACCCATGTCAGACAATGTGCTTCAAATGTCTTGATCGATGGTTCCAGTCTTACCCTTACCACGCCCGGTATTTTGTTTGGTCGCTGCTGAACGCATGTTCTTGATGGCGGCGGTTGCGCCGACGAGAGCAAATCGAATGACTCGAAATTGGTCCTCTTCAAGAGGAATTGCGATACCGATCTTGGACCCGACTTTCACCAGCCGATCTATGTCATCAAAAGTTGTGAATACGTACTGATAGAGATTATTAGACAATAGCCCTCGGCACGTTATCTGTAGATGACTAGCTCCCATATCAGTATTGGCTAGTACCGGGTAGGTATGATCCTTCTCGCAGCTCGTCTTTAGACCAAGAATCCAAACACAGGACCCCTGTTCGGGATAGCAATACTCTCCAAGGATGTTTCCGCTGTCATTGCTAGTCGCGGCGTACAAGTATGACTTGTCATCTGCAACATCGAACATCCAATTGCCGAATGACTGCGCGGATGCGACGTTGAGAGAGGCTGCCGACAGAAGAACGACTAGTGCCGCTTTGTGTTGTGCCACAACTGCTCCCATGGAGGCGCAGTTATTATGCATCTTTGGTGCCCATAAAGCCTATCGCTTGACGCCTTCGTAATTTCAGAGGGTACGCGTTCGCCCAACTTGGCCGATGCGGTGATGATGGTCTGAGGCGGTCCGCTAGAATGGCTGGATGCTCACCGACCGTCCGAAATTGCTGGGTGACCCTGAGGCGCGACGGGTCCGGCTGAGTCAGCTACGCGAGCCGCACGTAGCGGCCTTGACTGCGTTTGTCGAGGCACTACGCCAGGAAGTCGGCAAGGACGCTCACATCCCGTACTTCGATCCCTGGGATGGGGGTGTGGACGCTCAGGTGCTGCTGTTGCTGGAGGCCCCGGGCCCCAGGGCTGTGAAGTCCGGCTTTGTTTCGCGCAACAATCCGGACGAGACCGCCAAGAACTTCTTCGAGATCAATCTTGCAGCGGGCCTCGACCGTAAGCGCACCGTCGTGTGGAATATCGTGCCCTGGTACATCGGCACAGGCGCCAAAATTCACGCAGCTACGTGCACCGATATCAAAGCCGGCATACCATTGCTGCTGCGTCTGCTAAGCCTATTGCCCAGACTGCGTGCCGTTGTGCTGATCGGACGGAAGGCGGAACGCGCCCAATCGGTAATAGCGAGTGCACGCCCGAAGTTGCAGTTGCTGACGTGCCCGCACCCCAGTCCGCTGTACGTGAATCACCATCCGAGTCACCGCGAGAAAGTGCGGCTTGCGCTCGCCGCAGCTGTTGACCAGACGCTACAGTCAGCGAGGTAATCTATGTACCGCTTTGAGCGTACACCGTATCAAAAGCTCAATTCGCGCCAGCGGGAAAACTACAATTTTCAGAAGGTCTCCGCAGTGCTGGCCGATTACGGTTTTAGCACCATACGGGTAAGCAGCGACTGGCAAGGCGCGGACTTCATCGCACAGCATCTTGATGGCACCACCTTCCTGAAGGTGCAGCTGAAGGGGCGGCTCACGTTTGATAAGAAGTACGTAGGCCGCGATTTACATGTGTGCTTTCCACACAGTAGCGACTGGTATCTCTTTCCGCACGACGAACTGATGCAAATAGTGCTGGATGACAGCACCATCGGCCAGTCAGCGTCCTGGAAGAAGGGCGGATATTCGTTCCCGACCCTGTCGAAGAAGATGCGGCTGCGGCTGGCTCCATACAAGTTGGAGGGCACTGGGACTGAAGGTCTGGCAGAAGACGATGGGTCGTAGAACTCTCACTAAAATTGTCTTGACAGCCTTCCGGCGGCGCAGACTCTCATAAGTGACTGTTTTATCTATATAAATTGATAAGATAATGGTCTCATCGGCTGGTATAATTGCCATCTCGGATGGCAAGTTTCTGGGCGCCAAGATGACCTTTGGCCGAGATGGCAATTATACCAGCCGATGAAGACGTTCTGCGTGGGTGATGTGTTTCTCTAATTGCTCTGTAGTCGGTTGACACGGAATTTAGGCTTAGGCAGATTTGCCCCATGAATGGCAAGCCCCAAAACGCGGCTCCCGCACCTCTCGTGAGTAAACGAGAGCGTCAGGCTATATGGGTTGAAAACTGCCAGGTGCAGGGCTTATCCCCTGCGCAAGCTAATCGGGCCGCTAGCATCATTCCATTGAATGCTTCAATTAAAGTCCTAAGTTGGCCGATTCTCTAGGCCAGACCGATTACGGCTGACGACTACGGCTGGTTCACCCCGGCCGATCTGCAGAGACTGTTCGAAGCAATCCACACCGTACACGACTGGGAAAGAGTGATCCTGGTTGGCGGGCAATCTCTCACCACGTGGGTTGAATACTACAAAATACAACTGCCTGCATTCGATGGGCCTTATCTCACCGCAGATGCGGATTTCTTGGGAACCAAGGCTGAGGCAGAGGTCATCGCTAGATACCTGAACGGGCGGGTGCAAGTACCGGGGATGGATGACCATGTCCCAAATAGCGCAGTCATAGAATTCACCGGGAAGGACCTCTTGAAGCTGCAGATCGACATGCTTACCGGGGTGCTCGGGGTGCCAGAAGCCGATGTCAAAAGACTTGCCACCCCCGTGCAACTAAATGACTGGAAGACCATACACGTCCTGCATCCCCTTCTCGTGCTGAAAAGTCGCTGCGAAAACCTTATGCAACTTGCCGCCAAAAGAACCGGCAATGGACTGACTCAGGCTAAGGTCGCCTGTGCTGTCGTAACCCGATACTTGGAGCAATGTCTGGCGGATCCGGGGCGACAAAGAGAATCCCTAAAGGCTGCTCGAAAGATAGTCGAACTAGCCCTGAGCGAAGCCGGGATCTACGTTTGGAAAGAGTGGGGCATAGACGTGATGGGGACAATAGATCCGGCCAGAATGCCTGGGCAGTTCAGCCGCTCCTGGGCCTACGCCATCGAGAGGGTTGCGCGCAAAAGGGAAATTGCCTCTCGCCATGGCTAAGCAGGCAAAGTCTAGAATTTTGCGGCCTTGACGCACACCCGGACTGCGGCCGCAGGAACAGCGCAAATCCTGCCCCCGCTACCACATGTCCCTGCGGCCTTACTTAGCACCCCGGGGCTGAACCGGTAGTTGGCCCACAGCGAGCCGTCCTTGCCTGGTTCCAACGTGATGCGGCCCAGGCTTCGGGTGTGGTCATGGCGGGTTGCTCCGAGCTGGAATAGTTGCGACCACTACGGCCTGCATGCCACGCGGGTCGATGAAGTATTCGTACTCGCGCATCCACTCGCTGGAATGCTTGGTAGGCGGCGCGACTATTCTCGACGCTTCAGCGTCAATGCGCAGGACCACACTCTGCTGCCCTTCAAGATTGGACTGGCGCGCGGCCGGTGCTGAACTTCACGAGGATGGTGGCTTAGCGTCAGATTGTTATTTTATGTCTGCGTGCGCCACATTATTACTGCCTAGTGTCGTAGCACTGTAGCCAGGCGGTATGCGGCTTGCCTTGCAGATAAAGCCGCGTCCAATCCAGCTCTGGATTGGCGGCGTTCGGCTGCTTGAGGCGCGGGTCAATGAACAAAGTGAATGACGGTTCATTTGGGCCATTCGGTTTTCTTTCAGCCATCTGCATCAACGCTATTGAGCAATCAAGTACCGTCTCGTAGTACTGGCGCGGAATAGCTTGGATGCACTGCTGATCGGCCGTAGTGCACAGAGCGAAAGTGTAGGGTTTTGGCGGCAGCGCTTGGGCTTGTGGCTGCACGAGATGACCAACCTCGTCATCACACTCGTACCAGGTGGTATCCGTCGCGTAGAGACGCCCATCGGCGGAGACCTTTTTGCCATTGAGAAATGCAGGTAGCGCCGCAAGGCAGGCCTGCGGCGAATTGAAGGTTGGGCCCATTGGAGTGACGCCACTGACGCACTGCCCGTGGAGGCCAGAAGCGCAGAGGACGATGGCGTAGATCATTCGCTTGCCTCGGCTTTAGTGTTTCGGCGCCCATTCGAACACGGGTTTTTGATCGCATTCATACCAAGTCTCATTAGAGCCGGGTTGCGTGGTGTAGAGCCTACCGCCGTGAATTTCCTGGACTAATTCTGGGCAGGATCTGCTCGCACTGCTGCCGATGCGAATATGTAAGGCTCGCCAGCCGGGTGACAGTAGTCGCGGCTGCCGACGTTGACGCAGGCGATGATTGCGTAGATTAGGGTAACGGCCTCTTCTCCTCCGTCCCAGTTCGCGAGCGCAGCGCTGCGGATCCTAGCTGCTCCCTGCGTCAGCATCCATCATTCGGCAGTGTATCCCGGGCGCAGCCCCGACGTGGCGCTGGGGCGCTATCATGCGCCTGCCATGAAGAAGCTCACCCCGCGCCTCACGGCACGACAGAGGAGCGCCGTGCGTCGCGAGGCGCGCGGCGACCGTGACCTGCAGCGCGCGATGCGGCTGGTGCTCGAGGACGGCGACACCGAGCGGTTGCAGGAATGGTTCGACGACGTCGCCAGGCGCGACCCCCTGCGCGCGTGCGAGCTGTTCGTCCAGCTAGCCGCCTACGCCAAGCCGCCGTCGTAGGGGCGCCGCGACCCAGCGCACCCTAGGGGCACGCGCCTAACGCACGAGCGGCGGGCCTTGGGCGCCCAGGGCGCCGGGGTTTGCTTTGCGCCCCGGCCTGCGCGCCCAGCGCCGCGCCTGGCGCACGAGCGGCGGTGCTCGCGGGTGTTTGCGGGGTGAGTGTTAGCGCGCCCCGCTACCCCTGGGACCCCCCTGGCACGCGGGCTTGGCCGCTTTGTTTCCGTGTTGTCACTGGCACTTCACTGGCACTCGCGTCGAAAATCGCTGTCAGGCAGCCTTGCACGCGGTTTTCCAGGTGCCTTTGATATCAGCGTTTCTATGTGTATCTAATGCGGGCAAAGGGGAATTACAGGGCTTGAAAACCGGCAAGGGCTAACGCCCTTCGTGAGTTCGAATCTCACCCTCTCCGCCAAATTATAGGGTTTCGTGATGATGCACATCGAACGAGCCAAGCCAGGTTGCACCCAACGCGACGTT
>Ga0182030_10014666_pt1 | contig 15443 bp, 16 predicted proteins | sample 812S3MmetaG_FD_121299 | JGI IMG/M metagenome (GOLD analysis project Ga0182030, IMG submission 121299) | Permafrost microbial communities from Stordalen Mire, Sweden - 812S3M metaG (Illumina Assembly) | ecosystem: Environmental > Terrestrial > Soil > Wetlands > Permafrost | place: Sweden... | reverse complement strand
TTTGGGTCAGACGCTCGGCCACAGGGCCACGAGGGATGCGGCGTTCGCCAGCGGCGCACTGATCAGGAGGGCCACGGCGCCCACGAGCGCACCATCCATCAACAGTGCCATGCCGAGGGCCGCTAGTTTTTGGGTAATGTGAGTGCTCATCGCAGTCTCCTGGGGGTGATGTCTGTGTATTAGTGACTTAGTGATATAGTAAACTATATAACTAGAGTTGGCAAGTACTTTGGCGGAGAGCCGCTGCTCTTCGTCGTGGCCCCCAACAGGCGCCCCGACCCGACCCTGGCGCTTGCGCAGCCACGGTCTGCGGAAAACATCCGTGGGCCCCCTTTGGTTCCCCCTTCGGCTACCATTGAGCGCTTTCCCCAGGGGTTCCCATGAAGAAACCAGTCAACGTCACCATCACGGGCGCCGCCGGGCAGATCGGATATGCACTCGCATTTCGCGTCGCCTCCGGCGACATGCTGGGCACGGACCAGCCGATCAATCTGAATTTGCTTGAGATCCCCGCGGCCCAGGCGGCAGTCCAGGGCGTGGTGATGGAGTTGAACGACTGCGCGTTTCTCACGCTCAACAAGGTCACCGCCACCGATGATGCACGGGTGGCCTTCAAGGATTGCGATGTAGCCATGCTGGTGGGCGCAAGACCGCGAGGACCCGGCATGGAGCGCAAGGATTTGCTGCTCGAGAACGCCAAGATTTTCTCTGCCCAGGGCAAAGCACTGGATGCGGTCGCGAGTCGCGAGGTGCGGGTGCTCGTGGTCGGGAATCCCGCCAATACCAACGCGCTGATTGCGCAGCGTAACGCGCCCTCGCTCTCGCCGGAGCGATTCACCGCGATGACGCGCCTCGACCACAACCGGGGACTCTCCCAGCTCAGTGAGAAGACCGGAACGCCGGTCGGGAAGATCCACAAGATGATCATCTGGGGCAATCATTCCGCGACCCAGTATCCCGATCTGCATCACGCCACCGTGGACGGCAAGCCGGCGATCCCGCTGGTCGGAGAGCGCTGGTTCGCGGATCACTTCATTCCGACTGTCCAGCAGCGTGGCGCTGCCATCATCAAAGCCCGGGGATCATCCTCGGCGGCCTCAGCCGCCTCGGCGGCGATGGATCACATTCGCACCTGGGTGCTTGGCTCTCACGAGGGTGATTGGGTCAGCATGGCGATACCTTCCGAGGGCAGTTATGGAATTCCCGAGGGCGTGGTCTACTCGTATCCCGTGGTCTGCAAAGGCGGCCGGTACAGCATCGTGCAAGGCCTCGAGATCAGCGATTTCTCCCGAGAAAAAATGCGAGCCACGCATCGCGAACTGTGCGAGGAGCGTGACGGAGTGAAGGATCTCATTTAATTCACCTGGAGAGGGTTATGAGCCGATTGTTGTCAGTCTTCGGCGCGAGTGTCCTGGCCGCCGCGGCATTCGCGCAAGATCGCCAGCCGGCGCCGGCCGGCGTCGAGGTGTATTTCATCGCACCGAGAAATGGTGCCACGGTGAGCAGCCCCGTGACGGTTAAATTCGGCTTGAAAGGCATGGGTGTCGCGCCCGCCGGCATCAAGTTCGACAACACGGGTCATCATCACTTGCTCATCGACACGGATTTGAGCGCGTTGAAGCTCGATGCGCCGTTGCCGGCGACCGACAAGATCGTGCATTTCGGCAAAGGTCAGACGGAGACCAGCGTCACGCTCGCGCCGGGCAAGCATACGTTGGAGCTCTTGTTCGCGGACTATCAGCACATCCCGTTCGATCCGACGCTGCACTCGCAGAAGATCACCATCACGGTGAAGTAGGCGCCTCCCGTGCGGGCGATTCTGCACGTCGACATGGATGCGTTCTACGCGGCGGTGGAAGAGCGCGATCATCCCGAGCTGAAGGGCAAGCCGCTGATCGTCGGTGGAACCACGGGCCGGGGCGTGGTCGCCGCGGCGAGCTACGCCGTGCGGCGCTTCGGCGTGCGCTCAGCCATGCCCATGCGCGAGGCTCTGCGGCTATGTCCACAAGCCATCTGTGTGCGGCCGCGAATGTCCCGCTACAAGCAGGTCTCGGACCAGGTGTTTGCGATATTCCACGACTTTACCCCGCTGGTGCAGGGATTGTCGCTCGATGAGGCCTTTCTCGACGTCACCGCGAGCCGCCGCCTTCTCGGCGATGCGGGGGCCATCGGCGCCGAGATCCGCCGCCGCATTCGCGCGGCCACTGAACTCAGTGCCTCGGTCGGGATCGCACCCAATAAACTGCTCGCCAAGCTCGGCTCGGAACTCGCCAAGCCCGACGGCATGTTCCGCCTCGGGCCGGAGAATTTGCACGAGGTCCTCGACGCCTTGCCCATCGAACGGTTGTTCGGGGTCGGACGAAAGACGCTGCCTGCGGTGCAGGCGGCCGGTATCCACACCGTGGGAGAGGCGGCGCGGGCGAGCGAGCAAGTTCTGTGGCGCGCGTTCGGAAAGCACGGGCGAGCCATGCGGGCTCTCGCGTGCGGCATCGACGAGCGCCCGGTGGTGTCGGATCGCGAGGAGAAATCCATCAGCGCAGAGCAGACCTTTGCCGAGGACATTCGAGAGGCCGGCGACATCGACCGGCATTTGACTGCGCTTGCCGACCGGACCGCCGCTCGGTTGCGGGCCCAGGGCGTCGCGGCCGCCCGTGTAACGGTCAAAATACGCCGCTCGGACTTCAAGACCTATTCCCGGCAGTGCGTGCTCGGGCAGCCCACGCAAGATACCGCCGTCGTGTCGGGGGCGGCTCGGCGCCTGCTGGCCGCCTGGCGTGCCGAGCAGCCAAATGCGGCGCTGCGGCTGCTCGGCGTCGGCGCCGGTGGCTTGTGCGCCCTGCGCCAGCCCGATCTTTTTTCGACCACACCCGCGAAGGATTCGCGTCTCGACGCCGCGGTCGACGGCATTCGGGGCCGCTTCGGCGCGGCGCTGCTCACGCGGGCGAGCCTTCTGCCGCCGGTCGGCGGCTCGAGTCCGCGCCGCGGCTGAGCTTGGTATCATCCCACCGCCATGTACGTCAGCTTCTTCGGCCTGATCGAAAAACCGTTCTCGATAACGCCGGATCCCCGCTATCTGTATCTCAGCGAGCGCCACGCCGAGGCGCTCGCGCACCTGTTGTACGGCATCAACGAATCGGGGGGCTTCATCCAGCTCACCGGTGAGGTCGGTACCGGCAAGACCACCGTGGTGCGAACCCTGCTCTCGCGCGTGCCCCAGCATGCCGATGTCGCGGTGATCCTGAATCCTCGCGTCACGCCGGTCGAGTTCCTGTTGACCATCTGCGAGGAGCTCGGTCTCGGACTGGACGAAGCCGATCGATCCAGCGTCAAGGAGATGGTCGATGCGCTCAACAGGCGTCTGTTGGCCGCACACGCCGACGGCCGGCGGGTCATCGTCATCGTCGATGAGGCACAAAACCTGTCGGCCGAGGTCTTGGAACAGGTTCGTCTGCTCACCAACCTGGAAACCGCGACTCAAAAATTGCTGCAGATCATCCTCATCGGTCAGCCGGAATTGCGCGAGCTCCTCGACCGGACGGATCTGCGTCAGCTGGCTCAGCGCATCACCGGCCGCTATCACTTGAATCCGCTCGTAAAACCCGAAACCGAACAATACATCACCCACCGATTGCGGGTCGCAGGCGCCTCGGGGGAGATATTCACGCCCGCGGCGCTCGGCGAAGTGCACCGGGTCTCATCCGGTGTACCTCGCGTCATCAACGTGGTCTGTGATCGCGCGCTGCTTGGCGCTTATACCGAGGAGACCCGCAAGATCACGCCGGCGCTGGTGCGCCGCGCGGCAGGGGAGGTGTACGGCCGCCGCTTCTTTCCCCTCTGGATCGGCTGGCTGGCGGCGGCCGCAGCGCTGGCCGGGGTTTGCGCCACGGTGTTCACCGTGTCGAGCCTCTGGCGGCATTCCTCCTCGGTGCTGCACGCGGCAGCCAAGCCGACTCCGGCGGCCCGCCTCATGCCGGCGGCCAGTCCGCGGCCCGCGCCGGCGCCGCCGCCTGTCTCCATCAATGAATTGCTGGCCGAAAACGCCGCGAACACCGGCGAGGCAGCGGCGTTCCGAAGGCTGCTGTCGCTGTGGGGCACCGCAATGACAGACGACAATGACCCTTGCGGTCAGGCGCAAAAAGCCGGCCTGGCTTGTCTGGAGCAGCGTGGCTCGTGGGCGCAGGTTCGGGCCCTCAACCGCCCCGCGATCCTCACGCTGACCGACGACGAGGGGCAGAGACACCGCGTGGTGCTCTCCTCGCTCGACCAGCAATCCGGCACGCTCGATTTGGGTGATCGCAACGTGCGCGTGCCGATCGAGGAGCTGTCGCGCGACTGGTTCGGCGAATTCACCGTCGTGTGGAAGCCCAAGACTCCGCGCACCCGTTTGCTGTCCTTGGGCATGCACGGGGATGAGGTGCGCTGGCTGCGCCGCAGCTTGAACGCGCTTCACGGTGCCGCTTCCGATCCCGCGCACGACGACGTCTACGATGAGGAGCTCGCGATTGCCGTGCAGAACTTCCAGCGCGAACATCGGCTGAACGTCGATGGCATCGCCGGGTTGCAGACTCAGGTCGTGCTCGACACCGCGCTCGCCGACCCGGGCTCCCCGCTCCTCGCGCCTGTCACACCGCACGGCTAGAGCCCACCGGATATACGCTATGTCCTTCATCCTCGACGCACTCAAAAAATCCGAGATCGAACGCCAGCGTCAAAGCGTTCCCGGGTTGATGGATACGGGCCCCGCGCCCAGGCGCACGCGCTTTCCCGTCTGGGCGATCGCGCTCACAGCGCTGCTGGCCGTCAATCTCGCGGTGCTCATCATCGTGCTCGCGCGCGGCGGTCTGCCGGGATTATTCGGCCGCTCAGCGCAGGACGCCCGATCCGCTTCCGCGGGCGCAAGCGCCGCGTCGACCACAACCCCGCCGCTCCCGGCTTTATCGGCTGAGCGCGCCGCCCGCACAGCCCCGGCTGCCTCCACCGCAGCGCTTGCAAATAGCGCGCAGGCCGCAAATGACGCGCAGGCCGCCGACTCCCGTCCGCCCGAACACCATTTCAGCCCGATGGATCCGGCCGCGCCTGTCTACGCGCCGGAGATCCCGGCAGAGAGCGCACCGACGGGCGGCGCGATCACCGCGGCCCCGGTGCAGTCGAGCCGTCCTTCGCCGCCCGATTCGTCGTCGGGCGGCCGCGCGCGCGATCCCCTCCTCACTTCCAGCGGCGACAAGCCGGACCAGGAGGTTCTGCCCACGATCAGCGAACTCGATTTGACGGGTGCCAACGCGTTGCCGGACATGCACATCGATGTGCATGTTTACGCGACCAAGGCTGCCGAGCGTTTCGTCTACATCAACATGCGCAAGTATCGCGAGGGTGACACGCTCGCGGAAGGGCCGACGCTCGAGCGAATCCGCCGCGACGGTGTCGTGCTCGACTATCACGGACTACGATTCGTATTGCCGCGCCAGTAAGCCGCCGCTTTTGTCTATCATAGGCGCATGAAAACCGTATTCCGGAAGATATTGGCGTTGACCATGAGCGGGCTGGTCACGGTACTGCCGCTCGCGCTGACGGTGTACGTGATCTGGTGGCTGGTGCACACGGTCGAGGGGTGGCTTCGCCGGGCCCTGATCGCGCTCGGCATCGTGAGTCCGGAACATTATTGGCCGGGCCTCGGTTTGCTGGCGGGATTCGTCTTGCTGTTGGTCGTCGGGAGCCTCGTCAACGCCTACGCGGGCAAGATCTTCGTCAAGTACTGGGACGACTTTCTCGGCCGCATTCCGTTCGTCAAAACCCTGTACGGCGGATTCCGCGATGTCGTGAGTCTGCTGCCGTCGGGAAGCGGTGAGAAGCGCGATTTGCAGCGCGTGGTGCTCGCGCGATTTGCCGGCGTGCATGCCATCGGTTTCGTCACGCGTGAAGACGCTCCCGCCGTGCTCGACGAGCACGGCGGCCGGGATCTGGTCACCGTGTATTTTCCGATGAGCTATGCCTTCGGCGGGTACACCATCTACTTGCCGCGCGAGATCATCCAGCCGCTGGATATTTCGGTCGAAGACGCCATGCGGCTCGCCATCACAGCGGGCCTCACCCGCGCCAAGAGCCACTGACTCGAGGCACGAGCGCCGTGGGCCTTCCAGCTTTCAGACGGTGCTTGCCGGCAATCGCGCTGATAGCGCAATCGGCGCTCGCGGCAGCGCCGGCAGCGCCCGACATGTCGGCCGCCGGGCTTGCTTCCGGCAGTGCGGCGTCGGGCCGATATGTGGTCTGGCGTGCGGCCGCGGCGCAGGTATTGAGCGCGCATGCGGACGCCGGTTCGTTGGCGACCGCCGCGGCGCTGAGATATCTGCTGCCGCCGCGCTACAAAGGCGACGCCGCCGCGGCCCGCATGGCTGCCGTCGACCTGGCGGTAAAAGCGAGTGATGCCGAGCCGGACGATGCAACGATCGGCTGGCTCAGGCTGCAGCTTTGCGCGGGGACGGCCGGCTGCGACATTCGGGACCCCGCCACCACCATGCGCTGGGTCGACGCCGACAACAGCGCGGTCTGGATCGCAACACTCGCCGTCGCCCAAAAGGACAAGGATTCGGAGGAGGTCTCGCGCATACTGCAGGAAATGGCACAGGGGTCGCGGTTCGAGGTGTACCGCAATCGCGTCGTGGTATTGCTGTTCGATTCGTTGCGCAAGGCCGGGACCGAGCTTCCGCCGGGCTACGTGCCGTCCGATTTGAGCAGGCTGAGCGAGGCGATGGCGGTCGCCGGTGCCGAGATCGTGCCGCCGTTCGCACCGCTGCTGACGGCGTGCCGTGAGTCTTTGGCCGGCGAGCGGCGCGAAAATTGCCTGAAGCTGTCCAAGCTCATGCAGCGTGCAGACACGGTTTCCGCACAAATGGCGGGCCTCACCATCGAGCGGCGGCTGTACGCGCCGGAAAGCAAGGATGCGCGCGCGGTCGCCGAGCGTCGGCGGGAGCTTGAGTGGCGCGTGACCGCGGCGAGCGAGTACGACGCGCCGGCGCTGCCCTGGCTCACCAATGCCCTCGCCCGCGACCGCGTGCGCGAGATGCGAAGGTTGACGCGCGAGGAAGACGTGGACATCGCCATTTTGCGAAGGCATAAGATACCGCTCGAGCCACCGGAGAGTTCGCAATGATCGACTTGTACTATTGGCCGACACCGAACGGGCACAAGATCACCCTGTTCCTCGAGGAAGCGCAGCTTCCGTACCGCATCGTGCCCGTCAACATCGGCGCAGGCGAACAGTTCAAGAAGGAGTTCCTGGTCATCTCGCCCAACAACCGCATGCCGGCCATCGTCGACCATAGCCCGCCCGATCATGGCGCGCCGCTCTCGGTGTTCGAGTCAGGGGCAATCCTCTTGTATCTCGCCCAGAAGAGCGAGCTGTTCATTCCAGCGGATCCGCGCGGCAACGCAGAAGTGCTCGAGTGGTTGTTCTGGCAGGTCGGCGGCCTGGGTCCCATGGCGGGGCAAAATCATCACTTCTCGCGCTACGCTCCCGAGAAGATTCCCTACGCGATCGAGCGCTACGTCAATGAAACCAACCGGCTGTACGGTGTGCTGAACAAGCGGCTGGCGGACCGTGAGTTCGTGGCCGGCGCCTACTCGATCGCCGATATGGCGGCGTATCCGTGGGTGGTGCCCTACGAGGCACAGGGACAAAAGCTGGAGGATTTCCCGCACCTTAAACGCTGGTTCGAGGCGATCAAGGTCCGGCCTGCGACGGCACGAGCTTATGCATTGGCCGCCAAGTTCGACTCAAGCCCCGCGATGACGGAGGAGCGGCGCCGGATATTGTTCGGCCAGACGGCGGATTCCGTCATCAAGAAGTGAGTTCGGATCAGGGGCGATTCAGAAGGCTGAGTAATCAATGGTTCACAAGAAAACCGGCGCGTCCGAGGAGACGTTCAGCGCGGCATCGAAGCTCGACGAGCTTTCGGAGCAACAGCAGCAGGAAATCGAGGATCAGAGCCGGCCGAATGCCGCGCTGATCCACGAAACGATCCGCGCGGAAGGCACGAGCGAGCTCGAGCGTGACGCTTGGCCGCTGGCCCTCTCGGCGCTGGCGGCTGGGTTGTCCATGGGATTCTCTTTGATTGTGGAGGGCAAACTGCATTCGCTGATGCCGGAGGGCTACCTGAGAGATCTGGTGAGCCCCTTGGGGTATACGGTGGGATTTCTGATCGTGGTGCTGGGTCGGCAGCAACTGTTCACCGAGAACACCATCACCCCGATGTTGCCGCTGCTGCACAACCGCGATGCGCGCACGCTGCTTCAGGTCGTACGATTATGGGCAATCGTGCTTGCCGGCAACCTGGTGGGCGCGGTGCTTGCCGCGACCGCGATCGCGCACGCCGGAGCTTTCGACGCGAGTCTGCTGAAGGTGTTCGACGATATCGGCCGCGGCACCGTACAGGAAGCCTTCCACGTCACGTTCGTCCGCGGCATATATGCGGGCTGGATGATTGCCTTGATGGTGTGGCTATTGCCGGGTGCGGAGACTTCCCGCACGCTGATCATCATCATCATCACCTACATCGTGGCGGTGATGAAATTTTCGCATGTGATCGCGGGCACCGTGGACTGCGCTTTCGCCGTCGAACGCGGCATCGCCACGCCTTTTCAATTCGCATGGTGTTTTTTTGCGCCGACACTTCTGGGCAACATCTTCGGGGGTGTCGCACTGGTCGCTGCATTGAATTATGGGCAGGTGGCGCCCGAAATCGGCGCCAACAGCCGATCCTAGCCCCTCGGGAGGTGCGCCACGGCTGTCTGGCTGCGCAACGGATCCGCTCTAGCCGGTGCGCGCGGTGCGCCCGCTCACCCAACAATTGCGCTGATGCTCGTCCACGATGCCCACGGCCTGCATGAAGGCATGGCAGATGGTCGAGCCGACGAAGCGAAATCCTTGCCGCTTCAGATCCTTGCTCATGGCATCGCTCTGGCGCGTGGTGGTAGCGATGCCGGTCAGCGTAGCCGGACGGCGGCGCAGTACCTTGCCGCCGGTGAACCTCCAGAGATATTCATCGAACGCGCCCGGCCGGTCGCGGATCTTGAGGTATGCGCGCGCATTGCCGATGAACGCTTCGATCTTCAGCCGATTGCGCACGATGCCGGCGTCATTCATCAGCCGCTTGCGTTTCGCGGCTCCGTAGCGCGCCATGGCCTCTGGGTCGAACCCATCGAACGCACGGCGATAGGCTTCCCGCTTGCGCAGGATGGTGAGCCACGAAAGGCCCGCTTGCGCACCCTCCAGGCACAGCATCTCGAACAGGCGCCGGTCGTCATGCACCGCGACTCCCCATTCCTCGTCGTGGTAGGCGATGTACGCGGGATCGGCGGTGCACCAGGCGCAGCGCAGTTTTCCGTCGTCGTGACGTTTGACCCGGCTCATCCCGCGGCTGGCCTCAGCCGTGCAAGCGCATCGCGGGGCGATCCCGGTAGACCAGTTCGATGCGATCGACGCCGTGAGTGCGGCGTGCGGCCCTGCGGATCTCATGCATCAACTTGAGCAACACCCGGGTGTTCAGGTCGGCAGCAACCGCGCACGGGTGCTGCACGCCGAGATGCAGCACCACGAAGCGCTCACGCGCCAGGCGCACGAACACGGCCACGCCTAACGGGCGGCCCGCATCGGATACCGCGAACAAGGACTGGACGCCTTCGATATCACCCACGCGGATGGACAGCGCGCCATCCTGTTCCTGAATCTCGGGAACGCCGTAGGTCTCTATGGACTGTTGGATGCCGAGACGCACGCGGTGCTGGTTGACGTTGAAGAACAGCAGCTGCTCCAACGCGGCGCGCTGATCGACGGGTAATTTGCATTGAATGGCGATGGACTCGTTCAACAATATCTCCCCACCGCGGGCATCGCGCCGCCCGTCAATGTGTCGCAAGTCACAGAAATCGCTTGACGCACCGCAACACCATTGTCTGCGTGATGAGACTCCGTATCGTATAGCGTCATCCCCCGAATGACACTAGCCTAACCAATTTCAGGGTTTGGATGAGTTGCCGCACCGACTTCGGCGGGCGACAAGAGGATCCTGGAATCCGCGAGTTACGAAGCGAGGAATATGCAGGTGCTAGCTCCCGAGGACGACACCCCGTCGATGGATGCGCTGAGGTCCAGCCTCGCGAGCGACATCGTCGAGCTGATCGTGCTCAGCACCGATGAGGCCTTTCTGCAAACGCTCCGGGATGCCGTAGGACCTTCCCGCCGGCTTTGGCATGTGCTGTCGTCGGACAAAGTCGGTGATCTGCTGCTGGCGGGGGGAGTCGGGATCCTGGTCCTCGACGTGCACGCCTTGCAACAGGCGTATGCCTTGTTCATCACTCAGATGAAGCAACAATTTCCCGATCTCGTCATCGTGGTCGCGGGCGCTCGCGATGCCGAGACGGAACTCGCCCGCCTGATCAGCGATGGCACGGTGTATCGTTTCATTCATAAGCCCATGTCCCCTGCGCGGGCTCGGCTGTTCGCGGATGCCGCGGTCAAGCGTTACGAGGATCAGCGACGCCGCGTGAGCGCGATGGCCGCCGCCGCCGCCACGCCTCCCGGCAGGAACGGTCTGGTGATCGCGGGCGCATGTGCGGCCCTCTGTGCGATCGCCGGCGGCATCTGGGCGCTGACGCACAGCGATAGACAAAACGCCCCGCCGCCGGCGGCGGACGTACCGCCGACCGACATCAGGCCCGCGCCGGCGCCGGCAGCCGATCCGCGAACCGCGGTCACCGCCGCCGACAGCGCGTTATTGGCCCGCGCAGCTCAGGCACTCGCCGCAGATCGCCTGATCGCGCCCGCCGGAGACAATGCGTTGGAGCTCTACCTGCAGGAGCTGGCGCGTAATCCCGCCAACGCCGAGGCGCGCTCCGGTATCGCGGCGCTGCGCGAGCGGCTGGTGGCGCGCGCGCAGAACGCTTTGCTCGAGGAGCGCCTGGATGAAGCGTCGGCCGCCCTCGACACGGCACGCCGCGCGGGCGCGGATACCGGACGCATCGCGCGGTTGACCGCCGAGCTCGTCAAGGCGCGAGCACACACCAAGTCATCCGCCGAATCCGCGACCGCCAAGGCCCCGGCGGAGGCCGACGGCGCAAGCCCATCGCCGGACCCGGCCGCGCCCTCCGCGGCGCTCGCCCTGCAGCGCATTCAGCAGGGACGGTTGCTCGAACCCGAAACCGACAGCGCGCGCTTCTACTTGCGGCAAGCGCTCAAAAGCAACCCCGGGAGCGCCGCCGCGGAACGCGCCAGCGAGGCGCTCGCGCTCGGCCTCTTGAATGCGGCACGCGGCGCCCTCGATCGCCAGGATTTCAAGGCGGCCTCGAGCTGGCTCGACGGCGCCGAGGGAATCGCCTCGTCGACGAACATCGACAACCTTCGTCAGCTATTGGCCACCGCCGAGCGCCAGGCCCGCGAGGGGGACGCGACTCCCAAAGCGGCGGAGCAGACCCCCGACGAGAACCGCCCGGCGCCGGACAACGGCCAGGCGAAGGCGGCGGCGGATGTGATCGATGCCGGCCACCTGGTTCTGGTGAAGTCCGTGCAGCCCGATTACCCGCACGATGCGCAAGTACGCGCGATCGAGGGATGGGTGGAGATCGAATTCACCGTGGCCGAGTCAGGTCAGGTGAAGAACGCGACGGTGCGTGCCGCGAATCCCCGCGGGGTGTTCAACCAGGCAGCGATCAGCGCCTTGTTGCAATGGCGTTACAAACCCGTTCTGGTCGATGCCAGGCCGGTCGCGCAGCGCGCGCGGATTCGCATCCGATTCGCGTTGGCCAAGTGAAGCTGATCGGGTCGCGGGCGGCCCGGCGCCGATGGGACTGCGTTAAGCCGCCGCTGGCGGGCGACCCACTGCGCTTTGCGGGACGGGTGCCGGAATGGGAACCGCCGGGTCGGTGGAAGAATGCGCGAAGGCAGGGGCCGCTTGCTGAACCAGCGCACCGATTTCGGCGCCAATTCTCAAATCGTCCGCTGCCCCAAAGGCATGCTTGCGGATCAGCCCCTGACGGTCGATCAGCACCAGGCTGGGTGTCCCGCGCATGTTGTAGCGTTCCATGGTGAGCGGGATCGGGCCCGCCGAATTTGCGCTGTCGAGGCCGATCGGGAACTTCAATCGATACTCGTGGATGAAGGCCTTGAGCAACGCCAGGCTGTAGGCCTGATGGTGCTCGAACGTGGCATGCAGCCCGACGACCGCTACGTCGCTCGGCTCAAAAGTCTCGTGAATTCGCCGAGCCTGCGGGATTGCGGCGGCGATCGAGGTGGGGCATAAGGCCTGAAAGGCGACCAGCACCACCACGCGGCCACGAAGAGCGCCGAGGCTCAGTGGGCGATCCGAGTTGAACCAAGTTTGTACCGAGAGCTCCGGAGCCTGCGCCGAGGTTGCCGTCATGCGTTACCGTACCTTGATTGAGGATTGCGTCGCCCGTGCGATTTCGATCGCATTCGGAGCCAAGTGTAACGGGACTTCGCGCGCGCGCAAAAACTTGACATCGCGCCGCAATCTCGGGCCGAAACGTGCGTCGTCGTAAAGACCCTACGGGCGGCCTTTCGAACTGCCGCCCGACTGGCGCGGAGCCGCGCCCGCCTCGCGATCGCGGCGCTTACGCTCCGCGATTTCCTCGCGGTCCACGGCCACATCACGCGGCGCGTTGATGCCGATCCGCACCTGGGAGCCATTCACCGCCATCACGGTGACCTCGATGTCGTCACCGATTCGCAGCGCCTCGCCGGCGCGTCGCGTAAGGATCAACATGGGGCGGGCCTCGGTGAATGACGATGCCCTATTCCGCCATCCCCGTGCTACGGCTCCAAGGGCAATTCGCTCCGACTGCGTGTAAGACTCCGGCCGACAGGCGCTCCCTTAAGCATCGCCGGGCGGCCGGTACGAGATCAGTGGGTCGTCGGGGACTCGGGCAGCGAGAGGGCCGGGGCGCCCTGCCAGGTGTTCACCGTAGCCTCGTAGATTGCCAATTCCCGCAACAGATCGTCCAGCGGCTGGGCCTTGCCCATCGCGAAACCCTGGCCGTAATCCACACCCAGATCGGCCATCCGCGCCCGCAACTGATCGGTTTCGACGTACTCGGCGATGGTCTCCATGCACATGACCTTGGCTAGTTGCGCGATGGCCTTGATCATGGACTCGCTGCGCGTATTGTTGAGCGAATCGCGCACAAAACTGCCATCGATCTTCAGATAGTTGACCGAGAGATCCTTCAGGTAAGCGAGCGAACTCACGCCGGTTCCGAAGTCATCGAGCGCGAACTGGCAGCCGAGATCCTGGAGGGTCCGCAAAAAACGCTGCGCCTTTTCCAGATTTCCGACCGTCGCGGTCTCGGTCAATTCGAAGCACAGAACGTTCGGCGGCAGATTGCTCGCCCTGATTTCCTCGACCACGTAGGCAAGAAAGCTGTCGTCCTGGAGGGACTGGCCGGAAAGATTGATCGCGAATCGTGCGATATCCTCCCCCACCGCCGCGCTGTGCGCTCCGAGCAACTCACAGGCCCGGTGTACCACCCAGCGGTCCACCGTCGGCATGAGCTGATAGCGCTCCGCGGAGGACAGGAACTTTGACGGCGGGATGATCTCGCCGCGGTCCCCCAGCATGCGAATCAGCAGCTCGAACCGGGGTCGCCCGTAGTTGCCGCGAAGCGGCAGTATCGGCTGCGCGTCGAGCCGGAAACTGTCATTGCCGAGTGCGTCGCGCAGCTTTCCGATCACCAGGATATCGGTATGCCGCCGGATGATGCTTTGATCGGAGTCCTGGAACACCTCGACTCGATTGCGTCCGCGATCCTTGGCCGCCTTGCAGGCAATTTCCGCCGTGGCCAGGGCGTGCGCCAGCGCGTTCTCGGCGCGCCCGATCGGGGCAACTCCCAAGGACACAGACACTTCGAACGACCCCTGGCCTGCGCGGGGCACGATGGCCGCGGCGGTTTCACGAATCCGCTCCGCCAGCTGAGCAGCTTCATCCATTCCACTGTCCGGGACGAGCGCGGCCAGACGGTCACCGGATATGCGCGCCGACAGGGCCTTCGGCGGCAATGCCTTCGCCATGCACTCGGCCACGCTGACGATCACGTCGTCCCCGACGTGCATGCCGAAGGTTTCGTTGATGACGTGCAGGCGGTCGATGTCCAGATAAAGAATGCAATGGGTGGACGATTCGTTGGCCGCGGCGAGCAGCGACTTGGCTTGACGCTCGAACGACTGTCGGGTCAGGAGACCGGTGCCCGCGTCGTACTGGGCCTGGATGATGACGGTCACTTTCTTTGCCAAAAGCTCGGCAACGCGGGTCTGATGGGAGTCGAAATCGTGGGCGCTGGCAGGGTTGAACAGCGCCATCACACCCATCACTCGCTCGGAAGGGTGGCGCACCGGGCACGCCAAAATCTTGTATGGAGCGGCCACATCGCTCGCCACCTTCGAGATGTGATTCACGACGATGGTGCGTTGCTGAAGCTGCATCCAGGCCATCAGATGCTGCTGCGCGCGCAGCAGCGATTCCGGAGACATGGGATTGCCGCTGCGGGTCAAAGACAATCCGATGTTCTTGTCCGGCACCCATAGAGCGACCAGCGCGCAATCCATGTGTTCGATGGCGGTCTTGAGGATCAGGTCGAACTTGTCCGCCTCGCCCGTCGCGGATTGGCTCGAGGACATTTCGAGCATGAGCGACAGATCGCGCTCGCGCACGTCCAGATCGCGCTCGCGCGATCCGAGCTTGGAGCGCAGTTGCAATTCACGGCGCAGACATTCGAGCGCCGGCTGCACCAGCTGACGAATGTAGGAAAGCGGGCGTGCCTCGGTGCGCCGCGCGCCCGAGAGGCGCACCAGCAGGCTCACGACTCCGAGCGAATCCACCTGCTCGCCGCGCATGGCAAAGGAGTAGAGCGCGGTGTCCGCATCGTGGCGCACGACTCCGGGAAATTCGTGCGGATCGGTGATCGCATTGGCGATCGCGTCCTTCACGACATCGAGTTCATTGCCGAGATCCCAGTCCTCGGATGCCCACGCGACGCTGCCTAGAGCATCGTGAACCACCACCCCCTTGAGGCTCGGCATGAGCATCCGCAGCAAACGGCCGTACGGCTCGAATGAAGCCGCTGCCGCATCCGGTTCGGAGACGAATGGTTTGATGTCCAGCACTGAGGGCGCCGCTCTCTTGGGTAATGGATGACCGGGGATACTCCCACTCCAATGTGAGGGAATTGGCGCATAACAGCCGCGACCCGCGTCGCAGTTCCCGGTGTTACTTAACGCGCAACGGTGCGGACCGGGCAGGCCACTCGCCAAATGCCACAGAGCTGTGATGCAGTTCGCCGCGCCCGGGCTAGGCACCCCGGGACCGCCGCGCCACCAGACCGAGCAGCCGTCGCCCGCCCGGAATGCGCACCAGCCAGAACACGCGGCGCCAGAAGCGCCG
>Ga0182030_10014664_pt1 | contig 15443 bp, 16 predicted proteins | sample 812S3MmetaG_FD_121299 | JGI IMG/M metagenome (GOLD analysis project Ga0182030, IMG submission 121299) | Permafrost microbial communities from Stordalen Mire, Sweden - 812S3M metaG (Illumina Assembly) | ecosystem: Environmental > Terrestrial > Soil > Wetlands > Permafrost | place: Sweden... | reverse complement strand
GCCTCCGGCATCCCGCGTGGCGAGATCTTCGTGACCAGCAAGGTCTGTCACACATTGGCCTCGCCGGAAGAAGCGCGTGTATCGCTGGAGGAATCGCTTCGCCGCCTGCGCACCGATTATCTGGATTTATGCCTGATACACTGGCCGCGTATCGGCCTCGACATCCCAGGCGTCCTGGAAATGCTGAGCCGCGCCCGGCAAGACGGCAAAACGCGGCGGATCGGTGTCGCGAATTTCCCGCTCCGGCTGCTGCGAATGGCGGTGGAGGACGTTCAGGCGCCGATCTTCTGCGACCAGGTTGAATACCACGTGCTGCTCGATCAAACGCCGCTCCTGACCTACCTGCGGGACCACGGTATGATTCTGGTCGCGCACGTTCCGTTGGCGCGAGGTCGCGTGATTGACCATCCTGTTCTGGCCGAGATCGCCGCGCGGCACCACGCGACACCAGCGCAGGTGGCGTTGAAATGGCTGCTGGATCAGGACGCGGTCGCGGCGATCCCCAAGGCTGGCCGCGAAGCCAGTCAGCGCGAAAATCTGGGCGCGATGCAAGTCCGGCTCGACGACACGGACCGCGCCAGGATCGCAGCGCTGCCGAAAGACCAACGTTTGGTGGATCCGCCCTTCGCGCCCCAATGGGACTGATCACGGGGACTGATCACGGAGGGATTGATCGCGGGGACTGATCGCGCGGCATTGACCACGCCTCGCCCGCCCCGTTAGCGTCCGCCGAGCCACTGTCGCCACTCGCGACCCAAAAAATGAGGAAACTCCATGATATCCGCTCGATTCGTGTTCGCGTGCCTGTTGCTGACCGGGGTGACCGCCCAGGCCGATCCACTGCCGAAAGTGGCGGAAGCCAGCAACATGACGATCATCGGACACAGCGATCTGAACGGTGCCGGCAAAGGCGGCGAGGGCCTCGCACTGCGGCAATACCCCGATGGCCGACGGATCCTGTTCCTGGCGCACGAGTCAGGGCCGATGTGCGTCAGCATAGTCGATGTGACAAAGCCGGACGATCCCAAGGTCGTGAAACAGATCCCCGTGGACGGCGCGGATCTGCGCTGCAACTCGTTGGGCATTTCCGGAACCACGCTCGCGGTCGCGCATCAGACCGACAAACCGGGCCAACCCGGCGCGGGAATGGATGTTTACGATGTCGCCGATCCGGCCAATCCGAAGAAACTCTCGCATTTCGACACGTCCGGTCCGCATTCGCGCGGCGTACATTATCTTTGGTACGCCGAGGGTCCCTACGCGTATCTGTCGACCGGCGCGAAGGACTTCACGCCGCACAATCAACTGGATGACCAGTTCCTGATGATCGTCGATCTGACCGATCCGTCGCATCCGAAGGAGGCCGGCCGCTGGTGGATGCCCGGCACGCGGGTCGGCGACAAGGAGCCGGCGCCGCCTCGGGTACAAACGTTCGATTCCGGCATTCGCATGCACACGCCGACCATCGCCATCGACACGCCAAACCGCCTCTATGTCGGTTGGATCGACGGCGGCTGGTTCATCCTGGACACGACCGACAAGGCGCATCCGAAAGTGGTCGCGCACCGTTCCTGGCAATCGCAGGACGTCGGCTTCGCGCACACCGTGCTGGCGATCCCATCGCGCCACCTCGCGATCCAAACCGAGGAAGCCACGTCCACGAATTGCAAGGATTGGCCAAAGCGTGACTGGGTCTGGGACATCGGCAACGAGAAAGCGCCGATCGCATTATCGGTATTGCCGCCGCCGGCGGATTTCGACGCGTTGTGTAAAGCGGGCGGTCGCTTCGGCGCGCACAATATCCATCAGAACCGGCCCGATGGCACGGCGGCGCACCTGACGAAGACCGTCGTTGGCAGCTTCTTCAACGGCGGCGTGCGCGCTTACTCGATTGAGAACCCGCACGCGCCGGTGGAAATCGGCTATCTGGTGGACGCCGCGCCGCCCGGCAACGCGACCCATACGATCCAGATCAACGATGTCTACGTGGATGAGCACGGCCTGATCTATGCCAACGACCGGCTGAGCGGCGGCCTCGACATCATCCGCTACACCGGATCGGTGCCGCTGGAGTAAGCGCGCCCGGAACCTCCGTCGCGGGTGACGTTAAGCGCGGTCTCGCACCGCCCCTCGCGCGTCCGGGATACGCACCCTATTTAAGTGCGTATATCCATCAGGAGGTTTTGGCGATGTCCGACGATCATCCCCATCCGCGTGGCGAGTTATCGTTGCGCACCGTCGCGATGCCGGCCGACACCAACCCCGCCGGCGATATTTTCGGCGGCTGGATCATGTCGCTGATGGATCTGGCCGCCGGTGTCGCCGCGAGTTCCGAGGCCAAGGGCCGCGTCGTGACCGCCGCCGTCTCCAACCTCAGTTTCATCCGCCCGGTGAAAGTCGGCGACGTCGTCTGCGTCTACACCACAGTGAACCGCGTCGGCCGCACATCGATCACGCTTGGTGTCGAAACCTGGGTGCTGCGGCGCGGCCAGGGCGAAAGGGTGCGCGTCACCGCGGCGGAGTTCGTACTCGTCGCGGTGGACGAGGACGGTCAGCCACGCGAAGTGAGGCTGGCGTAGGGCTAAAGGCCGGCTGCTTTTTTCTGCCGTCACCACCGGGAATCCATCGTCACCACCGATGTTTATCGTCATCGCCGGGCTTGACCCGGTGATCTCTCGCCGCACGTCCCGCGCGAGATGGGTCACCTCCCCAGCTTGACCGCACGGCCACTCCTGAGAAGATGGTCTCGCGGTTGATTCGGACCCGCCGAATCATGATGCACTGACAACGAGGAAACCCGATGCTCCGAATTTACGGCTCCGCCCGTTCGCGTGCCCTTCGCACGTTGTGGATGACCTTCGAACTCGGCATTCCGTACGAGCACGAGGATATCCTTCCCCGCGCGCCCGTGGTCAAATCGCCCGAGTTCCTGGCGATGAATCCCAACGCCCAGGTGCCGGTGATCGATGACGACGGATTCGTGCTGTGCGAGTCCATGGCGATCAACTTCTACCTCGCCAAAAAACATAACAGCCCGCTGTATCCCTCCGGCCCGCGCAACGAAGCCCTGGCCCTGCAATGGAGCCTCTGGGAAACCGACAAGCTGGACCGGCAACTGGTCAACTATGTCAACAACACCATCGCCCTCCCCGAAGCCGAGCGTAACAAGTCCATCGCCGACGCCGCCTGGGCCGCCGTCGTGCCGGCGCTCGACGCGCTTAATATGTCTCTGGGCAAAACGCGCTGGCTCGCCGGTGACGACTTTTCGGTCGCGGACCTGAACGTCGCGGGCGCGCTGTATCGCGCTTTGTCGATGGACCTGAGCCGTTGGCCGGCCGTGGCGGAATGGCTCACGCGATGCTGGGAGCGGCCGGCCGCGAAAAAGGCACGCGCGATGCGGGAGGGCTGACGCCGATCGGCGGCGCGGATTACCTGTTTCGTCCGCCCGCCGACGGCTATACGATCCCCGACGATGCCCAGAGGCGACCTTTTCCCCGAGATCGGCCCCTTCGAGACCGGCTACCTGCCGCTCTCGACCTCCCACGTGATGTACTGGGAGCAAGCGGGCAATCCGCGCGGCTTCCCGGTGCTGTTCCTGCACGGTGGACCGGGCGCCGGCGCCGGCGCTGTGCATCGCCGGTTCTTCGACCCGGCGTTCTGGCGCATCGTCATCTTCGACCAGCGCGGCGCCGGCCGGTCGCGTCCGATGGGCGGCCTTGAAAACAACACGACACCGCATCTCGTTGACGATATCGAGCAGCTTCGCATCCATCTCGGCGTCGATCGCTGGCTGCTGTTCGGCGGGTCCTGGGGATCGACATTGGCGCTGGCCTACGCGCAGACCCATCCTCAGCGCGTCGCGGCTTGCGTGCTGCGCGGGATCTTTCTCGGCCGCCCGTCCGAGGTGAACTGGTTTCTGCACGGCATCGCCACCGTGTTTCCCGACGCGCACGCTCAGTTCGTGGGGCACCTGCCTGAAAACGAGCGGCACGATCTGCTTGGTTCGTTTCTGCGGCGCCTGACGGATCCCGATCCCGCGATCCACATGCCGGCCGCGCGCGCATGGTCGATTTTCGAGGGCACGTGCAGCACCTTGCTGCCAAGCCCCGACACCATCACGACCTTCGCGCAGGATCGCACCGCCCTCGGCCTGGCGCGGATCGAGGCGTGGTACTTCGCGAACAACCTGTTCCTGCCACCGGGCGGGTTGCTCGCGCACATGGACCGGGTCCGCAACATTCCGGCGGAGATCGTGCAAGGCCGTTACGACATGATCTGCCCGGCGACGACGGCGTTCGAATTGGCGAATGCGTGGCGGGGCGCGAGGCTGACCGTGGTACCCGACGCTGGGCATTCGGCGCTGGAGCCGGGCATTCGGCGGGCTTTGGTCGCGGCAGTGGAACGATGCCGCGATCTGCGATAGGGAGAAACAAGAATGAAAGTCGGCGTGATAGGCCTCGGATCCATGGGAATGGGGGCCGCGTTGAACTTGCATCGCAAGGGTCACGATGTGACCGGCTGCGAGCCTCGGGAAAGCGCGCGGGACGAATTCGCGGCCTCCCAGGGCCGTTCTGTTGCGTCATCCGATCAACTGCCGGCCGATCTGGAAGCGGTCGTGGTATTCGTGATCAACGCCGCGCAGACTGAGGACGTGCTGTTCGGTCCGAAAGGTTGCCTGAACAAACTGAATAAAGGCGCGGTCGTTCTGTGCTGCTCCACGGTATCGCCCGACGTCGCGCGGTCATTGGGAAAGCGGATCGAGGAAGCCGGCTTTCTGATGCTTGATTCACCGGTGTCCGGCGGCAAATCTGGCGCGGCGGCCGGAACGATGACGGTCATGGGCTCCGGTTCCGATGCGGCGTTCGCCAAAGCAGAGCTGGTGCTGCAAGCGATTTCCACGAAGATCTGGCGGTTGGGCTCGGAAATCGGCGTCGGCAGCACGGTGAAGATGGTCAACCAGTTGCTCGCGGGCGTGCATATCGCGACGGCGGCGGAGGCGCTGGCTCTGGGCATTCGCGCCGGGGCCGATCCGAGGAGGCTGTTCGAGGTTATTTCGGAATCGGCCGGAAGTTCCTGGATGTGGCAAAATCGTGTGCCGCATATTCTGGCGGGGGACGATTCGCCGTCCTCGGCGGTCAATATCTTCGTCAAGGATCTGGGGATCGTGCTGGATCAGGCGCGTGGATTGACGTTCCCGTTGCCGATGGCATCGGCGGCGCATCAATTGTTCCTCGCCGCGGCGGCGAATGGGCAGGGACTGAAGGATGACTCGTTCGTGATCCGCGTCTGGGAAGCGCTGGCGGGGATCGAGCTACCGAAAGGTTAAGTGGGATGCTGGCGGTCCGCGTCAATCAGTGGATGCCGTATCGCGACCTTCAGGTCGAAGATGTCGCCGATCCGGTGCCTGGCCCGGGCGAAGTGCGCATCGCGGTCCATTACGCCGGCGTGTCTTTCGCGACGAGCCTGGTGACTGAAGGAAAGTATCAACGGAAACCACCATTGCCGTTCTCGCCGGGCACCGAGGTCGCGGGCGTGATCGATTTGGTTGGCTCCGGCGTCACGCGGTTCAAACCAGGCGATCGCGTGGTCGCCGGGATCGATTGGGGCGGTCATGCCGAATACGCGGTCACCGATGCCAGCACCACGTATCTTTTGCCCGATGAACTGCCATTCGATATCGCACCGTCTCTGCCGGCGTCCTACGGCACGTCCTGCGCCGCTTTGGACCAGCGCGCGCGGCTCCAGCCGGGCGAAACGCTGCTGGTTCACGGCGCGGCGGGCGCGGTTGGGCTCGCGGCGGTGGAGATCGGCAACGCACTTGGCGCGACCGTGGTGGCCACCGCGTCGACCGAGGAAAAGCTCGCTCTGGCGCGGTCGCACGGCGCCGATCGTACGGTGCTGTTCCCCTCCGCGACGGCGTTGGCGGAACTGAAGGCGATGCTGCCTGGTGGCGCTCAGGTGGTGTTCGATCCGATCGGCGGCGACGCGTTCGACTTGTCGTTGCGTTGTGTCGCCAACAGCGGACGTATCCTGGTAATCGGCTTCGCGGGAGGCCGCGTGCAACAGATCCCAGCGAACATCATCCTGGTCAAGGACGTCGCGATTCTGGGGTTTAACTTCGGAAGTTATACGGGGTGGACTCGCGACACCAGCCGGAGAAGCACGCATGGTCCCGAGATGCATGCCGTGATGGAGCAACTTTTCGCGTGGTTCAAAGAAGGGAAAATCAAACCGGTTACGTCCCACCGCTTTCCGTTGAACGAATATCGGAAGGCGATGGCAACGGTTTTGAGCCGACGTTCGATGGGGAAAGTGGTACTGGAGATGCCGGTCGTTGCGCGCTCCGCCGCGTAAGAGCGTTGCTATCGCCGATGTATCACCTTCACGCCCACGAGATCCGCGATCGTATCCAACCGATGCGCGTAAGTGTGGTTCGCCAGCACGCGGCGCTGCCCCGCCAGGCCGATCGCCGCCGCCCGCTCCGGATCCCGGCGCAAAGCGGCAGAGAGCTCATTCAAATCGTCTGAGTTCTGGTAGACCAACATTTCGCTTCCCGGCTCGAAGCAAAAAGAAATGTCGGGCTGCGCATCGGTAATGACTGGCGTGCCTTCGATATACGGTGCGAAATGCCGGTGATTCAGCCCATTCATCACGTAGACGGCATGGCGAATGTTCAGCACACCCAGATGGCTGGCATAAATCGTAGCCAGTTCCCGCTCATCGATCCGGCGCGCTTCCCGCCGATGCCCCACAAGTTCTGTCGCGAGCTGCCATCCTGGGCCGAAGATCTCCACGGGCTCAGTGACATTCGCCAACAACTCCCGCCGGTTCGCCGTTGGCGCGGCGACGAACGCGAGTGAGGGAATTCGCTCGCCAAAAGTTCGGGCCGCCCGCGTCGCGCGCGAAGCCGCGAGCGGAACGAACGCCGCCTTCGACCGAAAGCCAAGCTTTTCGTGCAACGCAACCATGCCCGTGTCCGTGTAGGCGATCAGGTCGAACAGCGCCGCGACCTCGGCCATTTTTTCATCGAACGCATCGCCAACCCACGCCACCACCGGCGGAAGGCCACGCGCCGCGGCGATATGCTGAAAGATCGTCAGCGGACATTCATCCAGACAGCCCACCGCCAGCACCAGATCGGGCGCGAGACGGTGTATCTTGCGTACGATAGCGACCGCCAGCGGCGCCCCAATCCCGGGGGACAACAGGAACCGCTCGAGCCCTTTGTTCAGCCGCGTATCCCGGGTCGGAACGACGGTCACGGTATGGCCATCGAGGCGCAAATCCGCCGCCATATCCTCGGTCCAGTGCATGATGCTGCCGGTCTTGCCCAAAACCACGATGTTCATGGCCGGGGCTTTCGCGGCATGGCGCCGCGCTCGGTTGCGCTCATTTCGGGAGAGTTTCACAGACGTGTTCACCGAGCAACGTGCCCGAGGCTGGACCCTTGCGCTCCAAAGCCGCCGCGTGTAATTTTGTTGAGAACAAAAAGGGTACAAACTCATGCAACAAGCCATGGAAGGTGGCTGTGCGTGCGGTCAGGTGCGCTATCGCCTGCGCTCGGGACCGTTGTTCGTGCATTGCTGCCATTGCAGGGATTGCCAACGCCAGACCGGCTCGGCGTTCGTCCTCAACGCCCTGATCGAGACCGACCGAGTGGAAGCCACCGGGGAAACCGCTGTGTTCAACATGCCGACCGACAGCGGACGGCCACACGACGTCGTCCGCTGCCCGGAGTGCGGGACGGCGGTCTGGAGCCATTACGGCGGCCTGCAAGTGCTACGTTTCGTGCGGGTCGGCACGCTGGATGACCCAACCGCGTTGCGGCCCGACGTGCATATCTACACTCGGTCGAAGCAGCCATGGGTCGTGCTGCCACCCGAAGTGCCCGCGTTTGAAGCCTATTATGATTCGAAAACGCTGTGGCCCGCGGAAAGTCTGGAGCGCCGCCGCGCCATATTGGGCTGATCGCGCTTGCCCATGCGGCAGCACTCCTGTAAACGCCGCCACTTCGTCGGCACCCCTGGAGGCCGGCGTTTTGTCATTCAGGAGAGAGACCATGGCCAACGTCGTCACGATCGAGGCCGAGACACGCGCGCGAGCAGGTAAGGGGGCGGCGCGAGCGACTCGGCGAGAGGGCAAGGTGCCCGGAGTTATTTATGGCGGGAAGCAAGAGCCCAGCCTGATCGCGCTGGAACCGCGCGCCGTGCTGCGGGAATTGCATCGTGCCGGCTGGCAGTCCCGGCTTTACGAGTTGCAGACCGGCGGCGAACCCGTGCGCGCGCTGATCCGCGGCGTGCAGTTCCATCCGGTCACCGACAATCCGATCCACGTCGATTTCCAGCGCCTGATCGCGGGGGAGCGTGTGAAGGTTCAGGTGCCGGTGCACTTCGAGAATGACGGCATCAGCCCAGGCCTGAAGCGGGGCGGGGTGTTGAACGTGGTGCGGCACGCGGTGGAGGTTTACTGTGAACCGGATCATATCCCCGATCAGTTCACCGCCGACCTGGCAGCGCTCGATTTCAACGACAACGTGCGTTGGCACGATCTGCGAGGCACCGAAAATACCAAGCCCGTGATCGATCGGGACTTCGTGATCGCGACGGTGGTGCCGCCGGCGAAGATCGAAGAGGCAGCGGCCTCGGCTGCCGCGGCGCCCGCTGCCGCCGCGCCAGCGAAAGCTCCCGCGAAAGCTCCGGCCAAGGCGCCCGCCAGGCGCTGATCCGGCTGGGCTCATCCGGGCGGGAGTAATGCGATGTTGCTCTGGGTCGGGCTTGGCAATCCGGAGCCGGGCATGGCGCGAAACCGGCACAACATCGGCTTCATGGCATTGGATGTGATCGCGATCCGCCACGGATTTTCCCCGTGGCGGAACCGGTTCAAAGGCCTCGTCGCCGAGGGCACCATCGCCGGCGAGAAGATCCTCGCGCTGAAACCGATGACTTATATGAATGCGTCAGGAGAGGCGGTGCAGCCGGCCGCCGCGTTTTACAAACTGCCATCCGAGGCGATCACCGCGTTTCACGATGAGCTCGACCTGGTGCCGGGCAAATTGCGCGTGAAGTTTGACGGCGGCGCGGCGGGACATAACGGGTTGCGCAGCATGGATCGCCAGCTTGGCACCGCGGATTATTGGCGAGTGCGGCTGGGGATTGGCCATCCGGGTTCAAAGGACCGGGTCATGCCCTATGTATTGGGGGATTTCTCCAAGGACGACGTGGCCTGGCTGATTCCGTTCCTGGACGCCGTCGCGGACGCGTCCCCGTTGCTCGCGTCCGGGAAGGCGCCAGACTTCATGTCGCGAGTGGCACTGCTGACACAGCCCGCGCCGTGAGCGTAGCGCGGCGATCACCGGCGGAAACGCTTTCTTTCGCGTCGGTCGTCATGCCAGTGCCCGGCCCCACAGGCATCAAGATAAGGCCAGCGAGGGCGAAAACCTTTCTCCCGAACGTCATCCTTGGGCCCCCGAACGTCATCCTCGGGCCCCCGAACGTCATCCTCGGGCCCCCGAACGTCATCCTCGGGCTCGACCCGAGGATCGGCCAGCCCAGACACCTTCTCCGATGTTTGAATTCCCTGGCGCGTCGAGAGATCCTCGGGCCGAGCCCGAGGATGACGATTCACAACCCCAACGACGACGCTACGGGAGCGTCACGACCGAGAGTCAATTGAACGCGCGTCTAACGCCCAGTCAGAACGAGCGACCGCGTCCCCGCAGATCCTCATTGAAGCGATCGTCGAAAATCCGCACGACGTCGCCGCGGTTCAGGCCCACGTCGAACAGTTCACGATCGGACATGCTGTTCAGCTCCGCCAGCGACCGCATATCGGCGCGCCAGGTACGGAATGCCGCGACCCGACCAGCGATCCACGACGCGAAACCGTGCTCACGCCGAGGCAGGACCTCGATCTGGACGGCTGGCTCTTCCCAACGCGTATCGATATAGCTCAACTTCGGTAGGTCAAAAGCCATCTGGCTCTTGGTCATTGGTGCACTCATGGCTCACTCTCCAAAAATCACCTGGGTGTTACGCTCGGTCGAACTGGCGTCGCGGCCCCCGGGCTTTGGTGCAATGCAACATAAGCGAAGGGTAACCTGTGGATAAGCGCCAAATGCCCACCCCCCTCATGCGTTGAACGCATAGGTTCATGCCTTGGTATGAAATTTCGCCGAACGTCCCTCAAGGGAGAATAATATGATCGAAACACCCCTTGCTGCATTGCGGTATGAGCTTGCGCGCCGCGATCTGCATGGTTTCATCGTCCCCCGGGCCGACGAGCATCTGGGCGAATACGTCCCCGCCTCAGCCGAACGGCTGGCCTGGCTGACCGGATTCACCGGCAGCGCCGGCATTGCGGTGGTGCTGGCCGATAAGGCCGCCGTGTTCACCGATGGACGTTATGTGCTGCAACTCGCCAGCCAAACCGACGCCGCGCGATGGGAACGGCTGCATGTCACCGAAAAGCCGCCCGCGGTCTGGGCTAAGGAAAACGCGCCGGAGGGTGCCCGCATTGGCTTCGACCCCTGGCTGATCAGCGAGGAAGGCCTCGCGAACTACACCAAGGCCGGCCTCGCGATGACGCCTGTCGAATCGAACCCGATCGATGCCGTCTGGCGCGACCGGCCGCCCGCGCCTCAGGCCCAGGCCGTGCCGCATCCATTGAATTTGGCCGGCCGATCGGCTGAGGAAAAGCGCCAGGACATCGCCGTCGTTTTGCGGGAAGCGAAGCAGGACACGGCGGTGTTGAGCGATCCGGCCTCGATCGCGTGGTTGTTCAATATCCGCGGCGGCGACGTGCCATTCACACCATTCGCTCTGGGCTTTGGGTTGGTGCACGCGGACGGCGGGACCGAATTGTTCATGGACCCGGCGAAACTGCCGGAAGCGACCCGGACCTGGTTGGGTAACGCTGTCTCAGTCGCTGGGCGCGACGCTCTGCCAGCGGCGCTCGCGCGGTTGGAGGGCAAGACGGTGCGCGTCGATCCGGCGGGCTCTCCCGTTTGGTTCGCGGAACGCTTGCGCGAGGTGGGCGCGAAAGTCGTTGCCGGTCCGGACCCATGCCTGTTGCCGAAAGCGCGCAAAAACGCGGTGGAACAGCAAGGTAGCCGCGATGCCCATGCTCGGGACGCGGCGGCGATGTGCCGGTTCCTGCACTGGCTGTCGGAAATCGGACCGAGCGGGCGTGAAACCGAACTCTCGGCGGCGAACCGCTTGCTGGCCTGCCGCGCAGCCGTCGATGGCTTCCGCGGCGAAAGCTTCCCCGCCATCTCCGGCGCCGGGGAGCACGGCGCGATCATCCATTACCGCGTCACCGAGGAAACCAACCGCGCGATCCGGCCGAACGAGGTGTACCTGATCGATTCCGGCGCGCAATATATTGATGGAACGACGGACATCACCCGCACGGTGTGGACAGGCCCAGGAGAGGCACCGAAGGAAGTTAAAGACCACGTGACGCGGGTGTTGAAGGGCCACATCGCCATCGCCACTCTGGTGTTTCCCGAAGGCGTCGGCGGCGCGCATATCGATTCGTTCGCCCGGCGGGCGCTATGGCAGGTGGGGATCGATTACGATCACGGAACGGGTCACGGGGTCGGCAGTTATCTGTCGGTGCATGAAGGGCCGGTCAGTATATCCCGCGTCGCGCGGCCGGTGCCGATCGGTGCCGGCATGATCCTGTCCAACGAGCCTGGTTACTACCTGCCCGGTCATTACGGCATCCGCATGGAGAACCTGTTGCTGGTGCAACCAGCGGACATCCCCGGCGCGAAACGCTCGTTCCTGCGTTTCGAAACGCTCACTCTCGCACCGTTCGATCGCACATTGCTCGACGCGTCGTTGCTGGACGCGTGGGAACTGGATTGGCTCAATGCGTATCACGCTCGGGTGCTGCGTGAGGTCGGACCGAATATGGAACAAAATGCGCGCGCCTGGCTGGCCGCCGCGTGCGAAAGGATCGGCTGATGTTTCATCGCTTCAAGATCGGAACGATGAACGCGACGATCGTCTCGGATGGGCCCTTGCTGCTGCACGCGCCGGAAAAGATCTTTCTCGGTCCCGGTCAGGCGGCTCTCGCGAACAGTCTGACCGAGGCGGGTTTCCCGACCGATCGGGTGCGCGTGGAACAGAACTGTCTGCTGCTGGAAACCGCCGGTAAAAAGGTGCTGTTCGACAACGGTCTGGGATCGGAGAAACTTTACGGTCCCGACAGCGGCATTCTCCTCGACAGTCTTCGCGAGGCCGGTATCGCGCCGTCCGAAATCGACGCCGTCGTGCTGACGCACGGTCATTCCGATCACTGCTGGGGCACGATGGGCGATGACGGCACGCCGAATTTCCCCAACGCCACCCTGTATCTATCGCAAGCGGAGCTGGACTTCTGGACCTCTGACCAGCCCGGCACGCGGTCCGCGCGCAGTGTCGCCGGCGTGAAGAAACACATCCTGCCGTTACGGGATCGCATCCGCCCGCTGCGCGACGAAGAAGAATTCCTCCCCGGCATTCAAGCCCTCTCCACGCCCGGTCACACTCCTGGGCATATGGCGTTTCTGTTCGATGGCGGCTGGTGTTTGACCGGAGACGTCGCGTTTCACGATCCGATTTCCTACAGCTTCCCGGAGGCGGAAAGCGTTTATGATACCGATCGAGATCTCGCGGTGCGGACCCGTAAGCGCCTGTTGGACCGCCTGGTCGTGGAGCGACTCTCGATCGTCGGATATCACCACCCGTGGCCTGGGTTGGGATGGCTGGAGCGTGTGTCCGGGAGATTTCAATTCCACCCGGATACTGCCGCTCTCTAATTCCACCCGGGAATTCACCGGGCATATGACCGGCTTGCTCCGCTGAGGAACGCACGGCACGCTCGTTCGATCCTGTCAGGGAGACCACTCATGCCGCGCCCCGCTCTACCCGCATCGCAACACCCGGGCCTGCATCATAAACGGATCGGCGATGTCATCGTCACCGCGATGAACGACGGCATGTTTGAGGGCGCATTCGCCATGCTGTCCAACCTCCCCGCCGTCGAGGCCGAGGCTTTGCATCAGGCGGCGTTTCGCGCGATCCCGCCGCGGCTGGCGATCAACTGCTTTCTGATCCACACCGCCGACCGGCTGGTGCTGGTCGATTCCGGGTTTGGCGGCGCGATCGGTCCACTCGCCGGCCACTTAACCGACGACCTCGTCAACCTGGGCATCGCGCCCTCCGATATCGATACGGTGCTGTGCACCCACCTGCATCCCGATCACGTCGGAGGCCTCGTCAACAGTTCCGGCGGCGCGGTGTTTCCCAACGCGGAGTTGGTGGTGCATGCTGACGATCACCGGTTCTGGGGCGACGATGCCACGCTGGCCGGCGCCACGAACGATCAGGATCGAGGGTTCGTGCAACTCGCTCATGACACGATCGCGGCCTACGCCGACCGCACACGACTGCTGACCACCGGCGAAGCGCTTCCCGGCATTTCCATCGTCCCCGAGCCTGGGCACACCCCGGGGCATTCCGGCTGGCTGGTGGCCTCGGGCGGCGAGTCACTGCTGATCTGGGGGGATATCGTCCACATGCCCGGCGTGCAGTTCGCGCGGCCGGAGGCGGGGATGGGATTCGACGTGGATGGCGCCGTCGCCGTCGAGACCCGGAAGCGCATCCTGGATATGGCGGCGACCGACCGGCTGATGGTCGCTGGAATGCATCTGGATTTCCCCTGCTTCGGCCACGTCGCGCGCGCCGCCAGCGGCTATGCGTTCGTGCCAGACGTATGGACGCCGACGGTGTGAAGTCCTGGAGCGGTTTTCGAGCTTGTCAAATCGCTCCAATCGTCATGGTCTCATATGTCCGCTCGAGTAGCACTATCATGTGAAGCGCGGGTCATCGCGTTCCACTCACGTCATGGCCCCAGCGAGGCGTTCCATCGCTCTCTCCATCCCGTTGGAGCCGATGACCCGGTCAAGCCGCATATGCATCAAGATAAGCCACTATGGAGGCAAATGTTCGCCTTTTCCCGTCATCCTTGGGCTCGACCCGAGGATCTCTCGACTTGCGATGGAGTCCGAAGTCGGGCGCGGTGCCTGGGCAGGCCGATCCTCGGGTCGAGCCCGGGGATGACGTTCGGCGGAAAATTTCGCCTTCGCCAGCCCTATCTTGATGGGGGTCAGTCCGGGTCACGACGATGCTGTGACCACCAGGCCCGCTATGGGGTCAGCGCCTCGCCCTGACATCGATCCAAATGCAGTTCGCCTTGCGCGCTGGCGTCCTCGGAGCGCGCGTCAAACGTGACCCGAACCAAATGATGGTCCGGGGAAATCCAGGCATCGCCGGTAGAGGCCTTGGTCTCGCTGAGTTGCGGATGGCGCACGGACGATCGCAGATGCAACGAACCGTCATGCTCGATGCCCACCGGGGTGACCTGAACATCGACCCGGGCGTCGCGCTTGAACCCGGGAAGAAACAACGGCACCGTTCGCTGCTGCTGTCCCGTCCAACGCACCCAGTAAAATGCCATCAGCAACGGCGTGCCAAGCTCCGGCGGCATCGACGCTTTCGGCAGATCGAGGTCGGCGCGGCGCTCCGGTGGCGCTGACGCGTAATCCTCCAACCACGGTTGGCCGAATGTGGCTGGATCCCAATGACTGACGAAACCGGGATGCTTCTCGCGAAAATCGCTCAGAGTCTTCGCCTGAACGCGCCAGGCGGCCATGCCCTCCGGTGTGCGCCGGAACACGTCCCATTGCTGCCGGCGGATCGAGCCCGCGAGGCTATAGCGATGATTGACCCCCACCGTCTGAAGCTCGCCGTCCCGCCAGACGCCGATTTCCTGGTATAAGTACTGCCAATCGACAATGCCGAACGTACGCGCGTTGACCCGCGCGGCGACATCCACCGTGGTCTCGCCATTCGTCCGCGTGGCTCTTGTCTCGACGCTCACCTCGCCTGCGTAACTGGTCGTCCCGGAATAGTGGCAGGCCTCGTCAGCCCAGGCGATTTGGTTCGTCAGCGTTGGAACAAGCAGCGTGACGAGACGCGCCGCATGCCGCCAGCGCCCACGCCAGCGTCCATGGGTCAACGCCGGCGACCCATCGGCTTGATGCAAGGCTGGTAGCGGATCGGGAGCCAGGTTCGTCCTGATCGCGGCGGCGGCTGGTTGGTGATCGCCGTCCCCGTTCAGCGGCGCCGTTCTTCGATGTTGGGCAGGAACGCGGTCAGCAAACCGATCACCGGAAGGAAGGAGCATACCTGATACACATACTCGATCCCGGTCACGTCGGCGATCCGGCCCAATGCCGCGGCACCGAGGCCGCCCAGACCGAACGAGAAGCCGAACATCATGCCCGCGACCATGCCGACGCGGCCGGGCAACAGCTCCTGCGCGTAAACAATGATGGCGGAGAACGCCGACGCCAGGATCAGGCCGATCGTGACGCTCAGCACGCCGGTCCACATCAG